>OGOJ01000030.1_pt1 | contig 123189 bp, 116 predicted proteins | sample 1552601 | NCBI WGS metagenome assembly OGOJ01 (sample SAMEA2580184, study PRJEB22360) | human gut metagenome | biome: human gut; feature: human-associated habitat; material: faeces | place: Denmark | collected 2008/2010
AAAGAATGCAAAGAATAGCAGATTTACGACTAAAAGCAATAATGGACGAAAAAGCAATTTATGCTAAAGGGCTGGAAGACGGAGAAAAAAAACGCGAAGAAGAATTGAAAGAAAGAATAGAAGAATTAAGGCAAAAAGCAATAATGGACGAAAAAGCGATTTACGCTAAAGGACTGGAAGACGGAAAAAGAAAACGCGAAGAAGAACTGCAAGAGAAGATAGCGAAAATGGAAGAAAGAATAGAAACAATAGCAAAAAAAATGTTAGAACAAAAAATTGATAAAAAAATAATAGCAGGTTTAACAGGAATGACATTAGAAGAAATAGAAAAGTTAAATTAAAAATGGGCGATTTAATCGTCCATTTTTAATTGATTATTTATGAAATTATAAAGAAAATAATTTTAAATTATTGACAGTAATTTTATTAATTAATATAATATATTTACAAAAAATATAATAATTCGACTGTAAAGCAAAACAAGGGAAAATAAGCAATAATTTCCATTGCAAAATAAGGAAATTTGTTTGCGTATTATAAGGCATTATGCTATAATTTAAGATAATATAGAAGAAAAAATGAACGGAATTAACGCATTAAGAAAGGAATGTGAATAAAATGGAAAATGGATTAGACAAGTTAACTTCTAGGGAAATATTACAAATGTATACAAGAGTATCTGAATTTATAACTTTTTTAAACAAAGAAGAAAAAAATACAGAAAAAATGGGGGATAAAAATGAATAATTTAAAAGAAGTAAATGAACAAATAGAGGCTAACAAAGAAATACTTAATACATTTCCTAGAAACAATGCAAAAAATATAAAAGCATGCTTAACTCAAATTCAAGAATACAAACAAACATTTACAGATGCTCAAAGCAAGCTTTTAGAAGAAATGAAAAAAAGAATAGAAAAATTAGAAGAAATAAAAAAATCAGAGGAAGTAATAAAGCTAGAAGAGCAGGTAGCAGAAAAAGAAAGAACATTGCATGTAATAAATAAATATAAAACTTCATATGAAAAAATGGACTTAGATAGAATCTTATTTAATTTAAATGTATTCTATAGAAAAAACTTAGACGTTGTTAATGAAGCAATACAAAAAGCTATAGAAAAATTCAAAGAAGTTGGTATACCACTAATGCCAAAAGACTTTACATACAGTAAATATGCTAATGAATATATGGTGGTTTTTTTTCAGGAAATGGAAAAAGGCAATGTAAATTCAGAAAGAATAAAAACAGAATTTGAGAAAATATACTGGAAATGCCCAGATATAATAATTCATATTAGATTAAATATATTATATATATATACAGAAAACGAGAAAAATATAGATAAATATTATGAGAAAAAGCAAGAAGAAGCACTAAGAAATGTTACAGCTGATCAGCTTTTAATAGAACATAAAGATATAAAGACAGAGCTAATAGAAAAAGAAGAAGCAGACAAGTTCAATATAATAAATGCTTTCTATACAGCAAAATTAAACACAAAAGACTATACAGAAAAATTAATAAAAGCAAGTTACGAAAAATTTATCCCTAAAACAACATTAGCACAAATTGATGAAAGTAAAAAAGCAGAAATAGATATAAATTTAAAAAAATTGCTAAATAGTTTGTGGGAATATAAAAATTATTTAAAATTTAAATTTATAATAGATGATATTAAGAAAAAATATGCAGAGAAAGAGCAAAATAAAAATGCATATGCACAAACACAAAAAGAGATACAAACAAGAGAAAGCAAATTAGTAAAATTAAATGCAAAAATAAACGGTACAGGATTATTTAAAAAACCAAATGAAAAATTAAATACAGAAGCCAACAATTTAATTCTAGAAATAAAACAACTATATATTGAATTAGACAGAAATAAAATAAAAGAAAAAATATTTCAAGAAATAAACGAAAACTCAACAGTATTCGATGCGCTTAAATTAGCAAGCTCATATTATACATATGTTTACTATTGTATACAAGACAATATAAAAGAAATAACAGAAGAAGAAATAGAACAATTAATAAAAGAATTAAGAGAATTCGTAAATTGGCCAGATTACACTATACTAGATAATATAACTTTATTAAATGAAAAAGATGTTATGGTTATAATAAAAGATAGATACCAGTTATTAAAAATAAATATTACAAAAGAAGACTTGGATAAGGATAACCTAGATGGTGTAATAGATGCATTAGAAAAAATAAAAATGAATCAAAATTTATTAAAAAATAATATAAATATAGATGAATTAGAAAGCGAATGTGAATTTGGAAAAATATTAAAATCCAAATAAAACGTAGTGGCGATTTTAATCGCCCGCAAAAGAAAATAATGACAATGTAAAGTAATTTATAGACGTAGGGGCACATTTAATCGCCCGCGTAAAATGGAGAAAATAAAAATGAGACAAACGAACAAAAGGAAAACAACCATAATTTTAATAGTAATGTTAATGTTATTAGTAGAAATTATAATTTTAGGTTTCTCTAGAGCTAATAATATAAAAGAAATACAAACAACCATTAAAGATTATGGAAAAAATTTAAAAGAAGATAATTTAATATTAAATGCTATAAATAGTGGAAAAAACAGCTACTACATTGTTTTGCCAGACATGATAAATAACAAAGTAGTTGCAAGCTATTTCGCAGACCTTAGAAGTGTAGGGGAAACTCCTACAAGCGACGAAAACACCACAGCAAACGAGGAAATTAAAGAACAAGAAACTGAAATAACACAATCAGAAGAAAATTTGGAGCAAAATAGCGAAACAACTACTGAAGTGGCACAAATGGAAAAAAAGCCGGGAGAAAAAATATATTTAACAGCAACAGAAATAGAAGAGCAAAAATTAACATTAACAGTTAAATATGACGAAAAAGAAAAAAACGGAGAGAAATTATATAACAAGCAACTAGAACAAATTGTAGAAGGCAAAAACATAAGTGTTAAAGGCTATATGCCAGCAGATGCAACCATTTCGGTCAAAACAGCAAACGAAGAAAAAACAAAAGAAACATTAAAAGATATTTTAAATAATGATATTACATATCAAATAGCATATGATATAAAATTACTTTCAAATGAAAAAGAATATAACCCAACAGACTTTGACGAAAATGTTAAGGTCACTATAACAGGTGTAGAACCAATAGATACAGAAAATCAAAAATATAAAGTTGTACACATAAATGATGAGAACAAGGTAGAAGAAATAGAAAAGATAGAGCTTAAGGACAATGAAGTTACATTTGATGCCTCAAGCTTTTCAACATATGCGGTATTATTAGATAACACAATGAATTTGCAAAATATGGCATTACGTGCAAACGTTCCTGCAAAAAATTTGGATAGCACATTGACAGATATATGGGATGGAACAAGTACTGCAACAGGTTTTACATATGGAAATGGAACATCTGCATCACCATATTTAATAAAAAGTTGTGCAGAATTGGCATTTTTAAGAAACAGTGTAAACTCTGGAACAACATATTCAGGAAAATATTTTCAACTAGTTAGAAATTTGGATATGAATGGCAATTATTGGATTCCAATAGGAACAACTACTTATCATTTTCAAGGAACATTTGATGGAGCTGGATATGTAATAAAAAATGCAAAAATAGCAATAGCAGCATTAACTACAAGTATTGATTCATATGGATTTTTTGGAAGCGTTGGAGGAGGAACAACAAAAGCAGAAATACGTAATGTGATGTTTGATTCTATTAATATAGAAATAAATGTTAATGGAACAACAGCAACTACAACAGCACAAAAAGGATATCATGTAGGTATTGTAGCAGGAACATTGTATAAAAATTCTAATATTTATAATAACAGTATAACTAATTCTGCTATAGTATGTAAAAATACTTTAACATTAGCAGATAATACATTTAGACTAGTAGTAGGAGGAATTGCAGGATTTGTTGGCAATAGCATGACAGAAGGAAGAAATGGAATTACGATTTCAGAATCAGATCCTGGCAGTGCCGCAAGATACAGTATAAAAGGTTGTTTTGCAGATGTAGAGCTAGATATAGAGGCAAAATGCGCAAATGATGCAAGCGCAGGACAGTATGCTGTAGGTGGAATTGTTGGAATAATAACTGGTCAACCAGTATGGCCAGAACATTGTATGTATAACAGCTCAATAGTATCAAATGGATTTGCAGGACCAATATTTGGATATCTAAAAAATACTACAACATATACGTCAACAAGTAATTATGCAACACTTTGGCAAGGAAATGATGCAGGAAATCTTACAATGACAAGTGCATATTCGTCACCAATGAAAATAAATGGCACATCTTTTAGCACATCAGTAACAACAGGGTCTTCTACAAGTAACATAGGACTTAATGTAGGCAAAGGAGCTACAGTAGTTCAAAGAGTACAAGGTATAAACAAGGGAATAGCATATGACTCTACAACAGGAGTTGACAATATAACATTACTTAATGGAAGTGGACTATCAAGAAGTAAGTATTTAAGCTGGGAAGAAAGTTATAAAATACCATCAAACTATACAAGTGTTACTGTAACAGACACAAATAACAAATCAACATATAGTATAACTGCAAAAAATACAAATACACCATTAACATATAAATGGTATGTGAATGGTACAGTTCAAAGCTCAACAACAAATACATTTACACAAAATCCAAGCTGGGATGAGGCATATCAGGTTGATTCAATTATAAAAGATAACAATGGCTTTTACTTCTTAAAGAGTTTTGAAATACCACAATTAGAACTGAAAATAGCTTTCTCAATAGATGAAGCAAGAAATAAAGTAACAGCAGAATTAACAGGAACAGCAAAAGAGTTAATTAACGAAAGTGATTATACATATAAATGGTATACTTTAGATATTTCTGGACTAACAGCAACAGAAATAAAGGGAGAAACAGCAACAATATTAACAGAATTAGTAGAGGGACAAGAGTATAAATTAATAGCAACCAATAGTAATAATGCAGAATTAACAAGAGAAGGCAAATTTGTTTATAAAGCGGAGAGGACAGTTATATATGTCGATTATAAAGCAGGCTTAGATACAAATGACGGATTAACAAGAACAACACCAGTAAAAACTTTACCAGTAGCATATACAAAATTAAGTTCAGCGGGAACAGTAAATACAAATATAATAGTAATTATGAAAGACTATACAGGTATCGCATTTAATACAAGCTCATTATTGAGCGCAAAAAATGGAAAAGCTGCAACAATTACAGGAGCATATGACGGACAAGAAGAAGGTGGAACGTTGCTACTATCAGGTGGAACAGCAGGAAGATTTATAAGTGGAGATACGAACTTTGAAAATTTAACATTTTATGGTTCTGCACATACAACAGGTACAGGATCTGTTGATTTATATGTACAAGGACATAAAGTAAAGTTTGGATCTAATATAATAATGGACAGATATATCAAAAATGGTACATTGCCAGATTTTGATATATATGGAGGATGGCGTAAACCTAATGAACAATATAGTGTTGCAACAAATACTCCAACAATTGAAATAAATAGTGGACAATTTAACAAAATTATAATGGGCAATGGTATGGGAACAAATGCAGTTTCAAATCTTCAAAACACAACCTCTAACAATATTATGGGTAGTTCTTCTGCTAGTTTTGGTGGAACTGTAACAGTAGATTATACAGAGAAAATGAAACAGGAAGATATAGGTTTAATAGCAGGCGGAAATGAAATTGGTACAATATATAGTAATGCTATTATTAATATAAAAAATGGAAATGTTGGAAAAATAATAGGTGGAAATTATGCAGACTCAAGTAATAGACCAACATCTTGGGCATATCCATTAAATACATTTATAGGAACTTCAACAATAAATATAACAGGAGGACAAATTGAAAATATAATAGGAGCATCATATGGACGAAATGTAAATGGAACAACAATAAAAAGTGATGCATATTATTATGGAACTATAAATATAAAAATTTCTGGAGGAACTATAAATAGTGACATATATGGAGCAGGAGTAGGAAGTACTACGGGATATAATACTAATTCTTCAGATGCGTATAAGAGCTATGGTGCAAATGTAACAACATCAACCAATATAAATATTTCTGGAGGAACAATAAAAGGAAATGTTTATGGAGGAGGTTATGCATATTCAGAAAATTTAACAGAAGCACAGCAACAATTAGACTCTGGTGCACTATATGGAAACAGTAATGTAATAGTAAATGGTTCTCCAACTATAAATGGGGATATTTATGGTAGTGGAAAAGGATATAATTATTCTACTGTACCAAATAACTCAAAAATGATAGGAAACACAACGGTTACCATATCTGGAACCCCAACAATTGGTTCGGGGAAAATAATATATGGTGCAGGAAATGGACTAGCACTAAGTACAACTGCTGGGTTAACAGGAAATACAACCATAAACATGAATGCCACAATAAATAAATCTGTTTATGGAGGAGGAAATTCGGCAAATGTAATAGGAAATACAAATGTTAATTTAAGTGCTTCTAACAATTTAGCAATACATGGTGGAGGAAAGGGTACAGGCAAAGTTTCTTTAAAATCAAGTGTAAATATAAATAATGGAACATATGGAACAATATATGGAGGAGGACAAAATAATGTAAGAGAAACTAGTATAATAGCAAAAGGAGGACAAGCTAGTTATATATATGGAGGAGGCATAAATGCTAACAGTGTTACAACAAAATCAAACGTAAACATAAAAGGAACAAAAATTATAGGAATGGTTTGTGGTGCCGGTGGTGCAAATTCAACAACAACAACAACAAATGTAACATTAACAAGTTCAAGTGCAACAATACCAACAGTATATGGTGGAAGTAGAGTGGCTACTGCAAAAGCAACAATTACAAATGTTATATGTAGTGGTGCAACAATAACTAATGTATATGGTGGAACAAATACTTCAAATATAAGTACGGCAAATTTAACAATAAATTCTGGCACAATAACTAATGCATATGGCGGAAACACCAATGGCGGAACAGTAACAAATACAATTCTAAATGGAGCAGGGGGGCAAGTTACAAATTTATATGGAGGAGGAAATAGCACTAATATTTCTACTAGTGTAGGTACTGCAACAATAAACATTAAGGGAACTAAAATTATAACAGCGGTTTATGGCGCAGGACGTTCTAACTCGAATACTACTACAACAAATGTGACATTAACAAGTTCAAGTGCAACAATACCAACAGTATATGGTGGTGGACAAACAACAACAAGTCAGGTAACAAATGCAAATATTAATTGCAATGGAGCAACCATAACAAATATATATGGTGGATCTGCATATGGAGGTAATGTTGAAAAAACAAATGTAAAAGTAAATTCAGGAACAGTAAGCAATATATATGGTGGCAACTATAACTCAGGAGAAATTACACAAAGTGCTAACATAACTGTAAACGGAGGAACGATTTCTAGTGCTATCTATGGAGGAGGAAATGGAAGCAACTCTAAAGTAGGCTCTGCAACAGCAAATGCAACAACCAATATAAATATAATTAAAGGCACTATAAGTGGAAATATATATGGTGGAGGCAATAATTCAGTAGTATATGGAGATACAAATATAAATATAGGAAAAGATGCGGTTGGAGATAATTCTGCAACAATAGTTAGTATTTCCATTAATGGAAATGTTTATGGAGGAGCAAAAGCAACAACTGCTTCACATATAGGAGTTACAGGTGACTCTAATGTAAATATTGATGGTAATGGATATGAAACTATAATAAACCAGAGCATTTTTGGAAATGGTGATAATTCGAATATAAGTGGTAATAAAAACATATCAATTAAAAACTATGGTGCAAGCTCTTTTGCAGAGAACATATTGTCAGTTGAAAAAGCATCGCAAGTAATTATAAATAATTCAACATTACATATAAAAGGAGCAACCAATACAGTAAATCAATATAATACTATAAAATTTGCATTCAATGATATAGGACACCTAAAATTAGCAAATAATTCAACTATATATTTAGATAATGGAGCTAATTTATTAAAAGAGTATTCTAGTATATTAATAAACGCAGATGGAACTGAAACATTAGAAACTGCTAAAATAGATGCATCAACAGGAACAGCTGAAAGTGATGTATTAACAACAAATGTAGACAATAAAATGTATATGTTGCAAGGAAACAACTTAAATATAGCACAAAATGAAGATGTTACTACATACGGAAATGTAAATGGAATGACATATTTAGGAATGTACACAAGTTCTGTAAATCCAATAGGAACTACAACACGTACAGGAGACAATAATGTATATGTAATGGGTAAACACAAAGCAAATCATAATATAACAACAGATGGTTTTTACACTAATCAAACAGATAGTACACATAAGTATATTATTCCAACTCCAACAAGTGCAGACTATTATATATGGTTAATAGGTAGAATTCCAGATGAAAGTCAATTAGATACAGAATTAACAGCATATAAATATAGCACAATAGACACCGTTGAATTACCATTAATAAGTAATAGCGAACCTAATACTATATTTAACGTCTCTAATCTCGAAGCAGATTTAATGCCAACAGTTTCTATAAAGAATAAATTACAAATACCAGCTACAGCAACAACAGAAGATATTGCAAACACTACATTTGGTTTAGAGATGCAAACAGGTACATCAGGTTGGGTATCAAGCAAAACTACAGATTATTATGTGAGTAAAGGTGCAACTTCAGGAACTCACTCTGGTGATATAGAATATTTATCTGATAATTCAACACAAGTTCCAAGTATAATATTAAATCTTTACAATTCACAAAATATTTCGCAGACTACATTTGTTGGATATGTTGCAATAAATTTTGATGTATTGCAACCACAAACTCCAATAAGATATAAAATTACGAGATTAAGAATAAAAATATCAATATATACTTCGAAAGAACAACAAGCAGGGTATGCAATAGGAATTGCACCAGGAGAAAAATTTGAAGCACCATTTGCAACAGTAGAAACAAATATTACGGAATCAAGTGAATTTTCTATGTATTATAATTTAACAATAAACAACTTTGCAGAATATAAATATGCCACATCATATCCAACAAGTTATAGAACTTTAATTTCTAAAGATTCAACAGGATATGCATATAGTTTGCCAGCAGGAACAAAAATAACAATGATAGATTTAATAAATAACAAATATTACTATTATATTGTAAAAACATCAGATGTATCAAGTGAAAAAAATGAATATAGACTATCTGAATTTTTGGAAATGCCAACAACAAATCAATACTATAACGAAACAGTAGCAATAGCAACATATCAAGATACAACCAACAATATAGTTCAAGAAAAATTTATATTCCATGTGGATTTTAAAGAAACTACAATAACACAAACATCAACAGGCAATACACTAGTTATGGAGTTAAGAAATAGTGAGGGTAGGACAATAGCAAGTGTATTAGGATCACAAAGAGAATCTGGAAAATATGGAATATATGTGGACAAAGATGCATTATTAAATACACAAATACAAGAAATACCAACAACAGTTGCATTAGGCGATAGCTTTAATATAAAAGCTGCCTCAACATTTACCCAACAAGTAGTAAATGGAAAAACAATATATGATACTCAATATTTAGACAAAAAAATGGGAATAACAATAAATGTATGGGACAACACAGCACAAACATTATTAAACGGGCAAGAGCTGATGGGAATATCTTATGAAATAAATGGAACAACATATTATCCAAACATAAATGGAACAGCAAGAATAAAAGTAGCAGATAATGTTGCAAATATATTATCAAATATAACAGTAAAAACAGAACATAATAAAACATTAACAACAGGAGATTACACAATAGTAGTAGACACATTAGCATCAGCAGACGGAGAGTACTATGAATATGATATAAGACACCACGACAAAAAAGTAGTAAATATAAAAAATAGTGAATATGGATTAAAATTAACAATTGCAGACGAGGATAGGATAATAGAAAAAGGAAAAACAAGCATAACTGTAAATATGGAAAAATCTGTAGCAAACATAACAACACCAACATTTACAGTAAAAGCCTACAGAAGAGACTATACAGAAGAATTATCAACAATATATAATGAAACAATAAACATAACAGCCCAAGCGACAACACCAACATTTATAGTAACACTACCAACAGACATAAAAACAGGAACATACAAAATAGTAGTGGAACTATATGATGGAGAAACCTACATAGGCGAAGCACATGACTACTTTATTGTTACTTAAGCATATTAAAGTTCAAATACAATTTTATAAAAAACAATGGTTATTTTAGGTCAGCAAAAACTGACCTAAAATAATACACAGAAGAAAGGAATATAATGGAGTACGATATAGAGCAAATAGAAAAACAAAATGAAAAAAGAAAAAGAACTAAGCAAATAGTTAAAAAGCTATTATTTGTAATTATTATAATACTTTTATACAACATATTTCTTATAACCAAATCTACATTAGACAAAACAGATGCTAAATCAATGTTTGGCTATAGAGCATATATAATTACAACAAATAGCATGGAGCCTACAATAAATGTAGGAGATATAATAATAGTTAGTGGAATAGAAAAAGACAAAATTAAAACAGATAAAATAGTTACATTTGAACAAAATAATCAAATAATAACACATAGAATAGTTGGAATTGAAGAAACAGAAAAAGGCTCGAAATATGTAACTAAAGGTGATAACAATCTAACCAAAGACACAGAAGAAATATCATATGAACAAATTTTAGGAACAATTGTATTAAAAATTCCACGTATAGGAAACATTATATTATTACTAGAAGATAAAGTTTATATTATATTGTTATTAAATTTAATATTAATAATATACATAAATACAAAAAGAGTAGAAGAAAAGAAAAAAATGAGGAGAGAAAAAAAGAAAATTGAGGATAAGAGAAAATAAAATAAAAAAAATAATATCTGCACTACCAAGAAAAGTTTTATGGTTGATATTAATATTAATGATTATATATAATGTAATAAACACAGTATATGGAGTTTTTAACAAAAAATTGGATTTGAGAATAGGAAAAGCAACAATGTATACAACCGAAGACAAAACAATGATTCCAACCATAAAAACAAATGATCTAATAATAACTAAGAAGTGCCAACCAGACGATTTAAACTTACAAGACATAATAATTTTTGATGAAAATGGAATAACCAAAATACAAAGAATAACAAAAATACAGGGACATGGAGAAAACTCATATTATACAACAAAAGGAGACAACAATTATCATAACAATAATGTAATAATAGAGTATAACCAAATAAAAGGAAAATTTGAAAAAAGAATTCCATTGCTAGGATTAATAGTAAAAATGCTACAATCAAAAATAACAACAGTATTTGTAATAATAATACTTGTATTACTATTTGTATTTAACAGAGATATGAAGATGAAAAGTATAAAACGAAGAAAAAATAAAAAGATAGACCAACTAAGAAAACAAAACAACTAAAATTGGCTATATTTTTTGGAAAATCCAAAATTAGAAGAAATAGCAAAGTTAAATTGAGAACGGGCGATTTTAATCGCCCATTATTTATGAATTTATATTTGCATTTGTTTCTTGATTTGTAGTACTAGAATTATTTGCACTTTCTACATTATTAATTTTGTTCATCAAATTATGACCTCTTTTAAAAGCTTTTTTTGAAACCGCAGGCAAGCCTTGGAATACAATTTTAAAACTTGTAAAATCCTCAAGCTCATTATATTCTAAACAAGATAGGTATACATCTAATTCATTAGAGTTTTTGCAAGCTGTTATAATGGCAGGATGCAAATTATAATTGAAAAATAATTCTGTTGCTAAATCAACAGCCTGTAATAAGGTTCCTTTATCGCGCTGTCTAACTAATCTATATGCTTCTCTAAAACGTGAAATAGCAGAATTCTTATAGCATTTTAAAGGAATAGTATATAATTGATTAATAACATCTTGAGCAGATGTATATTTTGCAGGACTCGCTTTTAAAATATTTTTAATATCTGTTAAGGTGTAAGGCAAAACTACTTTTTTCTCGATTTCAGAAATTATTAATGTGTTAGGCAATAAATTAACTTCCTTGGTTCTAACTTTAACCTTTTTAGCAGATTCAGCAATAGCCTTGTTTTGATTTTCGACTTCTTGAAAATCAGCCTTTAAAAAGCACTCTATTTTCATGGTATTTGTGGTAATCTCATCAATAACATCTAAATAATTTTCATTAAATTTAGATATTTTATTAGTCATTACAACATTACTTTCATTATTTTTTATTTCATATAATTGGCTAAGTAGAGCTTCCAAGGAATCTATATTAAATGTAGATTTTTTTAATAGAGCCATAACATTATTTAAGGCCTCGTAATTTTTACTAAATTCCATAGCAGTTTCTATAACTTCAGAATTTTGTGTAATTAAATTCATACACAAAAGAACTTCTTTGTTAAGACTTCTTTGGTATGCTAAACTAGCATCTATAAAAGAAATTTCTCTATTAATAAGTTTTAGTAAATTTGATTTTGTTTTATTATCATTTAATTTTATCATCTGTTCCTCCAACAAAACAATAAAGTTTTGCACATAAATATAAAAGAAAATTAAAAACTTAACATTCCTTAATATAATTATAACATCATATAAAATTTTTTCAATAAGCTTTTCGTTAAAAAATATGAAAAAAATAATACAATTTTACAGCAATATTACAAGTATATTACAAAACAAATACAAAAGTTTTTTTTAGATGTTTTAATCGAAAAATGTATTGATAAAAAAAAATGACTATGTTATATTATAAAGAAGAAAGAAAGTTTACGGAGGATGAAAGAAATGAAGAAAATTTTTTATAACACACTAATTATTTTATATGCATTAATTGCAATAATAGTAACAATATGTTTACTATCTTTTAATCAATTTAAGGTTTCAGAATTTGACTCTACAACAGTATTAATAATCAATACAAACAATCTAAAAGAAAAAGGATTTAACAAGGGAGACTTAGTGTTGGTTGATACAACACAAAAGCAAGAACCGGGAGAAGATATATTTTTTCATGCAACATCAGAGTTAGGAAAAACAACAGTAGATATTCAAACATTAAAAGATAAACAAGTTAGTTCAGTAACAGGAGAAACCACATATGTACTAGAATCTAAAGAAATACCAAGTGATTTAGCAATAGGCCCAACAAAAAATTCAATAAGAATAGGAAAATTGGGAACAATTTTAAGCATATTAGAATCTAAATGGGGATTTTTGATACTAATAGTATTCCCATCATTATTAGCATTCCTATATGAATTATGGGAATTTATAGCAAATATAAAAGCAGCTAAAGAAGACGATGACGACGAAGAGGAAGACGATGAAGATGAGGATGAAGAAGAGAAAGTAGTAGAGAAAAAAGCACCTGTAAAAAATACTACATCAACAGCATCAAAAGCTAAAAAAACAACAACAGGAACATCACAAAAGACTACAACAAAGAAAACTACAACTACTAAATCAGCAAGTACAGCTAAAAAAACTACAACTTCAAAACCAAAAACAACAACTAAAAAAACTACTAAAACAAAAGAACAATAAAATGGAATGGGATGAAAAAATGAGAGTGGTAAAAAAAATATTTAGATGGGTATTTGATATTATATTATTTGTAATATTAGGTATTGCTCTAATAATGGCATATAATCATATACAAGTTAACATTAAAGGAAATACATATACAACAATGCTTGGATATTCTGCATTTGAAGTATCAACAGGAAGCATGTCAGGAACCATGGAAATAGGAGATGCTATACTAGTTAAACTTATTGATCAAAATGAAACTGTAAATAAAGACGAGATAGTTGTGTATAGCCAAGGAACAGCATTGGTAACCCATAGAATAGTAGAAGTAAATGGCAACCAAATTGTTACAAAAGGTGATGCAAATAATACAAATGACACACCTATACAAAGAAACCAAATAGTTGGTAAAGTTATAAAAGTAATACCAAACTTTAGAATGTGGAAAGAAATAATTTTAACACCAAAAGTACTAATACCAGCAAGTGTGGCGTTACTATTACTTTGGGTATTCTTCTCATATGACAAAGTAAAAGTAGAAGTTGTGGTAAAAGAAGAACCTACCAAAACAAAGAAAAAACATACAAAACAAGAAGAAATTGAAGAAAAATCAGAAGAAATAGAACAAAATGATGAAGAAAACAACGAAGAAAATATAGAAAAACCAGAGAAAAAATCAGCAAAGAAAAAAACTACAACAGAAACAAAAAAATCAACAACCAAAGGAACTAAAACGAAAGAAGAGAACAAAACAAAAAAGACAAATAGCACAAGAAAAACAACTGCGACAAAAACAAGTAAGAAGAAAGCTGAAGAAAAATAAATTACAGAAGAGTGTGTGGAGGAAAAATGAAAGAGCAAGTTCGAAGAAGAAGAAGAAAAGGTCGTAGAACAACGGTAATAGCTATAAGATTTATAATTCTTGCTGTGTGCATAATAGTATTGTGCAGCATTGCTCTAACAAATACTATAGCAAGATATCGTAGTGAAGCCTTAGCTTCAAAAGATATAGAAATTGCTATGTATGTATTTAAAGAAGATCACCAAACTATGAGTTTTAAATTAGACCAAATGGTACCAAGAGCTGAACCATACCAACATACGTTTTCTGTAACAAATTCAGATTCAAATAACAAAATTGCACAGACAAGCATAGATTATGATATTACAATAAAAACAACCACAAATTTGCCATTACAATATGTACTATATAAAAATCAAACACCAACATCAGCAAATCCAACCAATATACTTCCAAGTGCTGGAACGGTGCATGCTGATACAGATGGTACATATTTTAAAAACTTTAAAACATCAACACAAACAATGGCACACAGTACAAAAAAGACAGATGTATATTATTTGTTAATATATTTTCCAGAAACCTATAAAAATCAACCAGAATATCAAAATATGATAGAAAGTATGGAAGTAATTATAGATTCAAAACAAAAAGTATAACATATTGTAGGGGCGATTTTAATCGCCCACACTTCGAAGAAATTTCTAAAATAAAAATGCAAGGGGGAAGAGATGAAAAAGAAAAGAAACAGCACATATTACAGATACACCAGGAAACAAATTTTAGTTTTATCAGTGCTAGTTATATTTTGTTTGTCTCTTGTTACAATACTTGCAAGATATGTATTAAAATATGCAAACAATTTTTACACCAGCACAAAAGAATTTTATTTTGAAAGTGACAAATTAAAAGAAAGCAACCCAACATATAGAATAGAACAATGGACGGGAATTAATAGCTATTCAATACCAATAAAACTTAGTACCGCAAAAAACACATTAGAAAAATTATCATATGATGTAGACTATCAAATTTCATATAGTTGCTCAAGCAATATAACATGCCAACTAAGTAAAACAAGTGGAACCATATATACTACAAACAACTTAGACACGGTCACACTTAGAATTAATCCAAACACAGCATTAAATGTTGGAGACCAAGTAACAATAAATGTTACAGCAAGTACTACAGAGCCATACAGTAAAACTATTTCTGCTAAATTTGTGTTTATTATAGGGAACAATGAATATTCATACAAAATTGAAGATGCTGTAGGGCAAATATACTGTGATTTAGTTATAACAAACACAACTAATTATTATATAGTACTTGAAGCATTTGGCTCATACGCTGTTGGAGATAAAGTGGACATATATTCATATTCAATGTTAGATGCAACAGAAAAAGCAAAATGTAAACCAACAAAATTTACACAATTTGGGTATGACCCACAAATACTATCTCTTGATATGGCAAATACAACAGTAGAACTATTCAGCCAAGGAACAGAAAACCAAGGCTCTGTTACATATGTAGTTGGTTCAAAAGTTGGTGTAAAAGCAGAATCAAGTGCAAGAGTTAGATTCTATAAAAAAGATCCAACTCAAAACTATACATATCCAATAAACAATAACACTTCTATTATAACTGTAGAATTCATTGATTGGACTTAAAAAACATTAAAGGAGAAATTTATATATGAGTGTAATGGATGAATATATAAAAATAGTACAAGACGCTATAACTAAATATTTAAAGTTAGTTTTTGAAAGAAAATTTAATAAACAAATATGTGACAGCTACATAAAAACATACATAGATGTTAGATACTATAATGTAAACGAACGCGGAAACCATAGAACATTAAGAAAAGAAATATTAGAAAGTTTAAAAGAAAAGAAAAAAAGATTAATAGTAGATAATAAATCAAAACAATTACTAATAGAAAATATGGAAATGTTTTTTATATATGTATTGTATATAGACAAAGTTACACCATATAAAACAATAGATTATTTAGTAAAAAACATATGCAGACTAAGAGTTAAAATATTAAAAAAAGAAGATGAAAAATTTAGAAAATTATTAAAGGATTTAATAGAAGATGATATAAAGAAAAAAGAAGAATATTTAAAAAAATTTGATAGTAAGGTTTTTTCTTTAAAATTAACAGATTACAATAGCACAAATGAGGTACAAAGAGTAAGTTTAAAATATCATATGAAATTTTCTACAATATTTAGCGCTACAGCAATAGAACGAGCATTTAATACTGGAACAACAAGTGAAGACAAGTTATTTGTAGAGTATAATATGATAAGTGCACAAATAATAAAAGACATAATAAAAGGAAACTTTAAAAAACAATATATAGTTGAATTTGCGGATTCATTATTTGAAAAAAAACAAAAAATAACAAGACTACTAAATATTATAGACAATTCAGCATTGCAGGACAAATTAAGTATTAAAATAAGACACGAAACATTTTTAAAATATAGAGAGGATGCTTATGAAATGCTAAGAAGTGGGTATAAAATAGCACTTATAGCAGATGAAACAATAGACACAGATAGAGCAGAACTAGAAAAATTAAAAATGTTTAAATATATTTTAATAAATAAAGATGCTCCTTATTATGAAGAAATAACAAGAAAAAAAAGATTGCAAAACATAATAGAAATTTAAATAAAGGAATGAAATGAAATATGGGAACATATACAAGATTTTTATATGAATTTTTAGCACAATTCTTTGCAGGATTAATTACAATACTTGGAGGAATTGGAAAAGGAATAGGGCAATTATTTAACATACCAGGATATGCACAAATAATAGACCATTACAAAAACGATTTTTCAATGGCAGAATGGGTACTTGTTGTACTAGCAGTAATTGCGGTAGTAGTAGTTGTTGGTATGGGATTTGCATTAATATTCTTTTTAATAAAAAAATATTTAAGATTTAGAGCAAAAGTAGTTAAACAAGAAGAACTATTGGATGAAGTTGCCCACTTAAATAATAAAGTAGTGAATCTAATGAAAGAAAAAGACGAAATATTAGCAATGAAGGTTTCACAACTTGGGTTAAAACCAACAGAATCTAATTTAGAGCCTTTGCCAGAAGGCGGTGCTGAACAATCAGAAGAAGATCTTGCTAATGATGGAATCAGATTTGCTAAACTTAACGAAATTGATGAGGAATTTGCAAACTATAAAATTAAAGATTATGGAAATTCATTTACATTACCTGAATTTTGCGAAGCATTTAGAAATTTTGCAGCGTCAAGGCTAAGATTGTATTATACAACACACATGATGAGATTATTTGTATCTTCATTAGCTTCTACCAAATTAGTTATTCTACAAGGTATATCTGGTACTGGTAAAACATCTTTGGCATATGCTTGGGGAAAGTTTTTGAAACATGATTCATGTGTTGCATCAGTTCAACCATCTTGGAGAGATAGAACAGAACTATTTGGGTACTTCAACGAGTTTACTAAAAAATTCAACGAAACAGAAGTATTAAAAGAAATGTATATGGCAGGATATACAAACGATATTTATACAATAATCCTAGACGAAATGAACATCTCCCGTGTGGAATACTATTTTGCCGAGATGTTATCTATCCTAGAAATGCCAAATAAAGACGAATGGATAGTAGAACTTGTTCCAAATAGCTGGAAAAGTGACCCTAAAAAATTAAAAGGTGGAAAACTACAAATACCACCAAACCTATGGTATATAGGAACAATCAACAACGACGACTCTACATTTATGGTAACAGATAAGGTTTACGATAGAGCAATGCCTATAGATATAAATGATAAAGGACAACCATTTGACCCAATAGACACAGACCCAATGGATGTAAATTATACATATTTAGACCAATTATTTGCACAAGCAATGATAGACAATGCTGTAAGCAAAGATACATTGGATAAAATAGAAATAATGGATAACTATGTTATACAACACTTCAGAATAGCTTTTGGTAACCGTATTGTTGCGCAAATGAAAAAATTTGTACCAGTATTTGTAGGTTGTGGCGGAGACGAAGTAGAAGGCGTAGACTACTTTTTAGCAAGAAAAGTATTGAGAAAATTTGAACAATTAAATATATCATACATAAGAGACGAAATAGACCCATACATAGACTTTTTAAATAAAACATTTGGAAAAGACAAAATGAAAGAATGTATAGAATACTTAACAAGACTTAAAAAACTAACATAATTTCATTAAACTAAAAGTGGGCATTACTCACAGAAAGGTAAACAAATGAGCGATTTAGAAATATATAATTTATATGAAAGAACAAATCCTGGAACAATAGATACATTTCAAAAAAGAACAGCATCAAAAATGGATTTGCAAACAGAATATGAAAAAGTTATAGAAGATACAGAATGGATAGACTTAATGGAAACAACAATACCATACATAGATAACATATTTCGTAATCCAAATAGATTTATCATAAATGAAGAAGAAATAGTAAAAATAGAGCTAGCAAGAAAGGTTACTGTAGAAAGTATAAAGCACTTAGCAAAACATACAAACTTAATACAAGATGTAGACCCAAAAACAGGAGATGTTAAACCATCTAAAATACTAAATATCAACAAAGAAGAAAGTTATGACACATACGAGAATCGTTTTATTTATACCTTAATACAACATATGAAATTTTACATGATGAGAAAGAAAAAAATGATAGAAGAAAGATTAAAACTATTTGAAAAAAACAACAAAAGATTTTCATATACAGGTAATGCAAAACTATTAAATGAAAATGTAAGTATAACAGTAAATTTAACTACTAAATTAGACGATGGAAACAAACGAAAAAAGGGAGAAACACCTTTAGAAAGAATACAGAGACTAGAAGAAAAATTATTAATGGTAATGGGGTCAGAAACGTATAAATTGATAGAAAAAAAACACATTGCATTAGTAACTTCACCAATAAAAAAGACCAACCTAATTCTAAAAAATGTAAACTTTCAATATGCGGTTAAATTATGGAACTATATACAAACAAACATAGATGACAATGCAAAACATATAAGCGAAAAACAAGACTATTCAGATAATGAGGAATTAAAAAGATTAGCAGATGAAACATTTTTACTAAATTATTTAATTCTTAATTCCTTAGATAGAGATAATGCAGAAGAAACAATGCAAAAAGAAGTAAAAGAACAAGTATTAAATCAAATGATAGATAGAATAGTAAGCCTAAATGCTAATTTAACAGAAAGTGAAGTTAAAGATTTAGTTGCAGATAGATACTTAGTTATTAGAAATAAAAATATAGCAACACTAGGACAAATACAAAAAGTATTTAAGAAACAAATTGAAAAATATTTAGAGAAAATATAAGGAGAAACTCAAAAGATGTTGAAAAAAATAACAGAAAACCCTGTTTTAAAATTAATAAATAATATAGTTTATGTAATATTATTCCTAATAGTAGCCTCAGTCTTATTTGTTGTAATATTACAAAGAGCTAGTAATAATGATATAGCATTAGGTGGAATAAGAATATTTAATATAGTTTCTGAAAGCATGGTTCCAAAATATAATATAGGAGATGTGCTTGTTGTTAAAAGTATAGAACCACAAAATATTAAAGTGGGAGATGACATAGCATATATAGGGCAAGAAAGCACATTTAATCAAAAAATAGTTACACACCAGGTAATTAAAATAGATTATGAAAATGGAGAATATATATTCCACACAAAAGGAATTGCAAATATATTAGAAGATCCACTTGTACATCAAAATCAAGTATTTGGCAAAGTGGTTTATAAAATATGGATATTAAGCCTTATATCTAAAATATTAAGCAATGTTTATGTGGTATTTTTCGGAATATTTGTGCCTATAGTAATTTTAATATTCTGGACAATATTAAAACTTAAAGGCTTAGTAGAAGTAGAAGAATACGAAGAAGAAATAGAACCTAAAAAAAACACAAAGAAAAACACAAAAACAACTAAGAGCAATGCAAGCAATACAAAAACACAAAAGACAAGTACAAGGAAAAAATCAAATGATAATAAGGAATAAAAAATGAGTTTAAAGAAAGTTTTTTATGTAATTAAGAAAAAGGTAAAAATTAGTAACTTAATATTATTAATAGTTTTGCTTATGTTTAACTCATATGCTTGGTTTATATATAATACTAAAGTAAGCACATCACTTTCCGCTAAAATAGAAGCATGGGATATTGCATATATTTCTAACGGAATAAGAGAAACGCAAAATATAATATTAGATGTTGAAAAAATATATCCAGGTATGACAATATATACACATCAAATAACAGTAAACAACAATGGAGATACAAATGCAGAGCTTAGTTTTGCTGTAAGAAAAGTAGAAATATTAGGGCAGGTTTATCAAGTAGATGCAACAACAACACCAGAAATGTTGTATAACAAATTACAAAACGACTTTCCTTTTAAAACAACAGTAACACTAAGTACAACACAGTTACCAGCACATACTGGTACAGCAACAGTAACAATAAAACTAGAATGGGAATATGAATCAGAAGTAACTGGAAAAGACGAATTAGATACACAATATGGCACAAGTGCATATCAATTTATTACAGAGCATCCAGACACACCATGCGTACATTTAGAAATAGAATTAGGAGCAAAACAAGTAAATACATAAAAAAGAAGCTATATGTAAATATAACTTCTTAAATAAGTATTAAACTTTTTGCTCAAATGTAGCATCAATTTTTAACTTTATTTGTCTGTTTGTTTCATCCCAAGTAAATTCGGAATCTTGAGCATCAGTCATAGTAGCACCAGATGCGGTATCATCTACCCATTTAATAAAAACTCTAATAGTTTTAGTTTTTGTACCTGTGCCTGCATAAGGAATAGTTCCAGTTATAACAGTTGGCTTTGTATTTGTAGTACCAGAATTAAGTGTTGTAGTTGTACCACCATCTATAGAATAACCAGTAACTTTAAAATCTGCAAGGTTACTTGTAGTTGAACCAATAGCATCATCAGTATTGTTTATTTTAATGTTATAATCAAAACCAACATCAACATTTGTGTAATCAAGTGCTAAATCAAAATAGCCAGTAGCACCAGGAGCAAGTTTATTAGCAGCAAGATTTGCATTAGTATCAAATACAGGAGTTAATTCAGCAGAGATGTCTGTACCGTTTTTTATGGCCAAAGTATTTAACTTAATATCCCATCTAGCAATAGAAATATCTACTGCTCCATTGGCAGAGGCAACATACTTAGCATAAACATCGGAAATTGAAATTGCAGATACGCAAAGAGCAATAATTGCTAATACAAGAATTAACTTTCTATAATTTTTCTTCATATGTTCACCTCGAATCTTATTTAAATCTAAATAGATAATAACATATAAAGAAAATTAAATCAATACCAAAAAATGTTAAATTAAATGTATAAGCCTTTAATAGGCAATACGGAGAGGAAAATAAAAAATGTCAAAGGAAAAAATCAAATTAAACTCAGAAAAAATAAGCAAAAGAGAAAGCAGAATAAAAGTTTTAAAACTAGGTTTATTAATAAGTACTGTATTTTTAATAGTAATATTTTTCTTATTAAAAGTAGTATATGGACAAGGACCATTTACAATATCATTAGACCAAAACTTTGCTAAAAAAAGTGGTATAGTAATATATGATAATTCAACAGTAAAAGAATTTAGAAGAATATTAGAGGCTGGCAAACTAGAGTTCATGGACAATATATCTATAAGATGGATACCAGATAATATAAATACAGAAGCAGAGGGAGCTCACAATGGAAATAATTACATTGCATATACATTTTTTATAGAAAACAATGGAAACGAGAACTTAACATATTGGGCAGAATTAGTAATAGATGATGTAATTAGAGATGCAGACGAAGCTGTAAGAATAATGGTATTTAGAAATGGAGAAAAGAAGATTTATGCAAAAAGAAATTCAAATGGAGAGCCAGAGCCTGATACAATACCATTTTATTCAGATCAATATGTATACATAGAACCAAGAGAAAATTTTTATCCAAACGATGTAGATAGATATACAATAGTAGTATGGGTAGAAGGAGACGACCCAGACTGTATAAATGATATAATAGGTGGAGAAATGAAAATGCACTTAGAAATAAACGAAGAACACGTGCAAAAATAAACTTAAAATATTACACAAATATTACAAAAAAAGCACAAAGATTACAATTATATTACATTATTCAACAAATGTTGACACCTAAAAATGGCTATGTTAATATAAACCTATATAGAGTTAATTTTTAAAGAAGGGGGAAAAAAATGCAAACAGTAAAAAAGGAGAAGAAAAGAAGCCTAAGAGCAATATTATTAATACTATTAATTGTTGCAGTAATATTGATAGGATCAACATATGCGTGGTTTATTTCGAATAATACTGCTGAGGTGTCTACTTTAAGTGTAAAAATAGAAACTGTGGAGGGACTTCAGATTTCATCTAATGCAAGAGATTGGACTTCTACACTAACAAACGAAATGCTTACAAATGCAGAATATGTTGGCTCATCAACCAATTATTCTGGAGCTATAAACCAGATACCTTCTATACTAAAACCAGTATCATCTATTGGAAAAATAACTGATGGGAAACAAGAAATGTTTTTAGGCAATGTTGCGACTTCCACAAGTGATGCTAATAATGGTAAATACATATTGACAGCAATAAAAGAAACAGATGTGCATGGATTAAATGGAAATTATATAGTGTTTGATATGTTCCTAAATCTAGAAGCATCTTCATCTAAAGATTTATATTTACAACCAGGTTCTGGCGTTACATGGAATGAAGAAAAAGCAAAAGCTGATACAAATAAAGCGTATCAAGATGATAAGGGACTACAAAATGCAACTAGAATAGCATTTATAGTTGAGGGAAATGTTGATACATCACAAACGGAAGATGCATCAAAAGCTGCGCAAAATAAAACTTATAATCAAGCGGATGCGGATTGCGGTAAATATTTATGGGAACCAAATTCTAATACTCATACAACAAATGCAATAAACCAGTCACTTGATGGAAAAGACACACCTAAATATACAGCAGAGGAGCAAGCAGCAAATCCTGTTCCTTATAGTGGAGTAAAAACAGAAATAAATAAAAATAATGATGTTTTATTAGCCGATGCAAAAGCAGCAAATTATTCAAGTTTCTTATCTTCTGTACAACCGGAAATATTTACAGATACATCTTTTACGCAAAGAAAAAAATTAATGACACTAAAGCCAGGCTATACAAAAATAAGAGTGTATATGTGGCTTGAAGGTCAAGATATGGATTGCTATACAGGCGCCTCTGGAACATATCTAGATTTCGATATAAAGTTAGGGATAGATACATATCAAGGGGGCTAATAACTATTACATAAACATTACAAAATTACAGTTTTATTACATTATTCAACAAATGTTGACACTACCTAAAACGGGTGTTAATATATATTTATAGAATAAAAATTTAAAGGAGTGTAAAAATGAAAACAACAAAAAAACAAAAGAAATCAAATTTAAAAGTTTCACTATTACTTTTATTATTAGCAGCAGTATTGCTAATTAGCTCAACATATGCATGGTTTGTATCTCAAAATACTGCAGAAGTTTCAACTTTACAAGTTAAAATTGAGACAGTGGAGGGTATTCAAATCTCATCTAATGCAAAAAACTGGACGTCCACACTAACAAATGCAATGATTACAGGTGCTGACTATGTTGGCTCAGAACTTAACTATAAAGATGCTGTGAATCAAGTACCATCAATATTGAAACCAGTATCTACTATAGGGGAAATTGACAAAGGAAAGCAAAAAATGTTTTTAGGTAAGGTATTAACATCTAAAACAGATGCTAACAAGGGTAAATATGTTTTAACAGCTACACCAGAAACAGATACGCATGGATTAGCTGGAAATTATATAACATTTGACTTCTTCATAAATTTGGAATCTACATCAGCAAAGGATTTATATCTACAACCAGGTTCTGGCGTAGTATGGAATGGAGAGAGAGCAGCTGCAGACACTAATGCGGCATATAAAAATGATAAAGGACTACAAAATGCAGCTAGAATAGCATTTATAGTTGAGGGAAATGTTGATACATCACAAACGGAGGATGCATCAACGGCTGTACAAAATAAAATTTATAATCAAGCGGATGCGGATTGTGGTAAATATTTATGGGAACCAAATTCTAATACTCATACAACAAATGCGATAAACCAGTCACTTGCTGGAAGAGATACACCTATGTATAAAGCAGAGGAGCAAGCAGCAAATCCAGTTCCTTATAGTGGAGTAAAAACAGCAATAGAGGAAAAAGATGATATATTACTTGCTAACGCAAATGTAGCTGGAAATACTAGTTTTTTTGCCGCAATGACACCTACTTTATTTACTGATACAGGATTTACTCAAAGACAAAAATTAATGACAATAAAACCTGGTTATACAAAAGTAAGAGCATATATGTGGATCGAAGGACAAGACATGGATTGTTACACTGGTGCTTCAGGTACATATTTAGACTTTAATTTGAAATTTGAAGTTGATACAGTAACAGGTGCTTAGAATTTTAATAATATTAATAAAGTAAAAGAGGCATATATGCCTCTTTTACTTTGCCCAAGATAGAGCTAATTTATTTAATAAAAATTTTGAAGGACTTAAGGAATAAAAATTAATTGCAATGCAAATAATTACAGAAAACGACAGAAAAGTGCATTCTATTGCAAATTTGCAAAAAATATAGTATAATGATTATGGAGGCGAGAATATGATAGAAAGAAAAGAATATTTGGAAAAATTAAAAAAATGGAAAGATAAAGATTTAATAAAGGTTATAACAGGAATAAGAAGATGTGGAAAATCAACTTTATTTGAAATATATATTGACTATTTAAAAAGCATAGGAATAGAAGATAATCATATAATATCAGTAAATCTTGAAAATCCAGATAATGAATTTGACACTTATAAGGAATTATATAAATATGTAAAAGAACAAATAAAAGATAAAAAGCAATATTATGTATTTTTAGATGAAGTTCAAAAAGTTTCAGATTTTCAAAAAGCCGTTGATGGACTATATATTATGAAAAATGTGGATGTGTATATAACGGGTTCTAACGCATATCTATTATCTGGCGAGTTAGCAACATTGTTAACAGGCAGATATATAGAAATAAAAATGTATCCATTATCATTTAAAGAATATTTAAATTATTATAAAAAAGATGCAGATGAAAAGATGTATTTAAATTATATTAATAGAAGTTCATTTCCATATGCTTTAAAGCTAGAAGAAGAATCGGAAATTGACGATTATTTAGATGCCTTATATAATACAATAATTGTGAAAGATATAGGGCTAAGAAAAAAGATGGCCGATACAACAATGCTTAGAACAGTTGCTAGATTTATGTTTAATAATATAGGAAATTGTTTATCTATTAAAAAAATAGCAGATACATTAACTTCAGATGGAAGGTCTATATCTGTTCACACAGTTGAAAGTTATTTAGAGTCATTGGTTGAAAGTTATGTGTTTAATAAAGTTTCTAGATTTGATATAAAAGGAAAACAATATTTACAGTCAGGGGAAAAATATTATGCAACTGATGTAACAATGAGATATGCACTATTAGGAAGAAGAAATATAGATGTAGGTCATATATTAGAAAATATTGTATACCTTGAACTTATAAGGAGAGGTTATAAAGTATATATAGGAAAAGCAGGAGAAAAAGAGATAGATTTTGTTGCTGAAAATAAAGAAGGTTTTACTTATTTTCAAGTGGCATATACAACAAGAGAAAAGGCAACATTAGAAAGAGAATTAACACCATTACAAGATATAAATGACCATTATCCTAAATATATACTTACAATGGATATAGATCCAATAGCTGATTATGACGGAATAAAAAAAGTTAATGTTTTAGATTGGCTGCTAGAAAAATAAATTCGCCCAGTTAGGGACTGTCCCTAACTGGGCAATTTGGACAAAAAGGGACACCCTTATTTTTTATTTAAGAAATAATAAAAAAAGTAAAAATACTGTTTACTTTTGTAGAATTTTTGTATAGAATATAACCAATAAATTAAATATCTAAAGAAAAAGAAAGAGGAGGCTTTTGACCATGAAAATTTTAATGCTTACATGGGAATATCCACCTAGAATAGTAGGAGGAATTGCAAGGGTAGTTCACGATTTGTCTAAAAGATTAATAAAGGATGGACATGAAGTTACAGTAGTAACATATAGGGATGGAGAATTACCAGAATATGAAAATGATAAGGGAGTTAAGGTATATAGAGTAGAAAATTATATGATAAGACCTAATAATTTTATAGATTGGGTTATGCAACTTAACTTTAATATGGTGTCAAAAGCATCTGAAATAATAAGAAAAGAAGGAAAGTTTGATGTAATACATGCACATGATTGGCTAGTAGCAACAAGTGCAAAAACATTAAAACAAGCATTTGGAATTCCAGTTGTAGCAACAATACATGCTACAGAGGCAGGAAGAAATTCAGGCATACATGATGAAGCTCAAAGATATATAAATGATACAGAATGGTTATTAACATATGAGGCTACAGAAGTTATAGTAAATAGTAATTTTATGAAAGGTCATGTACAGGGATTATTTGGACTTCCATTTGACAAAATAAATGTTGTTCCAAATGGAATTAATATAACCAATTTTAATGGAATAGAAAGAGACTATGAATTTAGAAGACAATATGCAATGGATAACGAAAAAATAATATTATTTATGGGAAGACTAGTATATGAAAAGGGAGTTCAACATTTAATATCTGCTATGCCAAAAATTTTAAGCAATTATAATGATGCAAAATTAATAGTTGCAGGAAAGGGTGGCATGCTAGATGACTTAAGAGGTCAGGTAGATGCAATGGGGCTTTCTAGCAAGGTATATTTTACAGGTTATTTGAATGCAAAACAAGTTCAAAAAATGTACAAATGTGCAGATGTAGCTGTATTTCCAAGTACATATGAGCCATTTGGAATAGTTGCATTAGAGGCAATGCTTGCTGGAGTTCCTACAGTAGTATCTGATGTTGGGGGACTAAATGAAATAGTAGACCATGGAATAAATGGAATGAAAGCATATGCTGGAAATCCAAATTCTATAGCAGATTCTGTATTAAGTATATTGTATGATGGAAAATTGGCAAGTAATATAGCAAAAAATGCAAAAGCAAAAGTAAAAGAAGAATTTAATTGGAATAAAATTGCGCAAGATACACATTATATATATGAAAAAGCTATATGCAAAACTGTTGCAGAAAAACAAGCAGAAGAAATAGAACAAGAAAAAGCTAAAAAGGCTGCAAAAGCTAAAAATACAGATTCAGAAATAGTAAATCTATTAAACTTTAAAAAGAAACATGCATATGCTTAAAATATACCATCGGGAGGAAAATAAAATATGAACGTTTATGATACAGCAAACAAATTAGCACAAGAGATAAAAGAATCGCAAGAATATAAAGAGTATAAAAGTATGAAAGACGAAATAATGACAAATCCTGAACTTAAAAGCAAAATAGAAGAATTTGAAAAACTAAGATATGATATACAACTTATGCAATATAGTGGAGAACAAAAAGATGAAGGCAAAATGAAAAAATTAGAAGATATGTATAAAATATTAATAGAAGATGAGCAAATTAAGAAATATTTTGATTTAGAAGTAAAGTTTAATGTGATGATAGTAGACGTAAACAAAATTATAGCAGAAGCCATAAAGGGAGTATTATAAAAACAATTAGGGATTATTCCCTAATTGTTTTTAATTCCCAAATAAAACTATATTATAGAATTTAATTATCATTTACAAATAAATAAGTTTATACCATAATACACTTATGAAAAGCATGTTTGAGCAAAATTTGAAATCTAGCCTGCACACAAGAAGTGTAGGTTATTGTATATAGAATAAGTTAGGGGGGCAAAAAAGTGGAAAGTTTAATTGTTGTTTTAGTATGCATAATTTTTATATACTTAATAAAATATTTATTTGGAATAAAAATTGATGATGTAAAAAAAATAAAAGAACTTGGATATGATAAAGAACTGACGGAAATTACCAATAAATTACCTGATAATAAAATAATATGTGATGAGATATTAAAAAAGTTAGATAATGAAGAAGTAAAAGTTAAAGAAACAGAAAGTAAAATGGCAAGTTTGTATATAGTAGCCACAAATACTATTTTAATAAGTAATATAAAAGATACATTTACACGTGTGCAAACAATAGCACATGAGTGTTTGCATTCTATACAAAATAAAAGAATGGTAATGTTTAATTACATATATTCAAATATATATATAATATATTTTATAGTATTATCAGTTTTGGCACTATTTGGAAAAATAAAAAATATGTTGTTACATGTTAGCATATTAACAATACTAGGATTTATATATTATATAATAAGAAGTTATTTAGAAACAGATGCAATGATAAAGGCTGAGTACTTAGCAAAAAGTTATATGCAGGACAAAAATGAGATGACAAAAGAAGAGATAGAACAGATAGTAAATAATTATAAAAAAATTAACAACAAAGGAGTTGCTATTGTAAATTTTAGCTTATTAATGTCTATAACTATCAAAATAGTAATTTTCGAAATACTGCTACAAATAGGTTATTTAATAAGGTAATAAAATTGACATTATATGATAATTGGTATAAAATGTTGCAATAGAATGGAGAAGATATATGAATAAAAAATGGGAATGTTATAATATAGATGATAATAAGGTTGAAGAGCTAGTAGAACAAAAACACATTAGTAATTTATTAGCAAGTATATTGGTTAATAGAGGAATTACAGAAGAAAAGGAATTAGAGGTATTTTTAAATCCTACTAGAAAAGATTTTTATGATCCATTTTTATTGCCAGATATGGAAATAGCCGTAGATAGAATAATAAAAGCTGTAAATAATAAAGAAAAAATAATGATATATGGAGATTATGATGCAGATGGTATAACAAGTGTTTCTGTACTAAAAAAATATTTAAATCAAATTGGATTAGAAACCGGAGAATACATACCAAATAGATTAAACGAAGGTTATGGTTTAAATAAAGAAGCTATTTTGAAAATATATAATATGGGATACAAATTAATGGTAACTGTTGATTGCGGAATATCTGGATTAGAAGAAGTTGAATATGCAAATACACTGGGAATTGAAACAATAATAACAGATCATCATGAGCCGGCAGAACAACTTCCTAATGCTGTAGCAGTAATAGATGCTAAAAGAAAAGACAATATATATCCATTTAATCAATTAGCAGGAGTAGGAGTTGTTTTTAAATTAATACAAGCAATTTCTATAAAGTTGAACTTAGATGAAAAAGAATATTTAAAATATTTAGATTTAGTGTGCATAGGGACAATATCAGACATAGTCCCATTGGTGGATGAAAATAGAGTAATAGCTAAATTAGGACTTAAGCTAATAGAACAGACCAAAAATATTGGTTTACGAACATTGCTTAACATAGCAAATTTTAAAAAAATAGATTCTAATGCAATATCTTTTGGAGTTGCTCCTAGAATAAATGCATGTGGAAGAATGGGTGCACAAGAAGAGGCATTGAAGTTATTTTTAACAGAAGATAAACAAGAAGCACTAAAAATAGCAAAGAATTTAGTAAAATTCAATCAAGAAAGGCAAAATACGGAAAAGCAAATATTTGAGGATGTAATACAAGAAATAGAAAAAAATAATGACAAAGAGAAAAAATGCATAGTACTTGCAAAAGAAAATTGGCATCATGGAATAATAGGAATTGTTTCATCTAAGGTTACAGAAATGTATTATAAACCTAGCATTTTAATTTGTTTAGAAGGAGACATGGGAAAAGGATCTGGTAGAAGTGTACCAGGATTTGATTTATACAATGCTTTAAGCAAGTGCAACAATTATATAGAAAAATTTGGTGGACATTCTATGGCAATTGGAATATCTATAAAAAAAGAAAATTTTGAAAAACTAAAAGCAGAAATAGAAAAATGTGCAGAAGAAAGCAATATAAGCGATATAATGCCAATAATAAACATAGACAAAAGAATTAATTTAAAAGATATTAGTATTGAAGAAGCAAAGTCTCTGGAATTGCTAGAGCCATTTGGAGAAGCAAATAAAATGCCAATATTTTTAATGCAGAATTTAAAAATTGATTCCATAAGAGCACTATCAGATGGTAAACATTTAAAATTAACATTAAAACAGGACAATTATATTATAGATGCAATAGGATTTAATATGGGAGAATTGTCAAAACAGTATCTTTTAGGGGATAAAGTAGATGTTGTAGGTACTATTGAAATAAATACATTTGGAAACAAAGAGAATATTCAAATGAATTTAAAAGATATTAGAAAAGCAATGTAATTGACATTACAAAAGGGGATGATTATTTGTATGGAAGATAATAAACCAACCATAGAAAAAATTATAACTACAATGAAAAAAAATAGCAGAAAAAATGATATAAAATTAATATCAAAAGCATATGAATTTGCAAAAAATAAGCACAAAGACCAATTAAGAAAATCTGGAGAGCCATACATTATACACCCAATAGAAGTTGCAAATATACTTGCGGATTTGGGCTTAGATGATGCAACAGTATGCGCAGCACTTTTACACGATGTACTAGAAGACACAGATACAAGTAAAAGCGATTTAGAGAAAGAGTTTAACAACGAAGTAGCAGAGATGGTGGATGGAGTTACTAAATTGAGCAAATTAAAATATGCAAGTATGAAAGAGCAACAGGTTGAAAATTATAGAAAAATGTTTTTAGCCATGGGTAAAGACATAAGAGTTATACTAATAAAATTAGCAGATAGATTACATAATATGAGAACTTTGAAATATTTAACCAGAGATAGGCAAATTGCAATTGCAAAGGAAACTATGGACTTGTATGCACCATTGGCAAATAGATTAGGTATATATTCATTAAAATGGGAACTAGAGGATTTAGCATTTAAATATTTATATCCTGAAGAATATAGGGAAATAGTGGAAGGAATTAACAGAAAAAGGGAAGAAAGACTAAAATTTATAGACATTATATTGCATGAGATTAAGACAGAGCTAAAAAAGCAAAGAATCGAAGCAGAAATTACAGGAAGGGCAAAACATTTATACAGTATTTATAGAAAAATGCAAAGAGATAATATTACTTTAGAACAAGTATATGACTTGTTTGCTTTAAGAATTATTGTTAATTCTGTAAAAGATTGCTATAGTGCTTTAGGAATTGTGCATGAACTGTACACTCCTATGCCAGGAAGATTTAAAGATTACATAGCTGTTCCAAAACCAAATATGTATCAATCATTGCATACAACATTAATAGGACAAAAGGGTACACCATTTGAGGTTCAAATACGTACATGGGATATGCATAGAATAGCTGAATTTGGTATAGCAGCACATTGGGCATATAAGGAAGCTAATAATAGCAGAAACAAAAAGTCAAATGTAACAGTAACAGACGATAAACTTGCATGGATTAGAGAAGCATTAGAATGGCAAAAGGATATGCAAGACCCAGAAGAATTTTTGAAAACATTGAAAACAGAATTATTTGAAGATGAAGTGTATGTGTTTACTCCAAAAGGAGATATAAAGTCTTTGCCAAAGGGAAGCACTCCAATAGATTTTGCATATAATATACATGCAGAAATTGGACATCACATGACAGGATGTAAGATAAATAGTAAAATGATGCCTATAATTACAGAACTGAAGAATGGCGATATAGTAGAAATAATAACATCAGAACAATCTAAAGGTCCAAGCATGGATTGGTTAAAGTTTATTAAAAGCTCTGGCGCGAAAAGCAAAATATTAAGCTGGTTTAAGAAAACACAAAGAGAAGAAAATATTGTGAAAGGTAAGGAACTAGTAGAAAAAGAAATAAAAAAGATAGGCATAAACTATTCGGAAATATTTAAGCATGATTTTGTACAAGTAGTACTTAATAAATATAAGTATAATAGTGTAGAGGATATGTATGCAAGTGTTGGATTTGGGGCAATATCAGCAGGAAAAATAGTTGCAAGATTGTTAGAAGAATACAGAAAAGAACATCAAGAAGAAAATTTAGAAGAAAAGTTAGAAGAGTTGTCTAATGAAAAGGCAAAAACATACAAGCCTTCAAAAGCCGGAGTTGTTGTAAAGGGAATTGACAATTGCTTGGTAAAATTGTCAAAATGCTGTAATCCAGTGCCAGGAGATGAAATAATAGGATATATAACAAAGGGTAGAGGCGTTTCTGTTCATAGAAAAGATTGTGTAAATACTCGAAATTTATTAGAAGAAGAAAACAGAATTATAGATGTATACTGGGATTCAGATGAAAAAACAACATATAATGTTGATATAGAAATATATGCTAATGATAGAAGCGGACTATTGGCAGAAATAATAGCTGAAGTTTCAAATGCAAAGTGTAATTTAATTGCTGTAAATTCAAAGGCTACTAAAGAAAAAATCGCTATAACTGAAATAACAGTGGAAATTCCTAATATAGATGGATTAAATAAAGTATTAAAAGCACTTAGAAAAATAGATAGCGTATATGAGGTAAGGAGGAAAAAATGATACTAAAGAGAATAAAAGTAAATACAGGATTAATAGAAGAAACAAATTGCTATATAATACAAGACCAAGAAACTATGGAAAGTATAGTTATAGACCCAGGAGGAGAAGCAGACAAAATTATAGACATGCTAAACATATTGCAAGCTAAAGTAAAATATATATATTTAACACATTGCCATTGTGACCACATAGGAGCAGTTGAAAAAGTAAAACAAGAAAAGGGTGGTAAAATTTTAATACACAGATTTGATGCAGAAGGGCTATATGACCCAAGTATTAGTTTAACAGACCAGGTTGGACTTAATGTGCCAGAATTAGAAATAGCATCAAGAGTGGATGATAATGACATTATACATATAGGAAACATAGAATTTAAAGTAATACATACACCAGGACACACAAAGGGAAGTAGCTCTTTATATTGTGAAACAGAAAATATGCTATTTTCTGGCGATACAATATTTAAAGGAACATGGGGAAGAACAGATTTGCCAACAAGCAATTTTGAAGACATAATAAACTCTATAACAAATAAAATTTTAGTATTACCAGATGATACAATTATATATCCAGGTCATGGAAGAATGACAAGAGTTAAAGATGAAAAAAATATATATTTAGAGCTAAAGGAAGCACAAGACGTGTAAAAAAAGAAAGGAATGAAAAAAATGATACAAAAACCTAAGGGAACAAAAGATATATTGCCACAAGATTCATATAAATGGCAGTACATAGAAGAAAAGTCAAAAGAGCTATTTGCAAACTATGGCTTTAAAGAAATTAGAGTTCCTGTTTTTGAAAATACAGAGCTTTTTCAAAGAGGCGTTGGGGAAACTACAGATGTTGTACAAAAAGAGATGTATACTTTTGAGGATAAAGGCGGGAGAAGTATAACACTAAGACCAGAAGGAACAGCAGGTGTAGTAAGAGCATATATAGAAAATGGAATGTCTAGTTTACCATCACCAACTAAAATGTGGTACAATATGTCGATGTATAGATACGAAAATGTACAAAAAGGAAGGCTTAGGGAATTTCACCAGATTGGTGCAGAAGTTTTAGGAACAAATTCGTATTTGGCAGATGTAGAAATAATACTTATGGCTAATGAATTATTTAAAATATTCAATATCCCAAATATAGAATTAGTTATAAATAGCATTGGTTGCCCAGAATGTAGAAAAAAATATCAAGAAAAATTAAAAGAGTATATAGAACCAAACCTAGATAAGTATTGTGACGTGTGTAAATCAAGGTTTGAAAAAAATCCAATGAGAATATTAGACTGTAAGGAAAAAACATGCAAAGAGTATAACAAAAATGCTCCTGCAATAACAGAATATCTATGTGATGAGTGTAAGGAACATTTTGAAAATGTAAAAAACGCATTAAAAGAATTAAACATAGAATATACAATTGATACTGGAATAGTAAGAGGTTTAGATTACTATACTAAAACTGTATTTGAATTTATTTCTAAAGATGAAGGGTATACAGTTCTTGCAGGTGGAAGATATGATGGATTAGTAAAAGAATTAGGCGGAGCAGATACACCAGCAATAGGCTTTGCAATGGGAATGGAGCGATTAGTAGAAATATATGAAAAATATAATGCAAATCCAATAGAGCCAAAGAATATGCAAATATATATAGCAAACATTGGAAAAAAAGCCGGAATATATGCTACAAAACTCACACAGGATTTGAGAAAAAAAGGCATATATGTAGAAAAAGATGTATCAGAAAGAAGCTTAAAGGCGCAGTTTAAATATGCAGATAAAAAGAATGCAGAATATTGTTTAACAATAGGCGAAGAAGAAATTGCAAGCCAAAAGGCAAAAATTAAAAATATGAAAACAGGGGAAGAAATAGAAGTAAATTTATCAGAAGAACAATGGAAGCAAGATATTGCAAAGTAACAGTTCTAAAAAAATAATCCTTTGAATATATTAATATATAATAGCATATGGACAAAGGAGAAAATGTAAAAATGATAAATTTAGCAGTAATTAATATAAAAGAAGTGGTAAAATATCTAGTAAAGTTAACTATAGTAATAACAGTTGTAGTTGCACTTACTAGATATTTTTCTACTTATAAAAATGCTTTGACCAATAAGTTTAGTGACAAAACATTTCTGGAATGTATAAATCAAACAATTCCAGGAATTAAAGTTATGAATAAAGCAGAAACAAAAACACCAAAGATAGAACCATTAAAAATGATCCTAAATATGGAATTAGCGATGATAGATACAATACACGAAGAGAAAATTACAAGTAATGGAGAAGAAAGAGTGAAAAATAATAATATAGAAGAACAGCCAACAAATGAAAAGGTTGAAGAAATACAAACAGGAGTAAAAACAGAAGTGTTGGAAAATAATGTGCCAACAAAATTTACAGATGAATATAATGGAGTAAAAGTAAAAAATGGAACAGACAACAAACTTACAAAGGAAATACTAACACCAAATGTAAATATAAATATGAAAAATGTTTTAATTTTTCATACACATACATGCGAGAGCTATACACCAAGTCAAGCATATCCATATAAACAAACAGGCAATTTTAGAACTACAGATAGAAATTATTCGGTAGTAAGAGTTGGCAGAGAGTTAGAGAATTATTTAAAACCATATGGATATAATATAATACATGATGAAAGTTATCATGATTACCCTTCTTATTCTGGATCATATAGTAGTTCATTAGAAACAGTGGAAAAAATACTTAAAGAGAATAGTGGATATGATATAGTGTTAGATTTACACAGAGATGCAATAGGAGATAACACATATGCACCAACAGTAAAAATAGGAGAGGAATATGCAGCACAATTAATGTTTGTAATTGGTTCAAATGGTGGTGTAGATGAACATGAAAATTGGCAAGAAAATTTAAAATTTGCTGTAAAAGTACAGGAAAAAGCAAATGAATTATATCCAGGATTATTTAAGCCAATAATATTAAGAAATTCAGATTATAACCAGTTTGTATCTAAGGCAGCATGCATAATAGAAGTAGGAGCAACAGGTAATACACTTGAACAATGCCTAGCAAGCATGAAATACTTATCAAAAGTAATAAGGGAATTATAAAAAGAAATTTAGCACACATTTTACATAAAGTTAACATTATGTAAAATATGTGCTATAATATAATTATCTTAAAGGGCAATGACCCAGAAAGGAAAGGAACAAGAATGAAAGTTGAAATAAAATCATTTCGGTATAACCGAGTGTCCCAGAGTGGACGGTTGTACGAAGTAGAATTTAGTGCAATGCTTACAGAGGACGGCATCTTCTACCTCAACGAGGTTGAATTTAGTTTAGGGGAAACCCTATACCAATGTAAAGAAGCATTGACCAGATTTTTAATCTCTGCAATGTCCAAGTACAAGCTTGGCGTGGCGGAGCACAAGCATCCTGCCGTCAACCGCGGACATGCGGTTGCCCCCATAAATAAGGGAGGAAGGTATTTTGATGTCGACGGAAAATTATACCGATTCGACAAACATATTTGCGGGAGCTGGAGCGCGCCCGCATCAGATGTAGCCAGGATATTACTGGCAATAGAAGAAGGGAATGATTACTCATCAAGTTGGTGGGAGATACCACCCATTGAGTAAATAAGAAAAAAAAGCATAATTGCTTTTTCTGTCCATAAAGATGTGGACAGTTTTTTTAAAATTAATAGGAGTAGAAACTTAATCTACTCCTATCAATTTATTTGCTTCGTCCTCCGAAAGATATCCGTATTTTACCATAGATTGTATTACCTTTTTTTGACGGCTTTTTGTTAAGTCAGGATTTTGCGTTGGAGCATAAACACTTGGAGCATTTGGAATGCCTGCTAACATAGTTGCCTCGTATAAAGTCATTTCTTGAGGTTCTTTAGTTAAATAACCATTACAAGCTTCCTTTATTCCATAATAGCCGTCGCCAAAATAAATTGTGTTAACATATAACTCTAAAATCTGCTTTTTAGAATATTGCTTTTCTAAATCAAATGCAACAAAAATTTCTGCGACTTTTCTAATAAGTGCCGGGGTATCAGTATCAATAAAGTATAAATTGTTGGCAACTTGCTGGGTAATTGTACTGCCACCTTCTAAAAGTTTAAAATTAGAAACATTTCTTACAATGGCTCTGCCAATAGCAATAAAGTCAATTGCACCATGTTTTTCAAAGCGATGATCTTCAACAGCAATTACAGCATTTTTATAATAATCTGGTAAACTATCTATAGAAACATAATTATTGTCAGTTTGAAGTTTAGTAACCATATTTGTTAAACTTACCTCATCAATACTGTCTTTATATAATTTATAACCTTTAAAATATAAAATAGAGATAATAGTTAATACACAAAACAACAAAAATATTAATATTCTTTTAAAAATCTTCACAAAATCACCTCTTAGTTAACAGCATAAGTTCAACCACTAAGTCAAAAACGTTGTTATCACTATTGACGACAATAGCAACAGCCATATTCTAAACTCCTAAATGTTTTTTATTTGTTCATCTAAATATTATTATGAATCTTAGAAGAGCATGGATTATCCTCATTTCAGTTTATTTTTATTATAGCAATAAAAATAAATTTTTACAACAAATTATTCCTATATTTTATAATTTTCCCTATTACTTTTAATTTAAGGGCCAATATTAATTTTGAAAAAAAGATTGACTTTAAATGAAATCGATGTTATAACTAAATTCTAAGTATTCGTGGGTACAGCGAAGTATAATAATTGTACTATTTTGGCTGCTAAGCCAAAAGAAAAGGAGCTTAGATGAAAAAGCGGCTCTTGATTGTTGGAGTAGTGTTACTGATGATTACAGTAACCATTGTTGTTGCTTTTGCTGCTTGCAAGAGTAACAAAGGCAACGGCTATACCGTTGTCGAATTGGAGGATGGATACATCATTAATGCCGAAAAAATGAAGGCAGGGTGGTACCATTATGAAACAACAGATTCACAGGAATATCTGATGTTTTTGAATTCGGTAAGTGGCATGGACCATATCGAGATAGTAGATATTGGTTCGTCACCATCATTTTATTTTGTAACTTATAAGGTCACAAAATAAAATGAAAAATATGAAATTACTGATTGTATGCAATTTGTAATTTCAAGATAGAATGCCCCTGCTTGGTTATCAGGCAGGGGTTATTTTTCCCTTGACAAGACCTAATAAATGTAATTTAATATATTTGGTGATAATGAATGGAAAATACAGTAGCAAATGAAAGAAATATACAAATATATCCACTATATAAAGCATTTGCATGGGACATGTTTTTTTACTATTCAATAGCATTTTTATTTTTAACACAAGTGAAAAACCTTTCCCCATCAGAGGTGCTATTAACAGAAGCGGCATACCCAATATTTAAAATGTTATTACTTATACCATTTACAAAATTTATAGAAAAACAAGGAAAAAGAAAAAGTTTAATTTTTGCTAATATATCAATTGTATTATCTATATCAGTTTTGATTTTTGCACAAAATATATGGTATGTTTTTGCATTTCAACTATTTTCTTCTTTAGGATATTTAATAAAGGGAATATGCGAAACCAATATGTTGTATGACAGTATTCCCAGAAATCCAAAAAGAGGTAGCTTATTTGCAAAAATAGATGGTAAAGCAACCAGTTACTATTATTATATAAACTCGGTTGCATCATTTGCAGCAGGATTTTTATATGTTATAAATCCATATATACCAATGGTTTTATGCTTAATAATGAGTGTAATTGCAACATTGTTGTGTTTTAAATTTAAAGAGATAGATGATGAAAGAAATGAAGTTAAAGAAAATCACAAAGAAAATACAAAAGGGTTACTAAAAGATATATTAAAATCGCCTAGATTAATTAATTTGATTTTATTTGGTGCATTATTTTATGGTTTATTAGCTATTTTAACGACATTAAGAACTAGTTTGCTTGACGAAATTAGACTTCCAGAGCAATATTTTGGTGTAATATTTGCATTATTAGAAATTATTTCTGGAATAACAACAATGAACCAAAACAAATTTCATAATAAATTAAAAAGTAGAACATTAGCAGTATTATCTATTCCTGTAACGGTTTCTTGCATAATATTAGGAGTAGTGGCAAAAAGTAATATACCATTTATGTTTGTTATAGTTATACTGATATTACTATACATAATACAATATGTAATGAAAGGACCATTTTACATATTGATAAAAAGATATTTAAATAATTTTACAACTCATAAAATAAGAAATAAAATTTCTTCTGTATATAATTTGGTAGAAAATATATCAAGATGCATTATTGCACTTATTTCATCAATATTATTAAAATATACAACTACAGCTAACACGCTACTAATAATAGGCACAATTTACACAATTTTATTATTAGCAATGCTAATAAATATGAAAGGAAAAGTTGGCTTAAATCCAGAAGAATATACAGAAAAAGATATTAAGTTTTTAAATTTAAAATAATTGACAAAATGAATAAGTTAGTAGATAATAGAATAAAAGTTACAAAGGAAATTTTTAAGGTACCTAAGGAGGAAAAAATATGTATGTATTTAATAGGATAACAGTTAATCCGCAATTGCCAAAGAGAATAGACAAATTGTCTAAAATAGCTAATAATTTATGGTGGGCTTGGAACACGGAATTTTTAAAGTTATTTAAAGAAATTGATATAGATTTATGGGAGAACATTGGAAAAAATCCAGTTAAATTTTTAAAGCAAGTTTCTCAAGAAAAATTAGAAAAGATTGTAGAAAATGAGGAATTTCTTAAGGAATATGACAAAATTGTAGAAGATTATGAAGATTACATGAATAGTAAAATAACATGGTTTAGTAAAAAGTATCCTAACAATAAGAATGATTTAATAGCATATTTTTCGGCGGAATATGGGTTGGACGAAACATTGCCAATTTATTCTGGTGGATTAGGAATTCTTTCTGGCGACCATTTAAAATCAGCAAGTGACTTGGGAATTCCATTTGTAGCAGTTGGATTGTTGTATAAAAATGGCTATTTTAATCAAAAAATTAATGGCAATGGAATTCAAGAAACAGAATATAACGAGATTGATATATCAGCATTACCAATAATACCAGTAAAAGATTGTGAAAATAATGATGTTATTATTTCAGTACAGCTTCCAAAAAAGAAATTGTATTTAAAGGTATGGAAAATATTAGTGGGAAGAGTAACATTGTATTTAATGGACTCTGATATAGATAAAAATATAGAAGAATATAGAAAAATTACTAAAACTTTATATGGCGGAGATCAGGAAATGCGTATATGTCAAGAAATAGTTTTGGGAATGGCAGGAATTGAATTATTACGTACATTAGGATTAAACCCAACTGTTTACCATATGAATGAGGGACATTCTGCATTTTTAACTTTAAAATTAATAGAAAATATCATTAAAGAGAAAAAGGTATCTTTTGAAATAGCAAGAGATATTGTAAGCTCTAAAACTGTATTTACAACACATACTCCAGTACCGGCAGGAAACGATATTTTTCCACTAAACTTAATAGAAAAATATTTTAAAGATTATTGGAATGAATTGGGAATACAAAAAGTAGATTTTATGAAGTTAGGAATGAAACCAAAAGACGGATTGGAAAATTCTTTTAATATGGGAATTTTGGCTCTAAAAATTGCAGGAAAAAAGAATGGAGTTAGTAAGCTTCATGGAGCAGTATCAAGAGAACTATTTAGTGAAATATGGCCTAATATAGCAGCAAATGAATCACCAATAACATATGTTACAAATGGAATACATACTTGTACATGGCTTGCACCATCATTAAAGAAATTATATAATAAATATTTAGTTCCTTATTGGCAAGATAATATACAGTGTGACGAGACTTGGGAAAAAATTAAAACAATACCTGATGATAGACTATGGGAAGAGCATAATGCTAGAAAGCAAAAGTTATTAGAAGTTGTTAAAAATAGCACAATATCAAGGTTAAGAAGAACAGGATATAATTACGAAGAAATAAACAAAATAGTGTCAGGATTAAATCCTAATGCTTTGACAATAGGTTTTGCAAGAAGATTTGCGACATATAAAAGAGCAACACTGATATTTAAGGATTTAGAAAGAATTACACAAATATTTAGTGATAGTGGTAAACCAATACAGATAATATTTGCAGGAAAAGCACATCCAGCAGACAAAGAAGGGCAAGATTTAATAAAGTTTATACATGAAATATCTATGAAACCACAATTTAAGGGCAAAGTTTTCTTATTAGAAAATTACAATATAGCAATGTCAAGGTATTTAATTTCTGGCGTAGATGTATGGCTTAACAACCCAAGAAGACCAATGGAAGCATCAGGCACTAGTGGACAAAAAGCATCTGTAAATGGAGTTGTAAATTTAAGTATATTAGATGGCTGGTGGGCAGAAGGGTATAACTCGAAAAATGGTTGGGCAATAGGCCAAAACAAAGATTATGATAATTATGAAATACAGGATAAAGCAGACAGCGACAGTTTATATGACATATTGGAACATAAAGTTATACCAACATACTATGATAAAAATGAAAAAGGTATACCTACAAAATGGACTGAATTAATGAAAAATTCGATAATGTCAACAGGTGGAAGATTTAGTACATCGAGAATGCTAATAGATTATACAGAAAAGTTGTATTTGCCATTATGTGATTTATATAATAGATATTACTCAAGTTTAGAAAATGTTGCAACATATAATTTGTGGAAGCAAGAATTATATAATAACTGGGATGACATTAAAATTACACAGGAGAATAATTTAGATAATATTACAATAGATGCAGGTAATAATATTGAAGTTAAGTGTAAAGTAGAGTTGCCAAACGTATTGCCGGACAATATAGAGGTTCAAGTATATTACGGAAAAATTGAAGAAAATGGTGTTGTAGATGATATAACAATAATTCCAATGAGAATGAAAAGCTCAGACGTAGAAAACAAAATATATGAATATATTGCAAAAGTTAATTTGAAAAATGGTGGAAACTATGGATATACTTTTAGGGTTATGCCAAAACACGAAATGCTATTAGATTCTGCAAATTTAAATTTAGTAAAATGGATAACAAAATAAGTTATATAAAATATAATGATATATGGGTTTATAGGTTAATCCCCAAAAAACCTAAATATATTTATAAGGAATAGGAAAATGCGCAAAACAAAAATTATATGTACATTAGGACCTGCTGTTGATAATCCAGATATATTAGAAAAACTTATGTTAGCAGGAATGGATGTTGCTAGAATAAATTTTTCTCATGGAAATTACGAGGAACAGCAAGATAGAATTGAAAGAGTAAAAGAAGTTAGAAAAAGAGTTAACAAGCCAATATCATTATTATTAGATACAAAAGGACCAGAAATAAGAATAGGAAAATTTGCTAATGATGAAATTGTACTAGAAAATGGTGATGTGTTTACTTTAACAAATGAAGATATTTTGGGAAATAAAACAAAGGTGTCTATTACATATAAGAATTTATATAATGAAGTACAAATAGGCACAAAAATATTGATTAATGATGGAACAATAGAAACTATTGTTAAAAAAATTGATGGAAAAGACATCATATGTGAAGTTATAAACGGAGGAAAACTTACAAATAGAAAAAGTATAAACATACCTGGAATGAATATTAATTTACCAAGCATTACTCAAAAAGATATAGATGATATAAAATTTGGAATTATAGCAGGGTTTGACTACATAGCAGCTTCTTTTGTTAGAAAGCCAGAAGATGTCCTTGCAATAAGAAAAATACTAGAAGAAAATGATGGAACACATATAAAAATAATTTCTAAAATAGAAAATAGAGAAGGTATAAACAACTTTGATAAAATTTTGGAAGTATCTGATGGAATTATGGTTGCAAGAGGAGATTTAGGTGTAGAAATTCCTATGGAAGAAGTACCAGTAAGGCAAAAAGAATTTATATCTAAATGTGCTAAAGCAGGAAAGCCTGTAATAACGGCTACGCAAATGTTGGAGTCTATGATATTAAATCCAAGACCTACAAGGGCAGAGGTAAGTGATGTTGCTAATGCTATATATGATATGAGTACCTCAATAATGCTCTCGGGAGAGTCGGCTACAGGAATATATCCAATAGAATGTGTTAAAACAATGGCAAAAATAAGTGAAACAATAGAGGATTCTATTAAATATTGGAAAAGATTTAAAAATAAGGAATATGCTAAAGAAAACAAAGATTTAGAGTATAGCCTAAATTATTCAACTTGTACTACTGCAATGGAACTTAATGCAAAAGCTATATTTGCATATACAAATACAGGAAGAACAGCAACAATGTTGGCAGGATTTTTTCCTCAATGCCCAATATATATAATAACAGATAATGAAATAACATATAGACAAATGGCTTTATTATGGAATATTAATCCAATATTAGTTGATAAAGATGAAGACATAGACAAAATGATAAATAACGGCATAGAAATAGCAAAAAAATATAACTATGTAAAAAAGGATGACATAATAGTAATTGCAGGAGGAGCATCAATACTTTCTTGCCATGATGCAGCAACTACAAATAGAACAATAGGTGGAGTTTTAAAAATTTAATAACAAGATGTATAAAGAGGGAGTTAAAATTGGCGATTATAGAAAATAAATATCGTATTGGAGTAAAATACGTGAATCAAAATAGACTATTGACATTAAGGGGAATAATATTGTTGCTAGAGGATTTGGCGTGTAGACATTCAGATATGGTTGGTTTTGGCATTAATGATACATTAAAAACAAACCTTTCATGGGTATTACTTAATTGGAAGATAAAAATTTTAAAAGAAGCAAATTATGGCTCTACTGTGACTGTAAAAACATGGTCAAGAGATACTAATAAACTATATACATATAGGGATTTTGAAATATATGATGAAAATAATAATTTAATTTGTATAGCATCTTCTAAATGGGTATTATTAAGTACAAAAACAGGTCACATAACACAAATTACAGACGAGATAAGAAATGCATACAATCCAGAAAACAAAACAGTGTTTGAAGAACCAGAAATATCAAAACTAATAGAACCATCAAATGCCAATGAGACATTTTCATTTAGAGTTAATAGAAGAGATATAGACATAAATAATCATATGAATAATTTGTACTATTTGGATTATGCTTTAGAGGCATTGCCAGAAGATGTGTATTTAAAAAAATTTAAAAATGTGGAAATTACATACAAAAATTCATCAAAGTTAGGAGATATAGTAAATTGTTTTTATAAAGAGCAAGAAGATGGCTATTATGTTGTAATGAAGTCAGAAACAAGCAAAATGTTATATGCAATAATAAAATTGTGTTAGAAAATGATAGAAAATCTAAAATAATTAGAAAGAAAAAAATAAATGTATAAGGACTAGTTATAGTTAGTCTTTGTATGAGAGAGGAAAGTGAATGACAAGAGGAAGGAGAATGAAAAAAAATAATAATACAAAAATTATTTTTTATTTTATTATATATTTTTTACTTTTTTTTGTTTTAATATATTCTGGAATTAAAATTTATGAATGGTACAGGGATAAAAATAAAAACAATGAAATAGCAAAAAAAATTAAGGAGACGGTAATAGTTGAAAGCAATGGTAAAAATAAAGAAGAATATTTGATTGATTTTGATAAATTGAAAGAACAAAATAATGAAGCTATTGCGTGGATTAAAGTAAATAATACAAATATTGAGTATCCTGTTGTTAAAACTAAAAATAATGAATTTTATTTAAATCATAGTTTTGATAAAAGCGAAAATTTGGGAGGATGGATTTTTGCGGACTACAAAAATAAATTTAATGGCACAGATAAAAATATTGTTATTTATGGGCACAATATGAAAGATAATTCGATGTTTGGGACTATGCAAAATATTTTGAATCCGGAGTGGTATAATAATGAAGAAAATACAAATATTATACTAAAGACTGAAGGGAAAAATTATATTTATAAAGTTTTTTCAATATATAGAATAGAAAATGAAGATTATTATATTAAAACAGAATTTAGCAATGATAGTGAGTTTGAACAATTTTTAAATACCTTAAAGGCAAGAAGCATAAGGGATTTTAACATGGATATGCTTGAAAGTGATAGTATTTTAACATTGTCTACCTGTGATAACAACAATAAATATAGAGTTGTTTTACATGCTAAAAAAATATAGGAGGAAAAAATTATGGAGAATTTAAAAAAAGAATAAAATGTTTATAATAATTATTAGTGTTTTAATTATAATTGTTGCTGTTCTTGGTATAATGCTTATTAAGAATAATGATGGAAGAGGTAATAAAGTGGGAAGTAGTGACAAAAATGAAAAAAACATAAAAATTGTAGAAAACGAGGTAAATAAGCTTACGTTAGAAGATTTTTCAAATTCAGCGTTTAGTATGAAAAAACCAAATGGATGGACAGTTGAAACAGGGGGAATAGATATATTTTATACAATTAGGGTATATGACCCTCAAAATACAAACAATCAAATATATTTAATGTTAAAGATGCAACCATTATTAAAAACAGAAGCAGGAAAAAGATCTTGGCAGAATTACTACAACATGAGTGGCAATAATTCACAATACAAGTTGTTTGCAGATGCCGTGGTTTTAGCAAATCCTACAACAGAAGAGTTTTATAAAAAATTTGACGAGATAGCAGCATATGCAAGTGCAATAGAACCATCATTTTCTACAATAAAGTTTCCTAAATTTTCAAATTTTACTAAACAGGAAGAGTTTGAATCAACAGCTAGTATGAAAAGTGTTGCATTAGATAGCAAAGTGTTAAGAGGAACTTTTACAGGTGATAATTCAAAGCAAGGCGAGGGCTTATTTATGGCATCAATTGTTAATTTTGGCAATAACTATCTTGGAGGTGTAGATACTTCATACTATATGGTTTATGACATAATGGCAATAACATCAGAAAAAGATAAGTTTATAGATTATAAAGAAATATTACTAGAATCTATTAATTCAATAAAATTTAGCGATAGTTATGTAAAACAAACAATAGATAATGGAAATGCTCAAACTAAACAAGCGCTTGCACTAAATGCATCAATACAAAGAGCTTTTGATTCTTATATGAGTGCTTGGGAAAATAGAAGTAAATCATATGATATTATGAGTCAAAAACAAAGTGATGCAATACTTGGATATGAAAGAGTTTATGACACAGAAACTAATGATATATATAAAGCATATAATGGTTTTACCGATGAATATGATGGCGAAAGATATAAATCAATAACAGATAACATGTATACAGAAAAAACCAGTGGCTATATAGAAAAATAATGTTATATATAAAATGAAAATATACAGCACCTTCTTAAATATTTTGTCATATTATGTATTATACAAACAAATAAGGAAAGATAGGGTTAAAAATTTTTTAATCTGAATCAATACCTTAGGAAAGGAATGATAATTAAAATGTATAATTGCAAATATAGAAGGTGTTGTTGTCAAAAAAGCTTTGACAATAATATGCTACAAGATGCATGTAATAATTGTGGTGTAGTAGCAGATTATTACAACGAGAATAATAAAAATTCTTCTTGCGATTGTGGATTTGAAGAAAGTGAAAACGTTTTTCCAACTAATCCAATGTTTGGTCAAAGCTATGTTCCAATTCAGACAATGAACAAAACATTTACCCCTTGTGTTGGATTAAAAATGGGAACAATATTTCCAGAGTTAGTTAGCCCATATGTACCATGTCAATCTATAGAAGAAAATGCTTTTATAAAAGCTATGAATACGGTTGGAGAGGGGTGTAATAAATGTTACTAGAAGAAAATGAAAACAGGAATTGTAACTGCAACAATGCAAATAATAGTTGTTGCCAAAAAAATCCTACTCCAAGTGTTTCAACATATTCTTTTAATTTTACTAATATTATGCCAGAAGAATTTTGTGCAGAGGAAGAAATGACAAGGGCAGATATGTTACAAAAAATACGTTGCTTAGGATTTGCAGTTGTTGAACTTGCAGAATATTTAGACACACATGCAGATGACAAAAGAGCATTGGCGCTTCATAAAGAATATGCTAATGAATTAAGGGAATTATCAAATAAATATCAAAAAGTATATGGACCGCTTACAATTGCATTTCCATGTAATAAATGGAGATGGTTAGAGGAACCATGGCCTTGGGAAAGGGGGAGTTTTTAATGTGGACCTATAATAAAGTATTACAATATCCTATAAATATAAAATGCCCTAATCCAAAACTAGCAAAAAATATAATAAGCCAATATGGAGGCCCAGACGGCGAATTGGGAGCATCTCTTAGATATTTATCACAAAGATTTGCAATGCCAGATCAAAATGCAAAAGCAATATTAAATGATGTAGGTACTGAAGAATATGCCCATAAAGAGGTCGCTTTATAAATAAGGGTATTAACTTCTTTTAGAGGTTAAACTACTCTTTTTTTATTATATAAAAATATGATATAATATCTTTGGAAGAAGAAATATATGAACAAAGAACATTGGAATACTATTATTATAGATAAAAATGTTGATGAAACATTAGTAAAAGAGTTAAGAGGTGTGATATGAAAAAATTATATATAATAACTGGTGCAAATGGTTTTCTAGGAAATAATATAATAAGAAAATTAGAACAAAATATTGAAAATGAAATAAGAGCACTTGTATTACCTAATGATTCTATAAAGGCATTGGACAACTTGAATTGTAAAATTTATTATGGAGATGTTACTAAAAAGGAAAGTTTATCATCAATTTTTGAAAATACTGATGGAAAAGAAGTTTATGTAATACATTGTGCAGGAGTAGTGTATATAAAATCTAAATATAACCCAATTGTATATGATGTTAATGTTAATGGAACAAAAAACATTGTAAATAAAGTTTTAGAAATAGATGCAAAACTTATTTATGTAAGTAGTGTACATTCAATTACCGAAAAGCCTAATAACGAAAAAATAACAGAGATTACTAACTTTGATTCTGGGAAAGTAGTAGGATTATATGCAAAAACAAAGGCAGAGGCAGCAAAATATGTTATTGATGCAATAAAAAATAAGAATCTAAATGCTTGTATTATTCATCCTTCTGGAATTATTGGACCAAATGATTATGGGAATAGCCACTTAACACAATTAATAAAAGAAGTTGCGACAGGAAAACTCTTTGCTTGTGTAAAAGGAGGGTATAATTTTGTAGATGTTAGAGATGTAGCAGATGGTATTATTAGTGCTTGTGATAAAAATAATAGAGGAGAATGTTATATTTTATCTAATAAATATATTACAATAAAAGAATTGACTGATTTTGTTTGTGATTTAGAGGAGAAAAAAAGAATTAAGATAGTGTTACCACTATGTTTGGCAGAATTAGTAGCTCCAATTTGTGAACTATATTATAATATAAAAAAACAAACCCCATTATTTACAAAATATTCTCTATATACATTATCTTCCAATTCTAATTTTAGCAATGAAAAGGCAAAAAAAGAATTGGAGTATAAAAATAGAGATATGAAAGATACAATTAAAGATACAATAGAATGGTTAAAAGAAAAAAAATATATATAAAAAGACATTTAGTTAAAGATAAAGAACTACTTTTTGAACGAAGTAGTTCTTTATTAAATCAATGTATTCTACTCAACAACAGGGGGAATAAAATTTTCAATTGCATTTCGTAGTTTGGGATGATGAATTACAAAATGAATAGAAGGACTATTGGCTTTTGAAATCATGACCCAGTTTTTTTCGCAAACTAAAATTTGTATGTTCTTAAATGTATTATTATTGTTTATACTTAACTTATAATTTTTATTCTCTTTTTCATATTTTTTAGTCAAATTGATATGTTCCAGATAATCTTCATATGTATAATAAATTTTTTTATCATAAAAAATATCTGCAAGGAAAAGAAATGGTTTTACCTTTCCAAATTCTTCTTTTGAAAGAATTGATATTTCATCTTCAATTACATTTTGTTCTATTGTATTCTTAAATATTTCTTTCTGAAATTTTACAGATTCTTGAATTGCTTTTATATTTTCAGCAGAAACATTGTTATGCTTTAAAATCTTAAAAAGTAAATTGTTTGAAATAGTATGTATTGGTAAAGAAAACAAAATCCTTCTGCGACTTGCTTTGATTTTTATACTTGATGATAAAAAGGCATTAAAAGAATTTTGTGAATCTGCTTTATAAATATCCATAAGAGATGTAGCTTTGCCTAACAAACATTGTGCCTTTGTATTATAGTAAGAAATATCATTTTTATTTGTTGTTAAAGTATATTTACCTTTATCATGATAACCATTTATACATTCTCCATATAAAGCAGCAACACCAGAAACGTAATTAAAATGACAATATATATTATTTTGCAATCCTTTTAAAAAGTATGGAGAAACCTGTCCAGTCATATAAATTGGCAACCAACTTTCTAAACCTAACATCATCTCATTAAATGGTCTATCAACATTATGAATAATATTTAGATGTAATCCCTTTTTTAGCATTATAGCAATAGCATACATCCATTTCTTACCGAATTCAACATCTTGTGCCATATCTTCCATAGGCATATCACTACACATAAAAACAGGTTCATTATTTTTTGAAAGAACGGTTGCTTTAAAAAAGTCTAGTTCTCCTTTTTTCATTTCTTCTATACCATAATATGTTTTAGAAGTTGCTTTATAAAATGGAATAGTAGGTACTTTCATTTCATCAAAATGTATAGCTTTAATATATTCATTTAAGTCAAAGTTATCCAAATTGTTTAAAAAATCATCTATATAGTTATGAGAGGGAGTAGAATTAGTAGTAAACCAATTAAATAGCTTATTAAAATAGTTAAGATTATTTTCTAACTCTTCTAAAGTAGAATTTATAAGAAGTGCAACTGCTTTTTTATCATCATCAGATGTATACTTTTTCATAATAAAATTACATACAGCCGTAGCAAAATCTTTAGGATGTGATGGATTACCATTACCAGTACGAATTCTGGAAAGAAATGAGGCATCATAACTACTTAAGCGAGATAATTCAGCAACATTAATATTTAAAGTTGTAACAAGTTCATTAAAATTTTTACTTAACTGTTCAAAGTCAATAGAAATATCATTTAAAGTATCAGATAAAGCAGTATAAATTTCTTCTTTAGTTATATTCATTTCTCTTGTTAAAGAAAGCTTATATAAACCATCTGTAAGTTGTTCTAATTGTTTACTCTTTAAACTTGGAGTTCTATCTCCTCTGCGATAACGACTAATAACAGAAGATGTTAATCCAGAAGAAATTACAAGGTCTTTAGAAGAACACTCAATTTGTTTTATATATTTATTTAATTGTTCACTAAAAGTCATAAGAAAACCTCCATATCAATAATTCAAATTTATTATACTATATCATAAAAGCATATAAAAAACAATTGCCAAATGGTCATTGAAACTTTGGCAAAAATCAAAAATATAGAACTGTAATATGGTAAAATAGAAATGAAAATATTGGAGGAAGGAGTAAAAGAATGAGAAAAGTTAAAATTCTATCAATTTTATTGATGATTTGTTTATTGGTTAGCATACTATTCCAAACAGCTATAAACAAAGTATATGCAGAAAGCAAAAATGAAGTAACATTAAATTTTGAAGGTGGGATTATTCACGATGGTTATGTAGAATATAGCAAGAAAGCAAAATTACAATTATTCAAGGGCGAGGATTTAGTTGTTAATATTTCAAATAATATGGTAATTGATTTAAACGAAGCAGATTATGAATTTGTAATACAAGAAATCCCAGCAGAAGATACTGGAAGTGTGGTAGGACCTGCACCAGTAAAATTAAATATTAATGATTGGTATTATGCTACAACAACACTTAATTCTAAAGTTATATTTAAATTAGAATCAAGTAAATTTAGTGGAACATTAGATGTTAAACTTGTAAGAACAAGAACTGTCGTTAACACAACAGTTAAAAATGTTTATAATGATATATCATCAAAAGGTGTAATTGATTTAACTGGTGGGCAAGAATATGTGATTGATTTTTCTAAAGATGATGAACTTACAAATGGGTTAAAATCATTTGCAGATTTAGATAAAACACTATATTACAAAAGAGACAATGAAGGTCTATTAGCAACAGACAATGAAAGTGAAGCTGTTATAAAGATAGTAGGAAATAAATCAGAAAATAAAGCAATATTAACTGCAGTAAATGTTGGAACTAAAAAAAGTGAAGTTTTTAAAGGATTTCATACTAAATATACAGGTTCGGCATTGAATTATGATGGCACTGATGGTGGCATCATAAATGAAACAAGAACTGATTATTATACTAGATGTACTTATGAATTTACATTCCAATATGTAAAAGAAGAAGTTAGTCCTAAAGAATATAAGTTTACTGAAGGAGCAAATCAAACATATACAATTGATGAATCAAAAAATGCAACATTTAGAATAGATGCAGACTATAGCCTATTTACAAACAAAGTATATGTAGACAATAAATTAGTAGATTCTACAAATTATGACTCAAAATCAGGAAGTACAGTTATTACTTTAAAAGATGAATACTTAAAAACATTATCTGTTGGAGAACATACATTAAAGGTTGCTTTTTCAGATAATGGAGAAGCTATAACAAAATTCACAATAAAAGAAAAACAACAAGGCACAAATATAGAAGATAATGAAAATACAAAGAATGAAGAAAACCAAGAAAATAACAATTTACCAAACAATGATGTTAAAAAAGACAATACAATTACAAATACAAATCCAAAAACAGGTGATAATGTTATAGTGTACATTGTATTGTTTATAATTGCTATATTAGGAATTATTACATTAGTAATAGTTAATACTAAAAAAGGGAAAAAATCAAAAAAACATTAAGGAGGAGTAAAATGAAAAAAAGTAAGATATTTATTATAACTATGTTAATGCTCTTGGTTGCAATGTGCATTGCACCAATAACAGTATTTGCAACAACAGAAATTGGTAAAGTAGAAATTAATGCTGTAAAATTTAATTATAATGCAGGAGATAAACCAGAATCTTATGCTATAAGAAGTGGTGACACCGCATATTACTATGATATAGAATACGAATATTGGGAGGAGATGGAAACTGCTGAAAATGGAGAACTTGTTCCAATTAAGTTTTGGTATTCTGATGATGATAAAAATAACGCTTTAGCACAAGACAAAAAAATAACTACTTTTGAAGAAGGAAAGAGTTATATGTACACTATATCTTTGAAGGCAAGAGACGGATATACATTTGCTGATAATACAGAAGTTTATGTAAATGGTGAAAAAGTAAATACAATGAGTGTTGGACAAGATAAAAAGTCAATATTTGTTCCAGCGATAAAGACAATAAAACCAACTAAACCTGTACAAAAACAAGAAATTGAAGTTGTTGAGATTAATAATGTAACCTTAAAATTCAATGACGGTGATAAACCAGTATTTACTGGAACAATTTCAGATAATAGATATAAGTTTGTATTTGAATTATGGAGAACTAATGATGCTGGAATAACTTCAGTAGATTGGTTTAATGATGCAGATCACATTGGTTACTTAGGAGGAAAACTAATAACAGCATTTGATAAAGACAAAACATATACTTATGAATTAGCTTTAGTAACTACAGCTGAAGGTGGAGAAAAGTGGTTTTTTGGACAAAATACCAAATTAAAAATTAATGGACAAGAAGTTGGATATGTATGTGGAAGTTCTTATGATGAACAGTCATTTGATGTTACGACCAAAATAACAATAACTCCTACACCTACAAAACCCGAACAACCTGTTAAAGAAACTGTAAAGGAAATTCAAAGTACAGGGAAAACAAAGGGAAAAATTGAATTTGAAAAAGAAGTTAGTAAAAACTATAAGTTGGATATAAGACCAATTGAAGTTGAAAAAGATTTATCAGATAAAAATGTTAAATATGTAGTAGATATAAATGTATTAGAAAATGGTGAAGTTGTTAAAATTAGCAATACTAAAATGAAAATAAGAATTGCATTACCAGAAGACTTAAAAGGATTTAACAAATATGAAGTAGTATATATTTCAAATGATGAAATAAAAGAAACAATACCAGCAACAGTAGAAGATGGATATATAATATTTGAAACATCACATTTAAGTCAATATGGAATTATTGCAACAAATGTTGAAGGAAAAACAGAACAAACAAAAAATGAAACAAACAATCCAAAAACAGGAGATAATATTACAACAAGTATAATGCTATTTGTAGCTTCTATAGCAACTATCGGAACACTAACATTAGTAAATAGAAAAAAAGCAAGAAAATAAACAACATAATTTATTTGATATTTATTTATATATTAATAAAATAGTAAGAGAATAACAACTAATGCAAATGAAAATTATAAGATACTAGCTATGAATGGCTAGTATTTTGCTTTATGTTGAAAAAAAATAGAAAATCTGCTATTATGTTATTATATTATAGACAAATAAAATTTATAGCAAGATTAAAAATAAAAAGGGGTAAATATGACACAGACTCACCAAACGGTATTAGCATTGGCAATATATACAATATGGATAACACTATTATATATAAGAATATTTGATAAAACACTAAAAAAATATGTATTATCAATAGGTGTGCTATTAGGATTTTGGATGGTAGTAAGAATGCTTAAAACATATACAACAGGGTATGCAACAGAAATACTGTGGTATTTGTATTACATACCACTATTGCTGATTCCAACATTTTATTATAATTGTAGTAGTTATTTAATAAACAATAAGAATAAAAAAAGAAGAATTGCCACAATAATTATATCAACAATACTATTCTTATTAGTAATTACAAATAGCCTACATAATATTGTGTTCAAAATAAAAAGCAATATAAATGATTATAATCATAATATAGGGTATTTTATAATAGTTGCTTGGATTCTATGTTTAATAGTAGTAGCAATAATATATCTAATAAAATCAAGCAAAAATAAAGGGTACAAAAACATAATCTCAATATCAATAATTATTTTAATTGGTGTAGTATATACAATTTTATATATAAAAAATGTTCCAGTAATAAGAAAAACGAATATGTCAGTAATAATAGGAACATTATTTTGTGTAGGATTAGAAATGATGCTTGACTTTAATTTGATACCAAATAATTTCAGATATAAGAAGATATTTAAAAATTCAAAATTGCCATTAGTAATCATATCACAAGATGGAAAAACTAGAATTGCAACAAATCATTCCATAAATCTAAAAGAAAATATAATGAATGATATAAAAGATAATAAGGTAAAAAATACATATAAAGATAACAATATTGTAAAAAGTGTTAAGGCTATAAGTGGTGGCTATTCAATAGAAGAAAAAGATTTTAGTAGAATAAACGAATATGAAAAAGAATTGAAATTAATACAACAAGAGCTTATAGAACAAGAAACAATATTACAAAAACAAAGAAAGATTGCAACAGAAATATATGAAACAAAATTAAAAAGCAAAATTATAGAGCTACTAGATGAAAAAATAGAGCAGAAAAGAAACTTAATAAATGAACTAATAAAAGAAATGAAAATAACAGACATAGATAAAATGCAAGATATAAAACTACTACTAAATTATTGTAAAAGAATGAGTAGTTTAGTAATATCAAGCTATAACAAAGAAAAATATGATAACAAAAGACTAGAAATAATCATAAATGAAATGTTAATAGAAGCACAAGCACTAGGAATAAATGGAGTTTTGAAAACAAATAATTTTGAGATAAGTAGTGGAGAAACAGCCAATATTTATGAGATCATATTTGAAACAATAATGAAATTTAGAGAAACTAATTTTATTCTATATATACAAGTAAACAATTCATATACAGAAATAAAATATTTATTTGATGGCAAATATAAGAACTTCAAAAAAGAAATAGAAAAATTACAATTAGAAAAATTATTGAAAATTGAGCAAATAATAGATGAAGATGGAACAACTATAAAATTGAAAATTTTAAGAGGAGAAAATTAGTATTATGGTAGCAATTATAGGAATACTGTGTCTTTTGTTAGTATGGCAGATTCTAAAAATCATATTAAAAAAAGGAATAATAAATAAAAATATAACAGATTATGCACTAGAATATATTGTTTCTACAACAATACTTATAGCATTGTTTATGCAAGAAAGCATATCAAGAAATAGATTATTTATAATTGCATTGCTAGGCATAATATACGAAATTATTTCACTTATATATATGTATTTTAGATATTACAAAAAAGAAACTATTACAGATTTCTCAATAAAAAAAGTTATAGATGAATGTGAGTTTGGAATTTTAGTATTAAAAGGCAAGAGAGCAAAATTAATAAATAATAAAATGTATGAAATACTAGACAAATTAAACATAAAGAAAGACTATATAACAAATATAATAAAACAAAGTATAGACCAGCTAGATAAAAATTATTGTGTAAAAGTAGAAGATAAATATTATGTATTTGTGATAAATAATAATGAAATAATTACATTTGATATAACAGAAGAATATAAATTACATCAAAAGTTAAATGGGCAAAATAAAAAGTTAAAAGAGAATAATAAAAAAATATTATTAAGTATTGACAATATAGAAGAATTAGAAAAGGAAAAGAATCTGCTAAAACTAAAAAATAAATATCACGATATATTAGGACAAAATCTTTCCATACTGCAACAATATTTAAATAAAGAAAATATAACCCAAGAAAATTTTGAAGAAATAAAATTTATGATACAAAAAATGTTCATAGATATTGAAGATACAGATGACACAAATGCAAACCTAGAAAATTTAATAAAAATACACAAGAAAAATGGAACAGACATTATTATAGATGGAAAACTACCACAAAATAAAGAAACTGCAAAAGTGTTCTTTGAAATAATAAGAGAGGCAACCACAAATGCAATAAGACACGCAGGGAGTTCAAAAGTATTTGTGAATATAAAAGAAACACTAGAAGAAACATATATGATAATAACAAATGATGGTAGAAAGCCAAATGAATTTATTACAGAAAATCAGGGAATAAAAGATATGAGAAGAAAAGTAAAAAAACTAGGAGGAATGTTCTATATTTCAACAGTTCCAGAGTTTTCGGTAAATATATCAATAAAAAATAACTGCTAACATTGAAATAGCAGTTATTCTTTTACTCATTCGGGGTTTCAAGGTTTGGAACTATTAAACCATTACCCACACAATATATTGCAAGTTTTGCTAAATTATTATAACCAGTTTTTTCATAAATAGATGAAATATGTGATTTTAATGTTCTTACAGATATTCCCAGTTTTTTTACAACTTCATCTCTATCTAATGTTTTACAATACTCAGTTAGAAGACTTAATTCAGTATCTGTTAGATCCTTTAAAACATCAGGAATATTGGATTTAGGGCTATTAGAACTTGGATATAAAGAATAGCCATCAATAGTATTTTGGATAGTAGTTATAAGAGAATTACTACTAATATTTTTATAAATAAAGCTATCAACATTATTAGCTTTTGCCTTGTCTATAAATGTTAAATCTGGCACACCAGTCATAAGAATAATTTTCACACTTGGAAAGTTCTCTTTTATTATTTTTGAATATGCTAATCCACTTGAATTGTTTTCAGTACAAATATCCATTAAAATTAAGTCAGGTTTAAATTTTTCACATAAAGATATAGAGTCTTTTGCATCTCCACTAGAAGCGATAACATTAAAACCTCTTGTATTTAATGTTTCAGAAATCATTTCTCTTAACATTTTATGGTCATCAATTACAATAATATTATACAAAACAGAAACCTCCTAACTTACTCACATTAAGATATATTGTAACATAAAAAATCATGAAAATAAATATTTTTTACAAATTTTGCACTTTTAGTGCAAAATTTAATGAAAAATTGCACCAAAAGTACAATAGTAATTTGTGCTAAAAAATGATATAAGATTATATGGAAAAGTAAAGTTTCAGATGAGGAGGTGAATAGATGAATTAATAAAAGATGAGTAGAAAAGATTTCAATGTAAATGTATCTAATGAAGATACAATACTAACACTTTCCACCTGTGCAAATAACAACAAATACAGGGTGGTGTTACATAGTGTTAGAGTTAAATAAAACAGGAAATGTTTTGTTTGAGAAAGGAGAATGGTTTTATGAAAAATAAAACAAAATATTTAGTAGCAATATTATTAATGCTAAAAATAAAAATAGAAATGATTTTTTCAATCAATTTATATAATAGTTCTATAATTTTATAGAGGCGTCAAAATGTCGCCTCTATATTTTTCGAGTATCCCACTAAAAGCCACACTTTTAGGCTCTTATTGGGATTTGGGGCGACTCCCTGTTCCTGTCAAAATTATCCAATGAATAATTTTGACAGGATAAATGAGTTTGTGGTATTATATGAATTAGAAAAATAGTAATTTGTTGAAATGGAGGATTGATTATGAAAAAATTAAAAATATGAATATTATTAATTATATTAGGAAACTTATTATATTTAGCTTATATATTTTTTTGTAAAGAGGTGTGAATATGAGTGATTCAAAAGAAAATGTTGATGTATTAAAAATGTATGGAGAAGACAGTACTACACAAAGAGATGAATTTTTAAAAAAGCATAACTTAAATGAAAAGGGGCTTACTAGTAAACAAGCTGAAATTAATATTAAGAAACTTGGTCTTAACGAAACAAAAAAGGCTAAACCTAAGAAGTGGTATAATTATTTACTACAAAGTTTACTAACACCTTTTAACTGCATTTTAATTGGTATTTCAATTATCTTAATATATACAGATATATATTTAGCAATAGAACCAAGCTATGCAAATATAATAGTCATAGCAATTTTAGTTACTGCAAGTACTTTATTAGATTTTTTTGAGTCATATAGATCTAATAAGGCAGCAGAAAAATTAAGGGAAATAGTTGAAACAACTACTACAGTTATTAGAGATAACAAAGAAATAAATATACCAGTTAAAAATGTAACCTTAGGAGACATTGTTTTATTGTCTGCTGGAAGTATTATACCAGCTGATTTAAGAATAATCGAATCAAAAGACTTATATGTAGGACAGGCTTCATTAACTGGAGAATCTGATAATATAAAGAAAACCGTTGAATTAGAGAACAAGCAAGAAGAGTTAGACAGTATATCAGATTTTGATAATATCTGTTTTATGGGTACAAATGTTGTATCTGGTTCAGCAAAAGGTGTTGTAATAAAAGTTGGAGATTCAACATATTTTGGAAAAATAGCAAATACTGTAACTTCTGGAAAAGAAAAAACAGCATTTCAAAAAGGAATTGAAAGTATAAGTAAATTATTAATTAGAATTATGATTTTTATGATTCCAATAGTATTTTTAATAAATGTGGAAAAACATGATATTATTCTAGCATTTACTTTTGCTGTTGCAATAGCAATTTGCATAACACCACTACTGTTACCTGTTATTTTATCTTCAAGTTTATCTAAAGGTGCTGTGAGAATGTCAAAAAAGAAGACTATTGTTAAGAAGTTAGATTCAATTCAGAACTTTGGAGCAATGAACATATTCTGCACAGATAAGACAGGAACATTAACAGAAGACAAGATTGTTCTAGAAAAATATTTAAATGTAAATGGAGAAGAAGACTTCAACATTTTAAAATATGCCTTTTTAAATGCCTATTTGCAAACAGGACTAAAAAGCAATATAGACGAGGCAGTAGTTGCTAAAGCTAAAACTATTGGAATTGAGAATAGTGTAGAAAAATATAAAAAAATAGATGAAATTCCTTTTGACTTTTCTCGTAGGTGTTTATCTGTAGCAGTAGAAATAGATAATAAAGATGAATTAATAACCAAAGGCGCTGTTGAAGAAATTCTAAATATTTGTACAACATTTGAATATAAGGGACAAACGGAAAAACTTACAAATAAAAAAATAGAAAACATGAGAAAAATTTGTAAAGACTTAAATGAGGAAGGTTTTAGAGTTGTTGCCATTTGTAAAAAAATTATAACTAATAATAAAAAAGATTTTAATAGCACTGATGAAAAAGAAATGACTTTATTAGGTTTTATTGGTTTTCTTGATCCACCAAAGGAAAGTGCAAAAGAAGCAATAGAAGGTTTAAATAATGCAGGAATAAGAGTTATGGTTCTTACAGGTGATAATGTAGAAGTTACAAGATGCGTTTGTAATAAAGCAGGGATAAATTCAAAAGAAATCATAACTGGAAATAAAATAGATACATTATCAGATGTAGCACTATCAAGATTATTAAAAAGAAATAATATATTTGCGAAACTTTCTCCAATACAAAAAGCAAGGATTGTTAGAGTTTTAAAACAAAATGGAAATGTTGTAGGATATATGGGAGATGGAATAAACGATAGTCCAGCGTTAACAAATTCCGATGTTGGAATTTCTGTTGATACTGCAGTTGATATAGCAAAAGAAACTGCAGATATTATATTACTTGAAAAAGACCTTAATGTACTATTAGATGGTGTAATGGAACGGAAGAAAAACATATGTAAATTTAATGAAATATATAAAAATGGCAACAAGCTTCAACTTTGGGGAAGTAGTTTCAGTAATTATTGCAAGCATTGTACTACCATTTTTACCTGAAACACCAATTCAACTATTAGTAGAAGGATTATTATATGACTTTGGTCAAATGACAATTCCGTTTGACAATGTAGATAAAGAATTGATTAGAAGGCCAAAAAAATTAAATATAAAAAGCTTAAAAAGGTTTATGTTTTTTATGGGTCCTGTAAGTTCACTATTTGATATAGTTGTATTTTTACTATTATGGTTTGTTTTCACAGTTAGAGATGTTACGCACTTTCAAACAATATGGTTCACTTACAGTATAGTATCAAATTTAATAGGAATGCACATTATAAGAACGGCAAAAACACCATTTATACAAAGTAATGCACATAAAGCAGTTTATATATCTTCAATTTTGTTAATTATAATAGGTATTTTAGTACCATTTACACCACTGGGAATTGCAATAGGCTTAGCACCAATTGCTTTAAAATATATTTTCATGATATTTGGAGTTACATTCTTATATTGCATTGTAGCAAGTTATGCAAAGAAAATTTATATAAAGAAATATAAGGAATGGATATAGAAATAATTGAAGATAAAAATTAAATTTAATTAACTAAAAAATAAAAAGAAAATGGATAATAATTTGGGGAGAAAAGTATGTTGAAATGGATTAAAGAAAATAAAATTATTTTAATAACGATGCTAATATTTGAAACTGTGGCAGTATCGTTATTTGTCTCAACAAAAAACTTATTTTATTTGTTGAATTTCAATTATATAGGAATTTGTATATCACTTGGAATGTACTTAATGTCGCATAAGGTTAAATATGCAAGAAACTTTGTTCAATGTGCTGTTGGATTATATATGCTTGCGTATTTAGGAATTATATGTAGAGAAAATATGCAAATTGAAGGCTTTTGGTACTACTTGTTTTTAGGCGTATTTGAAGCTGCAACAATACATTATTTTGTAGCTAAAATAGCAGGACCATTATTCTTTGGCAGAGGTTGGTGTGGATATGCCTGTTGGACAGGAATGGTATTAGATTTGCTACCATATAAAACCCCTAAAAATAGTAGAAAAAATTTAGGATGGATTAGATATATAATGTTTTTGCTATCATTAACATTTGTGGCATCTCTATTTATATTTAAGGTAGATAACTTAGAAAATATAATGTTTTGGGCTTTTATAATTGGAAATATAGTGTATTATGCTTTAGGAATATCACTTGCTTTTATATTTAAAGATAATAGAGCTTTTTGCAAATATATATGTCCTATAACTGTTTTTCTAAAACCTGCAAGTTATTACTCATATTTGAGAGTTAAATGTGATCATAGTAAATGTATTAATTGCAAAAAATGTATAAAAAATTGTCCAATGAATGTGGATATGCTAGATGACTCAAGAAAAAGAAAAAATGGGACTGAATGCATACTTTGCTGTAACTGCATTAAAGAATGCCCTAAAAATGCACTTAATTTAAAGTAATTTATATGGAGAAATTGATTATGGAAAAAATTATATATAAAAAATGGTTTAAAATATTATAGTGCCAAGTATAAGTACAATATTTACAAATGAGGCAGGAGTGACTTACTGTATGATTACACTTGTAATAATTGGAATGTTAATATTGTTTTCAAAAAATATTAATAAAGCAACTCTTAATGTAATATCTTTTGTAGGTTTATCTTTTGGAATATTTAATATTCGGGAACATGAATAATAGGCAACTTATCAACTTTAAGTTTATTGCACTTAGGAGAAAACAAAGAATTATCTTTTTCTTTAAAATTTAAAGGTATATTTTTAACAATAAAATTAAATAAAAATAAAATTTGATTATTTAGCTCTTGAATATGAGCTAGTAATAGAGGTATAATTGTATACATGATACGCCACTCCTTTATGGTAATTATTGGTTATTTGCTGTAACAATTATATCATAAAAAGAGGGGGTATCATTTTTAAATACAAAAAAGTGATATAAACCTTGAAATAACAGGGGTGTAACTAAATAAAAAATAAAATTAGTTTACACTACCAATAAAAAGGGGGAAAATAAATAATGAAAAAATTTGGAAATGTACTATGGGGAATAGTTTTAATAGTTGTAGGTTTAATAATAGGAGGAAATGCTTTAGGAATAACAAATATAAATATATTTTTTGATGGATGGTGGACACTTTTCATTATAGTTCCTTGTTTTATAGGATTATTTAAAGAAAACGAAAAAACAGGAAATGTAATAGGATTATTAATAGGTATAGCATTATTCTTGGGCTGTCAAGATATTATAAATTTTGATTTAATATGGAAATTAGCTTTACCAACAATTTTAGTAGTAATTGGTTTATTAATTATTTTCAAAGATACATTAGGTGGAAAAGTAAATGAAGAAATAAAAAAGTTAAATGACAAAAGAAATGGAGCAAATACATATTGTGCAACATTTTCAGGGCAAAAAGTAAAATTCGATAAAGAACTATTTACAGGAGCAGATTTAACAGCTGTATTTGGTGGAGTAGAATGTGATTTAAGAAATGCAATTATAGAATCAGATGTAGTAATAAATGCGAGTAGCATTTTTGGAGGAATAGATATTTTAGCACCATCAAATGTAAAGGTAAAAACAAAATCAACATCAATATTTGGTGGAGTAGAAAATAAATCAAATACAAATGGAGAAGAAAATACTCATACAATATATGTGAATGGAACAGCTATATTTGGAGGTGTTGAAATAAAATGACATCAGTACAAAAAATAATAAAAAATATAGCTCTCGCTTTAGCAGTTTTTCTAATTGTTTCTATTATTTCTGGAATATTAAGTGCATTATATGCCTTATCAGGAGTGTTAGGATTAAAGAATGAAGATACAAAAATAAATAATGAAATGAGTATGATTGATTTTGAAAATGGAGAAATTGCAACATTAGATATTGATGTTAATTTTACAAACTTAATTATTAAGAATGGAGATACTTTAAGAGCAGAAACAAATAATAAAGATATTAACTGTAAGCAGAATAACCAAAATTTACAAATAAAAGAAAAACAACATAATTTGTTTTCTAAAAAAAATAGAGGAGATTTAGTTGTATATGTTCCAGAAAATTTGAATTTCAAAAATGTAAAAATAAGTGCATGTGCTGGAAAAATACAAGTTGAAAATATAAATACTGAAAATTTAGACTTAGAGCTTGGTGCAGGAGAAACAATAATTAATAAATTAAATGTAACAAATGATTGTAAGATTGAAAGTGGAGCTGGAAAAGTAAGTATTTTATCTGGAAAAATTGATGACTTAAATTTAGATATGGGAATAGGAAGTGTTGAAATAACATCTGTTATAACGGAAAATAGCAAAATAGACGCAGGAATAGGAAATTTAGATTTAAGGATACAGGATAATAAAGAAAATTATACAATTGAGTCTGATAGTGGAATAGGAAATATAAAAATAGATGGGACTAAAATTTCAGACGATAGTAAATATGGCAATGGAAAAAATATTATTAAAATTGATGGTGGAATTGGAAACATAGATATTGAGTTTAATAAGTAAAATGGAAAAGTATATAGTAGACAAAGAAAAATAGCAGTGGAGGTATATGTATAATGAGTTTAATACTAAAAAATGTATCAAAAACATTTGTTGGAAAACAAGCAGTAGACAATATTTCATTTAGTTTAGAAAAACCAGGAGTATTTGGGCTACTTGGAACAAATGGAGCAGGAAAAACAACAACAATAAGAATGTTGTTAGGAATTATAAAAAAAGATAGTGGAGAAATTACATGGAAAGGAAAAGAAGTAGATAGAAAACATGTGAGATTTGGATATTTACCAGAAGAAAGAGGAGTATATCCAAAAACAAAAATATTTGACCAATTAATGTATTTTGCAGAATTAAAGGGAATGAACAAAGTTGATGCCATAAAATCAATTAACAAATGGGCTAAAGAACTAAAAGTAGAAGAATATATGCAAATGCCAGCTGAAAAATTATCAAAAGGAAATCAGCAAAAAATACAATTTATGACAGCAATTATACATGATCCAGAATTGGTAGTATTAGATGAGCCATTTAGTGGATTAGATCCAGTAAATACAGAAATACTAAAAAATATAATAATAGACTTAATAAAAAATGGAAAATATGTAATAATGTCAGCACATCAAATGGCAACAATAGAGGAATTTTGTAGTGATATTTTAATATTAAATAAAGGAAAAACAGTATTACAAGGAAATTTAAAAGAAATAAAAGAAACATATCCAGCAAATAGAGTAGAAATAGATACAAAACAAGACATAAAAAATTATATTAAAGATTTTGAGTTAGAAATAGAAACTGAAACAAATAATAATTATATTATAAAAATATCAGATGAAGAAAAAGCTCATAAATTATTAAATAAACTAATACTGGATGGAGTCAATGTTGATAAATTTGAAATTAAAAAACCTACATTAAATGATATTTTCATAGAAAAGGTAGGTGAATAATAATGAGAGATATATTAACAGTAATGAAATTTACAATAAAAGATATGGTTAAAAGAAAATCATTTATAATATCAACATTAATTATTTTGGTTTTGATAGTAGTTGGCTTTAATGTACCAAATGTGATTAAGAGCATAAAAGGGGATAATACAGGAGATAAATTTTTAATTGTAGATAATAAAAATGTATTTGAAGGAACTTTAGAAAATTTAAAACAAATGGATTTAGGATATGAATTTGAAATTACAAATTCAGACCTAAAATTTGAAGACATAAAACGAAAAATAGAAGATGAAGAAATAAATGGAGCAATAATTATAAATCCAGAAAATGAAAAAATAAAAATATCATATATTGTAGAAAATACAACAATGATGGACCAAGTACCAGAAGAATGTGTAAATAGCTTAACATCTTTATATTCTAATTTACAAATATCTAAATTAGGATTAACAGAAGAACAATTACAATCAATTACACCAAATTTTGATTTTAGTTTAGAACAAACAGAAGAAAAAAGTGCTAGTGGAAATGTTTTCGTAATGATGATAATGTCAATTGTATTATTCTATGCAATATATTTTTGTGCATATCAAGTATCAAGCTCAATAACTACAGAGAAAACATCAAAAATTATGGAAACATTGGTAACATCTACAAGTCCTAGAACAATAATACTTGGAAAAACAATTGGAATAGGGCTAGTAGGTTTAGCACAAATGATAGTAATTGTTGCAACAGCTCTAATAAGTGCAAAAGCATTTTTAGAACCAGAATTATTAGAAAATGCATTAGATATGTCTAATATTACACCATATTTAGGAATAATGACAGCAATTTATTTTATATTAGGCTACTTAGCTTATGCTTTATTATATGCGTTAACAGGTTCAACAGTAAGCAAACCAGAATATATACAATCAGCAAATACTCCAGTTGCTTTACTTGCAGTAATAGGATTTTATTTATCATATTTTACAATGATGAATCCAACAAGTGATCTTAATTTATTTGCTTCATTATTCCCAATATCATCTCCATTTTGCATGCCATTTAGAATTATGATGGGATTAGCAAGTATAAGGGATGTAGCATTGTCAATTGCAATTTTAATTGTTACAATAGTTGTGATTTCTCATATTGCTATAAAAATATATTCAAATGCAATATTAAATTATGGAACGAAAATGACCTTTAAAGATATTATAAAAGTTTATAAAGATAAACAAAATTAGTAATTTTTTGTTATGATTCGAGGAAAAAATTTATGACAGAAAAAGCAAAAATGTTAAATGGAGAATTGTATGATTCAAGTGATAAACAATTAGTAGATGAATTAATAAAAGCTAAAAAACTTTGTAATCAATATAATAATTTATGCATTGAAGATATAGAAAAAGGAAATGAAATTATAAAGAAATTTTTTTCAAAAACTGGAAATGAATTTATGATAATGCCAAATTTTTATTGTGATTATGGATTTAATATAGAAATTGGAGAAAAGTTTTATTCAAATCATAATTTAGTAATATTAGATGCCAATAAAGTAACTTTTGGAAATAATGTTCAAATTGGACCAAATTGTGGATTTTACACATCAGGACATCCAATAGATAAAGAAACAAGAAGAAAAGTAGAGTTTGCAAAGCCGATAGTAGTAGGAAATGATGTATGGATTGGTGGAAATGTATGCGTTATGCCTGGTGTTACAATAGGAGATAATACTATAATTGGAGCAGGAAGTGTAGTTACAAAAGATATTCCATCAAATGTAGTAGCAGTAGGAAATCCTTGTAAGATTATAAAAGAGATTTAGCGATAAAATTACAGATATGAGTAGAAAAAAACTAGTAATTTGAAAGTGAGGTAATCTTATGGAAAAAAGAAAAGTAATTATTGTTTTTATAGTTTTAATTTTAATTGTTATAGTAGGATTATGGGGGAGTGGTATAATTCCAAAACGAATTGCACGAATATCTGCATCTAATTATTTAGAAAAAAACTTTCCTAAAATGCAACTAGAATATGTAGATATAGAATGGAGTTCTAGTTTTGGTGGTTATTCAATAAAGTTTAAGGATGCGAATAATAAAACTTACTCTTTTATAATGAACAACAAGTATTTTCCAATAAGTTTAGGACAAGGCTTGTTTGCATTTGAAGAAGAATATAGACAAAAATATGAATGGCAAGATACAAACATAGAAAATAATGAAGAAAGTTATTTTTATGGAAAAGTAATTGAATCTAATGCAAAATATATTATAGTAGAGCCAAACGAGAATGAAGAAGAAAGAAAATCAGCAGATAAAATTTCTGTAGGTTTAGGAGAAAATAATGATGCACTTTATACCATTGGAACTAATGTGAAAATAACTTATGATGGTACTATACTGGAAAGTTATCCAGCACAAGTTAAAGCAACAAAAATTGAAATAAAATCTGCTGAAAACTTTGAAATACTTTTCAAAGATAGACAACCAATAGACAGCTATAATAAAATTTATGCTATATTAGATAAATCAGAAACGGACAAATATAATTATACTATATATGCATATGATGGAAGTGTAAATATCAAAATTGATGATAAAGAATATTCTTTAAAAGATGCATTATTAGAAAGTAAAATAACAATGGAAGAAATAATACAAAAAGCAAATAAAGATTTAGATAATAACAAGATAACAGGAGATATGTATAAAGATGGTGGAAGTATGATATATCAATATGATACTTATACAATAATAAAATGTCATACAATAGAAGGAAATAGAGATGTGTATATTGGGACAAAAGAAATGACATTAAATGATGTTAAATAAAATATAGATATAACTTACAATTAGTAATTTGTTGAAATGGAGAATTGAATATGAAAAAAATATGTATCAGCGTAGGAATTGTTTTGATAGGACTTATTGCAATGGGAATTATAACAAACTATATAGATAGTGGTAGAGTGACAACAGGACATGAGCCAAAGTGTTGCATAAAAATAGTTAGCTATGATGGTAGTAAAGTAACCTATTGGGGATTAGGCTATAAAGTAATTCGCTATGTTGGCTTATCTCCAAATGAACCTTATGAAAATAATATTGGTGTTAAAATGGGCAGTTGGTTTATGAAATATGAATTGCCAGAATATAGTAGAGCCCAATAGTAGTAATAGTGAGTTTGGAGGAAACAATGAATTTGGGATTTATAAAGAAAACAATAATGGCTTTTGTGGTATCTATATTTTTAGGCATGAGTGTATTTTTATTTTTTAGAAAATTCGATGGAAGTGGAGCAGAAAATACAGCAGATGTAAAATTAATAAGTTTGGCTATATGGCTAGGATTTTATCTATTAGTTTTAGCTATTGAATATGGAGTACGATTTTTGACAAGGATAGGTAAAAAATAATTGCAAATTACACAATTTAGTAATTAGTTGGAAAAATAGTAATTTGAAAGGGTAATAAAAAATGAATGATAATAATAAATACAATATAATAACTTTATGTGGCTCGATAAAATTTAAAGATGAATTTTTAAAACTTCAAGAGAAACTTACTTTAGATGGAAATATTGTGCTTACGCCTAATTTTTTTAATAATGTAAAAAAAGAAGAAATAAATTTGGAAACTAAAAAAATGTTAGATGAAATGCATAAACAAAAAATAGATATGTCAGATGAAATTTATGTAATTAATTTTGGAGGATATATTGGAGAAAGTACAAAATCTGAAATTGAATATGCAAAAACAAAAGATAAAAAGATTTCCTATATAGAAGATATAAAAGAAATAGCAATTATGGAAGAAAAAAAAGAAGATACAAAATGTGATCACGGTTTTAATAATACATTGGCAGATGCAATAGAAAAGATAAAAAGTGAAAAATGGAAAAGTATATTTATAGAAAGATTAAATGGTAAAACATTATCACAAATAGGAAATGAAATGAATTTATCAAGAGAAAGAATAAATAAAATAGTTGATAAAATTTTAAGTGAAATTAATATTATAAATGAAGATAAATATAGAGATGTCTTTGAAAAATACTTTATTGACCAAGAGTTGTTTTGTGAAGCTTTTTCAGAAGATATTAATACTTATAGATATCTAAATTTAAAATATAATAGAGGTTATAGTAGTATAGAAGATTTATATTATTCTAATCAATTAGATGAAAATCAAAATGAAATATTAAAGAAATACATAGATAATAAGCATAAAAAAGTATCAAATGATAATTGGTACATTGCTTTTAATTCATTTCTTTCTCAAAATAAATTAACTGCAAAAAAGGTTTCAGAATTAACAGGATTATCTAAACCAACAATAGATAGTTATAAACAAGGAAAAAGAAAACCAACAGATGAGAATATGCAAATAATAAAAGATAAATTAGGATTTAATATAAGTGAAATATTATATAATAAATAACAGAGGTAAAGGTTGAAAAAAACAATTTTAACAGAAAAAGATTATTAATCTTTTATATAATGAGTTTAAACTATGGTTAAAAGTAACTAGAAATATTTAAATAATCATCTAATGTAAGAAATTGGAGGAAATCATGATACCGATTATAGAAATTCCTTTAAATATAGAACATTGGGATTTTTATGTTTTACCTACATATATTATTAATGAAAAATGCCAAGAATCAAAAACTTTATCATTAAATAAAGCGATAAAAATAGGTGCTAAAAAATGTAAATATGAAAATATTTATAATGTAGTAATAAATGTTATGAAATAGTAATTTGGAGGGGAGGAATAAAAATGAATGAAATAAAAATTAAATCAATTTATAAACATTTTAAAGGTGATTTATATTTAGTTGAAGATATTGCAACACATAGTGAAACGAGGGAAAAATATGTGGTATATAGAGCACTATATGGAGATACAGGATTATATATAAGACCTTATGATATGTTCGCTTCTGAAGTTGACCACGAAAAATATCCAAATGTAAAACAAAAATACAGATTTGAATTACAAAATATTAAGAGCGTGAAAGAAAAATAGATAACAAGAAATTACAATTTAGTAATTAGTTAAAAAATAGTAATTTGTTGAAATGGAGGATTGATTATGAAGAAAACAATTTTAACTATTTTATTATGTGGGGTTATGGTATTGGGAATGACTGGTTGTGGAAAGCAAAAAAATGAATTTGATATAGGAAATAAGTCTGATATTAAACTTTCACAAAATGATGTTATAATGACTATTAAAGAAGGAACATTAACAAATAAAAGTGCAACTTTAATTTTAACTAATAATAGTGATAAAAATTTTCAATATGGAACTCCATATGAAATAGAAATTAAAAAAGATGGAGAATGGCATAAAATAAATGTGGAATTGAATTTTACTATGCCTGCTTTTCAACTTTCGGCAAGAGAAAATAGAGAAATTGAAATTAATTGGGAAAATGGATATGGTAAACTTGAAAAAGGAATTTATAGAATCATAAAAGGAATTGATTATGAATATGAAGAGGGAAAATACAAACCTTTTAATATAGCAGTTGAATTTACTATTTAATAACAAATTACAATAAATAAGTTAGAACAATTAAATGCAAAATATAAATTCATAAAAAATTCACAAAAATTAGCACTCTACACTTGACATTGCTAAAATTAGTGATACAATATAAATGTAATGAGAATTACATATATGTGCATACCCTTGAAACAGAGTATCAACACATAAAAAATTATTTTGTAAAAGGAGTGGTTTTTATGATGATGATACCAAGAAAAAGGAACGAATTTGATTTGTTCAGAGATTTCTTTGAAGGAGATGATTTTTTTCCAATTAGAAGAGAAAGTGCAATAATGAAAACAGACATAAAAGAGAAAAAAGATAAATACATTATTGAAATGGATCTTCCTGGATATGAAAAAGAAAACATTAAACTATCATTGAAAGATGGATATTTGGAAGTAACAGCTGAGGTTAATAAAGAAGATGAAAATGAAGAAAAGGACAAATTTGTTCATAAGGAAAGATATTACGGACATTGTTCAAGAAGTTTTTATGTAGGAGAACAAATTAAAGAAGAAGATGTAAATGCAGAATTTAAAAACGGTATACTAAAAATTTGTATTCCTAAAAAAGAAGAAAGAAAAGAACTTCCAGAAGCAAAACATATTGAAATTAAATAATATTGTTTATAAGGAAATGGTTTTATATAGAATCATTTCCTTATTTTATATATAAATTACAATTTATATAATAGTTCTATAATTTTATAGAGGCGTCAAAATGTCGCCTCTATATTTTTTGAGTATCCTGCTAAAAGCCACGCTTTTAGGCTCTTATTGGGATTCAGGACGTCTCCCTCTTCCTGCAAACTTTAAAAAAGTTTTACTCTATTTCTATATTGTAATTTAAAATAAAAAGAGATAACAATTCTCTTTTTAGCATAACATTTATTAATAATGTTATGAAGGAGTTAGGTTGTGTAGATTTAACTTCGGGAAGGTAAAATAAATTATGAAACTTACAATAACAGAAATACAAGGCACGAAATATGTTCAAATTTATTTGACAGAAGATGAACTCCAGAAAAAAGAAACAAAAGATTTAATTAAAAAGTATAAACAAGAAAAATATAGTATGGCTATTTTCGTAACTGGAAAAGAGAATTATCCCGAGATTCTTGGAAAAATAATTACGAAACAAGTGGAATTAAATAGAAATGTATGCTAACATGAAAACAAGCAATATCAGGCGAGATTTGGAGGGTAAAATGACAGTTGTACGGATATTGTAGATTGTCTAGAGATGAAGATAAAGAAAACTATGCAAGTATTGAAGAACAAAAAAGAATTATTCAAGACTATGTAACTTCTCGTAATTGGACTATTTCAGACTTCTACATAGATGACAATGTTTCGGGATATACCTTTAACAGACCTGCATTTTCAAAAATGATTGAAAAAGTAAAAGGAGGAAAAATTGATGTAGTCATAGCAAAGGATTTATCAAGAATTGGAAGACATAACGGACGAGTATTAGTTTTAATAGATGAGTTTAAGAATATTCAAAAAAATTTAATATTAGTTTCTGAAATGGGTGGAACTTATGATGTTTTAAATGATAGAGATGATACTATTGGAATAACAACATGGTTTAATGAAAGATATGTTAAGGATTGTTCAAGAAAAACTAGAGACCATATGTATTCTAAACAAAAAACAGGAAGATTAATTATGGGAAATTATTATGGATATATAAAAGATCCAGAAGATACAACAAAGCTATATGTTGAGGAAGAACTACGACCTGTTATAGAATTGATATATAAGCTATATACCGAAGAAGGAATTGGAAGAAAGAAAATTTGCGATATTCTAAATAGTAAATATAATTACCCAACTCCATCGGCTTACTATCAAATGAAACATTTAAAAAGAGGCAGAATATATAAACATCCAGTTCAAAAATTATGGTCCACATATATGATAAGAAACATTTTAGAAAATGATGTATATTGTGGTATACTTAGAACTCATAAGAAAAAAACTGTATCCATAAGAGGCAAAGCAATAAAACTTCCAGAGGAAGAGCATTTTGTATTTGAAAACCATCATGAAGCAATTATATCTAAAGAGACATTTAATTTAGCTCAAGAAATAAGAAAAAGAAAACTAAATACAAAAAGCACATCAAGTACAAGAAAAAGAAACTATTACTTTTCAGGATTTTGCAGATGTGGCGATTGTGGTTTGGGAGTAAGTGGCATAACTATAACTAGAAAACAATCTCAAAAGGGTTATGAATGTTCACAATATAGAACTTATGGTAAAGCTAGATGTAAATGCCATGAAATTAAAGAATCAGATATAATTATACATTTCAAAGAATTTTTAAAATTCACTAAAAATAAATACATAGATGAAATAAATAAAATACAGCTTCAAACAAAAACTAATGCTAAAACAAATAATAAAGAAAAAATAAAATTTGAAATTGAAAACTTAAATGCTGAATACAAAGTTTTGATTAGTCAAAAAATTAAAGATTTAACTAACACTACAAATGAGTATCAACGAGAAATTATTGAAAATACATATAAAGAATTGGAAAAAGACAAAACTAATCGTATAGAACAATTACAAAAATTATTAGAGCAACAGCAAGAAGATTTAGACACAGAAAAAATAAAAAAATTAAAAACGGCAATAGAATATTTTGATGATATTCTAAAATCTAACGAACCCAATAGATATATTTTAGAGTGTTTAATTGATAAAATATGGATTTATCACGATAAAAGTGTGAAATTCGAGCTAAAACCAGACATTAAAAAGTTAATATAAATAGAATTTTTCAAAATAAAGTGTAATATAATATCTAAAAGTCGTTTACAAAAAGTGACTAAATATATGAAAAGTCATTTGAAAAATGTGCATATTTTCCGCAAAAGTCGTTTGATTTTTGTGAAATATAGTGTTATAATATAATTAGATTATACATTAGGAGAGTGAGTATATGTATAGAGAAAGAATGGAAAAGTTAAAAGAATGGAAGGTATCTAAAAATCGAAAACCTTTAATAATTAGAGGCGCAAGACAAGTTGGAAAAACTTGGCTCATGAAAGAATTTGGAAAATTATATTATGAAAAATTTGCTTACATAAATTTTGATAATAATTCAAGAATGGATATATTATTTAATGAAGAGTTTGATTTAGATAGAATAATACAAGGATTAAAGATTGAATCAGGAATAAATATTGAGCCTGAAAATACTTTAATAATTTTTGATGAAATTCAAGAAACTCCAAATGCATTAAAAGCACTAAAATATTTTTATGAAAATGCAAATGAATACCATATTGTCGCAGCTGGTTCTCTTTTGGGAGTGGCTATTCATCAAGGAACTTCATTCCCAGTTGGTAAAGTAAATTTTATGGACCTAATGCCTTTAAGCTTTTTTGAGTTTTTAGATGCATTGGGGCAAGAACATTTATTAAATTTATTAAAAAACAATGAATTTGATATGATTAGTGTATTTAATAATAAATATAAAGATTATTTAAAACTTTATTATTATATTGGTGGAATGCCAGAAGTGGTTAATTCGTATATAGAAGAAAAAAATTTAGCAGAAGTTCGTAACATACAAAAAACACTATTAAAAGATTATGAACAAGATTTTTCTAAACATGCACCAAACAATGTTGTTCCAAGAATTAGGCAACTATGGAATAATATTCCTACACAACTTGCAAAAGAAAATAAAAAATTCATATATGGTTTAGTAAAAGAAGGTGCTAGAGCAAGAGAATATGAAATTGCATTATCATGGCTTATAGATTGTGGACTTGTTTATCAAGTTAACAGGGTAAATAACTGCAAAGTTCCATTATCTGCATATCAAGATTTCAATGCATTTAAGTTATATTTATTGGATGTGGGATTATTAGGAGCAATGGCAGATTTAGATTCTAAAACAATTTTAGAAGGCAATGATATTTTTGAAGAATTTAAAGGAAGTTTAACAGAGCAATATGTTTTATGCCAATTAAAAGAATGTACAGAATTAAATGTGTTTTATTGGTCATCAGAAAAAGGAATTGCAGAAATTGATTTTATAGTACAAATTGGTAAAAACAATGTACCAATAGAAGTAAAATCAAATGAAAATTTACAAGCCAAAAGCTTAAAATCATTTGTAGAAAAATATAATACAAAAATTAATGTTAGAACCTCAATGGCTAATTTTAGAGTAGAAGAATGGCTAACTAATATACCATTATATAGTATAGGAAATATAGAAAAAATAATTAAATAATTATCCCCAAATTGAAGGCTTTTACCCCCGTATGTACTACAGAGATAATTGCTTTTTCAAAAGCAAATCCATGTTTTGAACAATTAAATGTGTGCTTGCTAGGATTAAGCGTAGATAGTAATGCATCACATTTAGCTTGGGTATATGACATTTATTGTAAAACTGGAATTAGAGTTCCTTTTCCAATTATAGCAGATAGAAGTGGGGAAATTGCTAGAAAATATGGAATGATATCAAATGAAGTTAGTAAAACGGAAACTGTAAGAAATGTATTTATTATTGATGATAAAGGAGTGGTAAGACTTATTTTAATATATCCAATGAATGTTGGAAGATGTATTCCAGAAATCTTAAGAGCGTTAACGGCATTACAAGTGGCAGATAGCAATAAGCTTTCAACGCCGGCTAACTGGGTACCTTGTCAGCCAGGAATAATACCTCCACCACAAACATTTGAAGCATTGGAAAAGAGAAAAAGAGAAATTGAGAAAAATCAAAATGGAATGACTTGGTATCTTAGTTTTCAAAATGTAAAAGATTGTGAAAAAATAGGTCAAACAAGTTGTGAGGGAAATAAATTAGAATAGGTGTTTTTTTCTTTTTTTAGGGGCAATTGTGCTCCTTTTTTTAATTGAATTATTATTTTCTAAAAAATATATACAAAGAATATAGTGAATGATATAATGTAACAAATACTAACTAATATAATTACTAAAAATAAAAAAACACTAAACTAATAAGAAATGTTATGTTAAAATATGTAATGAAAAATGATGGGATTGGCAAATACAACAGATGTGATAATGTCAATTGCAATTTTAATTGCAACAATAATTGCTATTGCTAATATTGCTATAAAAATATATTCAAATGCAATATTAAATTATGGTACAAAGATGGGCATCAAAGATATTATAAAAATGTATAAGGACAAACAAAATTAATACTATTATTATATAATTACATAGATGCATTTATAGAAAACAAAAGAATAATAAGAGGTGAAAAATTGAAAGATAATTGGAAAGAATATATCAAGAAAAATTTAAAATGGGTTGTATTATTTATCTGTTTAGTTGGATTTTTAGCATTAACAGAAGATGTTTTTAATAAAGAAATAATGCAAGGGGATATTATAGGATATAAAATGATATCAACATTTTTAATATCTGATTTCGTAACTCCAATTGCAAAATTCATAACTAATTTTGGAGGAGCAGTTTTTTTATCAATAGCAACAATTGCATTACTTTTATTAATAAAAAATAAAAAAATAGGATTGTCTATTTTTTCTAATATAGTTATTATTACAATATTAAATCAATTGCTAAAAAGAATATTGCGAAGACCAAGACCAACTGAATTTAGAATAGTTGAAGAAACAGGATATAGTTTTCCATCAGGACACTCAATGGTAAGTATGGCTTTTTATGGATATTTAATATATTTAATTTATAGATATATAAAAAATAAATATATAAAATGGTCATTGATTGTATTATTAAGCATATTAATCTGTTTAATAGGCATAAGTAGAATTTATCTTGGAGTACATTACACAAGTGATGTTTTAGGTGGATTCCTATTATCAATATCATATTTAGTTGTATATATAAGTTTAATAAAAAACTTAAAAATAAAAAATATAACAAAAGAAAATGGAGGTTAATATGAAAAATATAAAAATTGATTTAAAAAATACAAATGTAACTGACAAGGAAATTGTAAAATATGCAGAAGAAGTAAAAAGAATACATGAAGATCTACATAAAAGAGCTGGAAATAAAAAGGACTTTGTTGGATGGTTAGAACTTCCAAATAATTATGATAAAAAAGAATTTGATAAAATAAAAAAAGCAGCGGAAAAAATAAAAAAAGATTCAGAGATATTGATTGTAATAGGAATAGGTGGTTCTTATTTGGGGGCAAGAGCGGTTATAGAGGCGTTAAACAGCACTTTTTATAATTTACAATCAGATAGAAAAACACCATTAATATTATATGCTGGAAACAATTTAAGTACAAATTATATAAATGATTTAATAGAGATTATAGGAAATAAAGATTTTTCTATAAATGTAATATCAAAATCTGGAACAACAACAGAACCTGCTATCGCATTTAGAATTTTTAGGGAAATGATAGAAAATAAATATGGAATAAAGGAAGCAAGAAAAAGAATATATGTTACTACAGATAGCAAAAAAGGTGCTCTTAAAACATTAGCAAAAGAAGAAAAATATACTACATTTGTAATACCAGATAATATAGGTGGAAGATATTCAGTTCTTACAGCGGTAGGGCTACTGCCAATAGCTACAGCGGGAATAGACATAGATAAGCTTATTAAAGGAGCTCAAAATGCGCAGGAGCAGTATTCAGACAAAAATGTTAAATATAATGAGTGTTACAAATATGCTGTAGTTAGAAATATATTATATAAAAATAAAAAAGACATAGAAATACTTGTTACATATGAACCAAAGTTACACTATTTAATAGAATGGTGGAAGCAATTATTTGGGGAAAGCGAAGGAAAAGACAAAAAAGGAATATACCCTTCAGGAGTAGAGTTTACTACTGATTTACATTCATTAGGACAATATATACAAGATGGAAGAAGAAACTTATTTGAAACAGTAATAAACATAGAAAAAATTAACTCAGAAATAAAGATAAATATGGATGAAGATAATTTAGATGGATTGAATTATCTGTCTGGAAAAACATTGGATTTCGTTAATAAAAAGGCTATGGAGGGTACTATAGCAGCACATGTGGAGGGAGATGTACCAAATATATTAATAAATATGGAAGAACTAAATGAAGAAACCATAGGTTACTTAATATATTTCTTTGAATTAGCATGTGCTATGTCAGGAAATTTATTAGGTGTAGATCCATTCAATCAACCAGGAGTAGAAAAATATAAAACTAATATGTTTAAATTACTAAAAAAGCCGGGATATGAAGAAAATTAGGAAAACACTTGCATTTGTTAAAAATATAAAGTATAATAATTATATATTTAATATTAAAAACATAAATGAGACAAAGTAAAATAAAGGTTATTTAAAGAGAGGATTAGTTGAAAGCTGAAAGCTAATCTAAAAAAACATATTTGAAAAACTACCTCATTGTTCCTAGCAAAAACTAGGCGTGTGCTTGCGTTAAAAGTTAATTAAGTAAAAAACAAGGATGGAACCGTGTTAATAAAAGCACTCCTGGGCGTAGTTAAATGCCTAGGAGTTTTTTGATATGCTAATTTATAGGCATAAAAAAGGAGGAAAAATAAAATGATAAAAATTGAATTGAAAGATGGAGCTATTATTGAAGTAGAAAAAGGTAGTTCAATAATAGATGTGGCAAAAAAAATTAGTGAAGGCTTAGCAAGAGTAACATTAGCAGGATTAGTAAATGGAGAAGTACAGGATTTAAGACATAAATTGACTGAAGATTGCAAACTTGAAATATTAACATTTGATAGTCTAGAGGGAAAAAAAGCATATTGGCATACAACATCCCACATAATGGCACAAGCAATAAAAAGACTATATCCAGAAATAAAACTTGCAATAGGACCATCAATAGATAATGGATTTTATTATGACTTCGATACAGAAAAACCATTTTCAGAAGAAGATTTAATCAAAATTGAAGATGAAATGAAAAAAATAATAAAAGAAGATTTACCACTAGAAAGATTTGAACTCCCAAGAAAAGAAGCAATAAAATTTATGGAGGAAAAAGGAGAGCCATATAAGGTAGAACTAATCAACGATTTGCCAGAAGATGCAATAATATCATTCTACAAACAAGGCGAATTTACAGATCTTTGCGCAGGTCCTCATGTTGCGAAAACAGGTAATATTAAAGCTGTAAAACTGTTAACATCTTCAGGAGCTTATTGGAGAGGAAACGAAAAAAATAAAATGCTACAAAGGATTTATGGTATTTCATATCCAAAAGCTAGCCAATTAGAAGAATACTTGAATATGTTAGAAGAAGCAAAAAAGAGAGATCATAAAAAATTGGGTAAAGAGTTAGAATTATTTATGATTACAGGAGAAGGACCAGGATTTCCATTCTTTTTACCAAAAGGAATGGTGATTAGAAATGTATTAGAAGATTATTGGAGAAAAATTCATACTTTAAATGGATATCAAGAAGTTAAAACACCGGTAATGTTAAATGAAGAATTATGGCATCGTTCAGGACACTGGGATCATTATAAGGACAATATGTATACAACAAAAATAGATGAACAAGACTTTGCTTTAAAACCAATGAACTGCCCAGGAGGTATGTTAGTATATAAAAGCAAAATGCATTCATACAAGGACTTACCTATAAGGATGGGAGAATTGGGACTTGTACATAGACATGAAAAATCTGGCCAATTAAACGGGCTATTTAGGGTAAGATGTTTTACTCAAGACGATGCTCATATATTTTGTTTACCAGAACAAATTGAATCAGAAATAATTGACTTAATGCACTTAATAAACCAAGTATATAGCTTGTTTGGATTTACATATACAGTAGAGCTATCTACAAGACCAGAAGACTCTATGGGAAGCGATGAAGATTGGACAACAGCAGAAAATGCTTTGAGAAAGGCATTAGAGCATGAGAACATGGAATATGTTGTAAATGAAGGCGATGGAGCATTTTACGGACCAAAAATTGATTTTCATATAAAAGATAGCTTGGGCAGAGATTGGCAATGTGGAACTATACAGTTAGATTTTCAGATGCCGGAAAGATTTGACTTGAATTATATAGGACAAGATGGAGAGAAGCATAGACCTGTTATGTTACATAGAGTTGTATTTGGTAGTATAGAAAGATTTATAGGAGTCTTAATAGAACATTATGCAGGTGCATTCCCAACATGGCTTGCACCAGTACAAGTAAAAATACTTACTATCTCTGATAAACAAAAAGGATATGCAGATGAATTGGTAAAACAATTTATGAAGGAGGGAATAAGAGCTGAATTAGATGACAGAGAAGAAAAGATAGGCTACAAAATAAGAGAAGCACAACTTCAAAAAATTCCATATATGCTAATAATTGGAGAAAAAGAGGTAGAAGCAAATGCAGTAGGAGTACGTGCAAGAAAAGAAGGCGATATAGGACAAATGCCTGTAAAAGAATTTATTTCTAAGATTAAAGAGGAAATAGAAGAAAAGAAATAAGTTAAATGCAATTCTATAAAATAAATATGATTATTAAATTTAATGTAAGATTAAGTGGAGGTAAAAATGCCAGAGATTACTAAAGACGAAAAGGAAATAATAGAACAGAAACTAGAATATATTGGTTTAGATTTAGAAAATGTACCAGAGTTTTTAAAAAGTTTTAAACCACTTAATTATAGACCGCTAGAGTCATATGATGATACATATAAAATTTATAAATATATAAACATTTGTGATATTCAAATTTTAATAACTCCAACAGACAGGCTAACATCACTACAAGAAAAATATAAATTAGCAAGCCCAATTTTAGAGTACTTAGATTCTGAAAATGAGGAAGACATAGAAAAGTTTGCTAAATTTTTAGAAATGGTAAAAAATTTGAAAATAGATGATATAGAAGAGATAGAAACAGAGCAAGAATTATTAAAAGATAAAATACCATTTGAAGTTAAATATAAAAATAATTTTATATGGCAGATATATTATTCGGATTATTGCAATAAATACTTTATGCTAGTGCCAACGAGGGAAGCTAACAATCCAGAACTATTTTATATATTAAAACAACAAATTCAATGTAATAAAGAAAAAAGTCAAAGAAAAATTTTTGTCCCAATTAGTAATATGGAGTACTCTGAAAGATATCTAAAAAAAACAGAGATAAACGATATAGAAAATTATTTGTGGTATTTTACTAAACAATGGCCAAATATATATGAAGTATATGATAACGATGAAAATTTAGAAGTACAAATTTTAGGGCAAGTAGATGTCTATGAAAAAGTTTTAAGCACATATAAAATTAAAATAAGAAATAAAGAAGAAGCAACTGAATTTTTAAAATTATTAAAAGCATTATTTATCTTATCAACTGGAGCAGAAGAACAATATAAAATTGATTTAAAAATAAATGAACAAGCAGGTCTCTATTTTTTATATAACAATGAGAAAATAGAATATTCATATTTACCTATTTTTATAAATACAGAAGTAAATAAAAAGATAAAAGAAATAGAAAAAGTTAAAAATGAAATAACAACAAAAAAAGAAAGGCTACAAAGACTTAAAAAGGTGAATGATGGTGCAACGGCTGAGTATTTAGAAAGACAAAAGCAAATATCTACCTTCCTAGAATGTAAAAAATCTTTTCTTGGAAAAATTAAATACTATTTTAAGAATAAGAGTATAAAAAAACAAATAATAAATGATGTGAAAACAAAAGTGGAAAGGGAAAATATAGAGCCGGAAACAATATATGAAAAAAAAGAACAGTATACTTTGGAGGATCTAATTGGACTTTGTACAAGATTAAATAGTAAAAATGAAATAAACAAAAACATGAAGTTAGATATAAATGCTATGGAACTAAAAATTACTAACCTAACAAAAAAAATAGAAAATGCAGAATTATATATAAATGAGATAGAAAAGCATAAAAAGAGTATTTTTGAATTTTGGAAATTTACTAATAAAGACGAAATATCAACTTTGACACAAGGAGAACAAGAAGAGTTACCAAAAATAAAAATTGAAAAATGTTTTGACTATATCGAAGACATGGAAGAATTAGGGAAAAAAGCAGATGAACTCCAAAGGAGGAAACTATCTAAAAATGAAACAGATGCTATATTTGCTGTAAAACAAGCTATAAATTCTGTTAAGGCATTTGAGAACGAGTATGAAGATATAAAAGAGTTTAAAAAACTAAAACAAGAATATGAAGACAACATGGAATACATAAATATGAAAGACTTTAATATATTTGGAAGCATGAATAAAGACAAAACACAAATCAGTACAATAAATAATCAAAAGCATAGAGAAATACCAAAAGATAAATATAAAGTGTTAAACATAAATGCAAACACAGAAATAGATATGTTTAAAGAAAATTTAAAGAATTATACAAAACTAGTAGAAGAGGCATTTAACAAGATAACTTTACAAAACAATATAGCTGTGTATAAACTTTTGCAAGCAAACATGAACGGTTTGGAGATATTTAATATAAGCCCCATAAAAGAACTTGAAAACATAAAAGAGGACTCAACTACATTGCACAAATTTAATCTTCAAGAAGGAGTACCAATATTATTTTACTCGAACATTATATTTTATGAAAATTTTAATAAAACACTACCAATTGGGATGGACTTATCTACAGAGGTATTATTAGATTTAAATCAACTTGAAATGGAAAAAATTAATGAAAATGAATTTAATTATAATGTTAAAAGAAATGAGTTCGATTATGAAATAAGAAAAATAAAAGTAATAGAATATAATGTAAAGAAAAAAAGAATATAGTGAGCAAATAAAAAATATTTGCTCATTTTTATTGACAAATTAAATTTAAAATAGTATTATTGTATTATGCAAGTAACACAATGCAGAAAGGAGGTAATTATGAATTACATATTTGACAATGAAAGACCAATTTATATTCAGTTAGTTGAGATAATAAGAATAGAAATAGTTTCTGGTAAATTCAAAAAAGGACAAAGAATGCCTTCTGTAAGAGAGCTAGCACTTATAATGAAGGTTAATCCAAACACAATGCAAAAAGCGTTGGCTGAACTTGAGAATGAACAGTTAATTTATACAGAAAGAACAAATGGAAAATATGTAACAGAAGATGAAGAATTGATTGAAAAAATAAAAAGAAAATTGGCAAAAGAAATAATTGATAATTATCTTAATAATATGAAAAAAATCGGCATAGATTATGACTCAGCTGTAAAATACTTGCAAGAAGGAGGAAAAGATGGAATTAGTTAAATGTAATAATTTGTGCAAAAAATTTGATGACAAGCAAGTTTTAAACAATATAAATTTAAGTATTCCAAAAGGAAAAATTATAGGTTTACTTGGGAAAAATGGAATGGGGAAAACAACTTTAATAAAATTGATTAATGATTTATTAACTCCTACAAGTGGCGAGGTGCTTATAAATGGTGAAAAACCAGGTGTAAACTCTAAGAAAATTATTTCATATTTACCAGAGAGAACATATCTTGATAAAAATATGAATGTTTCACAAATAATAACTTTTTTTAATGAATTTTACGATAATTTTAATGAAGAAAAAGCGATTAAGCTATTAAAAGATTTAGATTTAGATATAAATTTAAAAATAAATAAAATGTCAAAAGGAATGCAAGAGAAATTACAACTAATATTAGTTATGAGCAGAGAGGCAGAATTATATATATTAGATGAGCCATTAGGTGGAGTTGATCCAGCGACTAGAGATTATATTTTAGATACAATTCTTTTAAACTTTAACGAAGGAGCAAGCTTAATTATATCTACTCATATAATTAGTGATGTTGAAAGAATATTAGATGATGTCATTTTTATTGATAAGGGAGAAATTATATTAACATCATCAGCAGATGAGCTAAGAAAAAAAGAAAGTGCATCAATAGACGAAATATTTAGGAGGTGCTTTAAATGTTAGGTAAATTATTAAAATATGATTTGAAATGGTGCTTTAAACCTTTATTAGTATTTTATATGTTAGCGATTTTCTTTTCAATAATAGTAAGAATTGTTGAAAGTTTTGAACAAAGCCTGATAATATTGATAATTGACAAGGTATGCTGTGGTATTGTTATTGCAATGCTAGTAAACATATTAATAAATTGCTTTATGAGAAATTGGGCAAGATTTGTAAAAAATATATATAAAGATGAAGCATACTTGACACACACACTTCCTATAAGCAAAAGTGAAATCTACTTATCAAAAATTCTAACAGCTATTATAACATTGCTTACTTCATTTGTTGTTGTAGTTATTTGTCTAGCTATTAGTTGCCTAAATAAGGAAACATGTGTTATGCTAAAAGAGTCCTTAGAACAATCAGCAATATATTTGAATAGTTCAGTATTTAGTTTAATACTTGTAATGGTTATTACATTATTCTTTGAGTGTTTGTTTATGATGATGAGCGGAATATTAGGACTTATAATAGGACATAGAAGTAATAATTCGAAAATAATTAAGTCTATAATAATAGGATTTGCAATATATAGTTTATTGTCAGCTATATCACTAGGAATATTATTTATGGCAGGTGTGATAAATCCTGAAATAATGTCATTATTTAACAATGTTAATGTAAATTCAGAAGGACTTAAGGGCATGATGTTAGTTGGAATATTAGTATATGCTATATACAACGTGGGAATTTATTATGCAGGAAATAAATTTTTAAATAAGGGAGTAAATATAGATTAAAATTAAGTGGTACCGATGGTGGGACTCGAACCCACATGGTTTCCCGCCAGATTTTGAGTCTGGTGCGTCTGCCAATTCCGCCACATCGGCATATTTAAAATACAATATATATAATAACAGATATTAACTGGTTTGGCAAGATAAAATTAAAATTTTTTTGAAATATCAATAGGCGGGTAAAATCGCCTATTTTTGTCTTCAATATTAGAAATTCATTTGAAATGAAGGAAAAAATATTTGTAATATAAACTAGAATATGCTAAAATAATGTATGCTATGTGGGAGAAATAAAAAAATGATGTAATAAATTTATTAAGAAAGGAACAAAAATAGTATGAATATAGGAATAGATATAGATGATACAATGTCAAATTCATTTGAAATTATGTTAGCAGATTCACAAATATATGATATTGAGGAAATGAAGGGAACAGGGGATATTAAAAATTTAGGAAGCATACCTACATATGATCAAATAGAGAATATGTATAAGTGGGAAGAGGAAGCATTAAAAAAATTTTGGTATAAACACTTTGAAAGAGTTTTAAGAGAGGCAACTCCAAAACAATATGTAGCAGAAACTATAAAAAAATTAAAAGAAGAAGGAAACAACATTTATATTATAACCGCAAGGTATGAGCAAGATGGAATAGAAAGCGTAGAGGGGTTAACAGAAGAATGGCTTAAAAAGAACAAAATAGAATATGATAGATTATTAATAAATTCATCTGACAAATTAAAGATAGCTAGAGAATACAATATAGATGTATTTATAGATGATTGCTTTAAATTTTGTAAAGAAATAAATGATGCAGGAATAAAATCATATATGTTTGTTGGCACAACAAATAATAATATAGAAACAGGAGAAGTAGAAAAAGTGTATTCATGGCCACAAGTTTATTTTAAAATCAAAGAATTTACCAAAAAAACACAATAATATAATTAATGCAACACATAAAGATTAAAATCATTTAAAACATAAAAAGGAGGAATAACAAGCAAATGCTAAAAATATTAAAAAACCTAAAAGAATCACTAATCTCAGTAATAATTATAGTGATTTTGCTATGCTTGCAAGCAGGTACAGACTTAGCATTACCAGATTATACATCTAAAATAGTTAATATTGGAATACAACAAGGGGGAATACAAAATGTTTCTCCAGAAGCAATACGAAAAGAGCAAATGGAAAATTTATTACTATTTTCAACAGATGATGAAAAAATATTAAATTGTTATACTCTAATTTCTAAAAAAGAAATGGAGGATAAAGAGTATGAAAAATATTTAAAACAATATCCAGAATTAGAAAATCAAGATATTTATGTACTTAATAATTTAAAGAAAGAACAGAAAGAAGAACTTGATACATTAATAGCAAAACCATTAATGATAATATATAGTATAAGTAATGAAGAAACAGCCAAAGAGATCAAAAAGAATATTCTACAGAACACACCTAAAGCACAACAAAGAATACTAGAACAAGCAGATTTGCTAACAATAATTAAAAATATGCCAGAAGAAACAAGGAATAATATTTTGGAAGAAAGTAGCAAAATGATAGACGAGAAATTTGGCAATATGACAGAACAAGTTGCAATACAAGCTACAAAGCAAGAATATGCCCAAATAGGGATGGACTTAGATAAAATACAAAATGATTATATACTATTTACAGGTATGCAGATGTTAGGAATAGCATTAATAAGTATGATTGCAGCAATAATAATAATGTATTTATCATCGAGAGTTGCAGCTAAGTTAGGACAAAACCTAAGAAATAAGGTTTTCAAAAAGGTTTTAGGCTTTTCCATAGAGGAATTTAAGGCGTTTTCTACAGCATCACTAATAACACGTAGCACAAATGATATACAGCAAATACAAAATTTAATTGCAATGTTATTTAGAGTAGTAGTATATGCGCCAATAGTAGGTATAGGCGGTTTTATAAGGGTATTAAATAACAGCCATACTTCAATGGCTTGGATAATAGGTTTGGCGATTTTATGTATATTAGGAATAATATTAACATTATTTATTATAGCAATGCCAAAATTCAAGAAACTACAAGAGCTTGTTGACCGTTTAAATTTAGTTGCAAGAGAAATACTAACTGGTTTGCCAGTAATTAGAGCGTTTAATACAGAAAAGAAAGAAGAAAAAAGGTTTGAAGATGCAAATAAAATATTAATGAAAACTAATATATTTGTTAATAAGGCTATGAGTTTAATGATGCCAGCATTAATGTTTGTTATGAATTCAGTGGCTTTACTAATTATATGGGTAGGAGGACATAATGTAGCAAATGGAAATATACAAGTTGGAGATATGATGGCGTTTATACAATATACAATGCAAATTGTAATAAGTTTTTTAGTTATTTCTATGATATCTATAATGCTACCTCGTGCTCAGGTTTCTGCTAATCGTATAAATGAAATTTTAGAAAAAGAGCCAAGAATAAAAGATAATGAGAATACAAAAAAATTTGACAACAGTAAGAAAGGATTGGTTGAATTTAAAAATGTTTCATTTAGATATCCAGATGCAGATGCAGAAATATTAACAGATATTAATTTTACAGCAGAACCGGGAAAAACTACGGCAATAATAGGAAGTACAGGTAGTGGAAAATCTACTATTGTAAATTTAATACCAAGATTTTATGATGTAACTGGTGGAGAACTATTAATAGACGGAGTTAATATAAAAGATGTACCTCAACATGAATTGAGAAAAAGAATAGGTTTTGTTCCACAAAAAGGCTTACTATTTTCTGGAACAATAGAATCAAATATAAAATATGGAAATCCTAAAATGTCTGACAAACAGATGAAAGAAGCTGCAGAAATAGCGCAGGCAACAGAATTTATAGAAGCAAAGCCAGAAAAATATAAATCAGAGATAGCACAAGGCGGAACAAACGTGTCTGGTGGGCAAAAACAGCGTTTATCAATAGCAAGAGCGATTGCAATAGACCCAGAAATATTTGTTTTTGATGACAGTTTTTCAGCATTAGATTTAAAAACTGATAGTAAATTAAGAGCAGCATTAGCAGAAAAAACTAAAAACAAAACTGTAATTATAGTTGCGCAAAGAGTAAGCACAATACTAAATGCTGACCAAATTGTGGTGCTAGAAGAGGGAAAAATTGTAGGAATAGGAAAGCATCAAGAGCTTATGAAAAATTGTGATACATATTCACAGATAGCATTATCACAGCTTTCAAAGGAGGAGCTAGAATAATATGAGTAATCAAACAAAAAAGCCTCCAATGGGAGGTATGGGACCAGGAAAAGGACCAATGACAATAGAAAAAGCAAAAGACTTTAAAGGGACTACAAATAAATTGATAAAAAACTACTTATCTAAATATAAAATTGCAGTGGTTATAGTAATGATATTTGCAATTGGAGGTACAATTTTCTCAATTGTAGGACCAAAAATATTGGGAAACACAACAACAGAAATATATAATGGATTAATAAGTAAATTATCAGGAGGAGAAGGAATTAATTTTCAAAAAATTGCAGAAATTCTTCTAACATTATTAACATTGTATTTGATTAGCATGGTATTCTCTGCAGTGCAGGGATTTACAATGACAGGAGTGGCACAAAAAATAACATATAAAATGCGCAATGAGTTAATAGAAAAAATTAATAAACTTCCTATGAAATATTTTGATAAAAAAACAAATGGAGAAGTATTATCAATAATATCAAACGATGTAGATACGCTATCTCAAAATTTGAATCAATGTGTTACACAAATAATAACAGCTATTTGCACATTAATAGGAATATTAATAATGATGTTTTCTATTAGCTGGCAAATGACTATTACATCTTTGATAATATTACCAATTGCAGCACTTTTGGTTAAAACAATAGTATCTAAATCGCAAAAGTATTTTAAAGATCAACAAGATTATCTAGGACATGTAAATGGACAGGTAGAGGAAATTTATGGAGGACACACTGTTGTAAAAGCATTCAACAGTGAAGATGTAGTAATAAACAAATTTGAAGAAGCAAGTGAGGAGCTATATAAATCTGGTTGGAAATCTCAATTTCTATCTGGACTAATACATCCGGTAACCAACTTTATAAGTAATGTCGGATATGTAGCAGTAGCAATATTAGGTGGATATTTTGCTATACAAGGCAAAATAACAGTAGGAAATATTCAATCTTTTATACAATATAATAAGCAATTTACTCAACCAATAAATCAAATAGCCCAAGTTTCTGGAATGTTACAAGCTATGGTAGCGGCAGCGGAGAGAGTGTTTGAATTTTTGGAGGAACCAGAAGAAATAAAAACTATTGCGAATCCTAAAAGTACAAAAGATATAGAAGGCAATGTGGAGTTTGAACATGTTCATTTTGGCTATGATGAGGATAAAATAATAATAAATGATTTTAATGCAGATATAAAAGCTGGACAAAAAATAGCAATTGTAGGTCCAACAGGGGCAGGAAAAACGACAATAGTTAAGCTTTTAATGAGATTTTATGATGTGAACAGTGGAGCAATATTGCTTGATGGAACAAATATAAAGAAGTTTGATAGAGGAAAGTTAAGACAGGTATTTGGAATGGTTTTACAGGATACATGGCTATTTAATGGAACTGTTAAGGATAATATCAAATACGGAAAAGAAGATGCAACAGATACAGAAATAATAGAGGCTGCTAAAGCTGCACATGTACACCACTTTATAAAAACATTACCTAAAGGATATGATGCACTAATAGATGAAGAGTCAAGTAATATTTCAGCAGGTCAAAAGCAATTATTAACAATAGCAAGGGTTATTTTAACAGATCCTAAAATATTGATACTGGACGAAGCTACAAGTTCTATAGACACAAGAACAGAACAACAAATACAATCAGCAATGGATAATTTAATGAAAGGTAGAACAAGCTTTATAATAGCACATAGATTATCTACAATAAAAAATGCAGATTTGATACTTGTAATGGATCAAGGAGATATTGTAGAACAAGGAACGCATGAAGAATTATTAAAAAAGAACGGTGCATATGCAAAATTGTATAATTCACAATTTGAAGAAAACTAACAAACGAAACAAATTAACCTGAGCGGTTTTAGCCACTCAGGTTAATTTATACTTTTAATAAAAACTGCTAATTTTTTTAAAGTATCACAACCAAGTTCTATTTCTTCATTACTAAAAGATTCTAACATTTTACTAGTTTCCGATTTTATATTATTATTTTTGCCAAACAAAATATAATCAGCACTGGTATTGGTTAAATCACAAAGTCTTTTTAACTTTTCAATGGATAAGCAACTTTTTCCACGTTCAACAATTCCTAGATATTGACCAGAGATACCAAGTAATTTAGAAAATTCTTCTTTTGACATATTCATATTTTCACGTATATTTTTTATTCTTAAACCAATTTGCTTTTTCATAAAAAACCTCACAAAATTAATATCAAATTAATTCTAAAATTATAAACAAATTATAAAATGACAAAAAACAATACATATTAGTGGAAAAAAATGAAAAAATATGATAATATATGAAAAAACAAGAGGTATTTATTTTTATGGAGATTAAAATGAAATTATTATTAGTGGAAGATGATGTTAATACTTGTGAAATATTTAAGAAAATTGAAAGAGCAAAAAGTGAGATAAAATTTATTGCAATAACAAACTCGGAAGTAGAAGCGTTAAACTGTGTAAAAAATAATATGCCAGACGGTATTATATTAGATCTAGAATTAACAAATGGAAAAGGTAGTGGATTTGGATTTCTAAAAGAGTTAAGGAAAATTAAGTTAAAAATATTGCCTAAAATAATAGTAACTACAAACATATGTACAGACTCTGTTTATGATTATTTACATGATAATAAAGTTGATTTTATATTTTATAAAAAACAAGAAGGTTATTCGGAGGAAAGCGTAATAGATACATTACTATTGTTAAATGGGTATACAAATAATATAAGCTACACTGAAGATACTAAACACAATGAATCAAATGATGATAAAAAAATATTGGAAGAAATTGACAAAGAACTTGATTTGATAGGAGTAGGAACTCATTTACAAGGCAGAAAGTATTTACATGACTCTATATATTATGCAATAATGCAAGAAAATAATGAAAGCAAAATATCAATAATACAATATTTAGGTGGTAAATATAAAAGGTCTACAAGTACTATAAGCAGAGCAATGCAGAATGCAATACTTTATGCTTGGCGAATATCTGCAATAGAAGATTTAACCACATATTACACAGCAAAAATTAATTATGAAACAGGAGTACCAACACCAACTGAATTTATATATTATTATGCCAATAAAATAAAGAAAAAGATGATCTAAAAAGCGCCACAATGCATTGCATTGTGGCAAAATTCAAATATTACTTGGTAGATGAAAGAAAGTATGTCTACAAAGTGACAAAATGTCACAAAAAGTAACAATCGCTAAATGACAAAAATCAGATTTAATCAAATAATTGAATCACTACTGTTCACTTATATAAATGAATATAAGTGATATTTTTTTATTGTAAAAAATAAAAAAATAGGTGGTGATATGAATGGACATTTGGGAATGGATAAGATATGTATTAGGATTATAATTAAAGTTTAATACTTAGCAAAAATTCAAATTAAGCAGGGGCGATTTTAATCGCCCGTGCAAATAAAGCTCTACACAACAAAATTAGAAAGATGTAATTAATATTGATTATGTCTTTTTTTTAATATATAATATTTATGATTTGAGGAGAAAGTGGTATGGAAAATGAATAGTGATTTACTAATAAAGCAATTTACTATTAATATATTAGTGTATTTAGTGACATTTAAAATATTAAATATTAAAATTACAAGTTATAGACAATGGGTAAAGATTACAAGTGCAAGCGTATTAACAACAATAACATATGCAATATTAAAGAAATATATGGCAATCCCATTTTTAATAATTGTTTCATTTATATTGCAAAACATCTTTTTATCTTTTTTTATAAAAGAAAATATATCTATATTTATTACCAATCTAGTAGCGAATGCAATAACATATATCATTTACACATTGGCTACAATAATAGAAATTCTTCCGTTGACAATACTTAATATAAATAATAATTTTTGTAATTTTATTTTGATAACACTTATAAGCATTATACTGTTTTATATATTTTCAAAAATTAAAAGAATAAAAAATGGAATGAAATTTTTAAGAGATACTAAAAGCCAAGAATACGTTGAGATTATAGCTATAAACATAAGTATTGCTGTGATATTTGTATACACCTTATTTGGCAATTATTATGGCAATTTGACAAGGCATATTTTGATTTCATTTATTATTTTAGGTACTATTATGTTTGTTATGATTCAAAAAACATTGGTTTTATATTATAAGCAAAAGTTATTGGAAAAAACAATGGCAGATTATGAAAATGAAATTAAACAAAAGGATGAGAAAATAAAAGTTCTTTCAGAGGAAAAGTTTAAGATTAGCAAAATTAATCATGAATTCTATAATAGACAAAAAGCATTAGAGATGACAGTAAATGATTTTATAAATAATACAAATATGGAAGTTGGAAGGGAACTAGCTATTACGAACAAAATAAATAGTTTATCAAAAGAATATTCTAATAAAATGAAATCAATAAAACAAGTGGAAAAGCTATCGCTTACAGGAATAGAAGAAATTGATGAAATGTTTAAATATATGCAAATTGAATGTATAAAAAATAATATTGATTTTAAGCTAAAAATAGAAGGAAATGTATATCCATTAATTAATAATATTATAGAAAAGGATAGATTAGTAACTTTAATTGGGGATCATTTAAAAGATGCAATAATAGCAATAAATTTTAGTAAAAATAAGTTTAAAAGTATTATAGCAATATTGGGTATAAAAAATAACTGCTACGAATTTTGCGTATGTGATACAGGTATAGAATTTCAAATAGAAACATTGTTAAAATTAGGATTGGAACCTGTAACAACACACAAAGAAACTGGCGGTACAGGCATTGGATTTATATCTACATTTGAAACACTAAAAAAGTGTAATGCTAGTCTAATAATAGATGAAAAACATGAAGAAAGTAACAATGATTATACTAAATCAGTTACAATAAAATTTGATGGGAAGAGCCAATATATAATAAAATCATATAGAGCAGATAAAATAAAAGATAAAGCAGAAGATGATAGAATAATAATAAAAAGGAATGATAATTAGATGAACAAATTACCCGATTTTTTTATGGAAAGATTATATAAAGAATATAACGAAGAGCAAGCTAATCAAATAATAGAAGGCTATAAGTTAGAAAGAAAACTTACTTTTAGAGTTAATACAATAAAAACAACAGCAGAAGAAATTGAACAGAGGCTAGTTGAAAATGGAATAATGTATAAAAAAGTAAAATGGAGTAAAGAGGCTTTTATAATACTTAATAGAAATGAAGAAGAGATACAAAAATTAGAAATGTATAAAAATGGAGAAATATATTTACAAAGTTTGTCATCTATGTTGCCACCAATAATTTTAAATCCTGCAGAAAAAACAGATATTTTAGACATGACTTCAGCGCCAGGAGGAAAAACCACACAAATAGCAGCACTTACTAATAACAATGCAAATATAACAGCCTGCGAAATGAGTAATATACGAGCGGAGAGACTAAAATACAATCTGGAAAAGCAAGGAGCTCTAGCATATGTTATGGTAAAAGATGCAAGAAATATAGATAATTTTTTCTCTTTTGATCAAATACTTCTAGATAGCCCATGTAGTGGAAGTGGTACTATAAATATGAATAATACAGATTTGAATAAGTATTTTACATTAGAGCTTGTTGAAAAATGCAAAAAAACACAAAGAAGTTTAATAAATAAAGCAGTACAAATATTAAAAGGTGGCAAAGAATTGGTATATTCAACGTGTTCAATATTAAAAGAAGAAAATGAAGAAATAGTAAAAACAATAATGAATAAAGGAATGGAAATTGTTCCAATTGAATTTGAAGGCAAGGAAACATTACCACAATTACCAACAACAATAGATGGAACTTTATGCATATGTCCAACACAAGAATATGAAGGATTTTTTATTGCTAAATTAAGAAAAATATGTTAAATTTAAAAATGAATTGTTTGTTTATGAAGAGGAGAGAAAAAAATGAGAAATGTATTTACATACTTTATGCTGTTTTTTATTTATGCAATTTTGGGTTGGATAATAGAAACAACATTAGTATCTATAGAAAAAAGAAAATTTGTAAATAGAGGCTTTTTAATAGGCCCATATTGTCCAATTTATGGATTTGGTGGACTAGCCATTACAATTTTATTAAAAAACTATACCAAAGATCCAATAGTATTATTTTTGATGGCAGTAATAATATGTGGAATATTAGAGTATTTTACAAGTTACATAATGGAAAAAATATTTAAAGCAAGATGGTGGGATTATAGCGCTAAAAAATATAACATAAATGGAAGAATATGTCTAGAAACAGTTGTGCCATTTGGAATATTGGGATGTTTGGTTATGTATGTATTAAATCCAATAACATTTAAATATTTAAATATGCTTTCAAATTCTATGTTAAATATTATTTCTGCAATTTTTTTTACAATATTTATTACAGATAATATTGTTTCATATAATGTAATATCAAGTTTTACCAAAACTGTTAAAACCATAAATGTAGGTAAAATAAAGGATAACACAGAAGAAATTACAAAAAAGGTAAGGGAAGTATTAATAGGAAAATCTTTTTTCAACAAAAGACTTATGGAAGCATACCCAAATTTGCAGGCTAAGATAAAAGAAAAAGCAAGGCAAATAGCACAAAAGGCTAAGGAAGTAAAAACAGAAATGTCAGATAAAGTTGAAAGCATGAAAGAAAAAATAACCCAGAGTGCAAGCGAAATAAAAGATAATATAGGGGATAAGGTAGAAGAAATGCAAAAGGAAATAAGGAAAAAACCTTCTAAAAAAGAAGGTAAATAATAAGCTAACTATGTATTGCCATTCTGGCTAATTCATCACATCTATTATTAAATTCATTGTCTGCATGACCTTTTACTTTGTGAAATGTGACTTTATGAGTTTTGGTAAGAGAAAGTAATTCTTGCCAAAGCTCTTTATTTTTTACATCTTTTTTATCAGATGTTTTCCAATTATTTTTAACCCAATTTTTAATCCAATTTTGATTAAAAGCATTTACCACATAAGCACTATCACTATAAAGATGAACATTACATGGAAATTTTAGAAGCTTTAATCCCTCTATTACAGCAGTTAGTTCCATTACATTGTTGGTAGTATTTTTTAAGCCACCAGAAATTTCTTTTTTATTATCTTTATACATTAAAATTGTTCCCCAACCACCTGGTCCAGGATTACCACTACAGGCACCATCAGTATATATAATAACTTCTTCCATTTAATTTTCTCCTTCTAATTGTAAATATTTTTATTATATGATATTATAACAATAAATAAAAAACAATACAATATAAAGAAGGTGAGTTTATGCCAAAAGTATTAGGAACAATAGCTGAATATAATCCATTTCATAATGGCCATTTATATCATATAAAAAAATCTATAGAAGAAACAGGTGCAGATTTTGTAATATGTGTGATGTCAGGAAATTTTGTACAAAGAGGTAATACTTCTATTATAGATAAATGGACAAAAGCAAAAATGGCATTGGCTAATGGAGTAGATTTAGTAATAGAATTACCAACTGTATATAGTGTTTCAAGCGCAGAAAACTTTGCAGAAGGTGCTATAAAATTATTAGACTCATTAAAAATAGTTGATACAATATCTTTTGGTATAGAGGCAAAAGATATTGCTAGTTTAAACAATATAGCAAATGTTTTTTATATGGAGCCAAAAGAATATACTAATATATTAAACCATGAGCTAAAAAAAGGAATATCCTTTCCAAAGGCTAGAGAAAATGCTGTAATGATGTACTTGAATGATATTAAACAATATGCAAATATATTAACAGGGGCAAACAATATATTGGCAATAGAATATTTAAAGGCAATAAAAAAGTTAAAAAGCAAATTAAATCCAATAGGAATTAGAAGAGAAAAAGTATTATATAATGATGAAATAATTATAGATGATTTTGCAAGCGCAACAGCAATAAGAAAAATGATAGCAACAGGTCAGTTTGAAGAAATACAAAAAGTTATGCCTAAGTCTTCGTATGCACTTTTAGCAGATGAACTAAGAAGAGGACACTATGTATTAGATTTATCAAAATTTCAGAAAGAAATAATATATAACTTAAGAAAAATGAAGGTGGGAGATATTGCTCAACTTGCAGATGTATCAGAGGGATTAGAAAATGCTATAAAAAATGCAGCAAATTCTTGCAATAATGTTGTTGACTTTGTCAATATAGTAAAATGTAAAAGATATACCCAGACAAGAATACAAAGAATTCTAATATATGCTTTACTAGGAATAACAAGTGAAAAAATGATGACTTCTAAAAAAACAATTCCATATGCAAGAATTTTAGGTTTTAATGAAAAAGGTAAAAAACTGATATCACAAATAGTAAAACATAATAAAAGAGCGCAAATAGTAACTTCAGTAAAAAAATATATGGATGAATCTAAAAATAAGGCATTAAAGGAAATGCTAGAAACTGATATATTTGCGACCAATGTATATACTCTAGGATATGAAAGCGATTCTTGGTCTAACTTAGACTATACTAATAAAATAATTACCATGTAAAATATTACAAAAATATTACATTTCATTATTTTTATTGAAATGTAATATTTTTTATCATATAATCTGCGTAAGGGAAATCACATAATTGTATGCATAAGACATTCCCATTTATTATGGAAGGAAACATTGAAATGGAAACTTTTGCAACATATATAATGGAAGAAAAAGACTGGGTAAAGAAACTTGAAATAGCATATTATTTGCGAAAAAAAGCTAATACTTTTTTTAATAACACTGTTATTTTTAAGACGGTGTTGGCCAAGTTATTTCTAGATCACACAGAAATTGATTTGGATAAAAATTTAATTTTAACAGCATGCATATTGTGTAATTGTAAAAAAGTTGATAATTTTTCTGATATGGAGAAAATCAAAACATATGCAAAAGAAGGAGCCGAGTATTTAAGAAATCTTGGATTTGACGAAAGATTTTGCAGAATATGTGAACAAGTAAATAGATATAGTGGGCTAGAACCTAGAGAGCCAGAAGCAGATATTTTAGAATTAATTGATCAATTTGGTGGAATGCTTCTGGACAGACCAGAAAGAATTGGATTTAAATGTGATGAAGCCTTAGTTCTATTGGAATTTAGAAATTTAAAGGATAAAGAAAATAGATATTTAGAAATATTTAAGGATTTTGTAAATAGAATGGAGGCAATAAAGATATGAATGAAAATAGAGAAGTAATTATTTCAGGTGTTTCAGGTGTTCTACGTTTTTTAGCAGATGGGATAAATAGTGTTCCAGATGATAATAACATAGTTGATGGAATGAAGGTAATATCTAAAAGATATCCTATTGCACAAGGAAGAATACAAGGGATCCCGTTATCAGATTTAATAAAAGATACAGATATGGAAATAGTTGAAAATAAAGAAAGCAGTTCTGTGGAAAGAACTTTAAGAGAGCCAAAAAGATTTTATGATGAATTAGGATTGTAAAAGGAAAAGGAAATGTGGTAAGAAATGAGAGAAATATTTGCAGATTTACATGTACATATAGGAAGAAGTGAAAGCGGAAAACCAATAAAGATAACAGCAGCAAAAAGTTTGAATTTTGCTAATATAGCAAAAGAGTGTGCAGATAGAAAAGGAATACAAATAGTAGGAATAATAGATTGTGCATCACCATATGTAATAGAAGATATAGAGAATTTCTTGAGAACAGGACAGGCATATGAAATAGAAGATGGTGGAATAATATATAAAGATAAAGTATGCATATTATTGGGCAGTGAAGTGGAAACATCTGAAGTTGGAAGAAATGGGAAAAAGGGAGCGGCACATAATGTTTGCTTTTTTCCGCACTTAGACGATATAAAGGCTTTTTCAAAAGAAATGAGCACACATATAAAAAATATAACATTAAGCACGCAAAGGTCTGATATTTCTGGTTATGAGCTAATAGATATAGTAGAAAAAAATAATGGAATTTTAATACCAGCACATTGCTTTACTCCATTTAAAAGTTATTACGGAAATTGCGTGGATAGAATGCAAAATATATTTAAAGAAAAATTTAGTAAGATATTTGCAATAGAATTAGGATTAAGTGCAGATACATATTTGGCAGATACAATATCAGAATTAGAAGATAAAACATTCATAACAAATTCAGATGCGCATTCATTGCCTAAAATAGCTAGAGAATATAATAAAATGCAAGTGCAAGATATAAGTTTTAAAGAAGTTGTAAAAGCATTGAAAAATGAAGAGGGAAGAAAAGTACTGTGTAACTATGGTTTGGATCCTAAATTAGGTAAATACCATAGAACATTTTGCGATAATTGTAGTTCGGTAATAGAAACAAAAGAACCAGTGGAAAGATGTCCAAAATGTTCAAGCGAAAAGGTTACTTTTGGAGTATTTGATAGAATAGAATTAATAAAAGACAAAAAGGAATTTAAAAGCCCAAAACATAGGCCACCATATATATATCAGGTTCCACTTACTTTCATACCAGGGTTGGGCGCAAAAACAATAGAGAAATTATTAAATACTTTTGGGACAGAAATGGATATATTGCACAAGTTGTCTAAAGATGATATAGAAAGTGTAGTTGGCGAAAAGGTTGCAAACACAATAATAGATGCAAGAGATGGTAATATAAAAATACAACCTGGTGGCGGAGGAGTTTATGGAAAATTAACAGCAAGCTAGGTTCTAAAACTCATTTTATTGAATAGATATTATGTATAAAATATATATCTAAAGAAGGAATGATAATAAAATGAGAAAAACAACTGCAAAAAGTACAATTGCAAACATTATAAAGAAACACATATATGATAACATAAGAGAATATGCAATAGTATCAATTTTATTTTTAATAGGATTAATTTTAGGAGTTATATTTATAAACAATGCAAATGAAACACAAATAACGCAGATAACGGAATATCTTAACAATTTTTCTAATTCACTAAAGACTAATTATAAAATTGACAATATGGAACTTATAAAAAACTCTATAAAAGATAATGTAATTCTTACAATAATAATGTGGTTTGCTGGTTCAACAATAATAGGGTTGCCTATAGTGTTTGGCATAGTATCTTTTAGGGGATTTTGTATGGGATATACTATATCTTCAGCTGTAGCAACATTTGGAATAGGAAAAGGAGCTATATTTGCTACATGTAGCTTGCTAATGCAAAATATAATTTTTATACCGGCATTGCTAGCTTTAGCAGTTACAGGAATAAAAGTATATAAGTCGATAATAAAAGATAAAAGAAGAGAAAATATTAAATTTGAGATAATAAGGCATACATTATTTTCGGTAATAATATTAATTTTGCTAGTTATATCAGCCGTGGTTGAAACATACATATCACCTAATTTGTTAAAAATGGTAATAAATTACATATAAAATTTTTTGAAAAACTATTTACTTTTTAGTCGAAATTTGGTATAACATATATAAAGTTTATGTTAATTGAGAGAAGGAGAATAACAATAATGGAAAAGCAAATAAAATTATTTTTAGAATTTTTAGAAAATGACAAAAGAGTATCAAAAAACACACTTGAATCATATAGAAGAGATATAATGCAATATGCAGATTATATAGAAGAGAACCATATGAATTATACAAAAACAAGCAATGAAGAAATAGAAGAATATATGGACTATTTAAAAGAAGAAGGAAAAAAAGCTTCAACAATATCTAGAAATTTAGCATCAATAAGGTCTTTTTACCAATATTTAATAAGAACTAAAAAAATAAAAAATGATCCTACAGAAAATATACAATCGCCTAAAGTAGAAAAGAAAATTCCAAGTGTATTAACTTCACAAGAGGTGGAATTGTTGTTAGAGCAACCTAAGGATGTAGACTTAAAAGGTACTAGAGACAAGGCAATGTTAGAGTTTGCATATGCAACTGGAATGAGAGTTACAGAGATAATCTCGTTGAACATAGAAAATGTTGATTTAGAACAAGGTTTTGTTATATGTAATACAGTAGGTAAAAAAAGAAATATTCCATTAGGCTCTATATCATTAAAGGCTTTAAAAGAATATGTTGAAAAAGCAAGACCAATACTTATAAAAGACGAAAATGAAAAAGCTTTATTTGTTAATGTTAATGGAAAAAGATTAACAAGACAAGGGTTCTGGAAAATTGTTAAATATTATAAAGAACAAGCACATATTACAAAGGATATAACTCCACATGTTTTAAGACATTCTTTTGCAACACATTTACTACAAAATGGTGCAGACCTTAAAGCAATACAAACAATGCTTGGACATTCAGATATATCTTCAACACAAGTATATATGCAATTTCAAGATCCAGCATTAAGAAATGTTTACAAAAAAGCTCATCCAAGAGCATAAAATAACATAAATACAGTAAAAAAATACAACTTTGGGTTGTATTTTTTTTATTTATTGGTATAATATTATAAGAATATTTTAATTTGAAAGGAAGAAAATCATATGATAAAGAAGGTAGCAATACTTGCTAATGGTGGAGATGTTTCTGGTTTTAATGCAGTAATGCGTGCAATTATAAAAACAGCAGAAAATAATAATATAGAATGTTATGGATTTATAGATGGATATAGAGGATTATTACAAAACAATTTTGTACAGTTAGCAACTGATGCTACTGGTAATGCAAAAGGTATATTACCTAAAGGAGGGTCAATAATAGGCTCGTCAACAAATGCCAATGTTTTCAATTACCCAGTAGAAGAAAACGGAGAGAAAGTATATAAGGATTTATCAGATATATGTGTAGAAAACATTAAAAAGGATGAAATAGATTGTCTATTTACTTTAGGAGGAGATGGAACACAAAAATCGGCAAGAGATTTATCATTAAAAGGAATAAATGTTATTGGAGTTCCAAAAACAATAGATAACGATGTTGCATGTACAGAAATAACATTTGGGTACAACACGGCAGTATCTGTTGCAGCAGAAGCGATAGATAGATTGCACACAACAGGAGAAACACATCATAGAATAATGGTATTAGAGGTAATGGGAAGATATGCAGGATGGATTGCATTAGAATCAGCAATAGCGGGAGGTGCTGATGTGGCACTTATTCCAGAAATACCATATGATATAAATAGTGCAGCAAGAAAAATACTTAATAGAAAAAACAGAGGAAAGGCATTTAGTATAGTTGTCGTAGCAGAAGGAGCAAAGCCAATAAATGGCGATATTACTATAATGGGAACAAGAAACAATGGAAAAGGTGTAGATAATACAAAATTAGGAGGAGCAGGATTTAAAGTTGCAAAAGAATTAGAAGAGTTAACAGGGTTAGAAGCAAGATGTACAGTTTTGGGATACATGCAAAGAGGTGGTAGTCCAACTGCTTTTGATAGAGTCCTTTCAACTAAATATGGAGCAAAAGCAATGGAGCTTGCTATGGAAGGTAAATTTAATGTATTAACAGTAATAAAAGATGGTAGATTAAATTATGTTCCACTTGAAGATGTAGTAGGAAACAATAAAAAAATAGGTGCAGCATCTGGCAATACCGCAGAGAGCAATATAAGAAAAGTAAATCTGGATCACGATTTGGTGAAAACAGCAAGACACATAGGAATAAATTTAGGAGATTAATATATAATAAAGGGGAAATTAATTTGGTAGATTTTAAGAAAATTATATCGGAAAAAATTGGAGAAATAACTAATGTGGATTCAAAAAATATATATGAATTTATAGAAACTCCGCCAAACAAAGAAATGGGAGATTATGCATTTCCTTGCTTTAAGTTGGCAAAGGATTTAAAAAAAGCTCCACCAGTTATTGCTAATGAATTAAAAGATAAATTAACATTTGAAAATAATGAAATAGTTAAAATAGAAATAGCGGGAGGATATTTAAACTTTTATGTAAATGCTCAGATGCTTATTTCTGAAGTTTTAACAGAGGTAGAAAAACTAAAAGAGAATTATGGCTCAAGTAAAGTAGGAGAAGGAAAAAATATAGTAATAGACTATTCGTCGCCTAATATAGCAAAGCCTTTTCATATAGGACATTTACGTACTACTGTAATAGGAAATAGTATATATAAACTGTATAAATTCTTGGGTTATAACTGCATAGGTGTAAATCATTTAGGAGACTGGGGTACACAATTTGGAAAATTAATAGAAGGTTACAAAAGATGGGGAGAAGAGTACAATATAGATGAAAATCCAATTGATGAATTAACTAAAATTTATATAAGAATAAATGCGCTTTGCAAAGAGGACGAAACAGTATTAAATGATTGCAGAAATAATTTTAAAAAATTGGAAGATGGAGATGAATATTGTACAAATCTATGGAGGAAATTTAGAGATCTAAGTATAAAAGAGTTTCAAAAAGTCTATGATATGCTTGACATACATTTTGATTCTTTAAATGGCGAAGCTTTTTATGCAGATAAAATGGATGAAATAGTACATATTTTAGAAGGTACCGGAAAACTTGTTGAATCCGAAGGGGCAAGGATAATAGACTTATCTGATAAAAATATGGCACCTTGTATAATAGGCAAAACGAATGGCTCTACAACATATGCAACGCGTGACTTAGCAGCTATAATGTATAGAGCAAGAGAATATAATTATGATAAAAATATATATGTTACTTCATATGAGCAAATATTACATTTTAAACAGGTATTTGAGGTGGCTAAGTTGTTAGGCTTAGATGAAAAATACATTAATGGATTAGTACATGTTCCATTTGGAATGATTCAATCAAAAAATGGAAAATTATCAACAAGAGATGGAAATGTAATAAAATTAGAAGACTTATTAAATGAAGCGACCTCAAGAGTAGAAACAATAATTGATGCTAAAAATCCTGAGTTAGAGAATAAGAAAGAAATTGCAAAAAAAATAGGAATAGGAGCAGTTATATTCAATGATTTATATAATAGCAGAATAAAAGATGAATTATTTGACTGGGATACAATGCTTAATTTTAATGGAGAAACAGGACCTTATGTTCAATATATATATGTAAGAACTAAAAGTGTTTTAGAAAAAGCAGGATACATTCCAAAAATAGAAAATGTTAATTTTGAGAAGCTACAAGACGAAAAATCTTTAGAAATTATAAAATTAATCTATAATTTTGGAGATATAATTATGCAAGCTGCTGAAAAATATGAACCATATATATTAGCAAGGTATCTAATAAGCCTTGCACAAGCATTTAGTAGCTTCTATAATGAAAACAAAATAATAGGTGAAGAACAACAAACACAAGATGCAAGATTATATTTAACTTATGCAACAGGAATTATATTGAAAAGAGGCGCAAATTTACTAGGAATACAGATGCCAGAAAAGATGTAGTTTAAAGGAGCACTAATGAGAGAAAAAATAAACGAATCAAAAAAAGAACCATTAAAAATACAAGGATTTACAATAACAACTTTACTTGCATATTTTATAATTTATAGTATTATTGGTTTTATAATAGAAACAATATTTGGAATATTAACTAAAGGTGTTTTAGAAAGCCGAAAAAGCTTTATTATTGGACCATTTTGTTCAATTTATGGTTTGGGAGCTGTTATAATGATTTTGGCTCTACAGAAATTTAAAAAGAATAATTACACATTATTTTTTGGAGGCTTTTTAGTTGGCTCAATTATAGAATATGTGGTTAGTTTAATAGGAGAAGTCATATTCCATGTGGTATGGTGGGATTACTCGGATATGGCTTTTAATATTAATGGTAGAATTTGTGTAGCATTTTCTATGTTCTGGGGAATTTTGGCAATTTATCTAATCACACATTTTAATCCAAAAGTGGACAAATTTTTAGAAAAATTTTCATACAAACAATTGAAAAAAGCTGTTATAATTATTATGATATTTTTGATGATAGATATGGTAATTACAGGAATTGGGCTAAAGGTATTTTTTGTAAGACTTGTAAGCGAAAATAAAGTACAGCTAAATATAGAAGAAAAATATATAGATAAATATATTGAACAATATAAAAATATGCCAATGAAATCACTAGTTGATAAAATTTTTTCAAATAAGGAAATGTTAAAAACATTTCCAAATCTTAAAATTACAAATAAAGATGGAAATGTAGTTCTAATTAGAGATATACTAAGTGATATAAATCCATATTATTTAAAAGTATTTACACCAAAAGTAATTGACAAAGTAAAATTTGCAGAATAATATGTAGTATAAATAAAAGAAAGGAAATGTGATTGAAAAATGAGAAAATATTTTGGAACAGATGGAATAAGAAGAATCGCTAATACTGAACTCTCTCCAGAATTAGTTTATAAAGTTGCAAAAGCTGGTGCATATGTTTTATCTAAACATACAGACCATACACCAACAATATTAATAGGTAGAGATACAAGGATATCTGGTACTCTTATAGAAAGTGCAATGGTTGCAGGCTTCTTAAGCTATGGAGCTAATGTAAAAATATTAGGTGTTATGCCAACCCCAGGAGTGGCATATTTGACTAAAAAACTTAAAGCAGATGCAAGTGTTGTGATTTCTGCATCTCATAATACATATGAATTTAATGGTGTTAAATACTTTAGTAATAAAGGAATGAAAATTCCAGATACAATTGAAGAAGAAATAGAAGAAATAATGGACTCAGATAAATTAACAGACTTTACAGCTGTAAATGATAAAATAGGCGTTTCAGAAATAAGAACAGATTTATTAGATGAATATGTATATTTCTTTAGGAAAAATTTTGAAGAAGACTTTGAAAATTATGAAAAAGAAAATTTTGTAGTTGCCATAGATACTGCAAATGGTGCTACATCTGTTGTTGCAGAAAAAGTATTTGCCGCTCTAGGAATAAAACACTATATATTAAATAATACACCAAATGGAATAAATATAAATGATAATTGTGGCTCTACACATTTAGATGTACTAAAAAAATATGTTGTAGAAAATAAATGTAACTTAGGAATTGCTTATGACGGAGATGGAGACAGATGCTTAGCAGTTGATGAAAATGGAGAAGAAATAGATGGCGACAGACTAATAGCTATTATTTCTAAGTATCTAAAAGAAAAAGGAAAGCTTGCTAATAATGCAATAGTAGCAACTGTTATGAGTAACTTGGGCTTAAAAAAATATGCTGAAGAAAATGGAATAACAATAAAACAAACAAAAGTTGGGGACAGATATGTTCTAGAAGAAATGTTGAAAAATGGATATAATATAGGTGGAGAACAGTCAGGACACGTTATTTTATTAGATTATAACCCAACAGGAGATGGAATATTAACATCATTAATGCTAATTAGAGTAATGTTAGAAAGTAATAAATCAGCATCAGAATTGTGTAAAATTATTAAAATGTATCCTCAAGTATTAGTAAATGCTAAGATTGATCCTAAAAAGAAAAAAGACTATGAAACAGATGATGAGATTCAAACAGAAATTAGAAAATTAGAAGAGGAATTTTCTGGAAATGGAAGAGTATTAATTAGACCTTCTGGAACAGAACCACTAATAAGAGTAATGTTAGAGGGAGAAGACAAAGCATATTTAAAAGAAAAAGCAGAAAACCTTGCACAATTGATTGAAAAAAAATTAAAATAAACTAAGGAGTAAATGTAAAATGCCAATAATTGATTTTACAAAGCCACTAATTATTGTGTTTGCATTAATTATATATACTGTATTAATGTATATATCCTACAAGAGAAGAAAAAGCATAGTAATAGCATTAATGCTTTTTACATCTTTAATGATTCTTATATTTCATTCGGCAGATTATATTTTACTAAAACCAGATACAGTAGATGAAATTAAAAAAGCATTAATGTATTCTATTATTGGAGATATGTTTTTTATATATTTATCATTCATATCGTATTTGTATTTAGACAAAAAATTTGAAGAATTTAAAACGAAAAAACCAAAAGATAATAAAAAGGATAAAGACTTAGATTGGTTTTGGAGTAAAACGTAATATAAAATTAAAGAAAAGGATGTAAAAACAAATGGGAAAATTATTTGTAATAGATGGTACAGATGGAAGTGGAAAACAAACACAATTAGAGAAATTAAAAGAAAGATTTGAAAAAGATGGAATAGACTATAAATTAGTAAGCTTTCCAAACTATGATAGTCCTTCATCTTCACTTGTAAAAATGTATTTAGCAGGAGAATTTGGAGAAAATGCAAAGGATGTAAGTCCATATATAGCTTCTACATTTTTTGCAGCAGATAGATATGCAACATATAAAAAAGATTATGAAGAATATTATAAAAATGGGGGTATAATCCTTGCAGATAGATATACAACAGCTAATATGGTTCATCAGGCAGGGAAAATAGCAAATGAGAAAGAAAGAGAAAAATTTTTAGAATGGTTATGGGATTTTGAATTTGATTTATATGGACTACCAGTCCCAACAGAGGTATTTTTCCTTAAGATGCCTCCAGAAAAAGCATTGGAACTAATTGCAAACAGAGAAAATAAATTTACGCATGATACCCAAAAAGATATACACGAAAGAGATAAAAACCATATTATTGATAGTTATAATGCTGCAATAGATGTTGCAAAAAAATACAACTGGTATACTGTAAAATGTGTAAAAAATGATAAAATAAGAAGTATAGAAGACATTCATGAAGAAATATATGAAGAAATAACCCGAATTTTAGGAGAAAACGAATGAAAGAAATAGAAGAAAATAAAAAAATAAAAATTATTTTAATTGCAATAATATCAATATTGGTAATTTTATTAGGGGCAGAAGCATTTTTAATTTTAAAAGATACAAAAACAATTAAAAATGCCAAACAAGGGTTAGATGCTAATAAAACAATACAAACAAGTACAAATCCAGAAAATTATGTTAAAGAAGAACAGCCAACAGAGGAAAATACAATAAAAGAAACACCAAGTGAAGAGAAAAAAGAAGAAAACAAAACAGAAGTTAAAAAAAATGATACAGAAAATGGTACAAGATACAAATTAGAAATTAATTGCCAAGCAAATGTAATTAATGTTTATGAAAAAGATTCTAATGGAAAATATACAAAGTGTATAAAAGCAATGGCATGCTCTACAGGGTATGCAACTCCTCAAAGTGGTACATACTATTTAAAGAAATATGGCGGATGGGAATGGAAGGGTTTATTTGGAGATGTATATGGACAATATACATCTCAGGTGGAAGGAAACATATTACTTCATTCTGTTCCGTATTTGAGAAAATATGATAAATCTAGCTTAGAGTATTGGGAATATAATAAGCTTGGAACGGCTGCTTCTATGGGATGTATAAGACTTACAGTGGCAGATGCTTATTGGGTATTTTATAATTGCCAAGCCGGAACACCTGTAACATTTTACAGAAGCTCAAATCCTGGACCATTAGGAAAACCAGCTACTCCTAAAATATCTTCAGATACAGAGTTTAAAGGATGGGATCCAACAGACCCAGACCCAAATAATCCATGGAATAAAACTAAACCAGAACCAGAACCTGTTAAACCTGCAGAGCCAGAGAAACCATCAGAACCGGAGAAACCAGAAAAGCCATCAGAACCTACAAATACAACGGAAAATGAAAATAACAATATAGCAAATGAAATAGAAAATGAGACAAATGAAAACGAGACAGAAAATGAAATAGATGAAAATAATGTTGTAAACGAAGTAGAAAACAATAATGTAGAACAAAGTGATAACAGCCAAGATTAAAAATAAAAGCAAAGGGGGTCATTATATGAGTAAAAAGATATTAATTGGAGGAGCATGGCCTTATGCCAATAATTCATTACATTTGGGACATTTAGCAGGATTAATTTCTGGTGATATTTTAGCAAGATATCATAGGCAAATAGGTGATGATGTAATATATGTATCAGGGTCAGATTGCCATGGGACACCAATAACTGAAAGAGCAAAAAAAGAAAACACCACACCTTGCAAAATAGCTGAAGGTTTTCATCAAGAATTTTGCAAAGTATTTGAAACGGTGAACTTTTCTTATAATTTATATACAAAGACAAATGATGATTATCATAAATCAAGAGTAAAAGAGTTATTTAAGAAAATGTATGACAATGGATATATATATGAGAAAATAGACAAAGATAACTATTGCGAAAAATGTAATAAATTCTTAGCAGATAGAGAACTTAAACTAATTTGCCCAGTATGCGGAAATGAGACAAAAGGTGATCAATGTGATTGTGGACATGTGCCAACAAAAGAAGAATTAGCTGGTTCGATATGTGTAGAATGTGGCAATAAAATAATAGTTAAAGATAATAAGAATTTATATATTGCATTATCTAAATTACAACCTCAAATAGAAGAATATGTATCATTGCACAAAAATAATTGGCGAAAAAATGCTCAAAACGAAACAGATAAATATTTAAAGCAAGGTCTAAGAGACAGAGCTGTAACAAGAGACTTAAGCTGGGGAGTAGAAATCCCTGTTGAGGGTTATGAAAATAAAAGAATGTATGTATGGATTGAAGCTGTTTTAGGCTATGTTACAGCAACTATGAAATACTGTGAAGAAAACAATTTGGATTGGAGACAATGGTGGAAAGAATCTGATAATAATAAAATGTATATGGTGCATGGAAAAGATAATATAACTTTCCATAGCCTAATATTTCCAGGACTACTATTGGCATTAGAGGACAATTACAAATTGCCAGATATGATAGTGTCAACAGAGTATTTAAATTTTAATGATCAAAAGTTTTCAAAAAGTAAAGGTGTAGGAATGACAATACTGGAAGCAATAGAAGAACTTAATGTAGACACTTTGAGATTACATTTAATAAAAAATGGACCAGAAAGAAAAGACACAAACTTTACAATAGAAGATTATAAGGCAACACATAATGAGATTACTAATAAACTTGGAAATTTTGTAAATAGAACATTAAAATATAAAGGTATTGAGACTATACCAGAAGGAAATATGGATACTACTTTTAAAGATAAAATTGAAAAAATGTATACAAATATTTCGGAGCAAGTGGAAAAATTAGAGTTTAGAGAAGCAGTATTACTAATAATTGGTTTCTTAGATGAGGCTAATAAATACTATGATGAGAGAAAACCATGGATTCAAGCAAAAGAAGATATAAGTGGTTTTAATGATACAATATATACATGTAGTAATATAATAGCTAATATATCAAATTTTATAGAACCATTTATGCCAGGGACAGCTATGAAAATACGCGAATATTTGCATATAGATAAAGCAACTTGGAATTATATAGAAGTTACTCCAAACTTAAAACTTGAAAATATTAATCCTTTATTTGAAAGAATGAAATAATAAAAGGGCGATTCGCCCTTTTATTAAAAAATTAAATTACATAGAAAAATATACAGAAAAAGTGTAATAAGCTTGCAATGACACAAGCAATATGAAATATAGAATGTCTCCATTTACGCTTTTTGCCTACGATATAAAGAACAGCTCCTATTGTATAAACAATTCCACCAATTAGTAATAACATAAATCCATTAAAAGTTAGTAATTGAGGCAATAGGCGTATTCGTATCATAATACACCATCCCATTAAAATATAGCATATCATAGAAAAAACTTTATATTTTTTTAAATCTATAGAATTAAATACTATTCCTAATATAGCCAATCCCCAAACAACTCCAAAAATTGTCCAACCTGTAGCAGAATTATATTCTCTTAAAGTACATAAAGAAAAAGGAGTATAACTTCCAGCTATTAAAATAAAAATTGAACAGTGGTCAAATATTTGAAAAATCTTTTTTGTTCTGGTTTTGGTATCAGGGTTTAGGCCATGATAAATGCTAGACATTGTATATAATAAGATTAGGGAGGTGCCATAAATAGAACTTGCTACAACTCCATAAACATTATGATGTAAAGCAGAGAAAATAACACATAATACAAGTGCAACAACGCCTAAAGCGCCACCAACTATATGAGACACCATATTAAATATTTCTTCACCTTTGCTATATGTAGGCAAAATTCTGTCAGATAATTTAATTCTATCCATAGGTTACCTCCTTTTCTAAAATTTTATCTAGTTCTTCTTTTCTTTTTATCTTGTTAGTTGTGGTTTTTATTAATGGTTCATCAGTTATTGTTATGTGTTTTATATATTTATACATAGGCAATGTTTTGTTTATATCTTTAATTTTAGACCACAAATATTCCTCTAATTCTTTTTCAGACATTTCCGAATGCTTTCTTTTTACCGCTTCTTTATTGTACACTATCTTAACAGCAATTTTAACATTGTTTTTATCATCTTTATCTGGCAAGCCATACACAAAAGCTTCCTCAACTTCGTCCAATCTATTTACCAAAATCTCAATTTCTTCTGGAAAAACTTTTTTGCCGTTTTTTAAAACAATTAAATCTTTTTTCCTTCCAGTAATAAACAAAAATCCATCTTTATCTAGATATCCTAAATCGCCAGTATAAAACCAACCATCTTTAATAACAGATTTAGTTTGCTCAATATCTTTATAGTATCCAAGCATTACATTTGGACCTTTTACTGCTATTTCTCCAATTCCACTTGAATCTGGATTCTCAATTTTAACATTTGTATGCTCCATAGGAATTCCAACAGAGCCATATTTGATATTAATATCATTTTCAGCAGATATAACAGGGGAAGTCTCTGTTAATCCATATCCTTGTACCAAGTGAATTCCTATCTGATTAAACCATTTAGAAACCTTTAAGTCTAATGGAGCACCACCAGAAATTATAAGTCTCATACTTCCACCCAAAGCATTAATTAATTCCTTAAAGACTTTTCTTCTAATATCTATATGAAATTTAAGCAATATATTACTTAAACCTATTGCAAAACTTATAAGTTTTGTTTTGCCTTGCTTTTCTATTTCATTTACTATAGTAGAATACATTTTATCTATTAGTATAGGAACTCCTACAAAAACAGAAACTTTATATTCTAATAAATTCTGCTTTATATACCTTAGACCATCTGGAAATACTGTTTTTAATCCAGATGCCAACATGACTAACATACCGGTAGAACCAAATATATGATGAAATGGCAAGAAAGCTATATTAACATCATTTTCGTAAAAAGATTCTACTAAAAGCATATCATATATATTAGTAGCAATTCCGCGCTGATTTAGCATAACAGCTTTTGATTTTGAAGTAGTTCCAGAAGTAAATAATAAAATACTCATAACATCTGGGTCTATTTTACAATTTATATATTTAGTGTTTCCTTCTTCAATTTTCTTTTTTCCGCTATCTATTAAATTAGCAACATCAGTAAAACAAATAAAATGTTCAATATTTGTTTTTCCATTTCTTTTAATTTCCTCAATAACATCTTTAAGTTTAGCATCAAAAACAATAGCAGAAACTTCACTTCTTATTAAAGAATTTTCTAGTTCTCCTATTTGCAATCCTTTGTCTAAAGGTACGGATACAATCCCACCTAACATATTACTTAAATGAGCAATAGACCATTGATAACAATTATGACCTATTACTGCAACTCGCTTACCTTGTAATCCTAATTCATATAGAGATGTCCCAAATGCATTAATATCGTCTAACAAATTGGTATAAGTATGATCAATGTAGACAGTCTCATTATTCTGCTTAACTTTTTCAGTAAAAGCAATGTTATTGGCAAAGACAGTTGCAGAATGACATAAAAGTTCTTTTATTGTTGAAAAACATTGAATATTTTTTCTTATCATTAAAACCTCCTATTTTTTAATAACCATTTAATCTAGTTTCGAAAACCATTATATATTATTAATCAATATAAGTCAATATTAAAAAATTTTAAAAATTACACTAAAAATTCAAAAAAATTTCACATATATGATATAATATAATACAAACAAAAGGAAAAAGGAAGGGAATATTGTGTCATATATAGAGTTTAAAAATATTGTTAAAGAATACAAAATGGGAGAAGTAAAAATAAAAGCATTGGATAATACTAATTTTAGTATAGATAAAGGCGAACTAGTGGTAATAGTTGGACCAAGTGGAGCTGGTAAAACGAGTGCACTAAATATTTTAGGAGGAATGGACAAAGCATCTTCTGGTAGGGTATGGGTAAATAATAAAGAAATAACAAAATTAAATGATAAGGAATTAATTGAATACAGAAGAAACGACATTGGATTTGTATTTCAATTTTATAATTTAATTCAAAATTTGACTGCAAAAGAGAATGTAGAGCTTGCAACACAACTGTGTTCAGATGCCCTAAATGTTGATGATATTTTAGAAGAGGTAGGATTACAAGACAGAAAAAATAACTTTCCTTCTCAACTATCAGGTGGCGAGCAACAAAGAGTTGCAATAGCAAGAGCGATAGCGAAGAATCCAAAGTTATTATTATGTGATGAACCAACAGGAGCATTAGATTATAAAACAGGAAAACAAATATTAAAGTTATTACAAGATACGTGCAGAAAAGAAAAAATGACAGTAATAATAATAACGCATAATACGGCTATAACGCCAATGGCAGACAAGGTTATACATTTTAAAAATGGAACAGCAGAAAAAGTTGAAATAAATGAGAATCCTATCTCAATTGATAATATAGAATGGTAAGGTAAGTGAAAAAATTGAAAAAGTCATTATTAAAAAATAATTTAAAAACAATTAAAAAAACAAGAAGAAGGTTTATATCCATATTAATTATGGCTTTTCTTGGTGTTGGTTTTTTTGCAGGATTGGTAGCATCTAGTCCTGATATGTTAGACAGCTTAGATAATTATGCTGATAATAATAATTTATATGACATAAGTATTTTATCAACATTAGGATTTACCGATGAGGATATAGAAAAAATTGGAGAAATAGATGGAATAGAAAATGTTTATGGAGTGCAGACAAAAGATTCATTAACTAAAATAGATGGAAAAGAGAGTATTTGCAAAGTTATAGAATACAACGAAAAAATAAATACACCAGCAATAATAGCGGGAAGAAACATAGAAAATGAGAATGAGTGTTTATTGGATTCAGCAATTATAAGAACAGGAAAAGGGGCAGAAAACTATATAGGGAAAAAGATAGTTTTGGAAAATACAGACACAAGTGCTGATGATAATCCAACTTTTAAAATTAAGAAATTTGAAATAGTGGGAATAATAGAAACACCTATATACATATCAACAGAGAGAGGCAATACATCTATAGGCAATGGAACAGTGTCATTTTATATTTTTACAAAAGATAGTGCAATTGATTTGAATTATTACACTGGAGCATATGTAACTGTTAAAAATGCAAAAGAGACTGTAACTAATAGTACAGAATATTTAGAATTGGTAAATCCAGTAATAGATAAATTAGAAGAAATAAAACAAGAAAGAGAAGAGAAAAGATATACTAATTTGGTAAATGAAGCTACAGACAAAGTGGAAAAAGCTCAAAAAGAATTTGACGATAAAAAGAAAGAGGTTACTAGTAAGCTCACAGATGCAGAAAATAAAATTAAAGAAGCGGAAGATAAAATAAATTCATCAAAAATAGAATTGCAAAATGCGGAGAAAAGGATTAGAACAGAGGAAGAAAATGCAAACGCAGAATTTGAAAAAGCAGAAAAACAAATTCAAGAAGGAGAAAATGAATTATCCACCCAAAGAGACAATTTAAAATCTTCAAAGGAAACATTTGAAACAAAAAAACAAGAAATCAAATTAATAATTGGACAAATAGATAGCCAAATAGAAACATTAGAAAACATATTAAGTACTTTACAAGCACAGCAAGCAGAATTAGAAAAGCAGGGAATTGACACTTCTGAAATACAATCACAAATATTAACTACACAAGGTACATTGAATGAACTTAGAAAACAAAAAAACAGTATAGAAGGTGAAATCCAAAAAGGCGAAGCACAATTAAAAGCATGGGAAGGCGAGATTGAGAAAGGTGAAAAAAAGTTAAATAGCAAAAAAGAAGAAATAAAAAATGCTAAGATTAAATCTGTTTATGAGTTTAAAAAAGCAAAGGATAAAATAGCTTCTGGTAATGTGGAAATAGAAGAAGGAAAGGCAAAGTTAGAGGAAAATAAAAAGGAATATGAAAATAGTAAAATAGAAGCGGAAGAAAAATTGGCAGAAGCACAACAAAAATTAAATAGTGCAAGAGAAGATATAAAAAAAATAGAAAAATGCAAATGGTATATTCAGGATAGAACAGATAATACAGGATATACAAATATTTTTGATGCTATAAAAACTATGTCAAATATATCTAAAATGTTTCCTGTTATATTTTATTTAGTATCAGTTTTAATAAGTTTAACAACCATGACAAGAATGATAGAAGAGGAAAGAATAGAGATAGGAACATTAAAGGCTCTAGGTTATACAAATACACAAATAATATTTAAATATATATTATATTCTGTTTTGGCTTGTGTGATTGGTGGAATTTTGGGAATGACTGTAGGACTATATTTATTGCCAAACATTGTGTGGAAACTATATAGTATGATATATAATATACCAAAATTCTATTGCACCTATAGAGTAGAAATAGGATTATTGGGAATTATAATTGCATTTTTATGTATAGGTGGGGCAACAATAATAGTTGCTAAAAAAGAACTAAAGGAAATGCCATCAGTATTAATGAGACCAAAGCCACCTAAAAAGGGAAAAAGAATATTATTAGAAAAGATGACATTTATATGGAAAAGATTTAATTTTTCTCAGAAAGTAACTGCCAGAAATATATTTAGATACAAAAAAAGAGCAATTATGACTATTATAGGAATCGCAGGTTGTACAGGGCTTATGCTTACCGGATTTGGAATAAAAGATTCAGTAGTAGATATTCCAAATGCGCAATTTAAAGGAATATTTAAGTATGATTCTGCAATTACACTTACAAATACAAATGAATTAGAAAATATAGAAAAGTATTTGAATGATAATGAAGATATTGAAGAATACACAAAAATTTGCGCTTCTGCAGGTAAATTAGAAAAAAATAATATAAATTGTAATACAAATGTGTTTATTTCAGAATCACTAGATAATTATGAAAATGCATATAACTTAATTAATTATCAAACTGGCGAAAAGATCAAATTAAATAGCAATGGAATTGTTATAACAGATAAAGCAGCAGATATGTTAGGAGTTACATATGGGGACTATGTAACATTTATAGATGGAGATGATGTAAGATACGAGTTTAAAGTAGAGAACATTACCAAAAATCATGTTGGGCATTATATATATATGACAAAAGATTTTTATCAGGAAAATGTAAAACAATATAAAACCAATATGATATATATTAATACAAAAGATATAAGTATAGAAAGACAAAACGAAATATCAAGAGACATTTTAAAATTTGATGGAGTAGCCTCAGTAACCATTATAGATACATTGATGAAAACAGTAAGTAATATGCTAAATACCATGAACTATGTAGTAGTAATATTGATAGTAGCATCAGCATTATTAGCATTTGTAGTATTATATAATTTAGCGAATATAAACATAGCAGAAAGACAAAGAGAAATTGCTACATTAAAAGTACTAGGATTTCATGACAGGGAAGTAGATAATTATATCAATAAAGAAAATTTAATATTTACAATATTAGGTGTTATAATTGGATTAGTATTCGGAACTTTTTTAACAACAGGAATAATATCAAGTATAGAAATAGATTCACTAAGATTTATGCAGAATATAACAATCTTGAGCTATATATATTCAGCAATAATAACAATAGCATTTTCTATTATAGTAAACTTTATAATACATTTTGTGCTAAAAAAGATAAATATGATAGAAAGCTTAAAGAGTGTAGAGTAAATTATTTTAAAAAATACTACACAAAAAGGAAAAGATGTGCTATTATATAAAAAGTAAAAACTTATAAAAGGTTTAAATACAATAAAATAAAAAGGAGGAAATACCATGTCAGGACATAGTAAATGGCATAATATTGCAGCTAAAAAAGGAAAAGCAGATGCTGCAAGAGGAAAAATATTCACAAAATTAGGAAGAGAATTATTAGTAGCAGTTAAAGAAGGTGGACCTGATCCGGCTGGTAATTCTAAATTAAAAGATGTAATAGCAAAATGTAAGGCAAATAATATGCCAAATGACACTATAAATAATGCAATAAAGAAGGCTGCGGGTGCTGGAAATACAGAAAGTTATGAAGAGGTTATGTATGAAGGATATGGAACAAGTGGTGTAGCAGTAATAGTTGAGGCAAGCACTGATAATAGAAATAGAACAGCAGCAGATGTAAGACATGCATTTGACAGAGCAGGAGGAAATTTGGGTACATCAGGTTGTGTATCATATTTATTTGAGAAAAAAGGTGTAATAATTATAGACAAAACAACAACAGACTTATCAGAAGATGATATGATGATGTTAGCATTAGAAAACGGAGCAGAAGATTTTGAAGCAACAGAAGAATGTTATGAAATAACAACATCACCGGCAGACTTTTCTGCAGTTAGAGAAGCACTAGAACAAAAAGGAATAGAATTTTTGCAAGCAGAAATACAAATGGTACCTTCTACATATGTTACATTAGATGAAAAGGGAGCAGAAAAAATGCAAAGATTAATAGATGCTTTGGAAGATTTGGATGATGTTATGAATGTTTACCACAATTGGGAAGAATAAAATTTAATAAAACAGTTCTAAAAACAAAAAATAATCATATATATATAATATATGATTATTTTTTATGGAAAAAAAGGTAGATGAATGGAAGAAGTACTAAAAGTCTTACCACCTGAAATTAAGGAAAAGCTATGTGGCAAGCTAGACAAATTAGAAGAAATAAGAATAAGAGTTAATAGACCTGTAATTCTGCAATATGGACAAGTTGAAGAAGTAATAAATTATACAATTGATTCAGAAATGATACTAAATATTTTACAGAATATATGTGATAATTCTATTTATGCATATCAAGAGCAAATATGTAATGGCTATATAACATTAAAAGGTGGACACAGAGTAGGAATAACAGGCAATGTAGTATTTAAAGAAAACAAAATAATAAACATTTCATACATAAGCAGCTTGAATTTTAGAATAGCAAGGCAGGTTCTAAATTGCAGCTATAAAACTTTTGAATACATAATAAACTTGGATAAAAATACAGTATTTAATTCAATAATAGTATCACCACCAGGTAGAGGAAAAACAACAATACTAAGAGATTTAGTTAGAAATATAAGTAATGGAATTCCAGAAATAGGGTTTAGAGGTGTAAATGTTGGACTAGCAGATGAAAGAAGCGAGATAGCAGCGATGTATAAAGGTATACCACAAAATGATGTAGGATTACGAACAGACGTACTGGACAATATTCCTAAATCGATCGGAATGAAAATGCTTATAAGGTCAATGAGTCCTAAAGTAATAGTAGCAGACGAAATAGGGCGAGAAGAAGACATAGAAGCTATAAATTATGCAGTTTGTTCAGGCATAAAGGGAATATTTACAGCACATGGAGACAGTATAGAAGATGTAATCAAAAATCCTATACTAGGTAAATTATACAACACAAATACATTTGAAAGATTTTTGTTTTTAGATGAAAATAGAAAAATAATCTGCAAAAATATAAGATAGGAGAATAATATGTTTTGGATAAAATTATTAATTTTAAATCTAATATTAATAACAAGCACGATTATAGGGATAACATTTTCAAAAAAATATGCATATAGAGTAAAAGAATTGCAAGAGATGAAAAATGCACTAAACATATTTATGACAAAAATTAAATTTACATACGAACCAATTCCAAGCACTTTTATGTATATATCTGAAAAGGTAGAAGGAAATGTTTGCAAAATATTTAAAAATGCTGTAGAAGAGATGGAGAGTAAATCAGCAGGCGATGCTTGGAATAGTAGTCTAGATACAACAGTAACAAATATGAAAGAAGATGATATAGGAATAATAAAAAATTTGGGAAGATTATTAGGAAAAACAGATATAGAAGGGCAATTAAATGAAATAAAATTAGTAAACAATTTTTTGGATACTCAAATAAGAACTGCAGAAGATGAAAAGAACAAGAATGAAAAAATGTATAGAACATTAGGGATAGTTGCAGGTATGACAATAACAATATTACTAATATAGGAAAGGAAAGATATTATTATGGACATAAATTTGTTATTTAAAATAGCGGCAATAGGAATACTAGTGGCTGTATTACACCAAGTTTTAACAAGAGCAGGAAGAGAAGACCAAGCGATGATGACAACACTAGCAGGGCTTGTAATTGTGCTATCTATGGTAATAAAGGAAATAAGCACATTATTTACAACAGTAAGAACAATGTTCAATTTGTAGAAAGGTATGTAAACAATGGATATTATAAAAATAATAGGAGTAGGATTAATTGCACTGATAATAATTATTATTTTAAAACAATATAGACCTGAATTTGTAATATATGTATCTATAATAGCAGGAGTAATTATTTTAATATTAATTATGGACAAGGTGTCTGCAATAATAGATTTATTGACATCTTTATCTAACAAAACAGTTATAAATAATGAGTTTTTAGTATTACTAATAAAAATAACAGGAATAGCTTTTTTAACGGAATTTTCTGTCAGCATATGCAAGGACTCCGGAGAAACAGCTATAGCAAACAAAATAGATATTGGAGGAAAAGTATTGATTATATCAATGTCAATTCCAATTATAGCAAGTTTGTTAGAAACAATTATAAAAATATTACCATGATAGTGTAAAGTAATTTATGAAAAATGTAGGAGCGATTTTAATCGCACGCGCTTCAAAAAAATTACTAAAAAAGAATATAAAAGGATAATAAAAATGAAGATAAAAATATTATTTCTTTTAATAATTATATTTATACCAACAATAAGTATAGCTCAATCAGAAGTTTTAAATAAGCAAGAAATACTACAATCCCAACAAAGCTCATTAAACATCTCTTCTTTTATACAGGAAGCGCAAGAATACTCTTCTAATGTATATAAAGATATAAATTTTAATGAATTATTTAATTCAGCAGTAGTTGGGAAGATAGATAACAAAACAATAATAAATAGCATATTAAAAATATTAGGTAAGGAAGTTGTAAGCTCATCAGCGATAATAGGTGGAATTATTATAATAATAGTAATACATAGTATCTTTAAGAGTTTAAGTGATGGTTTGGAAAATAAATCCATATCACAAATTACATATTACATACAATATATATTAATAGTAACTTTAATAATGACAAATTTTAGTGAAATCTTATCAATGATAAAAGATTCAATACAAAGTTTAGTTGGTTTTATGAATAATCTAATACCAATACTAATTACACTAATGTTAACAACAGGAAATATAGTTTCAGCAAATTTGATACAGCCTATAATACTATTTGTAATTACTTTTATAGGAAATTTTATTGTGTCAATACTAATTCCTATCATATTAGTTGCAACAGCCCTAGGTATAATCTCTAAAGTGTCAGATAAAGTACAAATAGACAAATTATCTAAATTTTTAAAATCAAGTGTAATTTGGGTATTAGGTATTGTACTTACATTATTTGTAGGAATGATATCAATAGAAGGAAATTTGAGTAGTACTGTAGATGGAGTAACGGCAAAAACTACAAAAGCAGCAGTCTCTAGTTTTATACCTGTGGTGGGCAAGATACTGGGAGATGCAGTAGATACTGTTATAGGTTGTAGTAATATTTTGAAAAATGCTGTTGGATTAGTTGGTGTAATAGTAATAATAGGTATATGTGTAATTCCAATAATAAAACTTACTTTACTAATGGGAATGTACTATTTGGGTGCAGCATTGTGCCAACCAATAGCAGATGAAAAGATAATAAAACTATTAGAACAGATGGGCGATACATTTAAAATATTTTTGGCAATAATGTGTAGTGTCTCTGTAATGCTAATAATAGGAGTAACACTTATAATAAATATATCAAATAGTGGACTTATGTATAGATAGGAAAGTGAGTTAATATGATAAGTTGGATAAGTAGTTGGGCTCAAGGAATAATAATGGCAGTTATAATAGGTGCAATTATAGAAATGATTTTGCCAGAAGGAAATTCTAAAAAGTATGTAAAAATTGTAATAGGCGTGTATGTTTTATTTACTATAATTTCTCCAGTAATTTCAAAAATAACAGGAAAAACAATACAAGTATCTGACATATTAGAATTAAACAAGTATATAGAGGAAACAGAAAACAATAGTAAATTATATGTAACATTAGATGAGGATAATTCAAACAATATAAAAGATATATATGAAAGTAGTCTAAGAAATGATATAAAAGCTAAGGTAGCAGCAAAAGGTTATAATGCTAAAAATATAAAACTTGAAATTGAAGATGATGAGGAATATACATTGAAAAAAATTGATATCGAAATTTATAAAAATATGGAAAAGGATAAAAAGGATATAGAAACAATACAGAATGTGGATATAAATATTTCACAAAAAAGTACAGAAAATGATATGCAAGAAAAATTGTCGGAAAAAGATAAAAGAAAACTTAAAGATTATTTGAGTGGGGTTTATGAAATAGATGAGAAAAATATTAATATAAACTAAAATAAGTATTTATATTTAAAGGAGGAATAGAATTTAAAATGTTAATAGAAAGATTTAAAAATATTGTAAAAAGTAATCAGGAACAAAATAATAAAAAAACCATAGAAAATTTAATAGTCTTTATAATTATTTTAATAATAGTTTTATTATCTGTAAATATAATATGGGGAAAGGATAAAAAGGAAAATAACAAGAATATAGAAAAAAACAACAGAGATTTAGCAATAAGTACAGATAAAGAAAGTGAAGATAAAAATATGCTAACAAGTAAGAATTTAGAGGATATATTATCTAAAATAAATGGAGTTGGAAAAGTTAAGGTATATATTACATATTCTCAAACAAGCCAAATTATACCGATGTATAATGAAGACATATCTCAAAAGGATACTCAAGAAGCGGATACACAAGGGGGAACAAGAAAAGTAGTAGAAACAGATACAAAAAAGGAAATTGTGTATGATGAAAAAAGTGGAACTAAAACAATAATAACACAAAGCATAGTAAGCCCTAAGATAGAAGGGGCAATAATTACAGCGGAGGGAGGGAATAATACAAATACTAAAGCAAATATTATTCAGGCAGTAGAAGCGGTAACAGGATTGCCAACACACAAGATTCAAGTATTTGAAATGGAAAAAACAAATTAAATTTGCGAGAGAAAGGAATGATAGTAAAATGCAAATTTTAAAGAAAAATCAAGTTATTATTTTTGTAATTGCATTAATGTTTGTAGCAGCAGGTTATCTTAGCTTTACAAGTAACAATGCAATACCAACGGCAAAGTTAGCAAATTCAGAGGAGATGGCAGCAATAGGTGATGCAACTTTAGTAAATGCAAATGCAATTACAGAAGAAATTACGGAAGAAAAGGAAAAAAAACCATCAGAAGAACCGGTAATAGGAACAAGTGTCCAAATAACACAGGACGAATATTTTTCTCAATCTAGATTAGATAGAGATACAATGTATTCACAAATGATAGAATCATACCAAAAGATATTAGAAAGTGATAATGTAACAACAGAACAAAAAAATATAGCCCAACAAGAGATTTCTAAAATAAACGAATTAAAAAATTCTATAATGATAGCTGAAAATCTTATAAAAACAAAAGGATTTGAGGATTTAATAATCTTTGTAAATAATAAAAGCGTAAATATAATAGTAAAAGCAGGTGAGTTAAAGCCAGAGCAGATAGCTCAAATACAAAATGTAACCAATAGGGAGTTAGGCGTGGAAATAGAAAATATACATATATCAAATAAGAATTAAGAACAAATATAATCAAAAAAACAGCACCTCAACCCAATTATAATTTTCAATAAAATACTTGACAGTTGACCATAATAAATATAAAATCTCGAGTTTGACACTTTTGAAAAAGCAAAAAGCCCGTAATGCAGTGTATAACTGTACTACAGGCTTTAACGATGTTAATAAAAAGTGCGTGACTTTTACTTATTTTTAATATTTTTAAAAATTTTTTTCATAACTTGCATTATTAAAAATGAGTTTTTCTAAAATTATTCGGTTTCTTAAATATAAAATAAAAAAATTTAATATCTATAAAACATCCTCTCATTTTATATAATAATGAGAAAGTATAAAAAAAGAAAAAACTTATCTTTAAAGTAAAATTGAACTATGAATTCACTCGAAAGCAATGAACATAAACAGTAGCAAAAAAATATTTATTAAAAAAATAAAAATCGCTATCTATGTCCTTGAGAAAAAATCAAAAAAATATTAAAATTTTCATAGAAAATAATGTGAATTTATTAAAAATTTGGAAAGTGGGGATTTTTATGAATCGTGAAGAAATTGGAATGTTTATTGCTACACTTCGCAAAGAAAAAAAGTTGACGCAAGAGGAACTAGCCGAAAGACTTGGAGTAACCAATAAGACTATTTCTAGATGGGAAACAGGTAAATATATGCCTGACCTATCTTTACTAAGTGAGTTAAGCAAAGAGCTGGGTGTAACTATAAATGATTTATTAAATGGTGAAAGAATTGATAAAGACGAACTAGAAGAAAAAACAGAAGAAAACATAGTAGAAACAATTAACTATGCTCAGATAATAATAAAAAAATCAAATAGAAAATTATTAATTGTTATTAGTTCTTGTATTTTATTTGCAATAGGGCTTTTTGGTATATTTGACTACATATATTTTTCACCTGGTATATATTACGAAGGAGATGTAAGTAAATGGGAGGATAGTTTTCCAAACCACTCTGCGTATGAGTTGGGATTAAATAGTGGAGGAATGCCAGTATTTAAGGATCCTAATAAAGCTCTAAAACAAGCAAAAGTAGATTATAGTGATGCAATAAAAGAAATTAGTAAGAAATTTAAATTGCTACCACTAACTAAATATACATATAAACAATATGGAATGTATGGATGGCAAGTTGCTAGTGATAATGAAATGATAAATGAACAAGGAAGAAAATTAAGTCAGTTTTTAGATATTTATGAAAACAGTTTTTAAATAGATTGTAAAATTTAATTACTGGGGGGAATATGGTAAATATATTAATCGTTGATAACAAGATTGATTTTGCAATGAGTTTAATTAATTTATTAAATAAAATTGACTATGCTAGGCAATATGCTTTAAACCCTAATCATGGTCCATATCATTATTTCGGTATAAGAGGAGACTGTACTAATTTTACATCACAAATATTAGAAGCAGCTGGCGTGGCACAAGAAGTATATGATAGTGAATATATGGGATGGTGGCACAGAAAAGAATGGACCGGTTGGCATTCTCATTCAAATTCTTGGGTAGGTGCTGATACTTTTGCTAGATATATGGGAATAGGATATAGTACTACTAATCATGCTAGTTTTGCAGCAAATATAAGAACAGGAGATTTTATTGGACTAGACATTGAAGATGATGGAAGTATTGATCATTGTGGTTTCGTTGTTGGAAAAGATAATTATGTTGGTGGTTGGGGTTATTATAATTATGAAGTAGCACAACATTCAATCAATTATATAAAATGGGCTAGTGAATCAGACAATAGTTGGGACACATATTCAGGTTCAGGTAAATATGTTAGAATAAGAAGATAACACCTCGAGTTTGACACTTTTGAAAAAGCCTGTAATGCAGTGTATAACTGTACTACAGGCTTTGACGACGTTGATAAAAAGTGCGTGATTATACTTGTTTTTAATATTTTTAAAAATTTTATTAATATCTTTTAAAATAGTAATTTCGTTATCAGTTCTAAAATTGAAAACATTGTGCAAATCATCAGTGATGGTTATTCTTGTATAGGTAGGAATATAGCCAACTCCTTCTAATTCTCTTAAATTCATATCTCTTAAAGTTTTAATAATTTTACTACTAGTATATTTCTCTTCAAGTTTATGTTCAAGTATTCTATAAATTAAAAGTGCTAAGAGGCAGGTTGTAAAATGAGCTTTAATTCTATAACCCAATTATAATTTTCAATAAAATACTTGACAGTTGACCATAATAAATATAAA
>OGOJ01000036.1_pt1 | contig 118173 bp, 102 predicted proteins | sample 1552601 | NCBI WGS metagenome assembly OGOJ01 (sample SAMEA2580184, study PRJEB22360) | human gut metagenome | biome: human gut; feature: human-associated habitat; material: faeces | place: Denmark | collected 2008/2010
AATCATTATTATAGTGTTTATCAAGGTCAACATTAACATCTCTAATCTTACATTCAGTTAAACCATAATCCTGACCATCAAAAGTAATTAAGTTAACTTTTGTTGTAGAAACTACTTTTTCTGAACATTCTTCAAATAAAGATTTAATATCCTCTATAAAGTTACCTATAAGTGCTTTATCGCAAAAATAGATTAACATTCTAGAAGAATAATAGCTTAATGCACATTTATATTCTTCACAAATTCCACTGAATTGTAAAGCAGTAGGTTGACTTACATAAAACGGGCGATCTAATTCTTCAAGTACTTCTTCAGAAACTTCAGGTTTAACTCCGATTACATTATCTTCCCATATACAGAAATTAGCGAACTTTTCTTTAAATCTTTTTAAGAATTTATTTTCGTTTAGTTTCTTCTGTTCAAGGTTACAAATTACTGATACGCAGTTTGGATACTGTTTATATTTATCTACTAACCAGAGTGTTGGAAGAAAGTTTCCAGAATTTTTGTTTACATGATCTAGTGTTATCATCTTATACATATTAGTTATTAGTAGAGAGTGAGAGAGTCGAACTCTCGATCTCCTGAATGTAAATCAGGTGCTGTGAACCACTTGGCTAACTCTCTATTTACTATTTACATAAATTCTGTATTTAATTTGAGTCTGTATTATATAATTACTATACTCTGAATAATTCTCACAAATAAAACAACACCCTATTTTTGCTGGGTTATCTCCTCGAGATCGACATATGCAATAATTGCCAAATTGATCAGGAGCTAAACAAGACTCACTATCTAAAGGAGTAGTTTGAATTATATAACCTTCTACAATTTGAATACAGAACGGATTGGGATTTTCAATAAAATCTTCCATAAATATAATAATTTTTGTACGGGAGACACGACTCGAACGTGCAACTTCGTGGTCCCAAACCACGGGCTCTACCAATTGAACTACTCCCGTAAAAACTATCCTTTATTCAAGGATAGCAGTTAATTTTGCAAGAACACTTTCATTCTTTTTGCAGATTGCTTCAAGTGCTTCTTTCTCAGTTTGAGCAGCTTTGATTTCCTCTTCTTTAGCAGCAATACCAGCTTTTGCCTGAGTATTAACTGTATTAAGTCCATCAATTGCTGTTTTAAAAGCATTTAAAACGCTGTCTACTTTCTTCGACAGATCTACAGATGTTGTACCTTTTGAATTAAACATGTTTAATAGTTTTAAAAAGTTAATATTGTGAGAGAGTATTTACATACCCCCCTCCCCCCAATAATAGAGGCTCCTAACGGTTACGATCCGTTCTCTTGGGGTTACAAAGCCCATATTCTACCGAATGAACTAAGGAGCCATTATTTTATTTAATTTTTGCGGTCCTAACGAGAATCGAACTCGTGTCTCCAGCGTGACAAGCTGGAAGGATAACCACTACCCTATAAGACCACTATTTATAAAGTTATTCTATATTTAATACGTATATACTCTACTTGGACAAGGATAAAAAGAACAATCTGAACTATATTGAAAACAACAAGGTAATCGCTTCTTAGAGAAACAAATATTCCCTTCCTTACATACTTGTATATATTTTTTCTTACTAAGAAGATAAATCTTTTTTAATTCAAACATTAAAAAATCTTGAATAATTAATTTTCTAATAGAAGTCTATAATTGCGAATAATTAAATTTCTGAAAAAGGTTGGACCCCATACCCAGTTTTGAGTATTTGTAAGATAAACTACATCTTTAGGTTCAGACTTTAAAGTATGAACTTAATCTGCATATTTTAGCATTTCGCTATCTACAAAAGGATACACTGTTCTATTATCTTTCAAAACTTCTTTACTTGCGATTACTATTTTATCTCCTTTTAATAATTGATGCTTAGCAAAATATCTTATATATCTCATATATTTAAAGTTAATCCCACCACTCTAACATATAATTATATCTAATTTTATTATATAAGTAAAGTGCTTTTTGCTGTCTTAATAATTCTCTTCGATATACTTGAAGTCCATCATATCGGTCAAAATATTCAATTCTGAATCGAGATGCATTATTAATATTTACATATTTAATAAGTTTGAACTGAGGTTTACTCATTTCCATTTTAACAACTTCTAGAGCAGAATCTTCTTCTTGAATAATATCAATAAGTTTAATACATATAGATATCCAACGAATATTACTAGTATGATCTACATGAGATACATCTTTAAAAGATTTAAGCATTAACTGTAACTTAAACTTTTCTAAATCAAGAAGATATCCATAATCAAATTGATAATCCGTTGTTAATATTTTTCTATAAATATAGAGATTTCTAAAGAAATTCTTAATTTTATACCACCACTCTTTCATATATTTAAAATTTAGTTGATCCGCCTCGGCTCGAACGAGGATTCCAAGAACCAAAATCTTGTGTGGTAACCATTACACTACGGATCAATCAGTCTGAATTCATCAGAAAAGTGTACAAATATAAGGACAAAAATTAATATATCCAAATACTTATACACTTATTTTTAAAAAATTATTACAATAAAATTCTATAGTTACGAATAATTAGCTTATGAACAAAAAGACTTGAGTATGTATACCAGTTATGTTTAATTTCAAAGCGTAAGTCTTTTTCACTACTCCAACCTATAATATTAGAAACTGTCAAGAATTTATTACAGTCTTCAGTCATTGCTGGAATAAATTTGGGACCTATAGGAACATTTAAACCTGTAAGTTCTTCAACGGCATTTTTATCATACCAGTCTTTAGATTTTACTAATACTTTATCATTTTCCTTTAATTGATTTCAGTATTCTCGATTAGAATGCAATTTTTTCATCATAATAATCAATATTATGCTCAGAATTGATTTCTACTTTTTCACTACCGACGTAGACAACAAATGTAGTTCCTTCTTCTATAGCTTTATTATAAATTTCAGAAAGTTCCTTTTTATTCTTAATACTACAGATATGATTATCTTCAGTATCATAGACTTCGTAGTCTATAGAAAATACTCCAAAGAGATCGCTTCCTATAAAACTCCCAAGAAATTCTTCAGCTTCATAGAAAACAGTTTCTGCAGAACTTTCTTCCTCATCAGTTTCTGCAAGAGCGGCTCGCATTGTTTCCGTATTATGTTCCTTTCGAGATATGTGAACAATACACTTATCTAATTCAGGGAATTTCACCGTTACAATATAAAACTCCTCCTTTTCTTCTTCATTAATATTTTTAAAGAACTTCTGTTCTATTTCAAAATCTGCAGGGTTTTCGATAAGAGGATTTTCATCATCGTGCATCCAAGTAAGTCCTTGTTCAGAATGAAGTTTGTTAATTACTGCCGTTACCTGTTCCTGAGTTTTACAGTGAATTACGTCAAAATACTGTACTATCATAGTTGTTTTAAAATAATTTACATTTTATTTATTCTTTGGTTTCGATATCTATCTACTTACAACACCACCCCGTGAAGGTAGAATAAAGGTGTCATAGGAGAGCATATGCTCTCCATAGCACTTAGTCTTGCATTTCAATAAGTTCATCTACTTTCTTCTCAACGCGATCAATACCAGTAATTTCGCGAATCGATTCAGCAAATTTAACTTCAGGAGTTTCAGTCATATCTTTCTTCTGAGCAAGACCTACTTGACGCAGATAAGATTCAACTGCTACTTTGATATACTGAGGTAATACAACCTTAGTATCATCCATAAAGATCATATCACTCTTTACAGATTCTACAATCTCAGCCATGAATGCAGGCGCAATATTCGAATCTCGAATCTGCTTACATACTGCAGAGAAATCTCCCTGAAGAGTATAATCTCCTACAAAAGAACGCTCAATGAACTCTTTAGCAGTAGCTTCATCTAAAGCACCTAAAGAGATAACTTTGCCAATACGCTTACCACGCAGGAAAGTAGGCTCAATAAGTTCAAGATGATTAGTAGTAAACAGAGTAATTACATTCATACCCTTAGTATCACCACCATCAAGAGTATTAAGAATATCCTGCATAGCAGCATCTCGTTTACCACGAGTTACCTGATCGATATCCTCAACAAAGATAACAACTCCATGCCCAGTTCCGTCGATTACTTTACAAAGACGAATAGTCTCAGCAAGTAATGTAGGATCTTTCAGATATACGCTCACCCAATTATTCTGAATAGCTTCCTGAATAAGCTTAAAGGCAAGTAGAGTTTTGCCAGTTCCATAAGGACCTTCAAACAGTGCACCATACTTCAGAGGAATTCCTCGTTCAGTACATTTTTCAGGATACTTGATACGAGATTTAAGAGGACGTAATCCGAGAGCAGTATCTTCAGAAAGAACCATCATTTCACGGTCAATATTTGACAGATCCATGATAAGAGGATTGTTAAGATCAGAGATCTCTAATGCCTGACTCTTATAAATAGAATCAGTTGCAAGAAGTTCTTTTGTCCGATCGATAATGTCATCCATCAGAGTTGTAAATCTGAACTGACACTTACCTTTGATATAGAGATGGTGATCGTTACTATTGTAAGAGATAGAAATAACACTTCCTTCTCCTAAATCCGCAAGTTCAATATCTCCATACGGAACTTTAACACGACGTCCATCAGCAAGGATAACTTCAATAGTATTAACAGTATCATCACCTCCTGAAGGGTTATCGTTTTTAGCTGCTGATACAATTCCAAAAACTTCCTGGATTGCACGATTCAGCTGATAAACTCCATCATTTATAAAACACAAGATCTTATGATTGAATGTACCCATACGCTTCGACTGCTTAATCTCGTTTTCAACAAAATTTAAAGCATCTGAATAACGCATGCGAGGATCAGACATTACCTGAATAAATTTCTCTTTTTGCTCCTGCTCATACTTAGAAACAGTACTTCGCATTACGCTTTTAACTCCTACAGAATTTCCCATTTTTAATTTTATTTATATTTTTTATTACAGTTTGACAATATTCTTTAGTTGTAGTTAAACAACCAAATGTAACAAAATGTTCTTCTTTTGTTATAGTAAGAGATTTTTCCTCAATTTTTTCTCTTGAGAAAGGACTATCATATAATCTTTTTAATAAAGAATATTTTACAGCAGTGTTCTTACAGAAAATTGTATCTTTTTCTTCAATATAGATTACAGGATATCCTTCAACTTCTCCTACAATATGTTCTTTAAGATCCATATTTTTATTAGAAGTCTACATAATAATCGACTAAATCATCCATAAAGTAGGATGCAGGACGGTTGGTTATTTCTGCCAATATTTCATACTGTTCAGGAGTATAGTCAGTTACTCCTAAGATTTGTCTAGCTTGTTCAGGAGTGATGTCTAAGCTAGTAGATTTAGTGTGATTTTCGAAAATTATAAGTTTATAATGCATAGTGTGTAAAAAATTAAACGTCCGTATCTTGAATGACAAGAGTTTATCATTGCTTTTTATCTCCATATCTTAAATATGTGTAAACTACTAAAAATATAACTGATGTAACTTACAAAGACATAATATATTATCAGTCTATGATAGATACAAAACTTAAATGTTAGTGAGAGTATAAGTAATCCAATTGCAATTAAAAGATCAGTAATTGAACTGACCAACTCAATCAACAAAGAACTAACTACAAAATATTTAGCTAGTAATAATATTAAAATTTTAATTGCAAGAAGTACAGGAGCTAATTTAATAAAAATTATGCCAAATTTTCTTAACATTATAATATGATGTTAAGTAATAAAATTACTACAAATAACATAACAAAATATGTAATTAGAGTAAATATCCGTGAAAGACATCCATATTTTGTACAAATGTCATAAGAAGTTAACTTATCCATATACGGTATTTTACATAACAAGTAATATCTGTCGGTTCTATATATCTTCCCATAAGAAAATTTAATTTTTTAACTTCTTTGAAAGTAAAATTACACTTAATAAGATGAGACATACAATCCTTAGAAATCTTCCAATTTAAACTAGAACTTCGAGCTAAAACGACAGTTCCATCTTCATCTATACCTAATATCAAGCATATCTTGTTTTTTGCACACAGTAATCCACGGGCATATTTAATCTGTACTATTTTATCCATATACGATATTTTGTAATCTCATATTCATCCCCTACAACAAGTACTCTTCCATATCTTAATGATTTTTTCTCTAGGTTAACAACATCCTCAAATGCTGGAAGCCACTCATCAAATTCCCAAGACAAAAATTTATTACTTCCAACTATAAGTTCACTTGAAAGTGCAAAAGGATTATTGTAAGTTCCTACGACCTCACAAATTCTAAATAACAATCGTTCATCATGGAGAGAATCTATAATTTGAACTATCTTACCCATATTCTATAAACTATTTGTATACACATATCACTATATATTATTACATGCCCATATCGATAATTCATAGAATATGGAATAAAATCTTCTTTATGTATAGGTAACCATTTTTTAAATTCCCAAACTAAACGTTGATTACTTCCTAATACACTTAGAAAACCTTTTCTAGAATTATATACTCCAACTTCTAAAGCTATTCTATATTGTTTTAGATTGTATAGATGTAAGTTATGATATTGAAATATCTTTAATTTACTACTCATAAATTTCAATTTTAAAAAATACTCAGCCACCTAAGTAGCTGAGTATTAAATAGTGGAGCTGACGCGAATCGAACGCGTGTCTCCTAATTCTCCTAATATCAACTTGTTACGTGTGTTAGTTTTGTTTTAATTGGAACTACCCAATAGGGGTACCCGAAGGTGACCCATCCACCAGCTCATTTTTAAGGAACAAAGCCAAACCTTGAAAGGAAGTGTTGTTCTCGCCAGTTTAAGAGTGACGAACCTCCCATTGATTTACGCAGCCATTAAAGCTACTCCTTCAATGTCGCCAAACAGCGCCGTCTCAACCTTGTTGATAATGCGCGAAAAAATGTTATTTGCGTTTATTGTTTGAATCTGTTTTACGAGTATGAATCAAACTCGACACGATTGATATTACTTGACATTAGGATCAAATACCTAGCAGCCCCGAGCAGGGAGGAATTAACCATCACCTCCCTAGTAGGATTCTTTTTTAAACTTGTAGAACTCCAAGCTTGTAGTCTAGAGTATCCCTACTCTAATTATAACGGAGATTAGTGTGAAAACACTAACCGCGGCTATTATTTCACGATGGAAACTACATAGCATGTTCTTTATTTCTGCGGAACCTAACATGAAAAAACCGACCGAATTGCCCCGTATTCTCGATAGGCTCAAGATCCTTGTTTAATGTCCTAGGGATACTTCAGATACGCGTGAAGTTACCTGAACATCGCGGAGGGCTATTTCTTGTGGGGATCTAATAGCCAATCTACCAAACTTTTAAGATTAGTTTTTAACTCCCTCAGTCTTAAGTATCACTGAGTTACATACCCTTACATATAGTCGAAGGAAAACTACCCATTTTCTATACCGCAGGAGTCAGCAGGTATATAAAGAAATAGTCATAGGACTAAATCCTAACAGAGGCAAAAGTAAAAACAATGACCATGACGAAATACTTCTCAAAGCTAAAAACAAAGTCAATTATATTTATATTTGAAGTATTTCACAAGTTTGTACAATACTAATAATGCTTAGCATACATGTGCTTTACTAGAGCAAGTGTTTGTCTATATTTGTATTATCCGCAACACGCGTATAACACACAATATATCTTGTAGGATTTAGTCCTATGTAAAAGATAGAGTATACTGATGAAAATACAGTATAGCATCTATCTACCTATTAGAGAGAACTTAAGAAATCATAAGTATCTTTCAGTTCATTCGGAATTATAATCCGAAGTTTACCAATTTTACTTATTTCCTCATTTTTCCAGGTTGTAAACTGCTTATTCAAAAGCTCTATTTCATTTGAATATTGCTTGAATTTAACTGCAGTTTCTGTATCAAGTTTTGCAGTTTCTTCTGCAACACGTTGATCAATAGAACCTTTAATGGCATTGAGACTTGCTTCAACAGCACGATGTTGCTTTTGCAGCTCAAAGTAAAGTTCTTCAACTTCTTCCTGTTTTACTGATGCAACATGACGATAAACTTTATCATCTTCTACTAACGCAGGATTTGATATTGCATCAAACAGCTTTTCACGTGCTTCATGAATAGCACCACGAGGATGAATCTGTTTGCCAATAATGGCAGCTTCTGCCCCAAGAGTGTAATAACGATTACGCTCCTTGATATCTAACTCTCCTAAGATATCTTCAAAAGAAGGATACTTAGGATTAGCAGGATATTCAGGAAGGGTAATACTTTCCTGCTCGCACCAATCCTTAAAAGAAAGCTCTTTTACAGCACAATGCTCAGTTTCTTTTGTCTTGATTGCCTCTCGCATATATGCAATAAATGCGTTAATTTCAGCAATTTTTCTGATTTCTTCCTTTAAAGAAAGTACTTCTGCGGAATTTAATCCTTGCGAGAGAGTGATGCGGTTATCTGCACTTAATGTTTCTACAGTCGTAGTAATAAACCGAATATTATCAAGACGGCTATGAGCAGATGCAACATATTCTTTACCTATATTGCAGAGATGATTTGCAGAAGTAGCAGTAATACCATCTGCTGCAAAAAAGACTTTATTCTTTTCAGTCATATGTTTAATATTTTTCTACTTGTTTATATAAAAGATATATAACAATTGCAATAAGAATTATAATATATCCAACACCTAACCAAACAGATGCCTTAAACATTATATATCCTATTAAAACAATTATTAAAAGAAAGAGTAGCAATACAATTGCTAATAATACTAAAATATTAAAAGCTCGCATGTTAAAGATCTTTATAATCGCAATACTTAATCTTTGTAATAATTCTCTTACCTCTACGATTTAATAGACCACAAGGTGCTTTAAGTACAAGACCCTCAGCAATATAGTCTTTATTTTCCGCAATTAAAGACTTGAAGCCTGCTTTTACAAAATCCTCAGCTTCTTTAATAGTCATATAACCTACTAAAGGAACAATTTTAAGATTAAGCTTTTTAGCAATATCTTCACATGCTTCTCGAGTTAACCAAAGAGATTCACCTGTAGATGTAAGAATTCTTACATCAAATAAAATGAAATCACAATGATCTTTAATATAGTTTCCACCTTTCTGAATCTTTAAACCATACCCTTCTCCAAAGATTTCTACTTTTTCAGGATAAACAGTTTCTCCTGTTTCTGTTTGTACTCCGAAAGCTTTATATAAGAGATCAAACTGAAACAATTCCTCCATTCGCTTATGTAAGTGAGTGGGAATGCTTGCATTTTCAGTTTTCCCACGAACTTCAATCATTCTGAAACCTGGATGAAAACAACAAGACATATTAGTTCCATCAATCTTTTCAGTAGCTTCCCATTTAAGATCTTTAAGAACTTCAAACTCAGGCTCCGAATATTCCCCAAGAATTATCGGTTTCTTAGGCTTTGTCATGTCTCTTTTGTAGAGAGTGTTGATTTTTTGATAATAACTGCTCATATCTAACTTATTTCTTCTATTCCATATTTTTCAATGAACTCTATATTTCGAGTACACATTCCTTTAATTGTTGCTATATGATGAGAAAGATTTCCAGAAGTTACTTTAGTACAAACTTCAGATATACCTATGAAATTATGATAAAACATAGTTTCTCCTTGTTCTTTCTTTATTCTACTTGCCCAATTAGATGCTAAGAAACGAATTGAGTTAATCTCATGAGAACAATTACCTGTCGTTATCTTATCACATTTATTTTTGAGAACTTCAAACCAATGAATTATATCTTCTTTTATTATCATTTTACTAAAAGTTTTGTGCCCATCCTGAGTCTCGCTCTCAATTCCCTGTATTATCAGGTCCTATCTAACATCTTACTTTCATCCTTCGTTCGCGACCTCCAGATTATCCTCGAAGTATGTCTCTTTCATGTACTAGAACTAAATATACGGTACACTATTTCTTCAATAAGAATTGAGACGATAAGCAAATTTTAAAAATGTGGACCCTACTGGATTTGAACCAGTGACCATCGGCTTATGAGGCCGCCGCTACTAACCAGACTGAGCTAAGGGTCCAAAAAATAAGTACTATTCTTCGTTTTGAGATTTAACATACTCTGATATTCAGTTCTGATACCTCTCGGGAGCTTTAACGCGTATTAGGAAGACGAACCATTCACTCGGCTTTCGCTAGTACTTATATAATTACATTAGAGCTAGAATTATTGCTGCAAGTGCAGCTACTATTAATAGTCCTACTCCTAATATTTGATTTCCATCAAAATCTTCTTCCATAATTTAATAGAAATTTAATAATTAAAAAGTTAAGGTGTGCTAACATGGGCTATTATTCAGCCTAGTACTGAGCCATGCTCTCTATACTACTATACACCAGTCTGACCTTCCTCTCTAATTAGTGTATCCCTAACAGCGCTCTAGACATTATATCGTGGACTGTTGGCTTTGAGCTTCCTCATGGTAAAATCCATGGCTCCTTTTAGCCTCAAGGGCTCTGGTTTGAATACAGTAATATAGCCCCTTGTTAAATCTTCCCTGGTTTATACCAGTATTTCTTGTTGTTATTGAACTTGATTTTTATTCGCAAATTGGGGTTGTATCAATTACACCTTCAAGACTCTCATCTTCTAATCTTGAGTAATCAAAATCAGGAGATTTAAGAATTTCAGGAACACATCTTTCTTGGAAAGCTTCGATAAGGTCAGGCTTATCAATGATAGACGCTTGCTCAAATTGAAGCATACATAAACATATATTAAGAAATAGCTTCTCTGAGACTTCATATTCCTTTCCTTTGTAATAAATTGAGTACATATTTATATCTCTTGATAACTTGATAAATTTTGATTATTCTGCAATACTGCAAAAATATTCAAAGAGCTGTTCTTCAGTATATAGAGATCTAACAGCTTTCCTAATCTCGTAGAAATCTGCTTTACTCTTGCAAGGAGGATCTGTGTTGTAGATAAAGGATGTGGGTTTGTAAGGATTACTCTGACCAGGATGTACAAGAATCCGTGTCTTGCCCTTAACAATACTCCAATATCCTTTATATGTATTTTGCATTCTCATAGCTTTATTTCTCCTGATTCATCGAATAATATTCCAATAAGAAATACTTTTCCTATATGGCTTGGTTTGTACATCTTTCTTACATTAGGATAACTCTCAACAAGCATAGTAGTAGTTAGGACATTCCAGTCTGAAGACCATACATGTTCCTCACCATATTTTTCTCTACTTATAGCTTTCAGTACATTGTATATTTTAATACAATCTTCAGCTTCCTTCTTATACTCAGTCTTTAACTGATCTTGAAGTGCGTCGTATAATTTGCTCATAGATTAGACCTTTTTACGGTACCTACCCAGATAGTGGATACAGTTGTGACAGTACATAATGTCTGTATGAGAGCATGACAAACACGGATTGTCATACTTTACTTTCGAAAAATCTACTTTCATAAAACTGTTTAGTTTAAAAATTACCCAACTTACGTCTTCTTTCAGCATTCACTCTCCATTTAGAAGGAGCGAGAGATTTATTCCTTTTTAATTCGTAAGTGTTCAACAGGAATACTGAACTTCTCAGCAATCTCGCTCATAGTGATCTCCCTGTTCCATTCTTGTGACCATAGGAGTTCACCTGAATCTAACCCCCCATCTGTAATAAGATCATAGATCTTCTCTACGAATGTCTCAGGTATGCTACAAACCCATTCTCCTACTGTGATGTTAGCGAATGCTATAGGACAGTCAGACATCCCTGTAGGGAATGCAACATACCTTGCATTCTTAGTGAGTATAACCATTCCTGGTTTGATTTCGATTCCTTTCAGTTTCATAGTTTCTACTTATTATATTTAGTATATGGAGGAAAAGTGAGTCTTGGCATGTAAAATCTGCCTCTACCAAATTCTGACTTACTATAGTCATTTAGAAGATTAGTCACCTTTATGTAAAGATCTTTATTGAGACTTCTCAAAAATGGGTTAGCACTGTATATGGTGTCATCACTATATAATTTCTCTCCAGTTTTATAATCGTATATTCCTAACCAAAAGGCACGCGGAATTTCTGATACCCATCTTTGTGTATCTTTACAAAACCAAGTTCTCATAATTAGATCTATTAAAAAATTACCCACTCCAGCATTTTCCAACTGGTATATCTCAAGACCTGTAATCTATAGTAGAAGAACTCTCTCTCTGATATAATCTACAATACTTAACGTCTGTGGAATCAGACTCTAATTAACGGGTCATACCATGTACACCTACCTGGATTCGCTTCCATTACTGGAGAATCCTTTCAATTAGTAAGTACCTTCGAAAGTGGGCAATAAACTAAAAATAGAGCCCATATCTCCGATCAAAGAGATATGGGCAATGTTTATCGTCCTTTAAGAACTTCATAGTTTTAGTATGGGTTCCTTCTCTACATGTAGTTTTTCTACATGCTAATAGAGAAACTGTAATGTTCTATTACAGGGACTACACCTTTGGTGAAGCAGGTAGGATTTTCTGCCTAACGGCGATAAGTACGGGGAAAGTATGCTGCATTGTGGCGAACCTTTCGGAACACCCGTACATAGACAGTTTTACCTTCATTATCCTTTACAGGATTTCCCTCCTCATCGAGAAGAACTTCTTTGAAAGCCATCGTAATAGCCTTCATGTTCATTTTTGCCATCGTTTCTTTTTATTTAATGAATGATATTTTTATTCTAATTCCTTTTCAACTAAGTAATCAAAAACTTGTTCTAACTGTTCTTTAGTTAAATCGTTACACCGACTCACTTCAACTCCAAGAATAGAAGTAAGAGTTATGTCTTTATTACTATCAAGTGCATCAAGAACATAATAGTACATCCTTTCATTTACAACTGCACCACTTGCAAGTTGTTTACCTCTAAACTTTAACATATTCTTAAACATTATACTGTTAAATTAGAACAGAAGAGAGGAATCGAACCCCTATTTTAACCTTATCGGTGTTACGTTCTACCATTGAACTACTTCTGTTTGTTGGGAGGATTGCCGTAGGCTCCTCCCTAGCCTTAAAGGACTTAATTCGACATCTTATCTACAAGATCCGACACCATCTTAAGTCCCATCGCATCCATGGCAGCGTTGCTATTGCTAGTATTTCCACCAGCCATAACAATTTTAGGAAGCTCGAGTTTCGACAAAGCTTCAGCTACACCAATTTTCGTTTGCATCTCGATAGTAGCTTTTTCTTTCGGGCTTAAGCCTGCACGTACTAATGCTGCCTGACGGAATGCTTCTGCATCACCTTCAGCCTTCACTTTCTTTGCATTCTCCATTGCTTCCTTAGCAGCAAGGGCAGCTACTTCGTAAGCCTGTTGGGCCTTGGTAACTTCAACAGCCTTTACTTTTTCCTGCTCCCACTTTGCAGTCATTGCAGCGGCTTTTCCAAGTTCCTCTGCTTTAATCGCATCTTGTTGAGCAGCAGCAGCTTGCGCCTTCGCCGTTTGAATATCCATGTTTGCTTTCTGCTGTTGTGCAATCTGCTTCTTAACTGTTTCAGAGTAATCAATCTTAGAGACTGCTACCTGACCGATCTCCAATCCATAGTAGGCAAACGGCGAAGATTCGCTACGCTTATAACCTCCTGCAGAGAGAGAGTCGGGAATAAGAGTTGCAATATTGACAATTTTCTTGTCTCCTGTAATTGCATCCATAATCTCAACACGCTTTACAGCAGTTTTGTAGACGCCATTATTGAGCTGATCAGTGATATACTCAATAAGATCGTTCTTCTTTTCAGCGTAAGATTCGAATGCCGACATAAGAGGACCTGACGCATAAATAACCTTTGTTACAGTAGGCCGAACGAGGTCGTTAATAAGCCTATCCATACCATTGTAATCCGTCTGGATACGAGACAAATACTTCGGATCAGTAGGTAATTTAACTCGGAGTGAGCCATATACCATACCATCCGATGCATCGTTAAAGATAACGGGGATGGGACTTCCCATCTGGTTACCTGAATCGTTATCCGATCCGAACCAGAGCTGCTGGGTCTTGTAATAGGTCGTCGTCTTACCCCACCACTGCCAGTGGAAGCCAGGCGTCGTCCAATACTCCATGTTACCCGTAAAGGGGTACTGGTTGACCACAATAGTTTCGTTCTTCACATCCTCTCCAATCTTACCGAGAAACGCAACGCAGAAAACTGCGAACACTGCCACGAAGACAGCAATAATCTTTTTTAAATTCATATGATTTTATAAAGTGATTAATGTTTTCTTTTGTTTTTAAAGCAATCTATTAATAATATCAATAAACAGATTACAAGAATTATAAATAGAGGCGCCATATATTTTCTACCTCTTAATAAAGTAATAGAAAGGTATAATAGCCTTCCATGTTATCTTACGATTAGTTATTTTCCATACATCTAACAGTTGAAAAACAACTGCAGTATAATAAAAAATAAATAAAAATTCTAAGAGAATAATTGCAAATCTAAAGAACCACATAGTTTAATCGTCATCTTGGAGTACTAGCAATACTAGAATTATTATTAATACTATTTCCATTAGGTTGATAAATTTTGATTGTTTGAGGGCGTACATCAATGATTAATGTATCACGACGATGTGTAAGATTACTATTAACTACCTTTTCTAAAGAATCTACCTTATATTCAAGATGGTTAATCTCTTTTGTAAACTTATCTGTCCAACTTTGAGTAATTTTACCTTGTACTCCAAAGAAAGCAAAATTTACTATAAAGACAAAACCTACTATAATAAATATTGCAAGTATTCGTAAACTTTTATTCTCCATAGATTAATACTGACAAGGACATTCAGGAGAATGAAGTAAAAACTTTTCTCCATAGTTTGTGATATACTTATGTCCATGATACGTGAATTCATAGTATTCACAAACAAAAGCACCACTCTCTTTGTAGACTTTAAAAGAAGTTGCAGTGATTTTTGTAGGTTTCTTTTCTTGAGAATTGTTGTGGTCTACTTCACAACAAGATACTGCAAATACATATAATGCGAGTACAATAAGTAACTTTTTCATATTTTTGTTGTAATTATTTTTAAAGTAAAAGAGATAGACTGTACGTTCGGATCATCTAAAATGTGACCTCACAATGGTTACAACCCTACAGCTAGGTACTGTCGCCATATATTCTTTCGAATCTTCAGACTTTGCCACCTATCTCTATTATTTTCTAGGACCTATAACACCGATCAAAGTGTTATAGGTAAAAAGTGATAAACATACCAACTGGACGGTTCCAATTATGAGCTTATTGCACCAGCTCTTTAACCTTCATATCATCTGTGTGCAACCTTAGATATTACTTGTGCAGGTATATTTATCAATAAGAGCAGATATTCATTTGGCTATTAATCATATGACCTCTCATATGCAATTAACTGCTACATCAAACATTCGTAGTTACAGCTACTAATAGTTTCTATTTTCCCAAACATCATTTAATCTGTACATTGCCTGACGTCTGTTTGCTCTTATAAACTACTAAGTGTAAGTTTCCTTGCGACAACTTAATCTTTTCGTTTTTCATTGTGACTATGATAGGCTCCGCCCCTACTCTACCGACCTTGTGTGGCCAGTCGTTTACTGCATTCGTCTCTTAGTCAACCACCTTAACATAGTAAATACTATTACGATCTTCATCAACTACGACCTTCATCAACTCCAGGTTAGATCAGAAGGATTTAAAAAGTTAGAGGTACTTACGTATGCAACTTCCCTCCGCCCGATACTAGGATCTCTTACGATCTGCTAGCCGTTGCAGCCTTTGCCAAGGCATCTCTGTTTCACACAATAAATTGGCAGATCTATCGTGTTTATCAGATCGTTCAACATATCTAAGTTATATATGTGACTTTAAAAACTAGAGTTTACGACACTCTAGAAACGATTCACTTTAAGCAATCTGAAACTTATTCATCTGGGTTTATGGAAACTATGCCCACCAGAAGTAAAATACAGACTATTTCCTGGATTGTGCGCCACTCTCGCGATATCCTTGTCTTTAATTCCCACTCAATTGCGGTTTAATCCTATTACTTAAATTATGTTAACCCTCTTAAGTCCGTAGGCTATTTTTCTTGAGCTTCGATAGCATTATCATCGACAAATTCATCTACTAAAGATTGCCCAATATCGTTTGTTTCAATATCTTCCATACTTAAGCGTATTTAGTATAAGATATAATTGTTATTTTACTTGTAGAATAATTTTGTGCTTTTTGTATTGCTTCCTCATCAGAAGTTGCAATGACAAAAGCAAAACTTTGAACTGGTAAATTATCCTCGTTATAAAAATAATATTCTACACAATATTTACTCCCTACCATTTTTAGTTGTAATTTGAATGGCTCTATATACACCATAAATAATAAGAAGTGTATTGATAATGGGAGTCAATAAGATAATAAATTCTCCTGTCGTAAATAAGTTAAAAATTTGCGACTTGAAAAGTTCTCGATCTTTAAAGTATACTGCAATTATTATCATTACAATAACTACGAGAGTTACTTTATATATAAACCAGAACATAATTTTAATTTTTAATTTTGGATGTGAAACAGGACTCGAACCTGTGACCCTCAGCACAACCTGCCGCTCTATCCAACTGAGCTATTCACATCTTTTCACTAACCTTCTTACTATATGTTTTACTGCAACAACATCATAATAATATCCGTTAGCGTCCCAAATAGATTGCAGCCTATTTTCGATCTTCTAACTTTTTAAGAACCTTCTTGAGTTCTCCTAAATTAAGGTTAGAAACTCCTGCATGTCCCTTTTGTGTTAGAAGTAATCCTTTTATTCCAAAAACTGCAGCAGTATTAATATAAATTTTATTTTCTGTATACAATCCTGGAACACTAATAGTTTCTTCACCCTTATTTCCCTGTTCCGCAAATTCTATAAGTTCCTTTACAGATAAAATTGCAGAACTCTTTCCATATCCTATTGCAAAATAAATAGGATTATCAAAACGATTATCTGTATTGATACTGAAATAATACAAAGTATCAGATTTTTCAACATCATAATACAGTTGACTGTATCCTGGACGTATTGACATTACCTTTTCAGGTTGTCGATTCCTTGATGTAACATTGAGTTGTGCAAAAACAGTATTAGCAATAAAAATTGCTAAAAGAAATAAAATAACTTTCTTCATATTTAAATATCACTAAATAAAAATCTGTATCTCTTATTTGGTCATTGATACAGTTCGAACTCTCAAGGATGCAAGTATTAGAATCAATTATGCTGCCTTATGTTATCCTAACAGAAAAATTCTGTACAGCAGTGGAATCATCTAAATTCACCAAATCTTTTACTGAAGCCTGAAAGTATACGTAATTTTATTCAGTTACCTGAGTTTCTACTTCTGCAGAAGTCTCTTCTTCCTTCTTCGGGAAGTGAGTAATCTCCTTTACAGTGATATTCCTCGTAATCTTATCCTTGATGTAGATTTTCTGAACACGAGTACGTGTTCGATAATCCTCACGTTTTGCAGCTTCGAGTGCCTGAATACGAAGCATGCGTCTTACCTGTCCAATCGTTGACATCTTCTTTCTTTGTTTTAGTTATAGATTCGAGATTTGAGTGTTGCAATCTCACGCTCCATGCGTGCGATTTCTTGATCGTAGGGAATAGTTTTTCCCGTAATCAAATTCCTTTTGTCTTCACCTGCTTTTTTGAAAGCTTCATACGTAACTTCCAGGCGAGCAAGAGCACCTTTGCGACGGACATTCAGTCCAGGTTTTCCACCCTTCATACTGTTAATTTATTTATTATTAATTATAGATACAACTTCCTACATTATTCTGTAAAAACTTTTTCGTATAAATAACAAGTCATTAACAAATCATACAATCTGTTAATGCAAATGTGAAGAACTTGATTTGTCTCTGTATTTATAACAAAGCCTTTAATTTGAACAATACGAAAGGGAATTCCTTTAATGAATACAGCTTTATTAGAAGCTGTTGTAATACAAGAAATAATCATAGTTAATTAACCCATCTGATTTTTATACGAGGATTTTCCAAAGGATCATAAAAGATACTTTGAATTTGGTCTTTGTAGTGATTCATTACTTCAATACAGTAGTTATTGAACACTTCAGTAGGAATCTTTTGCATACCTGCTTCTACTCGATAAATATTATCAAGTGAATCAAGTTCATGCATTACAGATATTGTAATCTGATTACGTTCGAACTCAGAAGTAGGAGTTACTTTAGATACTTTTACTCCATCCTGAGGAAACTCTGTAACGGTTACTACTTGATCCTTAGGTTTAGAAACAAGTAATAAACAGGAAGTTAGAATAATTCCCATGAAGAGAATTAATCCTATAGCTTTACCTAAATTATTCATTTTCTTGAAATTATTATGGCGAGGCTGAGATAGTGACCATCACCGACCTACGTTCATACAAGGACGCTAGGCGACCTTGTTAATCACACCTTCGAGTGGTAGTAGGCATAGAGTAAACTCTATTAACGTGCCGATTAACAAATAAAAACCAGAAATTATCGCAACAGAGCACTATATGCAAGTTCCCACTCCTTACGATTCTCAACGCTCGGAACCTGAAGATTACCGATACGTTTGAGATACGTTTGAATATTAGGAATCTTGTTCCAGACATGATAGAAAGCGAGAACAATATCTCGTCGAAGGACGATCTTATTGTTCAACTTTTCTGCGATCTGAATGAGAGCAGCAGCTTTCTTACATGCTTCCATGTACTCTTCGTTAGAGATCTCTAAGAGACCGTTATTGAACTTTCTCGAAGAGTGCGAACCCTTGATCAGCTGAATAGCTGCCTTGAATTCGAACTCAGGGAAAGCTTTCGTGAAATCCTGGAGCTGCTGGTAGCCATGAAGACCTTTTTCCAGATAAGCCTTCATGTAGTCAGTGATTACCCAGTTTGCATGTCCTGCATTGAATTTGATTGCGAGATTCAGAGGAGATGCGTCCGAGTTAATAATAATCACTCGAATTGCAGTTTTGTTTTGCGGATACTTCTCTTTCAGCATACGAAATGCTGCGAGACGATTCTGACCATCGAGAACTTCACCGTCTGCAGAAACATAGATAGGCGGCATCCACTCTCCATCAAGGAAAGCTTTAAAGATTCGATTTACATGAGCTGTTCTCAGAGTACGATTCCCTGGAATGAACGAAAGATGTTTTACGTTTTCTACGAGATAACACTTCTCAAAGGGAGTACGACTCGAAAAAAGATCTTTAGACATAATTACAATTTTAGATATTGTTAAACTTAAAGGGTTTTAAAAAATCTCCAGGTCATGGCAACCACACTATCGCTCGCTGGATTAAATCGTAGTTTTCATCTAACTAATGCCAACTGAAAGGTTATATGGAACTAGGTGTGTTATATAATCAAGCAAACAGAGGTTTCTAAAAATGGATCTTAGTTAAGCTCAGAGAGGTAGCTCACTCTCACTAAGATCCAGCTACTAACTATGGAATATACGTATTATTCTTCAAGTTCATCAACCAACTTAAACTGAAGTGCAGTTTCATAGTTCAACCATACGCCTTCTTCATTTTGTAAGCGCATGACTCTTTCAACTTGTTTTTCAGTTAAAGCTGATTTTCTTTTGAATATAGTTTTAAGTATTTTATTAGAAAATGCAAGATCTTCTTTAATAATACCTAAAAGTCTGAAAGTAATTGCATTACTTGTATTAATCCGAGGAGTATGAATAAGGATTTCTGCATCTTTATCCATATATCTCTTTTTTCCTGCTTGAGCAATAATAGTTGCTGCAGAAGCCACTTGACCATGACAAAAAGTAGTAACTGGAATGCTAAGAGAAAGAAGATAGAAGTAAATAGCTAAAGCTTGATATGTACTTCCTCCAAGTGAATTGATGTGAATAGTTAATTCACGAGGTTCGTGTTTGATTACTAACTTAGTAAGTTCTTCAAGTGTAGAGATGCGATTCTTTCGAATTCGCAACCATTTTCGAGTACCTATAGTGCCTTCAAAATATACTTCCATTACTCTTTTAGTCAATTTAGATTTCAACTTTACGTACTCGGTACGGGATTCGAACCCGTGATTTCAAGAATGAAAATCTTGCGTCCTAGACCAACTAGACGAACCGAGCGAATCCGATTTATAAAATCGGAAACCACTTTTAATATGATTCGAGAATAAAATATCTTAGTGGTATAGCTTCCGATCAAAGAAGCTATACCTAAATGACAGATTGTTGAGAGTTCTGTCTTCTCTCCAGCATGTAAAACTTTAATAATAAAGAATTACAATTACTACTGTTACGGTTAAGTAACATATAAGATTACGATCATCTGTCGTACTACAGTCAACGTTACAGATCAATCTTACTAGCTAGGTAAGATAGTAATTCTTATATGACCTCTAACTCGAGGTTTTCCTTCTTCTCTTGTCTATATGACTCACTCAACCTTCTAAATCAGCTAATCTTTGAAGGGTAGACATTACGAGCTAACTGGTTATTGTCTATAGATAAATTTCGTCCCTATTGAAAAGAAGTTTGGTAATTCTGCCATTTTCCTTTGCTCCACATTTACGTATGTGAACCCACGCTATCCAGCAAATTCTCTATGTTACCATAGAGCCTCTATCTCTGTTAAACCGCTTGGTAGTTCGACACTTAACAGTCTTCCGCATCTCTTATATAGGCAATATTAATTGGGTTACATCAATGTTGCTAGCATATATTAGAAGTAACCGTAATTAACTTGCGTGCAATAGGACAAGTGCCTTCCTATTCAACACACCTAATTTCTTAGGCATTTTTATGTTTAATTTCTCCAAATAAATTATTATGAATAAAAAATAAATCCTACATATTCGGACCGTCTCTTGCTTTCATATTCTAACTTGTTAGTGCAGGTGAGTTACTTCTGCAATTTGTTCACTCGAATTAAATCAGAGGAAATAAAATTAAACTAAGAACTTTTAAGCATTAAAGCTAGCCTACTGCGAATTTCATAATCTAGATTTATATATTTAAATAAAAAATGTCAAAAAGAAACAGTTTTAACAATAGAGGGTACTACCAATCCTGCTCACGCAGACATCTCTATTAACTATCCAATTTGGAATAAAATTCAACTTGGGGAGGAGGATTTATATTCACAAATTAGTCCTTAGACTTTATGTGTAGATAGACTGTTCCTGGCGTTTACGAGTTGTGCCAGGGTTGCTCGTTGTTAATGGTTCAGTCACGGCAAGATAGCCCCAAAGGTTCTCGCTATGAATTCATTAACTACAAAGAAAGGAGGTGGCTTACCAGCCAGTTTCATATTTGATATGACACTCGTCGAGCCACTCCTGAGCTGCAGGAATAGAGATCTCGCCGATCACACGCTTCTTGTCTTGCATCATGCTGAGAAACCAGCCACGAGGAGTTTTGAAAAGCGTCTGAAACTTGTGTCTCGCATTTTCTTTCGGTGCGCGAAAAGCCTTATAGTTCGGCTTCTCTGCTTTGAGACATGCGAAATCTTTCTTTCGCATAGTTTTCTTAGAAATGAACATAATTACAATTTTAGATATTGTTAAACTTTATTTAAGAGTTTTAATGTCTAAAATAACTTTTTCAAGTGTTTCAATAACTTGATTTTTTATTTGAGACTGTTTGCATTCTTGAGATGCAATTTCTTGATCACTAGGTATTTCATTGAATTTTTCTTGGACTATTTTAAAATATTCCTCAAATTCTTCTTTTTTGAAATTATGCTTTTTACAAAGTCTTTTACAAAATTCTTCAGAGTCTTTGGTATGCAAGAATAAATTCTTGAACAAAAAGCTTAAAAATATTATTCTTACAGAGCATATTATTTAAAATTAAAATTTTATTAGACTTTTATTAAAAAGATTCATATAATCCCATTGTACACTGGATAACTTAGAATCACTAACTAGAAAAAACTATTTTCCTAATCAAGTTTGAGAATCACTCTTATTATCTCATACATAAGGCTGATGAGGCACATATGCGACCTATGTAAGCTCTGCAGAACTCATAGGATTTTTGTACCGAGAACGGGAGTCGAACCCGTACACCCCATTCGGGATACAAGATTTTAAGTCTTGGGCGTCTACCTAATTTCGCCATCTCGGCAACTGCTATTTTCTCTCACGTTAAGATAGCATAGCTGCTAGATATCATTACTTCCTCCGATATCAAGAGAACACGCGACTTAGCATCGTCATGCTAAGTAAATTCATCAAAATGAAAAAACATCAATAACATTATACATCAGACTCTCAATTTGTAATGGTAGTCTCCTCTTAAACTGATTGTACAACTTCCTCTACCGCTGTTGTAGATATAATGTTAACCTAATACTAGTTGTTGTACTAGGATTTTGGATTTATATTGTAAATCCTAAATGGTCTAAAAAGAGAGAGCTACTATGCTTCACTCTCTCATTTGACTGTTGCGAACGTTTCGGCTTTTATTTATACTCGTTTAAGCCCACTTATATTAGATAAACTAATTATAGTGAATCCAGACATTAATTTCTGGTAATCGTCAGGCAACTTTCGAGTTTATGTATATTTAAGATTTAAAACTTTGAATTGTCAAATTATAAAATAACTAATATTGCCAAAAGCGATTGTTTAAACTTCAAAATAATGGATAAAATTATTATTATTGAAGAGTAACTTTCTGAATGTGAGAATAATAGATATTTTACATGAAGGAAGTTGGTCTGACAAATTGACAGTTTTAAAAAGAGTAGAGGATGAATAAAAGGGTGATAATCAACGACTTACACCGATCACTTCATCCTCTACTTCAGTCACAACATGACATTTTGTCAGGTGTTTCTGTCATGTCAATATGTCAAAGAACTATTATTACTATGCAATCGCAGTCAATCTCGGTTAAGATAAATAGTTAAAGCGATCGCGGCAATTACTACAGCTACCCAAGGACCACAAGCCATGACTATTACTGTAGCAATCCATCCAAGCATAATCAAGCCAAAGATTATACCGAGTATTACTTTAATTGCATCCATAATCTTTAATAAAAATGTGGGAAGAGCTCATCACTTCTCTTCCCACGGTCACTAATCATCTAAACTCATCAAATCATCACTAGAGCCTATAAGTCCGATCAAAGACTTATAGACAATGAACACATCGTACAATGTACCACATGTCATACCGTCCTTTTTCAAGGACTCAGAAACTTTCTGGATTACTATATCAGCTATCTGCATTAGCTACATATATTCTACCCATATTAGTTTCTAAACAGTTAAGAGGCCGTACTCACGACCCCTTAACTGTAATTTGGCCGTTACGCATACTCAAGGACGGGTACATCACGTTCCGTCAGTTCATCGGTCATGACACCGTTATCGAACTTACGAACCTTGATCTTCGTCATCTCCTTGCACGTCAGCTTCTTACCGCAGAGTTTAGCTACACGAGCATAATCGCTTGCTTCATTCTGCAATGCCTGACATACAGGACCGACGAACTTGCCCTGATAATCCATGCGACGAAGTGCCGCTACCGAGAAATACCCGAACTCTCCGTTTCGTTTCACTACGATCAGTGTTTCAACTGCATCACTGTTCGGACGAACGGTGCGAGTAAAGGGTTTGATGTCAGCTTCCGTATCAGGAAATTCGATAACTTCGTTCGGTGCAATACCGTAAGTTACAATACCTACACCTTTCTCCTTCAGAAATTCAGGAGATACTTCAGCGACTACACGTCCACCAGGAGCTGCAATCTTCGGCAGATTTTTTACTTCAGAAATCTTCATCTTTTATAAATAAATTAAATTAAACTTCTATGTACTACAATCACGTTTATTTTATACTTGTGATGTACTACGAACTTGTCGGGAGCTTTGGTACCTGTTGGTGGCTTTGGTTGATGGAAAAAAGAAGGAGAGCAGGGATTGCTCCCCACTCTCCAATTATTATGCCAGCTCCTCGAATAACGAGACTGGTTTGAGGTCAAACTCTCCCTCAAGCTTCTCACGGTCCTTGTTGAACCGCTGGAACTTAAAGGACTGGTTCTCCGTGACTTTGAGCCGCTTGCCTGCGAGGAGTTGGGCGACCTCCAACGCATCACCGCAGGTGAGTATGCGCAGATTGAGGTCGTGTTTCTCGCGAATGGCTTCCATGTATTCCGAGCGACCTTCAGGTGCGATTTGGCAACCGCGTTGAAAGGTGCTGAGCGGGAACCAGCGCCACACTCCGTTGATGCAGCAGAGTATCATGAGACCCCGAACGGTAATCTCCTCACCGTCTTTGTTGACGGTCTTAAATTCCTTCCCCTGCTTGATGAGCTGGATATCGAAGTCCTCAAACTCGACCGTATCACCCTTCAACAGCAAGTTCTGGGTGAAGATAGTCTTCGACTTCAAGATTTCGACAGTAACGTCGTCAAATCCCTTGTTGGCTGCATCCTGCAGCATTTCGGCCCTCTTGGCACCTTTTAATTGTTTCATAAACGTGATGAGTTAAAGATGAATGATTGCTACCTTTCAGTAGCTTTTGTTATTTAACCAGTGCTCGAAGTGCTTGTAGCTTAGCTTCGAGTCCTGCAATGTACATCTCAACAATTACATTGAGCGGAGTAGTAACAGTCGATAAAGCTTTTACAGTGTTGTGAGAAATAGCTTCAATAGAAGCTATTTCATCTGCAACACGTTGAGTTCTGTCATCCATAGTAAAAGCTATTAAAGAAAGGGCTCAAAGCCCTTTCTTGATTACACCTGCCCACATATCGCGAGCAACATCCATGAGTGCACGGTCTTCTTCCGTGACCTTGTCGACGTTCTGCAGCTTGAGCGGCTCCTGATAAGTGTAACGAGGTCGAGCAGTGCCACAATTGTGAACATCCGACATAGATTCTGCTTCGATGAGCAGGTTGTGAAAAACAGTCTGTACCATGGTTTGATAGTTTGATGAGTTTCCGAGAAGCACTATTGCTATCTAAATAATATTCAGATATTTTGGTAAAAAGAAAAAAAATCTATCTCGGATTTCTCCGAGATAGATTGAGGTGGTTAGCATCTCCACACGACCTTGCCAGTGTTCCACTCGCGGATGTCGAATGTTACACTCGTAGATTCTTCGTAGCTTCTCTCGCGCTGGATGACATAGTCGTCGTGCTGATAGCTGCTGTTCCTTCTAGCTTCGGCATCTTCCTCGGTCTTGTACCAGCGAGTTTCGATTCGTGTGTAGTTGACAGAGCAGCGAACCGTTCCTTCGAGCAGATTTACGGTAGGCTCGCCCATGAACGAGAGGTTGGTGTAGTTGCTGCGGTTGCAGGTCAGTTCAACCTGGTCTACAGGACGAACCGTGAGTTCTGCAGTGCCAGTGAGGATGGCAAGCGCGTTCTCTCGAGTCTCTTCAGGATGAGCCTGAATGAGAGCTGCTATGTGCTCAGTGAGCTCAGCAGGGTTTGCCGACGAAATGGAAGTAGCGACGATCGATTTGATAAGTGCGATGTTTTTCATAATGGTATTAGATGAAAAAGTTTAACATATAGACAGTTCAGATGCTTTGGTTTCTAAAAATAGAACTTTTGTCAGAAATATTTTACTCGAAATTTTTTTCGGTTTTCCATCTGAAACCCCCAGGGGGAGTTTTAATAGAGTATCCATACGTGTATATAATATATACAATATCCATATGTATACATGATATCTTATAATCCATATGTGTACACAATACATATCTAAAGTACAACCCTTTTCCAAACCAAATAGGGTGGGGGGGGCAACCAGACAGGTATATAGATCTGTTCGAGCGCCTCCGCGAAGCGAGAACATATATAGATAGGTATCTCTCAGGGCATATAAGTGTATCTCCCAGGGCACTTTTTTAAAATAGGTGTATCAAAAACGACACCTTAGTGTATCTCCCAGGGCTATTTTTAAATTGAATATACTATATCAAATTCTTATACACTTTAAATAAATATTGGTATAAATATTTGGTAATATTAAATAAATGTTATATCTTTGTAATATTAAAAATATTAATTTATGGATAATAAAGTACAACACATTCAAGTCCCTCATGATTTGGGGGTTGCAAAAGAAATTAAAATGAATCCTACTGATTATCTCATTTATGGTTATATGAGAAAAAATATGGATAAAGATACATTCCAAACTTTTGTTTCACTAAGAACTCTTGCAGAATTAGCAAGAGTATCTATTAATACAGTGCAAAGTAGTATTAAAAAACTAAATGCAGCAGGTGAAATTAAAATTCTAGAAAAGAAAAAAGGTAGGAGTAATATTTATGAGATTCAAAAATCAGGAAGATATTTTGAAAGATTTACTTACGAGTTTATGGATGCAGAGAATACTACTCCTGAAGAAAAAGGAGTTCTATTAGCAATGCAACAATACACTAGTACAAATGATGGACAATTTGCTATTACAACTAAAACTAATAAAGAACTTGCAGCAAAAATGGACATAAGTACTAAAGTATTAACTAGAGTATTTAGACAATTAGAAGATAAAGGTATTTTAATTACAAGTAGAACATCTGCTTTAGATAAAATATCGGGATTACGTAAATCTGCTAAACTTATTGATTTATCTTTAGTATGTCAAGCAATATTATTTGTAAATCAAAAAGTAGATCAACATTCAGAACAGATTGAAAAACATTCAGAAGATATTAAAAATCTACGTAAGGAAATTATGAAATTAAAACAAGAAAATGAAAAACTTCTAAGTAGATTAAATACTAATTCTGATTTTAATTTTGCATAATATGGACACAACAAATATGACTATAACAGATATATCATCCATTACAGGACCAATAGGAATAGTAGGAGCATCTAGACAAACAGGTCCTTCAAGTATAACTACAACACCTAATCCATATATAGGTACTGCAACTACTATGGCAAACTCAGCAAGTACTACAATAACTAATCTAAAAAACGAGTTAGAACAAAGAATTGCAGCTTTAGAAAGCGTAACAAGTTATTTATTATCTAAAGTTTCTGAATTAGAAAATAAAGTAGATAATTTAACATCTAGAATTTCTGAATTAGAGAATCCAAATCGTTGTAAATTAGATCCAGAAATAGGTGCTGTAATTTGTGATTTATAAAAATAATGTATATATTTGCAAAATAATATAAAACAATTATTATGAACGATATCACATACAGACCATTCATACGAGATAGTGCTTTAGGAGATATTAATATTCAAATTCCAAATCTTGAAATACCTGTATATAAACCCAGATATTCTCAACCTTTAGAAGATGATACAGAGACAGAAGTACAATCTCAAGTAGAAGAGATAAGAAATCCAGAACCAATAGTTCAAGAAACTACAGTTCATAAATTCAATTCTAAAAAGGATTTCAAAGATACAATGCTTCCTATTTATGAAAGATTATTAAAATCAAAAGGTTTAAATCCTGCATTTGCTAAATCATTAGTAGCACAAGACGGATTAGAATCAGCTTGAGGTTCTAAACCTGCAGGATTATACAATTTTGGAGGTATTAAAGGAAAGGGAACAACTAAACGAACTAGAGAAGTTATTAATGGTAAGGATGTTTATATAAATGATCAATTTAGAAATTTCAAATCACTTGAAGATTATGCAAATTTTAAAATTGATCTATTAAATAATAAACGTTATAAAGCATTCTCTGGAGATATAAAAGAGTTTGCAAATAGAGTTCATAGAGGAGGATATGCTACAGATCCAAGATATGCAAATATTTTAAATCAAGTTATAGCTTCTGCTAAACATGGAGGAGTATTAAAATTTCAACAAGGAGGAATTCAAGAAGGAAAACAGTGGCTTGAAGATTGATATAAATCACGTAAAGGTTTAGTAAAACAAAATGTTAAACAAGTTCTACCAATTCCTCTCCCTGTAACTGAATCTTTAGTATTTAATGCACTTAAAAGAAATTTAGATCTTATTAGAGCAAAGATAAATCCTAGTAAAGTTCCTGATAATGCTTCAGGAGTTTATTATCCGTTTGGTAGAAGAATATTTTTAACAGATGGATCAACTAGTACTGCAATTCATGAATGAACTCATAGTAGTTTACCTGATGCACAAGAGAAAGTAATTAAGAAGTATCAAGATAATTTCGGAGATACAGTATATGATAATAAAACAATTGCTCCTGATGAATATTTAGATAATCCTCAGGAAATTTATGCTAGATTAATGCAATTAAGATATAGTATTAATGCAGATCCTAATCATAAATTTACTAAAGAAGAAATACAGAATATTAAGAAGGAACATTTAGATCATTATACTCTTACAAATAGACTTAAAAATTCAGAAGGCAAAGGTAGTTTCTCAGTATCACAGTTTGATAAAGATGGAAAGATAATTCAATTAGAACCATTTAATCCTGAATATAAAATTGTACCTGAAGAGTCTACAGTTACTCCACATTATAATAAAGAGAATACATATAATTTATTGAATAGATATAGTGATGATTTCTTACTTTATTTATTTAATAATGTGGCTCAAGCGCCTACTAAAAAGAAGGATGCCACATTATATGCTCAGTTAGGGTTAAAACTTCCAGGTTTTCAAAATTCAATACAAGTAACAGATAATGAACGAAAACCAAACCTTAGTTATCCCGTAAATACTGAATATGGAGATTATATTCCAAATAGTAATTATCCTAATTTAGATTACTATCACAAGTTTGGACAAACTGATAATAAATTTAAAGAACTTGCAGAAATTCTTAAGCCTATATTTGTACAAGTATTAAAAGAAAAAAATTTGCCATTAACTCAGGTAGATAATTTAGTTAGACAAGCTGCTCTTGAAAGTCAATACGGACTTGATCCAAGAGGATCAAGAGGTTTTAATCTTGGAGGAATAAAATGGAATAATAACCAAACAGATAGAGAATGAACAAAGCATAAAGATGGAGAAAAATATATAGACTTTGAAAATCTATATGATTATGCACAATATAAAGTAGATTTACTAAATTCTAGATATAATGCACTAACCGCTACTAGCACAAATGATTTTGTAGATAGACTTCATGGAAACAATGATACTAACTCTAATTATAGTCAAGGTAAAGATAATTATATAAGAACTTTAAATCGAACAACTTCACTTAATAAATATCTTTCAAATAATGGACAATAAGTTATATGATAAAGTAATAACAAAACTGCAAGATAAAGATACTCCAAAAATTGAATTAAAAGATTATGGTTTTTATAAAAATGCAGCTGTAACTTTTATTAAAGATTCAAAAGTATATTATGCAGTTTTAAATAATGGATCTAATGGTAGTGAAAACTCTATATTAAATCCAATGAAAGAAGTAGTTTCAATTATGGAACTATTAAAACAAGAACATGAAGAAATAGATGATGTTACACTTTGTGACGTGTTCATTGATATTCCAGATGATGTTTATACTTGAGTATTTGTAATATACTTAAAATAAACTTTTAAATTAATAAATATATAAATACATGTTTGCATTAAGAAAAATTACAGGTAATGGAAGTGAATTAAATTTCGACTTAGGAGACTATTATGTTTTAATTACAAAAGAACGTTCTCCAGAAGAATTTGAAGATAAAATGAAAGACCATCCTAGTTATGATGAGGCTTATGCTTTTATTTGCTGGAAAGATGGAGTATTACCATTATATAAAGAACAACAAAACTATATTGTTTCTGGAAATGGAACAACTTATAGTAACTTAACATATAAATAATTATGAAAACAATGACTTGAAAAACAAAATTAATTATTGCTGCAATCGTAATTGCTTTAGTATTAGCAGGTTGTGGTATCGTATCAGCTATGAGCTTTGGAAGTCTTTTGCTGGCTTTAACTAGCTTTGTAGTAGGAGCTGCCTGTGGATGGTATGCAAAAAATATTTATGATAAGTATTTTAAAGATAAGTAATGAAAATATATAAAATATTCTACATATTAGGATTAATGTTTATGACATTATTCTTTTTAAGTACGCTAAACTCAGTAACTCCAATCTATGCGTTACTGAGTTTAGTATCTTTTATAATTAGTGCAAAATATTATAAAGAAAATGATTAAACAGTTTATAACGCAGAATATTGCGAGTGGGGGGGGGGTTAACTTCAAAATTAATTTTCAAGGAAATATTTTAGCAGTTAAATATGGAACTGAATTAGAATTCTATGTTGGAAGTACTACCACTCCATATAAAGTTAAACAATGGGTTGGGGCATTAACTACAAATACTCTTATACTCCCTTCATGATATGTTAATGATCCTAATGGTTGAGGCTTTATTTTACATATTGTAAGTAGTGAACTTGCATTAGATATGCCTAGAAAATATTATTTTAAAGCATATGTAGATGGAACATATATAGGAGACGCTACTGCAGATAGTATTAATGGCGGGTTGTCTTTTGCAGGAATATATTCAGGTTCATGTAAAACAATTGAACTTATATGAACTATACTTCCTACAAATATTATATCACTTAGATATGACAAATATACTCCAGGAACTTGAACAATGAGTACTAGTGTGTTAGCTAAATACCCATTAGCTTCCGATTTAAGCTTAAGTGTAAGATATAGTGAAGGAGAAGGTACCAGTCCTATAGCTACATGGTCTATGTCAAAAGGTTCCACGAGTTTACAGAACAAAACCATTGCATTATTTGGAAAATCTCCAAAATGTTTAATAATTAATCCATTACCAGCATATGATAGTACATATGTTTATGCTCATAATCCGTATTCAAACTATGTATGTTTTAATATAGATGATTGTCCAATGTATAAGGATGATCTTGGATATGAAACATGAATGGATGTTGCAACAGCATTATGGGGAGGTGTAAGCACAAAGAATGGATGGCCTGATATAACTATGACTACAGAACATGATGAGATGGCCCCACTTAAATATCTATCAGATGATGCAAAAACTTTACTGTTTATGTGGGCTCCAGAAAGTATGATTTCGATTAAGCAAATAAAAACTTTAATGTGGGAAGATACAAAATATCCTGGAGGTACCCAATATATTTATTACTACCCAGATTATCCTAGAGCAGAATTAGGAGAAGAAATTGTAAATAAAGGAATCTTCTTATCCTTAGATTTAAATAAAGCAACTATGGAACCTGCTAAATGAAGAGGACCAATAGATTAAACAAAAAAGGAACCCAATTGGGTTCCTTTTGTTTTAAGTTCTCATTTCTACACTAAATACTTCGAAATTAATCTCTACGTTGTTGCAATAAATGTAGCACCAACAGAATATACTGTAGTATCATTAAGAGTAGCTATATCTTGTGCAAATAGTTTAGCATTATTTCCAAGATCTTCTGATTCTGTAAATATCATAAAGAATCCTTCATTTGAATAATTTATAAGGTTCTGTATACATGTGTAAGAACTTGCATCACTAATTACAAAATGACATGTAGAAGAACCTGCTCTTATCATTAGGTCAGACTCACCTATTCATTGATCCCAATCTGCAGGCATTATAACACATTCTTCTGAATATTTATCTCCCTGTATAAAAGTAAATGATGCAAATGCTGCTAAAGAAGAATTCTTTGGATTTCCACTAAGGCCATTAATGCCATTAAATAAATCTACAGGAGTATCTAATTCTTGTATAACAGAGTCTCCTGTAAAAAGAAAATTTCTAAATTCAGAATCAGGAAATTCTGTTATATTAAAAGCAATCGGATATCCAAAAATGCCTCAACTTCTTTGAATCTCTTCTATAACATTAACATTATAAGGTGCTGCAACTGCAGTTAATGTATTATAATTTCCTGAAGAATCTAAATCTGTAGGTTTTGCTAATTGTAATATGGCATGGAACTCATCATTACCCTCATGATACGTGCAGGTAGCTACTAACACTATACTTTCAGGAAATGGTGCTAATTTAATCTTGTTTATATTTTGTGATATAAATGTTTTCGTTTTCTTTTATTTTTGTTTCTTGTTCAAATTCAAGAATTTTACTATAAAACTCAAAAAAGAATTCTTCGAGTGTTATCTTGGAATTCCTTTTTGCATTTTCTAATAAATCATTCATAGTTATTACCGTTTAGGAACTCCTCCAAACTTATCAGCTTGATTTTCTGGCCAAACTGAATAATAACTTTTAGCTCTAAGTTTAGCACTAATTCTTCTAAGACCTACTCAGCAAATACTGCATAAACCAGGGCCAGGTAAATAAAGCCATCCTCATCTAATACTCTGTCTTGTGTGGCCTCATTCATGATCTTTAATGCTGTTTCTATTATATTTTCTAGCAGATTCTCCCATTAGGATATATAATCCTAATGAAATACCTCCAGGAAAGTCACCAGCATAAATTGGAATTCCTTTATATGTTTCTTTATACTCTACATTATAGAGTTTGGTTAAGATGAGACCTAGGAGACACTGAGGGAACTCCCAGATCCATCTTAATAGTTTAATATATCATTTCATATGTTATGCTTTAAAAAAGTATAGTTTTTTCCCATGTGTATTTGGAGAAATATCAATGTGTAATCAAGAGATTTCACCTTTATTGTCTCATTTTTCTACTCGTATAGGATACCTAAGTTTATCTTGATTATTTTCGAGGATTTCTCGCATCTCTTTAGCAGTTAATTTAGTTGATATTAAATCAAACGCTTGACCTTTATAATGATAGCCTGTAGGAGTACCAACTCCACATCCAGGTTCTCTATAACCACTATAATTTCTAGATCCTCCTGCGTATCAATTGTTACATATAAGAGGAACATTTAGAATTTCTCTAACATTCTCTAAAGCTTCAAGAGCTTTTGGATCTAGAAATTTTATAGCATCATCACCATATTGATTGTATATTTTAGATGATACTAATTCTTTTACTTGAAAATATTTATTTGCTTGCATATTAATTAGTACATGGATTATATAAGCATGCTCATGCATGTCCTATAAAAATCTTATTTCTAATATAATTATCTTCAATTTTATCTAACATTGTATAAAGCTCTGAAATTTTATATAATCAATGCTCTCCTTTATTTGAAGATTTTATAATTAAAGGAGTAAAGTTAAGTTCTTTAGATATAGAGGCCACTATTTTGTTTGCATTCTCAGAATATTCATCAGCATCATATAAACCATAAAAATCTTCATTTATAATAATATCTTTTAGCTGAGGTTTAATTCCAAAAACTTTAAACCGCTCTCACTCTATCTGAGATAAAAATCCAGAGGACAATCTTTTTGAAACAGTATCAATATATACTCTAGCGTAGTATTCTTCTGCAACTTTGATTATATCTGGCATAGTTTCTTTTAATGATTCAAATGAACCAAAAAATAAATCTTTACAGATTCTTTTTTGAGTAGAATGACCATCTTTCAATCTTGAAAGAATTATTACTCTTACATAATAATCTTTTTCAAAGTGAAGAATAGGTTTTAATATCTCTAAATTATTTATCATTATTGAAGGTATGTGTTAATATTATATATGAGATAATCTCCTACCAGATTTTCGTCTATATAATTTGAAGCTTCATTTACTGCAGTTTGTTCAGTTATAATAGGTATTCTTATCTGTTCAACTGCACTAAGTATAGTATCTATTTCCCCTGCAAAATAATAAGAAAGTACTGCATAACTTACTCCCATATACATATTAGAAGCCATTCCATCTTTATCTACACATCTTAAATCAAGTTGAGGTCTTGTCATACTAGAAACTAAATCTACACGTTTAGCTCAATTAGTTTGTAGTTTACTTATATATGGATTGCTATTTGCATTAAATTCTAAAGTCATAGGATTGTTTACTACTAATATTCCTACACTTGAATTATATAAATCTGCTTTAAACATTCCTTGATAACTTCCAAACTGACTATTATCCATATAAAGATTAGTGTTTACTGCAATATATTCTCCTGACGTAGAAAACCCTGTGGGAGCTATATAATCGTATTTTGGATTAGGGTTACATATTTCAATAGTTGCAGAATTAAACGTCATACGTTCTAATGAAGATATTGGAAACGATAAGTTTACAGGTATAGCAAAATTCTTATGATCGAAACCAATACCTGTATCTTCTATTGTTCCCACAGATACAGTATAGTTTACAGGTATTGGAATATCAACTCCCAAATAAGTAAATGTTAAATTTACAGTTATTTTAAAATATTGTTCTTGATCATCATAATCTAAAGGATAATTAAATGAAACCCCAAATAAGTAATTAGCCGTGCGTAAGGGGTCAATATTTGAATCTGTAATTTTTGGAACTGTATAATTTGGGCCATAAAAATAAAAATAAGACTTATTTATTTTTTTACCCCCCCCCTGTTTTGAAAGATAAATTGTTTTATCATACCTTTATTTTTTACCCTTATTTCACTTAGCAGCATTCTGAGCAAATATAGCACGCTTTCTAGTTACAGGATTTTTACTATGTGTTAATTCTTCAGTAGTTTTACCTGTCTTCTTTTTAGTAGCATTAAATTTACCTCTATTTTCTGGTTTAATATGGATCTTACTTCCATTCTTCATCATTTCAAGATAACCTAACATAATATTATCTAGATTACCTTTTTCATCTGCAGGTTTACTATATGCCTGCGCAATTTTGTTTAAAATTTCATCGTTATATTTCATAATTATAATATTAATAATTGAATATGCACATTATTTGTGCAAATATAGTTATTTATTTATTTAAATACAAACATTTTACTGATTTATTTGGATATACAAAAAAATTATTATATATTTGCATCATCCAAATAAAATTATACAATAATTTAAAGAATTAGATATGGCTAAGAAACAACACGATTTAAGCTCAGGACTCTCATGACTGGGGACTATCCTACAGTATATTAGAGATTATGGAGTATGTAGTATCTTTAAAGCCTTAATCATCATGTTTATGTTAAGTATTACTTTGAGAATATGTTATGATCCAACATTTTTATTTGATAAGTATTCAGAATATATGAGTCAGAAACATTCACAAGAATTGTTAAATAGGATTGATGATGATAAGAAAGTTAAAGATCTACTTCCAAGACTATTATATATGTCAGGTGCAGATAGAGTATGAGTAATACAATATCACAATGGTATTTCTGATTGATTATATGGTTCTATGCGATTTGAGTTATGTGGAGAAAACGCACACTCAATCAAAGAACAATATGATAATTTTCATCTTAGTTGATTAAATCTTCCTGATTATTTAAAAACACATAATCAGTTTATCGGTAACTTAACTACTTTAGAACAAATAGATCATGTAACGTATGATCGATTTGGAAAAAATAATGTAGAATATTTAGCATGTACTCTACTAAAAGATGATACTGGAACTCCAACAGGAATTTTAGGATTCACTTGAGAAAAAGAAAACGAAGTAGGATATGAAGATAGTACTATTAAAGAGAATTTAATTAGATACGGAGCAATAATAGAACAATATATAAAACCAAATGTTATAAATAATGCCAAAGTTAGATAATGTAAAAGAAAAATATGTTAATGGTTATCAAGTAGATAAAGAGACAGAAGATGTTATTTATTCAGATGCAAAACATCTATACTTAGATAAATATGATAATAAGCCTTATGTATCAGTTACTACTCTAATACATAAATATGTTAATGAGTTTGATTCGGCATTTTGATCTGCTTATAAAGCTTGTGAAGCTTTAGTTGATTCAGAAATTTTTAAAGTCGTAAAGACTTCATTATTAAATACTAAAAGATGAGATCCAAAACTTCTTGAAAAATTAAAAATTAGTAAAGAAGAATTTGAAAGTAAACGTACTGAGATCCTTCAATCATATGAAACTGAAAGAAATAAATCTTGCGAAAGAGGAACAAAAATACATGCTCAATTTGAGAATATGTATTATCAATCTGAAGAACAAGATCTTAGGAAATTCGGTCTTGGAGGAAAGTTCACTTGTAAGAAGGGATATTATCAATTGGATTTAGAAAAAGGAGTTTATCCTGAATTTATGATTAGTTATAAATCAGAAGATGGTTTATTAAGAATTGCAGGACAACTTGATTTACTTATTAAAGATAGGAACGATATCATAATTGCAGATTACAAGACTAATAAGAAATTAGAAAAAGAATCATTTTATAATAGAGCTACTAAAAGTAGAACTATGATGAAATTCCCAATGAATAATATTATGGACTGTAATTTTTATCATTATACATTACAATTGTCATTATATGCATATTTATTACAGAAAATTAATCCAAACTTTAATATTAAACGTTTAGTACTAATACATATTGACCATAATAATCATATTACAGAACATGAATGTGATTATTTAAAATCAGATGTAGAAACAATGTTGAAACATTATAAAAGAGATATAAAGATTAAATCTGAGTTGGATTTAGATAAACCTATAGTATTTTAATTATGGGATGGATAGATATTATTAGTGGACATGTCGATGAAGCTCTTGGAAAAAACGAAGACTTATCTGAAAAAAGATTAGCGGTTTGTAAAGAATGTCCATTATACAAAGAAACACCAATGGGTCCAATATGTAATCCTAGATTATATATTAATGAAAATAATAAAACAGACTATTCAGATAGACCAAAAATTGGATATAGAAAAGGATGCGGATGTGCTCTTAATCGAAAAACAAAACTGCCTGCAGCAAAATGTATAGTAATGAAATGGTAATATATTATATTTATAAAATACATTTTCTTTGCGGATTTCCGAGTGGCAGATATTATATAGGAAAACACAAGCATACTGGAGATTTAAGTAATGACAAGTACACTGGATCAGGTAATTTTTTGTAAAGCATATTATGAAGAAAGTTAAGAATATAATTATTGGATGGTATAGAAAAATATTTAATAAAAAATCTGAATTAGCAGAAAAAAGACTGGCAATTTGTAGCACTTGCTCGTATAAAACAAAATTATGTGGACAAGATATTTGTGATCTTTGTGGATGCGTATTAGATGCAAAAGTAAGAGTTGAAGACGAACAATGCTATAACAATAAATGGTAATAAGTTAAATTTAAAAAATGTAAATGATTATGGGAAAAAATCTTTTAGGAAATGCACACATGCAAGAAATGGGAGTTCATCTTATGGGAGCAAATATTAAACATGAAACAAAGGAGTTAACTCCTGAGGAAATTGCTGCTCATAATAAAAAAATGGAGGAAGAACAGCTTTTAACAGCAAATAGATTACTTGAATTAAATAAAGGTACTAAAGATGCATCTAAAATGAAGGTAGCTGCAACTGGATATACTGTTATTATAAAACCATTTGAAAAAAATCCTTATAGAGAAATTAAGACAAGTGCTTCAGGTTTAATTCTTCCAGGAGATCTTTTTGCAGATACATATAAGTCTGATGATACTGGTGAGATGGAGAGAGCCGAACAATTCATTGCATGTGGTACTGTTATTTCTGCAGGACCCGAATGTAAATACGTAAAACCTGGAGAGGATATATATTACAGAAATTCTGTAGCACCCGTTCCATTCAATAATATGGGTTATTACGCTATCAGTGAACAAAACATTATATGTCGAGTAATTGAAAAGGACAAAGAATAATATGATAAACGAAATTGAAAAAACGTTTTTTAACCCAGGAGATATAGTCACTTTAAAACATGGTGAACTTATATCTCCTGTTATGTATGTAGTAGAAAAAATTACACAATCATACAAACATGGTAATGAAATAACTAATATCTTTAAAGGTATTAAATGTAGATGGTTTGATAGGAATATGGTTTTACGTGAAGCAGTATTCTCAACAAAAGATTTAAAATTTTATAAGAACAAGTAACTATGAAAGCTTATTTAAGTAATGGTATAATAATAGAAGGTACTGTAGCTGAAATTAAAGAGTTTTTGGAAGGACAGAATTATACAATTACAACTACTCCAAATACTACTCCTATTTGGATTTATCCTTCGCAACCTTTAGACCCTAAATATAATAAATTTGAAATTACTTGCTCTACAACAGATATTAATAATAAAACAATATCATAATGGAACAAGAAGAATTAATGCAATTTGTTCAATGACTTCCATCTAAAGTAGAAGAATTCCAAAATAAAACCCCTGAAGAAATTGTAGGAAAATTAAATGAATTAGCACAAACAGAAGATGGTATGAATACTATTTCTGGATTGATTAATCAATTTAAACAAGAGCAATCTGCAGGAATGTTTAAACAAGGAGGCAAACTTGCTTATCTTGTTAATAAATTTAAAGATGGAGGATCTGCAAAGAATGAGCGTAAAGAAAATAAGAAGGTTGTAAAAGAAGGTAAGAAATCTTCTAAATTCAATCGCACTGCATATAGAAATATGAAATCTGCTATTAAGGATCAAGATCTTGGATTAAGTAGAAGAGAAGTCAAAGCAGCTGCAATGAAAAATATTGTAGGAGATAATTCTAAACCTAAAGTAACAAAAACTGAAGGTTCAATTGTTTCTCAACCTTTATCTTTTGGAGTATCTATGAAAACTGGAATTACTCCTAAAGTAAATGTACAAACTAATGTTACTCCTGATTTATCTCAAGGTAATTTCAATCAAGCTTTTGCAGCAGCTAGAAGTGCAGGACTTACTAGCTTTACTTGAAATGGAAAATTATATGGAACTCAATTAGCTCCAACAAGACCTGCTCCTAAGAAACCAAAACTTCCACAATCTAATCTTGGATCAAGAAATATTTCTGGAGCAGAAGAAGCTGGAATGTCTGCAGCTAAAGGAATTAGACCAGCAAATATGAACGAAGAACTAGTTGCAACTAATCCTTTATATAGTGATTATATAGTGGCATCTAATTTAGGTAATCCTAATAGGTTTGATAGTAGATATATAGGACCTAGAAGTATGTCGGTCAATTATGGAAATAATGCTACTTTAGGATCTATTCCTATTGAACACCGCATCAATCCAAGAAACCTTGGTTCATTTTTCCAAGAAGGAGGTAAAACTTCTCAAAGAAAATCTGATAAAGCTCGTAAGGAATTTCATGGAGTAGATTTATTTGAATATGGTCCTAATAAATGAGTACATAATGGAGCACAAGTTGCTAGAAGTTTAAAACCTGGAGTTAATCAAACTGTATTACCTAACGGTGTTGGTTTAAGACAAATTACTAGAAATAATATTACAACATCAGAATTAGTATCTCCAAATAAACAGGATACTCTTTATATACACAATGGCATTGGAGGTAGAGTAGATAGTAATATAGATGATTCTGGAATTCTTGGATTTTTAGGATTGAGACGGTCGTCTCCTGTAAGTAATAGATATAAAGAACTCCAATCAAAGTTTGGAGCACAAAAATTTGCTGAAGGAAAAATAATTCCTAAAATAAAACGAGACACTGTTGTTAATAATGTAGGTAATCTAACAGATAGAGGTGTAATAGATAGAGAAATGATTATTGCAGGTACGATTCCAGGAACAAATAATCAATTAATCGACTCTATTCGTAGACATGTAATTGCTCCAACTTTTGAAAATCCGTACTTAGGTACTCAAACTATGCCTGGAGATACCTTATATTATCGTACTTCTGGAGTATATACTCCTTCAGGAAATGCGCTTCAGAGGGTTCAAGACAATAATTACAAACCTACAAAAGAGGAAAAAGAAAAATTAAATAAAAAGTAATGCTAGATTTATTCCTTTATGATAATGTAACATGTAATCTAAAGATTAACGAATACGAAATACTATTAATAAAGGAGTTTGCAGCGCTGTGAGATATAGAAAGAAATAAATGTAAAGAAGATCCAAAAGGAACAAAGAGGTTAAGAGCTTGAAGAGAATTTAAATATATATGGTTGTTTTGTGACTGAAAAAGTCCATATCAACAATACTTAGAGAGACAAAAGCATGATGCAGCTATGGAAGATTCTGGATTAACTCAAGAAGAATGAGATGATCCAGTCTTCCATGCAGCAGTTAGAAAATACATGGAAATCAAAGATTCTTCTAGAATACTTAGCCTTATAAAAACAGCGTATCGAACTCTTGAAAAAATGAGAGTATCTTTAGATAATATAGACCTTGAAGAGAGAGATAATAATAGTAAACCTATCTTTAAGGCAAAAGATGTATTAGCTAATATTGCTAGTATTGGAGTTATGGCAGATAAATTAAAAGAACTTGAGCTTAATTATAAAAAAGATCAAATGCAATCCAATGCTAAAAATAGAGGTGATGTAAAACCTGGATTTATGGATAGTTAAGTATGGTAAAGACAATTAAATCTTCAATGTCTCAAGCACGTAAAAAAATGCTTGAACAGATAAAAAATAAAGAAGAATCAGAAGTCAAAAGAAAGAAAACAGCTAAAGAGAAATATAAAGAACTTAGAGAATCAATAAAAGATCCTGAACCAACTCCTCAATCTTTTTCAGATAAATTCGAAGAAGAATTAAAAAAGCAATTACAAGAAATGCTTGGAGATCAGAAAGAAGATACTACAGAACAATTTGAGTATACTGCAACTGATTTTTATAAAAAGAGAGATGGTTTGTGAGATGTGGCGGTCACTGAAGATGTACTTTACTTTGATCCAGAGCTATCATATGAGTTAACTGGATATCGACCAATTAATGAAACTCAAGGTTTAGATTTTGATCCTACTCCTTTTAATGAACTAGCTCAAATTTATGATAGAACTGGTTCATATACGGAATATCCTGCAGATTCAAAGCCTTATAATGATTTCTGAAGAGAACAATATAAACGTTGTACTGAAGGTTATACAGTTGGCAAATATAGAATTACAGGAGATCATTATTTCTTTTTAAATTTCTATAGAATGGAAGTTATTTCTGAAGGAGCTAGAGGTGGTGCAGGTCGTAATGAAAAGTTTCCTACATTTCTAGCTAAACAATATGAATTCTTTCATTATGTTGAAATGGCTGAAAGACTACATAAAGATGTAGCTATATTAAAAGCTCGTGGTATTGGATTATCTGAGATTGTTGCTTGTTTAGCAGTAAGGCCTTATATAACTAATAGAGGTTATCGTTCTTTATTAACTTGTGCTGCAGAAGGTAAACTTACTCCTTTAAAAACTAAATGTTGAAAACAGTTAAACTGATTAGACATGAATACTAATGGAGGTATGCGCCACCTACGACAAAAAGTTAATAATGCAGATACTAAGCGTGCATCTCAAGTTACTCCTGATGGAGTTGAATATGGTTGAATGTCAGAAATTGATTCAGTAATTGCTGATACATCTGATAAAATTCGTGGTGATCGTGTCGACAGATTAATCTATGAAGAAGCAGGATCTAATAAATATTTAACTAAAAGTTGGATTCAAGGTAATGCTCTTGTTGAGCTTGGTGGTTATCATTTTGGAACACGTATTGCTTTAGGTACAGGTGGTGATGATATGGCACTTGAAGGTTTATCAAACATTTTTGCAAAACCAGAAGGGTATAATGTACTTCCATATAAAAACTATGATACAGAAGATAGAAAGCCACAATTAACAGCTTTCTTTATTCCAGCTCATAAGTTTAGTTTACGAGAAGAATTTTTAGATACAAGAGGAGTTACACAATCTGAAGAATTTAAAAAGTTTTATGAGGAAGAACGTAAAAAGCTAAGTGGTAAAGATCTACTTGATTATTGTGCAGAGCACTGTTTTATTCCAAATGAAGCGTTGTATAAACAGGGTGAAAATATCTTTGATTCAATTGCAATTGCAGATAGATTAACCCAAATTAGGATATTTAAAGCAGGATTAAAACCAGAATACGTATCATTATTATGAGATCGTTCTGGAGATACTCCTGATTTAACAAAAGTAAAAGTTATAAGTAATCCAAATAGTAAAATTGCTATATATGAAAGGCCACTTCGTGACGAAGATGGTCTTGTATTAAAAAATCTATATGTTGCGGGAATAGACTCTATTGACCAAGGTTCTGGAGATTCTTCTACTTCAACAGATGTATCTGATTTTTGTATAGTTATTAAGAAACGTATATATGGATTACAAGAAGCTAAATACGTTGCGATCTATAAAGATCGTCCTCGAGATATTCGAGAAGCGTATGATGTAGCAATGAAGTTATTAGTATGATATAATTGTAAAGCACTACTTGAACATACTAAGATTAGTATTGTTACATATTTTAAAGAAAAAAAGAAAGATAGTCTATTTATGAAACGTCCTGCTTCAACTCTTGGAGATATGAAAAGAGGCAACTCACAAATGATTGGTGTACCAGCTACAGAAGCTATTATCAAGCATGGTCTTGAATTAATTAATAATTTTGTTAATGATTACTGTTATTCAATTGATATTGATGAAATGCTTGAGCAATTGTTAAAATATTCTTGAGAAAATAAACGAAAGTTCGATATTATTGCAGCTATGGAAATGGCAGAAATTGCAGATGAAGAATTAATGAATATACGGCCTGCTGCTCAGGATAAATTAGCAAAAGAATGAAAAAACATAGGGTGATACACTAATGAAAAAGGCTATAAAGAATATGGAGTAATATCACAAAAAAATGGAACTCGTTGATAAAGTATACGAAACAATTGAAAAGGCTATGTGTGCATACTATACTGGAGACTTTACATTAACTATAGATGGTAATCAATGAAAATTAAGTTTAGACTTAAATCAGTGAAAAGCTCCGTTAGTCTTAGTCTATGAAGGTGATGAAGAAGGTTTTTTTGAATTTCTTGAAAAAGAACTTAGAAATAGGCAACTGGATAGAACAAAATATTATTCTGGAGAAATGACTACTCCAGGTGAAGGAAATCAATATATAGTATTAGAATATGGTGATAGAGAATGAAGTAAAGAAGATTAATGATGCGATAGGTAATCTTGTATATGATAAAGTTGCCATGAGAAAAGCTTATGGATACTATCATTGTCATAGAGATGCTGATCAATTCAAACACCTAGAAGAAAATTATGGAATTGGGACTCCTACATCAGTTAGTTTTACACCATTGATTAAGAAACATATTGATGTACTAGTTGGAGAATATCTAGGTTTAAATCAAGATTTAAAAGTATCTTGTAAGGATGAGAAGACTGTTTCAAATATAATGAGAGAAAAGCAACTTAAAATTAGTGCAGAAGTATTTAATTATTTGCAACAGTATTTAAAGAATAATATTATTGCAGCTATTATTGAAAATAAAGAAATTGTAAATGATCCTTTTGTTGAAAAAGAGATCGCCTCAATTCAACAAGATATAGATCAATCTTTTGTTTCTGAATATGAAATTGCTGCACAAAATATTCTTGATTATTTAAGACAATCAAGAAACATCGATTTAAAACGTAAAATGGCAGAATTACTTACAGATTTACTTATTACAGGTACTTGTTACTATAGAGTTAAACCTACAGAAAGTAATTCAAATGTTAATATTGAAATTTTAAATCCTGTTAATACGTTTGTAGAACGTAATCCAAATTCTCCTTATCTTGCAGATTCAAAAAGGGTTGTTATTAGAAAATGAATGTCAAAAGAAGATATCTTAAACACATTCAGATCAGAATTAACTATAGAAGCAGCTAAAAAAATTAGAGATATGCAACAAACTGCAGATTCAACGTCTCCTACTTATTTAGTTAGATATGTTGGTAAACCTGCAGAACCTAATCTGCGAGCTGATAATTTACATACTGGTATTCTTGCAGGACTTGAAGCACATTCAGGATGGCCTGGAGATTATGATTCAATAGAACCTATAAAGAATTATCTTATTCCTGTATATGAAGTTGAGTGAATTGAAGTAGATTATAAAACTGGAGAATTAACGAGGCACGAAGGAGTAAAAATTGGTTCAGAAGTATACATTACTCGTGGAGAGTCAAAATATATCGTAAGAAGTGCCGATTGTCCAAGTAGATGTAGATTATCTGTCAATGGAATATTTTTCTTAGATAAGAATGGAGATCCATATTCTTTAGTTACTAATACTATGGATCTACAAGATAAGCTAGATCTCTTAATTTACTGTAGAGACAACCTTATTGCTTCTTCAGGAGGAGTTGGAGATTGGATGGACGTGTCTTTTATTCCATCATTTTTAGGAGACGATTTAACAGACAGAGTTAAATCTTGACAAGCATATAAAAAAAATGGGCTAGCATTAATAAATAGTAAAGAAGAAGGCAGCGAAGGTATGCCAAATACTATTTTTAATGGATTTGATGACACAGTTAAAGCCCAAGCTATTCAAGGCATTCAATTAGCTATTCAAGCTGTAGAACAACAAGCTTCTTCAATTACAGGAGTGTTACCTGAAAGATTAGCTCAATATGAACAGAGAGATGCAGTTTCTAATGTTCAACTTGGAGTTAAAATGTCAGGTTTATTAACTAAACAATATTTTGAGACCATGGATATCATTTATAAAGAAGCTAATTATGATATGCTTAATTTAGCTAAATTAGTATATCCAAATGGTATTACTGGTACTATTGTGTTAGGTAATAAATATTCAAGAATATTTACTGCACTTCCTGAACATTATACACTTACAGATTTTGATTTACATATTGAGGATAGTTCTAAGTCTTTTAAAGATATGGAAACTGTAAAGGCTCTTAATATTGAATTAATTAAAGCTGGAATGTCAGATCCCGATATGGCAGTAAGTATTGCAACTGCCAATAGTATGTCCGAACTTAAACGTTATGTAGCTAAAGCTACTGCTGTTAAGAAGGAAGAAAATAATAGTGTTTCTCAGTTGCAGCAACAACTTCAGCAATATGAACAAAATCTGCAACAGTTACAGAAACAAAATGAACAATTACAAAGGGAATTAGGTCAATCACAAAATCAACTTGAACAAAATAGTCAAGCTAGACTACAACTTGAAGCTGAAAAAGTAGCTATTGAAAGAGAAAAAGTTAAAAACGATAAGGATTATAACGATAAACTTATTGAAACAAAACAGCAACAAGTTCAAATTCAAGCTGCAGAAACAGTTGATACTAATCCTTATAATGATAAAATAAAACAAGTTGTATAATATGAATAAAAAAATAAATATTGATGTAATTGTTAGATCTGATTGTAAATTAATTGCTGTAGATAATAGTGATTATTTAGCTTTAGGAGTAGATTTAAATCAGTATATAATGTTAGAATTCCTATCTTATAATACTGATAAGAATCTACTTCCTAAATCAGTTAAAATAAGAAAAGAACTACATAATAGAGGACAATATTTAACTAGATTTGCATCTGAGTTTATGTTAGATATTGATGGTACATATTCTTATTATAAATTAGTAATTCCTCAATTAAGTTATTTTCAAGATGAAGACGAACCTGATAAATATATTAACCTAATAGATGAATTATTTTTCTTTAAAGGAAAATTATATAAGTCTAATATTACAAATCAGGATGGGCATACTTTAGACGAAGTAATTAAAAATTCTGAAGTTATTGTTAACTACAAAGTGGCATACGATTTAGTTCAGGAAAATAAAGCATCACAAACTTTCTATTGTCCAATAAAAAATGTGTTTAGTGTTTGTAAATTACAAAGATGTTTAGTATATTTGCAACGGCAATTACTGTTGAGTAACAGTAAGATATGTAGTTATGATAAATGTAATACAAATGAAAGTTTAAGAGATCGAAGAGATTTCTTATTAAGTGCTATGTATGTGTTTGATTATCTAAAAGATATGGGGAACTTTACAGAAGCGCAAAGAATATTAGATAATTTATCTTCATGTAATTCTTTATGTGGAGAGGAATTGGATAATATAAATAATAGTTGTGGTTGTGGAAATTCTATATAATGAATTATATAAAATATTTGTTCAAGAGTTAATTAATATTAATATTGGACATTTACCTAACAAGAAATCATTGTTTACAATGAATGAGATTGTTAATGCAATTGATTATATTGAACACGGAAATCCAACTAATAGTGAAATAATTAAAATAATTCAATATTATGAAGAGATCTAATGTTAATGTAATCGTAGAAGATGCAGTAAGCTCACAAGAATATTACAATATGTATAGTTCTAGAGACTTTTATAGAGGCACCTCTTTCAAAATGGCAGGTGCTTGAGCCCCTAATACTCATTATTTTAATGATGAACATATTGTTGATTTTATATCTTACAATGGTAGTTTACTGTATTGTCTAAGAGGTCATTTATCATCAGAATGAAATAAACCTATGTTGATCTATGAAAACGACATAATTATTGGAGTAGAACCAAATCCTTATTGAGCTTTTATCATGGGAAATAGTGGTAAAGGAGAAAAAGGTGATCCTGGAGATATTGGGCCTACAGGTCCATCTGGAGAAAACGGTATTACTCCTCAATTAAAAATAGAAAATGGTCGTTGAATGCTTTCAATGAATGAAGGACAAACATGAGAAGATATAGGACAAGCAACAGGTAATCCAGGTCAGAATGGAACAGATGGAGTAGGAGTAGTTCCTGGAGGTACTACAGGTCAAGCTTTAGTTAAAAAGTCTAATGCTGATTATGATACTGAATGGAAAACTATTTCTGGCGGCGGAGAAATTCCTAATTTTGATGCAGAAGTAGTAAATGTCTCTTCAACTACTCAGGCTAATGCTAATGTAGTTTTAGAGAGAGATATATTCAAATTTAGTTTTGGATTACCTAAAGGAGCTGATGGAAAAGACGGAAAAGACGGTAAGGATGGAACAAACGGAACTGATGGTTCTAATGGAGAAGATGGAAAAACAAGTTATCTACATATTAAATACTCTAATGATGGAGGTACAACTTTTACAAGCAATAATGGAGAAGATCCAGGCGCTTGAATTGGAGTATATGTAGATTTTAATATAAACGATAGTAACGATCCTTCTGATTATAAATGGACTAAAATAAAAGGAGAACCTGGTGTTACTGGTGATCCTGGTCCTGCAGGTAAAGACGGAGTTGATGGATTACCTGGAATTGGCATCGAAGTTCGTTACTGTTTAGGAACTACAACAATTTATGGAGGAACAAGTACTCCTGGAACGACAAGACAACCAACAGGTTGGAATTTAGCGGTTCCAACTCCTACTGAAGAGACTCCTTATATTTGGTTTATTCAAGCCAGAGTAAATTATACAAGTAATACTGATAAAGTTGGCACAATTGAAGGTAGCTGGAGTACTCCCACTAAATTAAGTGGAACTAATGGATTAAATGGAGAGAATGGTTCTAAAGGACAAATAATTTATCCTGAAGGTATTTATAATGTTAATACTGTATATCAAGGAACCGCAGATAAAACTCCTTATGTATATGATTCTAATGATGCTAGCTATTACGTTTTAAATATAGTAGGAACTTGGCAAGGAACATTACACAGTAATGAATCTCCTAGCACTGATACTAGTAATAGTTGAGTTAAATTAGATGCATTTGAAGCGCTGTATACTAAAATTGGGATTATCGCTAACGGTCTTATTGGATCTGCTGTATTTAATGGAAACTATATGTTTAGTCAGCAAGGGATTGATTCTAGTGGGCAAGTATCTACTCAATACCAGAATTTTAATCCAGAAACTCCTACAGGAGGTGTATTTACTCCAAATATACTATTTAATTTTAGAACTGGAGCTGGACATATGGCTGCAGGAAAAATTAAATTTGGGGATGATGGAAGTGTTGACTTAACAAATATTAAAATTAATAATGCACTTATTCAAAATACTAAACAATATACACTGACTCAATCATCTGATCCACATGTATTAGATTCATTGTACTCAGAAATTGTATATTCTCCAACCATACATGAAGATGTAATACTTAAAATAGATGCTTCTAAATATCAATTAAATATTGATGGTTCATATTCTGGTGCAATTTATAACAAGTCGGATAAACAATTATTTGTATACCCATTTGATAATGGCCATGATGATGAATCTATTAAAATTTGTGGATATTACAATGGTAGGCTATTATTCTCTTATGATGAACCAATTCTTTTTAATGCTTCCCAAATTTTGCTTCCTGCAGGAGGTGTAGTAGAATTTAAATTCGTTCCATCCTCAATAGTAAGTAACTACTATGTTGGAACAATTTGGGTAGAAAATACATCAGATTTTGAGCTGAAAACATGAAAGCAGAATGGAACACTACGTTCAGATCTTTATTATAGAAGTTATGATGATTATAATAGTGATTCGTTTTTAGCATGTGGAGAAGTCTATTTTAATTCATCTGGTGTGCCATCTTTATCTTCTTTTTATAGGTGTAGAACTGACTTAGTATTAACTGTGAGTCAATCTGGAAATTTTGCTGCAAATTTAAATTTAACAAGTATTTATCCTGGTAGAACTCTATCAATAACTACTGTAGCTATTTCACAACCTATATGAGATGGGGCTTTGTTAAAAATGTTTTATGGTTCTGCAAGAGGCAGAATTAATGGGGCTTCTTTAGATGTAAGAACTGGAGATGGCAAAGTACCAACAACAAGTATTAGTGTTCCATTTTTAATATTAGGTCAAAAACAATAAACTATGAAGAAAAATAATATATTACCTACTATAGATCTACAAAATTCAAGAGAGTATTCTGGAGCTTATAATTCAAGAGATTTCTATAAAGGAACTTCCTTTAAAATGGCTGGAGAATGGATGACTAATATACATTACTTTAATGATGAATATATTATAGATTTTGTAGCATTTGAGGGAGCTCTATTATCTTGTACTAGGAGTCATACATCTTCATCTTTAAATATGCCCGAATTAGTTTGGGAAGAAGATAAGATTATTGGTATTAAACCAAATCTTTTCTGAGCTTTTGTAATGGCGGGAGTTGAAGGACCTACAGGAAAAGTATGAGTTCCAGAGATTAATAACGGAATACTTTCTTGAAAAGAAAGTAATACTCCTCCAAGTTCAACCTCAATAAGTGATCTTAAAGGCCCCGCTGGAGATACTCCTATTATCGGCATTAAAAAGGATACATCTAATAATCATTATTATTGAACAGTATCTATTAATGAAAAAACTAAATGAATATTTGACGATAGTGGACAAAGAGTTTTAGCTGAAGGTTTAACAGGAGCTACTGGAGCACCTGGCATTCCTGGAGAAGACGGTGAAGATGGTATAACGCCTCAATTGAAAATTGAAGACGGATATTGGTTTGTTTCTTATGATAAGAATGATCCACCAAAATCATGAATTAAATTAGGACAAGCCAAAGGTGACAAGGGAAATACTGGAGCTACTGGAGCACAAGGACCTCAGGGACCTCAGGGACCTAAAGGAGATTCTGGAAGAACACCTGCACTTGTTAGAAAATTTGGAGATCCTGATAATTTAACAGATGATAGAATTCTATGGGGATATTTAGGAGATCCTACTAGTGAATGGGTTACACTATGCTATTTAGAAGAATTAAGAGGAGATAGTATTAAATCAGTTAATATTAGTGATGCAGAAGGTCATTTGGAATTAACTATGGAATCAAGTAAAGTGATTACTTCTACTGGTTCTGTTCTTCCTAGATTTAATGCAGGAACTATTGAAACTGTTGAGTGAAATCAAAATCCGTCATTAGTAATTGATAAAACTAATGCTCCTAGAGAATGAGCTTTAAATGTAAAAGTTCCTAAAGGAAAACCTGCTACAGTAACTGTAGTTTCTGAAGTAGAAAAATTAGCACCAGATGCACAACCTTATGTAACTGATTTAAATCCAGATATTAGTGATGCAAATCTTAAATTTGGAATTCCTCAGGGAGAAAAAGGAGATCCTGGTGATGAAAATATAGCAATCGGATGTCAATCTGATTTTCCAAATAACGAACCAGAGCACGATAAGATTTGATATGATCCTTGTGATGAATCCATGGATGAATATTCAGTTCAAGACTTTTTATACAATTCTTATATTGCTGTTGGTGGTACTCTTACACAAGAACAATTTGAAACTGCTTGAAAATCTTTTCCTAATACATCGGGATTTGAAATAAGATTCGCAAATAGTTTTGAAGAGTTAGGAGATCCAACTGTTGATAAGTTAGGAAAATTATATATGATTCCTGCAACATCGACAGTACTTCACGACTTATTTGAAGAATATATTGTTGTTCATTCTCCAAGTACTACAGAAGATGTATATATGTGGGAAAAATGAGGAAGTGGACAAATAACCGTAGATTTAAAAGATTATTATACTAAAAGTGAAATGGATCAACAGATACAAAAATTAGAAGATAAAATTGAAGAGGTTTCCTCTACAATTTGAAATGATGTTAACAATTAATTTTTAAAACATGGCTAATAGTGTTGTAAAATTTTATAGAGGTCCACAAGCTTCTTATAATTCCACTACGCATGCTAATGGTATTTATTTTGCCACAGATACTAAGAAAATTATTATGAATGGCACTGAATATGGTGGCGATTCTAATAAGAAAGTATCAAATGTAGCATTAAATGCCAATGCTAATGGGATTGTAATTACATATACAGATTCCACCTCTACAACTTTGTTACTAGGTAAAGCTACGGTTACTGCAGATGGTCTTATGTCTAAAAAAGATAAAGCTAAACTTGATAGCTTAGATTCTACAGCAAGTGGTTCTTATGAGTCTTCATTAGATCCTACAGTAGCAACCGTAGAGAAACTTGGAGGTATTGCCGCAGGTACAACTGTAGCACAACTTACAGGTAAGAGTTATAATGAAATCTTTGATACTCTTATCTTCCCAACAGTTAATCCAACATTTACTGCTCCTTCTGCAAGTATCTCTTTAAAGAGTTATCAGAATGTTCAGGAGATTGGAGCAAATGCTCCTTCTGCAGCAAACTTTAACGTAAGTTTTAATGCAGGTGCGATTACTCTAGTAGGAAAGAAACAAAATAATAGAGCTGGTAAACAGGATATGGAAGCTTCTAAGATTCTATATGGTTCAAGTAAAGTAGAATCTTTGCCAGAGAAAGTAGTAGCTGGTGCAATGGATTACTACTATCGTGCAGCTTATGCTGAAGGTCCTCAACCTAAAGATTCAAAAGGAAATAATTATCAAACTCCACTTGCTGCTGGAAGTGTAGATTCTGGAAAAACAACTGTAACAGGTTATCGTGCAGCTTATTCAGGTTTAGTTTCTACAAATGCAATTACAGAAGAGGTTATTAAAGGAATGACTAAAACAGTTTCTGCAAAGAAAACTATTAAAGTTTCTGGTCCTATTTCTGAACAATACATCTGTTTTGCAGCTCCAGCAGGATGGACAGTTTCAAATATTAAAGACAGTAACAACTTTGATGTAACTAGTTCGTATGCAACTAGTACAGTTTCGGTTACTGGTTTAGATGGTCAAGCTGTTGATTACACAGTATATTTATCTGGTAAGATGACGCAACCTAGTACTTACTATGTAAACTTTAACTAATTATGGCAGAATTTTTTGGTAAAGGCATTTCGGTAGGTTCTGGTTTTGACTTAGGTGCGAATCTACCATTAGATAATAGAACGGTTCAAGCTACATTAGCTGACCGTGACTCGATGCCTACTATTCAGTTAGTAGAAGGTCTTTTCGTTTATGTAAAAGAAAATAAGACAGCATATATCCTTAAAGGGTTTGATCCTGATGGTTCTAATAGAGTATGGGAAACTCTTGCAACTGGCACAGTTGTAGAGATTATCAATTCACTTGAAAGTGATAAAACGGATGCTGCACTCTCTGCGGCACAAGGTAAAGCTTTAAAAACTCTTATAGATGATCTGAAAGCTTCTGTGGCTGCAGCTCTTGATTATAAAGGTACTAAAGATACTTATGACGCTCTTCCTACTGAAGGTAATAAGAAAGGTGATGTATGGAATGTAGTTGCAGCTCATGGAACTACTCCTGCTGGAACTAACTATGCTTGGGATGGAACTCAATGGGATCCTCTGGGAGGCACAGTAGATCTTTCAGGATATTATACGAAGACACAAGTAGATGATGCAATTTCTACAGCAAAGACAGAACTAGAGGCTGCAGATACAGCTTTAGAAGGACAGATTACTACAGTTACCAATCAGCTTAATAACAAAGTTGATAAGGTTGCAGGTTCAAGTTTAATTTCTGATACTGATTTAAATCAAATCAGAACTAATAAATCTGATATTGAATCTTTACAAACATCTGTTGGAGGTAAGCAAGACGAATTAACTCCTGGTAATGCAGTTTCAATTACAGAAGAAAATGTTATTGATGTTAAGTTAGATCCAGCTTCAAATGAAGCACTATCAAAATCAGCCGAAGGTCTTAAGTTAGATCTTAGTGGAGTAAAAGGCTCAACTGTAAAAGTTGGAGTTGCCATTACTGGCGGTGCTGAAATTGGTGCAGATCAAACAGTTGCTGAAGGTATGAAAGCTCTTAGTGATAGTATTAAAACTGCTGTTGCAGGTGGCATTACATCTATTACTAGTCCAGATAATACTATTAAGGTAACTGGTGAAGGTACTTCTAGAGGTTTAGCTGTAGATATGTCTAAATTAGTATCAACAAGTTCATCTATCCAAATTGGAACAGACGGTAAGCTTGATATATTTTGATTAGAAATTGAATAAATAATAATTTCCCCTTCCTCACATTTAGTGAAGGGGGGGGATTAAAATTTAAAAAAATAAACATGGTAACAATTAAGTTTTTTAAAAAAGCGACAGAGCCTACTACAATCGAAACTGGAAATCTTTGGTTTGATACAACAACTCAATCTATTAAAGTTAAAACAGATACAGGATATGATGTATTTGGTATTGGGCTTAAAGATGCACAATTATTAAGTAATAAATTAACAATTACCAGATCAGATAATACTACTGTTGAAGTAGATTTTAATGATATAGCGTCAGCAAGTTCTGTAGCTGCAGCGTTAGATAAAAAAGTAGATAAAACAATTACGATAACAGGAACAGGCGGGTTATCTGGAGGTGGAAATCTGGCAGAAAGTCGTACTATCTCTCATGCTGTTCCAGCAGGAGCTGCTGCGAAAACATCAGGGTTGTATAAAATTGCAACTGATAAGTTTGGACATGTCACAAGTACAGCAGCAGTAACTAAAACAGATATAACAGCTCTTGGTATTCCTGCTACAGATACTAATACAACGTATACATTTGCAGGAGGAACTAACAAATTTACAGTAACTCCTAGTAATGGTGCAGCTCAAGATATTTCAGTAACTCCAAGTATTGCAAATAATGTTACAAAAACTGCAGCTGCAACTACTGCTGGATATATTCCTAAGTTTAATAATACAACAGGAGTTATTGAAAATGGTTACTCTGTACAAACAACTTTAGCTAGTAGTTCAACTGCAATCCCAACTGCTGCTGCTGTCGTTGCAGCTATTGATAATAAGATCGCTGCAGCTGATGCAATGATTTATAAAGGAACATTAGGCACAGACGGTACTGTTACTAAAGTTCCAGCTAACGGATATAAAGTAGGTTGGACCTATAAAGTAATTACTGCTGGAACTTATGCGGGAATCAAGTGTGAGGTTGGAGATATGCTAATTGCTATTAATAACGGTCCTATTAGTGGTACTACAGTAGTTAATGCAGATTGAACAGTTGTTCAGGCTAATATTGATGGCGCAGTAACTGGCCCAGCTTCTGCGACAGCAGGTCATATTGCAGTATTTGATGGAGCTACAGGTAAAGTTATTAAAGATGGTACATATACTATCGCCACTAGCGTACCTTCAAACGCTGTCTTTACTGACACAAAAGTAACTTCTGTAGATAATCACTATAAACCTGCTAATGGAACAACTCTTATAGGAACCGCTGGTTCTCCTGTTACTGCTGGTGGCAAAGTTATTACAGGTATTACAGCTGATAGTTCTGGACATATTACAGATATAATTACTGGTACTATACCAGCTGCACCAACCTTATCTGGTTTAGGTGGAGTTGGAACTATAAATGCATCTGGCACTGCTCCTTTAACACTATCTGCATCTAAAAGTAGTACAACTGTAACAATTTCTGGATCAGTAGCAGAAATGACAGCCGCAACATCAAATACAGCAGGTGCAGCAGGTATTGTTCCTGCTCCTGATGCAGGAAAACAAGCTGCGTTTTTAAGAGGTGATGGAACTTGGGCATTCCCAACTGATACAAATACTACTTATGTATTTGCAAATGGCACAGATGGATCATTTACTGTTACACCATATAATGGTAAACCTCAAAAAGTATTAATTGGTAAACCTGCGACTGCAGGAAGTGCGGATAATGCTACTCAAGTAAAGAATTCCTTAATTGTTACATTAAATAGTGGAAGTAACGAGGGAACTACAAAGTTTACATTCAACGGTAGCGCTCAAAAAACTGTTAATATCACTCCAGGTAGCATTGGAGCCGCTACATCTGCCCAAGGTACTAAAGCTGATAATGCAGTACCAGAAGTTACGTTTACTTCAAGTTCTTTAAACGTTTCTGCAGTAAAGGATAGCGAATCAAAAAAAGTTGCTCTAACTGCTGAGATGGAATGGGTTGAATTCGAATAAATTAAGATAATAAGGGGATAGGGATTTCCCTATTCCCTTTATTTTTAACCTATAATATTATAGGTGCTATATAAAATATAGACGCTATGGCATATAAAACAAAATTTTTACATTTTAAAACTAAAGCTTCCTATAATGCAGAAAGAGCAAAAACTACTGCAGGAACAGAGGAACGTAAAGTATTTGATGCATATATATCCTTTATTGATGAAGGTCCAATGATCTGTACTTGGGGTAAAGAATATAAATGTGATATCAGTGCTTCAGAAGTTGAAGCTTTAGTTAATGCAGGAAAAATTAGTCCTGCGACAGTAGCACCACTTATTGCAGGTACTGCAGCAGTTGGAACATCTACAAAATATGCACGTGAAGATCATAGGCATCCAGAACAAGTTAACATAACTGGTAATGCAGCTACAGCTACTACAGCTACAAATCTTGCAAGTGCACCTTCATTTATTAAGAATGGTAATTTCATAAAAATAACTGTTGGAAATAAAACCTCTACAGATTTTACTGTACCATATGCTTCTAAAACATCAGCTGCAGAAACATTAATGTATGGTAGAAATATAATTTTAGATGGAGATGTCACTGGTTCTACTTCGGAATCATTTAATGGATCTAAAAATGTGACTATAAACACAACAATAAGTACTATTAATGCTGAAAAACTTACTGGAACTATTGATGCTAATAGGTTGCCAGAAATTCCTATTGAAAAAATTCCTGCAGCTGCATTAGAAAGGCTGTTTGTAGTAGATTCTCAATCTGCCGCAATGAGTGTAGATGTTCAAGAGGGAGATGTTGTTCAGATTGGTTCAGGAGGTCCTATGTACTTCTGCGTATCAGAATCTGCATCTACTTTTGCTACTAAATTTAAAGAATTCACAGCAGGAAGTGCAACTAGTGTACCTTGGTCTGGAGTAACAGGTAAACCAACATTCGCTACTGTAGCTACAAGTGGATCTTATAATGACTTAACTAATAAACCAACTATCCCATCCTTATTAGGGTATGCTACTCAAAATTGAGTAACTAGTCACGGATATTTAACAAGTATTCCTGCAGCAACCTCTAGTACTTATGGAGGAATTCAAATTGGATACACAACAAGTGGTAAAAACTATGCTGTACAATTAAGTAATGGCAAAGCCTATGTAAATGTACCTTGGACAGATACTAATACAACCTATAGTGCAGGTACTAATATTAGTATTAGTGGAACTACAATTAATTGTACTTATACTTTACCTACAGCTTCAAGTTCAGTACTTGGTGGAGTTAAAGTTGGAAGTAATATTACATTGTCTTCTGGAACTATTTCATTAAGCAAAAGTAATGTAACTTCTGCTTTAGGCTATACCCCTGCTAATACTAGTGATATACCTGAAATTCCTATTGCATTACCTAATCCATCTGCATTAACAATTAATGGAACTTCATACACAGGTTCATCTGCAGTATCTATTAGTACTTCAAAACCTTTAAGTGTAAGAATGTTGACTAGTTCAACAGTTAATGCAGGATATAGTTACAGTTGTAATACATCAAAAGCTATATTAACTTTAAATGGATTTTCTCCAACCAATCCTGATTCAGTTATTATAAGTAGTGCTAAACTTACATTTACTGCAAGTAATGTTATTAAAATAGATGGATTAGATGATTTATCTGGAACTTATTATATCTACTGCTTAAGTTATATGGCAAATGGAAAAATTGCTGTTAATGGTGCAGTATATGCATAATCTTAAAAATATATAAATTATGAGTGTAAAAATTTATGATAAAAAGCAAAAGAAATGGATTATTTTTCCTGGAACAATTGGTGCTCCTGGTAAAGATGCTTATCTTATTGCACAAGAAAATGGGTATACAGGCACTAAAGAAGAATATGCTAAAGTATTAACTGATATACCAAAAGTTATTAATTCAATAGAAGAAGAGCCGACAGAAGGAAGTAAAAATTTAATTACTTCTGGAGGAGTGTGACAAGCTATTGATAATGTACATACAACTATTAATAATCAGATAAAAAGTTCAATTGTAGATAATTTAGAGTCTCTTGCTGCTGATAAATCATTATCTGCAAACCAAGGAAGAATCTTAAAAGAAATGATTGCTAATTTAGCTAATCTTCAAATTGAGATTGTTGATCAACTTCCAAGTGTTGGAGAGACAAATATTATTTATCTTGTTAAGAAATCTGGTTCTGCTCCAGATATACATGATGAATATGTATTTGTTGATGGAAAATGAGAGAAGATTGGTGATACAGAAATTGATCTTTCTAATTATTATACAAGAGACGAAGTTGACGATAAGTTAACAGGTTTTGGAGCAGGAGATGTAATTGCAGCAGAGGCATTTACTACTGCGGATAGAGTAATAACTTCTAATGGTCCAGGAAAAACTGTTAAAGATTCAGGTATTTTAATTAATAATTTAGCATTAAAGTCATATGTTGATGAGAAAGAAATAGCATGAGATAAAGTTACAGGAAAACCAGAAACTTATGTTCCTGCAGCACATACTCATCCTCTAGCTCAAATTACAGATGCAGGAGCTCTTGCTTATAAAGACAAAGTTGATGAATCAGATCTTAATTTTGATATACCTGATGGAACTGTAGTTGATTCTTCTTTAAGTACAAGTTCTGTTAATCCTGTCCAAAATAAAGTAGTTACTGAAGCATTAAATAATCGTTATACAAAGTCTGAAACTTATTCTCAATCTGAAATTGATGAAAAAATTGGTTCAGTGGGTGGTGGAGATGTAATGGCTAGTGGAAATCTTGCTGTAGATTATATTATAATTGGAGCAGGACCCAAATCTATTAAAAATTCTGGACAGACACTTTCTAATTTAGCATTAAAGAGTGAAATACCATCTTTAAGTGGATATGCTACTCAAAGTTGAGTTACGGGCCAAGGATATTCCACCGAGAATACTTGAAGACCAGTTAAAGTTGGAAGTACAACTTTAAATGATAGTTCTACTACATTAACTATTGCTAATGGTACTGGTATTGGTCTATCATTTTCTAATGGAACTTTAACTATTACTAATAGTGCTCCTGGATCTTCATATACATTGCCTGTAGCTAAAAATAATGTTTTAGGAGGAATTAAGACAGGATATACAGAGTCTGGAGGTGCTGAAATGGCCATATATGTCTTAGAGGATGGTACTGCTTATACTCTCTTAAAAGATACTACAGTTAAAACTGCTTTAGGCTTTACTCCAGCAAATGTTAACGATATACCTGAAATTCCTATCACACTTCCAAACCCATATGCATTAAATGTTACTGCAGGAGGTTCAACTACAAGTTATACAGGATCTTCAGCATCTACTATTGATTTAGATAATATTTATGCAAAAAAACTACCTTCTGTAGACACTCCAGGTAAACCAGGATTGTATTTTGCTAGCAGTGGCTCTGTGAATGTAACTGAAGTATATGTTACAGAAAATAATCCTGATGCTATTATCTTAGTAGCGAATACTGTTGATGTAACTTTTGGAGAAAACTATCACAAAATGGATGGAATTGATAGTTTATCTGGCGGAAACTACAAATGCTACTGTATAACTTATGTTAGAGGCGTTGTTTTAGTTAATGGGGCAATTTATGGTTAATTATGTTAAAGATTATTAGAGAAATTTTATTAAAAATTGTTAACGATATCGATACTGGTAATTCTAATCTTAGTCCAGAAGAGTGCGAAGAAGTAATTGAATATCTTTCTGGAATAACTAATAAGAATGAAAAACTTAGCAAGTATCAAGCATGTAAATACTTAAAAGTTAGTAGAGCGACTTTTGACAATTATGTTAAGGCAAAGAAGATTCCTAATGGTCGTAAACAAATAGGTTTTAAAGAATTGTTTTGATATAAGAAAGACTTAGATAAATTTATAGAAAACAACTAGTAACAAGTTACTAATTATGGATCTTTGTAATCCCCTTAAGTTGAGAAACTTAAGGGGATTTTTTATTTTAATAGTAACGTTATGTTTTAGTCTTTTGCTATTGTAAATTTGTACTGTTGATCAACAAAACAAAAACAAAATGTTTAACAATTTAAGTATTTTTTAATATGGCAGAAGAAAAAACTTATGTGTTTGGTGAAGGCGCAGGTAACAATGGTATTTTATCTCTTTTAGGTTCTATGCTTTCGCAGAAGGGTGTAGATCCAAACGTTCTATTAGCTATGCAAGGTCGTAATAACGATGGTTTTGGAGAAGGTGGATGGTTCATCTGGGTAATTTTCTTGTTCTTCCTTATGGGCTGAGGAGGTAACGGATTTGGTAATAATGGTGCTGGTGGTTTAGGTAACCAGCTTAATAATGATTATGGTAGAGAGATGCTATTACAAGCTATTAATGGAAACGGAAATGCAATTAGTCAGTTAGCTACTACTTTAAATTGCGATATCAATGCTGTGCAATCAGCAATTAATTCAGTTCAAAGTCAGATTCAGTCTGTAGGTAATCAGATTGGAATGAGTGGACAGCAAGTTATTAATGCTATCCAAGCAGGTAATTGCCAGATTGCATCACAAATTGCATCATGCTGCTGCGATGTTCGTACAGCTATTGAACGTCAGGGATATGAAGGTCAGTTAGCTACTCTGAACCAAACTAATACTCTTGGAAGTAAGATAGATCAGCAAACTACTCTTATTAGTGATAAATTTTGTCAGCTTGAAATGAGAGAATTGCAGAACAAAATCGATGCTTTACGTGAGGATAAATCTGCGCTTATCAATCAGCTTTCTCAAGAGCATCAAACAAATGCTATTCAAGCTTTCCAAGCTCAAACGATTGCTCCAGTGAACGCGGCTCTTCAAGACTTAAGTGCAAGACTAGGTGCAATAGAGTGTAAACAGCCTGCTACAGTAACTATTCCTTACATCCCAGCAATGGGTAATTTAGTTCCTGTAAGCTATAGTCAGCCTGTTAACTTTAGTGTTAATCCTTATACTACTTTATGTGGTTGCTAATAAATATATAGATTATGATTAATATTATTGATCCTTATTGGTGGAATTTAGGTCCCGTACCTGTTCGAAATGAAGGACTTCCAAGAATTGATATTGGAGGTATTTATAAGTTATCTACTAATGCAGTAGCTCTTACAGAGAGCTCTGTTGATTATGGTATTAATCCTTGTTTATATAGTAAATTACCATGTGAGAGTATAGTACTGTTGACAATACACGCTGACGCACCTACTGGTGGCGAAGATTTACCTGTATTAGTAGGAGTTCCTAGTGGAGCTTCAACAATATCGAGTGGAGACACTACAGGAAAAACTAAAATCAGTGTTGTAGATAGTCAAGGTTCTAACGTTACTGGTTCAAATGTACAAGGAAATACCCAACGTCTAGCGTATATCAATAAGAGTACGGGCGTAATAAGATTTTTAGAGTTTACTAACCCAGCAGCATCAGCTGCTTAGCAAATAATTTGTAATATATGTTTTCAAACTTAAGGCCAAATAGTCAGATATATATTTTATATAAAGACGCATCTCCACGTTTAGATGTTGGTTCTGTTGTAAGTGTTTCAATGCCTGTCCCTAAATATCCAATTCAACCAATGTTTGGACAGCCACAAGAGATGGTTGTTGATATTACCGTTAAGGTTAATAACCAAGACGTTACATATCAAAAAATTCCAGCTAATTTAGATATTGCAGATTTTAATAACAGTAATATAGTATTATCTGATAGTAGAGAAGCGATGAATGCAGAGATTGGCAGCCTAAAACAAAAAAGTGCAGCCATTATAAGTAGTGTAGATTTCCACAAAGAAATGATAACCTGCTTTGATCGCATTTTAACAGAATTAAATCCAGAACTTGCAGAAAAACAACAGCAACAATCTGAAATAAATTCTTTAAAAAATCAAGTAGGAGAAATGTCTAAAAGTATTACTGAATTAATGGAATTAAATAGAGAATTAATGTTACAATTAAAAAAGGAGTAATATATGAGAGTGTGGGAAATTAGAGAAGGCCGCGACAGAGAAATGGACTACAGAATGGGTATGCGTGATAAGTCAGAAAAAATGGAAAAAGCTGAAAGAGAAGCATACGAATGTGGCTATGAAGACGGATACGAAAAAGCTATGGAAGAAATGATGGGAGAACGATCAGGTTATAGATCATCTTATCGTTCTGGATATCGTGGAGGTCGGTAGTTATGAAAAGAGATAGACTAGATATTAGAGACAAAATGCCTTCAGGAATGGAAGAATATCTGGCACAAAACGGATGGCATTTTAATAAAAAGCTATGTGATTGAGCTGTATCTAAAATGCACAAAAGAGGAGCTAATAGAAAGCCTGAAGAGGTAACATTAACTCCTAAAAGCGAATTAGAGCAATTATTTAGAAACTATGGAATAAAAGTAGATAATTGTGTAGGATACGATGTAATGTATGTATACCATATGGCCAAATCAGATTTTTTTGAATCATCTATTATTAGCGAACAGTATTTATTACAGTTTGTTAAAGATTACTTAGATGATATAGATGGATATGATGGAAAGGCTCTAACAAGATTTTATGCAGACTGCATAGGCTCAGGAACTCCAATAATGTGAGAAGATATGATCTAATATGGTAGTACAGAACATTTATTTGGAGGATTGAGATTGGCACGTAACTGTATATTATGCAGTAGATACTTATTATACAGATGAAATTCTAGAAGAATTAGAACTAATAGGATGTAGTTGATCTGAACTTGTAAAAGCAGAAAATTTATTAAGAAGTAACCAATATAATATAGGAATTACCTATTCAAACTTCAAACATAAATGTTCCATTGTAGTTATTGGATTGACAACATCTGCTGAAGAATTTCAAAATACATTTGATCATGAAAAAGGTCATTTAGCAATGCATATTAGTTCAGCATTGAAAATTAAACCATATGGAGAAGAATATCAATACTTAACAGGTGAAATTGGTCAAAGTATGTTTAAAATAGCTAAAAGATTTTTATGTGATGATTGTCGTCAAAAGCTAGTCATAGAAATAAAAGAAATAGATAAAAAAGATTAATTTTTACAAGATATGCCGCAGAAATGCGGCATTTTTTGTTTATATACAATAAATTAGATAAAAATTTGTTTATTTATTAAATAATCTATAACTTTGCAAATACAAATTAAAAATATGAACTAATATGAATAAAACTAAAATGAAAAAAATTGATTTAAATGTAGCTACTCGATTAATGTTACTGATGAATCTTCCTGAGCAAGGTTCTGTAACTGAAATGATTTCAAAAAGAAATGTTCGGAAAAAGATTGACTTTTCAAGTGAGGAAGTCGAAGCATTGAAGATTGAGAATAAAGATGGTAGAATTGTGTGGTCTCCTGAAAAGGAACTATTAACAGTTGAATTTACAGACAGTGAAATTGGATTCTTAAAGTCAATTATTGAAAAGCTTGATAAAGCTGGATCTATTACTGATAATATCTTAGACTTTGTAGAAGCTATTCAAAGTGAGAATTAATATAAAATTTATTCTATTTTATTTGGAAATTAGAAATTTATATATTATATTTGCTGCGAATATTAAAACACATTAATAATCAATTAATAAGGAAAAATAAGAATTATGATTATCGACGGACAAAACCACATGGATTTTCTATTAGAAGATCCAGAACCAACAGACAAAACTCCTATTACAGATCAAAATACTAATAGTGAGCCAGAACCCGAACCTAGTCCTACTAACCAAGAACCTCCTGAAAACCCTGACCTAAATGCTGGCGAGGGTTTAGATGTGTTTAGTGAGTTCTTAAAAAGTAGAGGACTAAGAGATGGAAAAACTTTACTTTATCAAGATGAAGAGGGTAATGAACAAGAAGTAGACTTTAATTCGTTGGATAGAGACGAACAATTAAATATTCTAAATGAATTAGCCAAGCCTGATTTATCTGATGATGAAGTTAAAACAATTGAATATTTAAGAAATAATAACGTAACTATCCAGGACGTTATTGAATATTATTCTCAGAAAGCAATACAAGATTATATTAATCAAAATGGTCCTGTAAATAAAGCTTATTCTGTAGATGATTACTCTGATGAAGAATTGTATATTGCCGATCTTAAATCTAAGTTTGAAGGTATGACTGAAGAAGAGATTCAGGCAGATTTAGACTTAGCAAAGAGTAATGAAGACTTATTTAAGAAGAAGGTAGAGACAATTCGAAACCAATATAAAGCACAAGAAGATAAAGCAGTAGAAGATGCACAAAGAGCTCAAGAGGAACAGTATAATGCATTTAAATCAACACTTGAGGAACAGTTAGTAAATTTCAATGAAATCTCTCTTGACTATCAAGATGAAAAATCTGATAGTTTACAAATTGAAGATCACGATAAACAAGAGATCTTTAGTTATATTCTAGATCAAGATGAAAATGGAGCTAGCCAGTTCTTTAAAGATTTAAATGATCCACAAGTTCTTGTAGAGCTCGCTTGGTATCGTCTCTTTGGTAAAGATGCTATTTCAGGTATTTCTCAGTATTATAAGAGTTTAATTAAGGAAACTAGGAAGCCCGCAGCTCCTAAGAATGAGCCTCCTAAACCTTCAACTGTAATACCTACTAATGAAGAGAAAAATAAATCAAATCCAGATAAATCAATCGCGTCATTATGAGATGACGAATTATAAATAAACAATTAAATTAAACAATATGAGAATTTCTAGTTTTAGTACAGTACGTCCTCAGATGAGTTCAACTCGTACATATGAGGATTTTTACAAATTTTTAGGTGAAAAACCTGCACGTCTTGGTATTGTATCATCACTTTATGAGCAGTATACCGCATCGTACCTTACTGAATCTCTGATGAATATATATACAATGGAAAAAGACAAGAAAAATAGTTTCCAAAGTATTAATTCATTTATGGTAGAGTGGGACATTAATGTAGGATTTATTAAGAGAATTCCTTTCCTACAGTTTCCTGATGGCGATGGTGCTCAGGGTACTGATATCATCTTCCACTTCCCTGAAAATTATTATCAGAGAAATGACGTAATGATCATCGAAGGATCACGTCAGCAAGTTATCTTCCTGTCACGTCCTGTTCGTAGATCAGATAGAGACTGGGAGATTGTAGGTAAACTACAAGATTCAGATTACAATGCTACTCTTGATGTTGAATTCTGCCAGCCAGGTATGAAGACTCGTTTCTTAACGAACTATCAGCCTGAAATGCATGAGGAAGGATACGTTAAGTATCAGTCAAATGTTGAAAAGCATCGTACATTTATTGCAACACACCGTGCAGATGTAGACTACACTGCTAAGTATCGTGCAATGGAGGACGTTTTCATTCAGATTGGTAAAGGAACAGAAAGTGATCCTGTTTACAAAATGAATGCTGCAGAAAAAGATTGTCTTGATAGCTTCATGGCTGCTCGTGCAAATGCACTGCTTTGGGGTAAGACTAACGTAGATAAGAATGGTAAACCTAAGATCTTTGATCCTGAAACAGGCGAGCCTATTATCTCTGGCGATGGTATTATTCCTCAGATTGAGCGTTTCGCAGGTAAATATGTGTATTCAAAGATGACTAATAAAGTTATGAATACCGCTATCCTTGCCATGATCGCTAAATCAAATAATCCTACTGGCAATAAATATATCTTTATTTGCAATACTCCTATGTGGGCTGAAATTCAAGATAGTCTGTCAGGATATCTTCGTGACTGGAAGACTGTTGGTACATTCATGTTCTCTAAGGGTGCTAATGATTATATCAAAGTTGGTGCAACCTATAACTCATACGAGTATGCAGGTAATACTGTAACTTTCAAAGTTGACCGTGCTCTTGATATCGAATTCCCTGAGAAGAAATATGGTATCTTCCTTGATCTGACTGCTGATGCTGCTAGTGGAAAACCCGCTATTGCAATGTTCACATTCAAGAACAATGAGTTCTGCCATAACTGGTTAGAGGGTGTTGGTCGTAGAAGTGGACGTGAAAGTGGTCCTGTTGCAAGCCCAGTAGCTGCAACTAAACTTATTGACTGGGGTTATGCTGGTGTTGGTGTATTCAACCCATATCGTAGCTTTATCTTAGTTAGTGAAAAGTAATATAAAAAGATAGAATAGAATATTAGTAGGCTTCTCCTTCGGGAGAAGTCTACAAAATATTTAAAACTTAGATATCATTATTTGGTATAGATAAATTTAATAAGAATAAATATGAATAATATAGTAACTTTAAGAAATGTATATGGTAAGGAAAAAGCACATTGCTTTATTAATCCTTTAAAACAAGCAAATGGTTCAAACTATCCTTTTGTAAAAAGAGTTCGTCAGGTAGACGCTAGTGGAGATACAGAAATGATCTTAAGTGAAGCAGAAATTAATAGTCCTGATAGTAATTACTTTATTAAGGAAGATGAACGAATAGAGATTTATGATGGTAAAACGTTTGATTTAGATAATCCTCTAGAAAGAAATATTTGGACTTGCATTAAAGATTCATTCTTAATTGCACCTGAAAGAGATTCTAAAGATTCAAAAGGTAATCTTTTAATTGACGGAGGTCCAAAACGTTATGGTCAAGCTGAATTCTATGTAGAAAGACCTGGAGTTGAATCTGAAAAACGTATCGAACGTATGAAGCTTGTAACAAAAGCGTTCACTTATATTGAACAAGATTCTGCTAAAGGAAGACTTACCAAAACAAGGTTACTTGGCAAATCAATGAGAAATGCTCCTGACTCAGATGTTCAGGACTATTTATATCAAAGAGCGGAAAAAGATCCAATGGTTGTTATTGACCTTTATACAGGATCAGATACAGCACTTAAACTGCTGCTTATTGACGCAAAAGAACAACGTGTTATCAACCTTCAAAGTGGAGTTTGGATGTATGGGGATGTTCGTCTAGGTACAACTGACGAATCTATCTTACTCTTCTTGAAGATTCCTGCAAATAAAACTATCTACGAGGGTATTACATTAGAGACATACCCTGATCTTCAGAAACTAAGTTTAAAAGAAACAGTAGAGGAAAAGGCTGAAGATAAAGCTGAGGAAAAAGTTGAAGATAAAGCTGAGGAAAAAGTTGAAAAGACGGAAAAGAAGAAAAGCAATAAATAACAATATATAATGACTATTAGACAAGCATATGAATACATTTTAGTTGAATGCAACAAGGTGAAAGCTCCTCAAGTTTTACTTGAGGACTTCATATACTTGTTTAATAAAGCAATTCAACAATATATAAACGGTGTATATAACAGAAGCGAATACAATCAACAAAGTTCAGATGACTTAGGATTTTTACAAACTACATCAGTAATTAAAGTAGGTAAAATTGCTCCAAGACAGGAATTCAATGATACTGTTTGAGAGTTAGAATTACCTAAAGATTACTTACATATGTTGAATTGTATTGCAGAATTTACAGGTAGTGATTCAAATAAATCCAGATGTGGAGATGGAGTTGGTCGAACAATTACATCAACATGTCAGAGGTTAACTGCAGATCTTTATGCAGGTATTATTAATAATTATTATATGAGGCCATCACATAAAAAGCCTTACTATTATATTATTAATCATAATGATAATAACACTGAACCTCTAAGAAATTCAGAAGTTATTCCAACGAATTTAACCATGGATACAGAGATTCAAAACGGATCTTATCAGCCTGGATGAGCTGATTCTGAATTAACATATAGAAATGAAGTGTTTTTAAAAGAACAATACAATAGAATTTCGAATCAATCTACTGTAAAATTGGAAATTCATAGCGGTACTTCTACATGAGCTTTAAATAAAGTTTATGTAACATATTTGAAGTCTCCTATGTACGTTTCCATGACCCAAGACAAGAATCTTGAAATTGAAGATAATTCTCAAGTCTTGGAATTTCCAGATTATGTTTGCTATGAGATTATAAATATAACAGTTAGATTACTGTTAGAGAATGCTAGTGATCCAAGATTACAAACGAACATTCCAATTAATCAAACTATAGCAGTTCCTGGAAATAAATAAATTTATTAACTTAAAAATTAAAAATTATGTTTGATTTTCAAAAAGAAGTAATAATTAATTCAAACCTGCTTGACGATGGTGTAAATCCTCGTTTTATGGTTATGGATGGGCCTGTTAAATTATTTCGAGTATTACGTTGTGCAGACTATAGAAAAGAAGGCTTAGTCGAAGGAGTTATTTACAAAACTCCAGCAGAAAAAGGCCAAGTCGCTAGTGCAGCATTTAATTTACCTACGAAAGAAGGTACTTATAGAGTAGTAATTGGTATTACTCTAATCGGTAAATACCTTGCAGATTACGCTATGCCTTGGTCAAATTTTGGTAAGGCTGTACTTGCTGAATTTGAGGTTTCTGCTGAAGATTTAGGAAAGACTAAAGAACTTCAGGAAAAAATGATTAAGGCTATCGAAATGGCTATTCCTGAAAACTACAGATATGTAAGAGTATCTGCAGAAGATTCAGACAAAGTACTTGTAAGTTGCACTGATTCACATCAGGTCATTACTGTAGCTGAACTTCAGGAACAAAGAGGTATTAGTTGTCCTGATAGTTGCACTGAGAAGCAATATGTAACGGTTGATGAGGCTGTAGAAGTAACTAAGAATAAAATGGAAATTGGTACTGCTGCTTGGCTTCAGGAGAATCTACGTTTCCCAAGTTATCCTAATATACGTTATGCAGCTCTCAATGAAGAGGAGTATCCAGTAAACGGAGGTTTGTATACTCAATTCTCATTCTTATATTGCATGCCTCGTAAGGGGCTTCATGGACAGGGAACAGTAGGACAAGCTCTTAAATCAGTTACGACACATACGTTCTATGTATTATCATCACTTGTTGATAAGTTTGAAGAGGATCTGAAAAAAGTATTTGGAGACGATTCAATTAAAGTTGTTAGTCCTGATAATACTGAATTAATTAATATCGAATTCGTATCTGCACTTAAGGTTTCAGTACAGGATATTAACGAAGGAAAAGCAATAATTAAAGCAAATGTATCTGGTCCCGCTGTTAGTCCAAATCTTATTAAATATTCAATTAAAGAAGAAGATAGTAAGTATCAAATCGATAACGATGGTAAGCTTACTGTAAAAAAAGGACAAACTGCAGCAGAAGGTGATAAGTTTACAGTTAAAGCCTCTTATGGTAATGCTGTAGCAGAACAAGAGTTTACAGTAGGAGCTTAATACTCCTTTTAACATATATCACTAGAAGAAGGCAGGGCGGGGTAATTTCCCTGTCCTGCCTTTAATTTTTAAACTGAAGTTTATGACAATAGAAGCAATAGCAAGTGCTGTATATAATAATACAGTAACTGGATTAGCAGGAATCACTTCAAATCCAAAAATATCTGTAGAGCAACTTCAGGATGAAGTAGTGGCAGAGCGTAATCAAATAATGAGAGAATTTCTTTTAAAAGGAATTCTTAATTTAGATGAATTGTTTTTAGCAATTAATTGTATTGAAGTTGATTGTGATTACATGTCAAAATGTTGTAATTTGCAAGTTGGAGAAAAAGCATTACATTTTGAAATTCCACCGATTATTTATATAAACGGAATTGATACAATAAGATTTGTTGGCAGTATAGATAGACATACTCGTTATAATATTTATACAGATGAAACTTATAGATTTCATAAGTATAGAAAAAATAAACCAGGAAGTCCATATGTCTATATAGATACTGCAATTAATTCTAATGGTAATATGGACGGATATATTTTTAATGTTCCTTTTGTGAAATATATATCTGTAATTGCACTATTCTTAGATCCAAGAAAGCTTTTAGAATGAGATTGTTGTTCTGAAAATCCTGAAGTATATCTAGATTGTGGAATTCTATCTGATGAAATTATTAAAAGAATGACTGAGAAATATATTCGCTGGTATAAGCAACTCGCTACTCCTGTCACTCCTAACGACCAAACTCCTAAATAGTTATGAAGTTAAATAATATAAATTCTGTATATTCTCTTGCTAATATATTATACGGGGTTACAATAAATCCTGATAATTTTGAGGATATAGTTTTAAATGGTTTACAGTTAATAGGTAACAAACATTCTAGAATGTATAGATATGTAGGAGATACTACAAACAGAATACTAGAATTACCTTGTAATTTATCTTTTATAGAATCTGTGACAATTCCATTTGAAGACTTTCAATCTACTTCAGATACTAGTATTTTTCCATTAGTTCAAAATGCTTATTATGAAAGATATAATGAAGCTTGAAAATGAAATAAAGATCCTTTATATCAATCAGGAAAACTATTAAATTATAATGAGATAAATAATGCATTAGAGTTTGATAGAGATTATTCGAATGTATCTGTACTGTATCATGGTGTAATTGTAGATGATGACGGACTTCCACTTATAACAGATAAAGAATTAACTGCATTAGCTGCATATGCAGCATATATTGATTTATATAAAAAGAGTCTTGTATTAAGAGATGGCAATTCTTTTCAAATGGCTCAAGTAGTTAAACAAGAATGATTAAGAGCTTGTAGTGATGCTAGAGTTCCTGAACATATCTCACAAAATGAAATGAATGAGATTCTTGATGCTCGTACACGTTGGGATAGAAAGCAATATAAGAAATCATTTAAACCTGTTAACTAATGAATAAAAAAATGTTTCCTCATGGTTTTAACTCTAGGGAACTATATAATGGGTTAAATCCTAAGTTATTAAAAGGAAGATGAGTAAAAAATAGATATAAAGATCGTAAGAATCTAGCTGCTAAGATTTTTGATGACTGTTTTTATGAGATCTTATTGGATATTATAAATAATAATGTTACCTTTGTACTACCTCTGCGTTTTGGGAATTATGGAGAAATTTCTATGAAACAAATTGCAGATGAAGACTTTAAACAAGCATATAGAAGAGGTAAATTTAATAATATTGATTTTGTATTATCTCAATTTACAGGAAACCAGCTAGTATATAGATATATGAAGCATAATAAAGAAACTATGGAAAAACCAATCTATGTTGATAAATATCTTAAAAAACTCATAGATCAATATACTGAAGAAGCAAAAGTGTACTATTAATTATGATTAAAGAATTAGACGATTATTTAGGTATTATACAAGAAAAATATCCAAAGATCTCAAAAGATGAGTTAAAAAGAGTTATAGAACACGGTTTTAGTAGTTTTCATTTATTAGCTAAAAGTGGAGCAGATGTAGTTTTAGGAAATCATAACTATACTGCTTTTTGTGGAAAGATGTTTTTTGATGATTATAAAAGAGTTAGATATAATAATATTAAACATCGTATTAAATTAAGACTGAAATATAAGTACGCTCAAGAAGTATATAACGGAGCGTACTATTTCGGTCTAACTGAAGCTGAGTGAGAATTTTATAAAACTCAGATAACTTCAAAGCGTAGATCTAAAATAAAGTTTAGAGATTTGAAGTTATATAAAATACAAGAAGAGTGTTATTTAGATAGATCTAGAACACATTTCTTTAAATTATACTATCCAATTGATGTTGGATGGACATTTTTAAAAAGTGAAATCACAACAAGAAACTTTGAATATATAGCATATAGAGATGTAAAAAATAAAATAATAATGATTTAATATGGCAAAAGAAGAAATAATAGGGTCTCCTAGAAGAAATTTAGTTTTTGAAACTAGTGGGGTAATAAGAGTAAAAGTTGGAGATAAATATTATAAGTTAAATTATGATAAAGAAACAACTGATGATGAAGACGAAGAATCTATAGAGTCTAAAATTATAATTGTAGACGATATATTATTATATGAGACAGGGCAGTATGAATATCCTGGAGATAGAAAAATAATCTTTGCATTAAACGGAGGAATTTATTATACATTAGATAATAGTTATTTTAGTTTTAGTGATTCTCAAAATTCAGATGCTTCTCTTGAAGGGAATATAATATTTGATAATACTGTAATATTTAATGGAACCCCTCCATTTAAATTAAGTAGTTCAGAAGTTATAAGTAATCTTAATGCACAGTTTATTGATGGGCATAGTTGAAATGATATTCAAGCATTATTAAATAAACAGAACATCTCTTTTAATACATTAGAAACTACAGATGGAAAATTTATAGCTGAAGATGGGAAAGTTACATGTAATACAGTAGTTTGTAGTAATGCTAATATTAAAAAACTTAGTTTTGAAACTCTTTCTGGAAATATCTCAATTGGAGGAAATATAAGTGTTACAGCAAGCGAGCTAGATATTGATGGAAATCTATATGATCTTGGAATAAATATTTTACAGCTTCTATATAAATTATATTCTGTAAAAGGAATAAATACTAGTAAGACTACATTCGTTGAGTTTGCTAAAGATCTTGTAAAATCTGTAAATACAAGTTATAATTGACAAACTCCATCAACATATACCTCTCATCAATTAGATTTTGATAAACAACTTTTATCAGAATCTTTTTATTGGGAGCCAATAAACATTGAATCTTGAAAGAATATTTCGTGCATACCATTATCTGTTGCAGATAATTATTATATAGATCCTGAAGAAATTACAGAAGATACAGAAGATACAGAAATTACTGAAAGTGCAGAAAATATTGCACGTTCATCTAATCTATACAATGAGATTATAACAAAAATTTACATTATTCCAGAGGAAAATAAATCTACATTTAATGGTGTCGTTTTAAAATTATATATAGATTCAGGATTTGTTACTCCTGGTACAGAGGGAGAATTAATTATAAATGAATACAAAAAAGATACATCTGAGGAGATTGAGAATATTAGTGCAAAGTTCATAGTCACAGGTATTAATAATGACGAAATATATGTACATACTACATACATTTCAGATAAAGCAAGCTTTCTAGCTCTTTCTTCAGAATCTATTGGGTTGTATGCATATTCAGAAGCTGAGAATCTAACTTCAGATACTGAAGAACAACCGTTTACCTCAATTAATGTACAATATTATCAAGAGCCTGAAGAAACTTCAGAGTATTATAATATTATACTAGAAACTAATCCTGAATCTATCGGTTTTTATCAAACTAGTAATACAGTTATTGGAAATTTATCTGTAATATCAGACGATATACTAAATCCTTCTGGAATAGGGATTTATAGTGATAACTGTTATTTAAATAACCCAACTATATGCCTATACAATAGTGCTGAACAAAAGAGTTATCTTAAAATATCTGCTTTAGGAACATCATTCGTTGGAATAAACGATGCTCAAGAAAATTGAATTAGTATCGAAAATACAGGCAAATGTAGTTTGAAGAGAGGCAATCTATATAATATTAATAACTATGATACTTTTTGTAAGTTTGGGCCTTTAGTTGTATATGAAGACGGTTCTGCAACTTTAGGAAGTGGAGATACTCAAATTACTATATCTGCATCTGGAGAAGTTAAGATTCCTTCTGCAGCAATAACTACATAATAACTATGAAGAACAAATTAAATCAAATAAATCAGTTTAATGGAGGAATGATAAAGGATATAGAACCATTAATGGTTCCAAATACTGTAATGACTGATTGTTTAAACGGCACTTTAATTACTTATAATGGTAATGAATTTGCCTTACAAAACGATATGGGTAATTATGGGTTTAAAAATGGAGCTTTGAGTAATGGTTTTGTTCCTGTTGGAATGAAAGAACACCAAGGAGTATTATATATTATTTCATATAATCCAATTGACGACAAAGTAGAAATTGGAAGTTTTCCATCACAACAAACAATCTTTACCCCAATTGTAGATAATAAGGATGCTACAATTAAGGATATCATTATTGATAAAACATCTTTATATAAAGATTTAGAAGGTGAAACTAAAATTATACTTCTTAGTAAAGATCCTAATTTTTATTTAAATCCAGGAGATAAGTATCTTCTTATATATGAAAATTCAGGTGAATATTCCTTTAAGGAAGCACTTGAACAGCTAAATAATAAATACTATAGACACTTAGTTCCTTATATTCTTACAGATGAAAATAAATTGTATAATATAGATGGGCTTCTTGAATTACAAGTCGATAAATCCACAACTAATAGAAGTGATTGGATTCCTGTATCTTGGGATATTCCTGGCTGGCTTGCTGTAAAGTTTAGTATTACGGTTCCAGAACAATTTAATATATATTTTGATAAAAGTAAGACATATGTAGATGATAGTGATTCGAATGCTATAAAAGTTTATCCAGGCGGAGATCTTAGAGTACAAACTTATTGGAATCTTGTAAATTATGCCGATGGAGATTTAGATAAGATTCAAAATAATTTAGTATATTTTTTACATGATTATGACACTTTAGATGAAAAAAATATAAGTAAATTATCTCCAATAAGTCTAGAGCCTAATCAATTAATATCTTATAATAATTTCCAGTCTATAATATTTAATACTATTGATGCAAAAACGCTTGGAAACTATAAATATATTACTCCCGCATTATTAGTTGAAAATGAAGGTAAGAAAAATTATATAATATATAGTCAATTTACACAAACAATTTCTAGAGATCCTATAACAATAGATCCTAATGAAATACACTTTGGAAGAAATTATTTTAAATATTTTGTAGGAGATAATTCTCTAACAATGCTTACTTCTTGAGAAAGTTTTCCTGGAGTTAGCCTTGAATATAAGTTAGAAAGATATTCTACTTCAGATTCAGACAACCCCTATACTGCTATTGATTGGACTTCGGTTTCTGATATAATAAGTAATGGAACTATTATTATAGATATACCCTTTTCTGAAAATAATGAAGACATAGCAGAGTATGATACTACTCAAACTGGAGAACCTAAGATAAAAAAAGTTAATTTTAATAAAGAGGATATATACTTTCTAAGTCTTCGTTATGTTATTAATATTGAATCTGGAAATCCTATTAGAGGAGATATAGAACCTGCCGAAAATAGAATTTATGCCACAGAACTTGTAAATAGGTGATATTATGTTAAAGATAACTTTAAGGATATTACAGGACAAGACCTTGTAAATTACTTTGCTGATTATATAAAACTCGAACTTAATTCAGGTAATTATGCGTTTACAGAAACTGCTTTTCTAAAACGAAGAGGTAATGAAGATTCAAAAGATGAAAAAATAAATAATTATTCATTTGATTCTAGTGACTATTTTAGTGAAATTAAATTAGTATATCCAGAACCTCCTGGAGAAACGTATGATACTTCTAAGATTGGAATTAAGACTATATTTAAACAAGGCAATACATATTCTATTAAAAAGGTAGGAAACTCTGAAGTATATACTATATCTGTTCCAAAAGACCAAAATGGAGATGACGGTAGATTATGAAGATGAATCACTTCTAAAGGCGTTACTGTTAACAATGGCAAGGCTATAGATTCTAAAGGCAATACTTATACACTACTCTTTAATAAAATAGATGGATCTTTTTCATTTGATTTGTTTAATACTTTTACAGTTACAAATACTGAATATAATATTGTAAAAGAAATCAGTAGTAGTGATAAATATTTATATGAATATCATCCTATTGGAAAAACTAAAACTAAAGTTACAGATAAAGACGATACTCATACAATAGAATATAGACCTGAATATGTAGAATTTAGAAAAAACGGTTCTGGAAGAGATAAATGATCAATGTGTTTCTGGTGGAAAGAGGTAGGTCCTTTTACTATTAGGTTTGAAAACAATAAGTTGTATTATGGTGAGAATACAGAAGAATTCACTCCAGAAAAGAACTGACCTAGTGTTCTTGGAGATTTAAATATTTCAAGTGGAACTAATTGGCATAGAACAGATTGAAAACCAGATAGCCATTCTGCAACTAGTACAAAAAGTTATGCAGATGATTATGGATTTAATATATATAATTTCTATAATGCAAAATATAGTAATGATAGTAGCCATTCTGGAGATTCTGGTTTCTTTGGCAGATACGGATCTGCAAATAATTTCTGTCTTGCAATGTCATATGAAACAAAAAATTCATGACCTTGTATATATTACTGTGCTAATAAGGCGCCTTCAGAGAAAGATGCTTCTTATATTTCTAAAACTTGTATGTATTCCTATCTTATGATGATATACTGTTTAAGATGTTGTATGTCTTCTAAAAATAATATAATTTATTATTCTTTATATAACTATGGAGAATCTCTTATAAATCCAGTATATATAAAAACTATTAATCTTTCTGGAACATATGATTGAAAATATTTCATGGATGAGGGAGTTGACATTCCAGATGAAATAGATTCAATATTTAATGGAGTATCTTTTGCAGACAATAATGTGATATCTACAAATACAAATGTCAATTTTAATTGTATAGTTACTCCTGATGAATCTTTTAAATATGAACTCCAAAGGTTAATAGATAATAAGAATAGTGATGTAAGAATTAAAGTAGATGAATTAGAAAGACAGCCAAATATAAAAAGTGGGGACCTGTATCTTATTCATGAGTATAATGAGAATGCAAATAAAGTGAAATTAACTAATGCTATAAAAAGTATGGTGTTTACAGATCAAGTAAGATCTAATATGGATGCTACTTTAGAATTGTTTATGAGAGAGACAGATAATAATACGCGTTCTGTAGCAAGAGAGTTTATTTCTAATATATATGATGACGGGCAATAATGGATATAAAACTGAAAGTAAAAAAGTACAAGGATACTGGAGATATTGCTTGAGAGTATAATCCTTTACGTAATTTAAAAAAATCTGATGATCAGATTGATGATTTTACAGTAAGTAATTCTCAATTAAAATTAGATCTAGAAAATCCTATAGACATAGAATGTCAAAGTTCTTATGATGGAAGTACAAATTTAATATTCAACGATGATAAAAATCCTCCTAGAATAATAAATACTAGAGTAGCGTTATTAGAAAATAATAGATATAAAATTATAAATCGAAACCAAATTAAACAATCTAATTTATATACAGAAAATGAATTAGATCAACAAACTAGGTTATTTAGAAACGTTACTAGAATTCCAAAGATTCAATTTAAAAATGTAGATTACTTTGGAACTCTCAAAGGAGGGAATTATATATTTTATATAAAATATTCTGATAGTGACTATAATGAAACTGATATTGTTGCTGAATCAGGAATAGTGTCTGTATTTAAAGGAGATTTATCAAATCCTAAGACTTGTGTTGGAGCTTATATGGATGAACGTACTGATAAATCTATAATACTTTATCTTAAGAATATAGATACGTCTTTTAGTTATATAAATATATATTATAGTAGAACAAGTTGTGATGTAAATGGTATTTCTAAAACAGATTTTCATAAAATAAAAAAGACTTATGAAATAACTGATGTCAATCAAACAATAACCATTAATGGATTTGAAGAACTTGAAGACATAACTGCAGAAGATTTAAATATACAATATAACTATGTAGAGTCTGTAAAAAGTCAGGCACAAGTTCAAAATAGATTATTCTTTGCAAATGTTTCAAAACTTAAAGAAGACTCTGCTATTTTAAGTAATCTTGCGTTATATATTAATGTAGAAGAATGTCAAGAACATGATATAGGATATATTACAGATACATATGGAATTTATAAAGGAGATATTACTGCTGCAGAATACTATTCTCCATATAATATATATTATAGACTTGGGTATTTTCCTGGGGAGATTTATAGGCTAGGAGTAGTATTTATATATAATGATGAGCATTTATCTCCTGTATATAATCTTAGAGGTATTGATTTTAATCTTTCAACTTATCATTTTAAAGAAAAAGGGGATAATAGAGAGATAATATCAAGTAATAAATGTAATTATGATTATAATATAGACTTAAGAGATCCTGAAACTATAGAAAATAAAGATTTTATATCTTTAGAAACTTTAGAAAATACAAGAGGAGTATTTAGATTCACTAAAGATAAGACTATTATTGATCATGACGGAAAATCTGTGAAGCCATTGGGATTAAAAATTAGAATCCCTGAATTTGTAATTAATAAACTTAAAGAACTGAATATTAAGGGATACTACTTTGTTAGGCAACAGCGTATTCCAACATTTTTATTCTCTGGGTTATCTATAGGAGTTGACACTGTAAGTGGAGTTCCTTGTCTTGATCTTTCTGAAGGAGGCCAAAATCCAAAGCTTGTAACAGAATCTTTTGTAAATAAAAATAAGGTATTGATTAACGATTATGATTCAAAACTTATATATAGTAACAATTGTAGCTATTCAGGATTATTATCAGCAGATGTTAAGTGTGATAAGCAAATGCAATCTCTACTTAACTCAGATAGATATAAATTAGTAGAAGCATACAAGTTTAATCAATATAACGCATCAGGAAGAAGTTATACCTTAGATTTAACAAATGTTGAAAGTACAAATGCAGAAACAACAAGCGAACTTTTATATATAGACTCGGATATTCCTCAGAAAATTATTAATGATAATATCTTTTGTACTAGAGCAGGAATGCAAGAAGAAATTAAACAACAAACCTGTTTTGGAAAAGAGGATATGGAATCAAGCGATGCTCAATTAGTTAGAGGAGTATTTACTGATTTTGTAGGATGTAATACTTTACTTGGTAAATCATCATTATATAATGTTTATATAAAAAATTACTCCGAAACATTTAATAAGGAATATTTTCAAATAAGAATCGATGATAATTCTCCTTACTTTGCAGTATCTGATAGATATGCTACAGATACTAGTATGATAAAAGACAAGGATATTACAGATTGTACTACTAATTATAAAGACGAAGAAGATAATTCTATAGAATTTAATTGAAGCGTCATTCCAATATTATATCGTGGGGATTGCTTTACTTATACAACTACCATTAGATTACATAGAAATTTCACTTCTCAAACAGTTCCTACAAATGATACAATAGTAGATTTTAATACTTGAAAAGATAATTTTAAAGGTATTAGAAATACTGAAAACTGGGATGATATAAATATTGGAGATATTAATGCAGTAGCTATTGGAAGTTGAATAACATTTAAAGGATTATCTAATAATAATATTTCTCTTAGAAGCATTGATGAGTTTAATACAGAAGAAATTGCATTAATGGGAAATCCAAGAGGATTTTATCCTATACAAGGTATGTCTACTAAATCTTCTGCTAAAATTCCAGAAAGTAACTTATATAATAGAGGATATAGTACTACTCTAGGATTTAAAAGAAATTATAAGCACATAGATGTACCTTATGAAGTTGACGAGTTTGATACTCGTATAATGTTTAGTGATATTCAGGTAGATGGAAACTTTAAGAACTCATATAAGGTATTCCAAGGATTATCATATGAAGATTTAGATAGACAATATGGAGGTATAGTAAAAATTCTTCCTTGAGGAGGAAATCTATTAACTGTATTTGAGCACGCTATAGCTATTGTTCCAATAAATGAAAAAGCTCTTATTCAAACTACTACTGGGCAAAATATTCATATGTATGGATCTGGAGTATTACAAAAGCAAATGACAATTATATCTGATATGTATGGTTCTATATGAAAAGACTCTATTATAAGAACTCCTAGAGCAGTATATGGTGTTGATACATATGCTAAGAAAATTTGGAGATTTTCTGATAGAGGTCTTGAACTTATATCTGATTTTACGATTCAAAGATTCCTTAATGATGAAATAAATCTTAAGGAACTTGAAAAAACAGTAGCATTAGGAACAAGAAATGTTAAAACTCACTTTAATGCTTATAAAAATGATGTTATGTTCACTTTTTATAATGATGATAAAATTTGGAATATATGTTATAATGAAGTACGTAGCATGTGAGTTACTAGATATTCGTGAGTTCCTTTATTATCAGAAAATATAAATAATACATATTTTAGTTTTGATTTGCTTAAGAGTAAAATATTTAGTATAATAAGTAATAATCTTCGAAAAACTGATGATCTTGTAAAGGTAGGAGAAGAATGAACTGGAAAATATGTTACTTCTGATAGAGAATACTCAAAGTTTACTTTCACAGTTGATGGATATGATGGATATAATATTAATAGTGTTGTTATAAAAGGATATTACTGAGATGAAGATGAAATAAAAACTGATTCACTTATTGAATGCAAAGCAAATGAAGAAACCTGGCTTATGGATGAAGTAAGTGAGAATTGGGTTGAAATTAAAAATAAAAATGTTGGAAATGCTATAGATGCTGAATCAGAAGAGGATCGTCAGAAAATAATCTATGCTAATTATCTTGAACAGAAGGATGCGGCTCCGTTTTCAATAGAATTTAAAGATCTATACAGAAAAGAAGACAGAGGCTATTTATATTATACTATTGAAGTAAAATATACTCCATATGTTGTAACTTCATCAGAAGATAATCCTTCTGAAGATGAGAGTGGAAACCTTATGAGTAATTGTATTGTTTTTGGAATTGAACGGTCGTATACAGCTGGAGCTATTATTCCTTATGAAGCGCTAAAAGAATTCGACATGCTGAAATATCAAGATGATTGAAATAAGGCACTATTATATAATATTTTCGTACACGGTAGAAGTAACATTATTGATGAGATAAATTATTTTGATAGTGATGAAACAAATCAAATATTACCTACTAAATGATATAATAAACAGGAACCTTTTGAGTTTGAATTTATAGTTAATGAACCAAAAGGAATTCATAAAATATTTGACAATTTAGTAATAATATCTAATAATGTTGAACCAAATTCTATTGAAATAGAAATTACTGGAGATGTATATGAATTTAGTAAAAGAGCTATTTATAGAAATAAAACTTTTAATAAAAATGAATCTACAAATGCTAATTTCCCAGAAATCTATTTAGATAAAGAATCTAAAGGATATAAAACAGAAGTTACATGAGATCCAATTCGAAATGAATATTACTTAAATGTACATGCAGATTGTTTAAATATAAAAGAATATGGAAGACGATTAGGTAATATATACTATAGTGAAGATTCTTGGTATTTCCAAGTACAACCAATATATTATGAACAAACAAGCTCTAATGATTTTGAATCTCCATTAAAGGCAACTAAAGTTCGAGATAAATATGCAAGAATTAGAGTTAAATATAAAGGTGATAAACTTGTTATTATTACTGCATTACAAACATTAATGACTCAAAGTTATGCATAAAAGAATAAAAAAAATGGAAATAGGAGGAGTTAGTTCTGGGAATATTATTAGTCCAGATATGTTAAAACAGCTTGGTCTTAACTTAGGAAACTATAATGCTTTCATTAGTGCTTCTATGAATAAAATCAAATCAGATATTGGAAATTTTAAAGATACTAAATCTGATTCTGATGCAGATGAAAGGAATCCTTTCTCTACCGCAAAAGGTATGTTTTCACAAAAAACTGTAGATTCTGTTAGAAATTGACAGAATGATACATTTGCTGGAGCAGAAACTGTAAATAAGCTAAATGGCAAATTTGGAGGAGCTTTTCAAATGGGAGACCAGTTCATTGGAAATCTTAACACAGCCCTTGTAGGAAATGAGAAAACTGGATCTACTGCTCAAGTAATGTCTGGAGTTAAAGACATAGGACACAATGTAGTAAGTCAATTTAATCCTATGGGTGGAATGATTAATACTGGAGCTAAAACTATAGGAAATCTTATTGGAGGAACTAAAGATCGTGTTGAAGGTACTGGTTCTCAAATACAAGGAATGGTAAGTGATGGTCTAAGTATGCTTGGCCCTATTGGAATGGCTGCTGGAGCTGCATTAAATTTAATTAATGGTATTGGAGGAAAGCGTATTAATAAATTAGTAGATAATACATCTGATATTAGTAACGAATATAGTGGTTCAAAGAAATTTATCAGTAATAGTATTGATAAATATAGTAATAAAAAAGCTGGATTATTTGACTTTGGATTTCATCGAAAAGGCCAAAATGCTATAACTAGAGCTAGAAGAATGCAAAATACTACTTTAGATATTACAGATGCAGGTAAAAAGCGACTGAATAATCAAATAGGTCAGTCTCTTGCTAGTAAAAACTTCAATACTTATAATGGATTAGATAATATGTATTCCTTGGCTAAAAACGGAATGAAATTTCCTGAATTAGATGAAGCTAGAGCATTCTTACAGAAACGACCAACACAATCTACAGAAACACAAAAATTCCAACTCGGAGGTAAGATGAATTTAATTCCTGAAGGAAACTTACATGCACATAAACATCATTTAGAAAATGTAAATCCAGAATTAAAAGATCAAATTACTAAAAAAGGAATTCCTGTAGTAGCACAATCTGAAGGAGGAATTGTTCAGACAGCAGAAATTGAAAAGGAAGAATGGACACTTAGAAAAGAATTTACCGATAAACTTGAAGCTTTATATAAAGCATATCAAGAAGATTCATCTAATGAAATTGCAATTGAAGCTGGAAAATTAGTTTGTCATGAACTATTAAAGAATACAGATGATAGAAGTGGACTAATTAAAAGTATAGAGTAATATGCCATTAGATATAAGATCACAAGTTGTTACAGCTCTGGATAATATCAATAAAAATCCAGAGCTGTATACTCCTCCAAAGCCAACTACATCTTTAGAGACAAGAATTAACGATTTAAAAGAAACTAATCCTAGTAAATATAGAGAACACATTTCTACATTAACATCTTCTGCAAATAGTGGAAATGAAGAAGCTAGAGAGTTGTTAGGAAAGATAGGAGAGGATGCTACTAGACAGAGAAGAGGGTATGAAGGATTAAATACAGCTATGTATGCTTCAGCAATAATTGGAGCAGGAGCTTTGGCGGCGCCAAGCGCATCTTGAATATATAGTCAATTACCAAAGTGAATTAAAACAGGAATTGACATAGGATTAACTGTTGATGGAGCTAGAAATTTTCTTAGTGATAATGGAGTACAAAAACTTATAGAGAAGCTAAAGCAGGAAATTATGGAAAAGCTGTTTTATCTGGAATTGGAGATATATTAGATATTGGAGGTAGTCTAGGATTATTAAAAAGAGGAATAAATTTTACTAGAAATAGATTTCTTAACCAAGGAGTTCAACCATATACGTTTCCTTCTATTCCTACAAATACACAAAATTCAACTAATTCTGAGTTAAGAAAACGATATTTAGATAAACTTAGAAAATATGCAGAAGTAGTTAAAGATAAAACTCCAAATACTTTTACTAAAAAACATCCTAAAACTGGAGACGATTTATCAAAAATAAAACTTAAAAATGAAGAATTAGATATTATTGAAGATCTTCCAGTACCTTCAGAAAAAACTAAATACTTCGAATCTATACCATATAATATAGCTAAACGAGAGGGATATAAGGTATCAAATATTGTTTCAACTAATCCTAGAGTAGCGATTTATAATTCTACTAAAGGAAATCAATTAGCTCATGGATATTTCTTTCCTAAACGATCTAATGAAAGAGACTTAACAAATTATGTATTCTTAAATAATACTGGGTTTAATAGATCTACTATGACTCATGAATTAAATCATAAATACGTATATGACGGTCAGATATTGCCAACTGAATTAACTTCAAAACAGGAAAAATTAATCACGGAGGCATATCCAACTAGAATAGAGACTATTCCTGGAAGTAATACTACAATAGAACGTAGAGCTGTTAATGAACAACTCCGTGAAGAGTTTGTAAATGAATTTTATAAAAGAAACGGACGATATCCTGAAATTAATTCTGATAGAAATGAGCTATTTGAGTTTCTAGAAAAAATGCCAGAGAAGGAATTTGAGGAGATAATTAAAAGACCTTATTTACGAACACGGTACCTTAATGATTATTTAGATCGTATCGGAGACTTACGTAATGAAGAATTAGAAGATATAAGTTTTTGAAAAAATCTAGGAGTTTCAAAAGAACCTTCTAAATACTGAGATTCTAAAATGAAATATGCAATAGGAAATATACCAGTAATGCTTGGTTTTGGATTATATAATAATTTTAACGATGAAAGAAACGATAATTGAAATAGCAGATAAGAAATATAAAGTCTTAGTTGCAGAAACAGAAGAGGAAAGAACTCAAGGTCTCTCTAATGTAGAATCTATGGATGATGATGAAGGTATGCTATTTGTTATGCCTGAAGATCAGGGTCAGGTTGTATTTAATACAGAGGAAATGGAATTCGATATTGATCTAATCTTCATAGATCAAGACGATGAAGTTTATAATGTTGTATTAGGTAAAGCTCATAGTTCAGAAGTTATAGTTTCTGAACCTTCTGATTCTGAAGACACCACTAAATATGTACTTGAAGTTAATGCTAATTCTGGAATTCAAATAGGAGATGAGTTAGATTTTGAGGATGATGAAGATGATATTAGCGAAGAAGAAGTAGATAAAATGTACATTCTCGGATCTGATGGAAAACCTCAAATGGATCTTGTAGGAGGTGAACGCATTATTAGTCGCCTGGAAACTAAGCAATTAATAAAGAAAGCTAAAAAAGCTAACAGAGAAAAAACTGAAAATGCCTACAAAAAATTAGGTAAATACATGTTTAAAATACTAGAAAAACAAGATAATCGAGATCCAGAATACGTTGAATCGCCAAAATAGATAAAATGAAAAAGGAGAGTAATTTCTTACTCTCCTTAAAAGATATTAACTATCTTTTATAACCCTATATTGCCTCATGTTTAATCTAGCATCTCCAAAGAGAATGAAATAGACTCATTTTATACTCTTGGGTTGTAGGACAAAGATAATATATTATTGCTAATGTGGCAAGTGTTTTCATAAAAATTTAGTGTAAATGAAAATTTTAGTAATTTTATTTGGATATTAAGAACTAAAGTGTTATCTTTGGGCATTAAATGAATATATGACAATCATAGAGTTATGAGATATCTATAAAAATTAAAATAATTTAAATTATGAAAGTTAAAAAGTATCAAGAAGGCGGTCCCGCTCCTGCTCCTGCAGCACCTGCTGGTCCACAAGGTGGACAAGATCCACTACAAATGTTAGCAGAGATGGCAGCTCAAGCATTACAGACGCAAGACTGTCAAGCAATGGCTCAAGTCTGCGAAGGTTTCTTAGCTCTTTTACAGCAAGCTATGAGCGAAGGACCACAAGGTCCTGTAGGTCAAGCTCCTGAAGGAGAACCAGTTTTCAAAAAGGGTGGAAAAATGGTAGGTCGTAAGAAATGCGCTAAAAAAGAAAATGGCGGAGAAATGAAAAATAAGTTTTTCGGCAAAAAGTAATTTAATGATCATTAGATAAAAGGGAGATTTGACATGATCAATCTCCCTTTTTATATATAAAGTAAGTGTGATAAAATGGCACAAGTAATTAAATATCAACAAGGCGGTTCTACTCCTACTCAAAAATACGGCACTTTTACTATAGATGGTAATCAATATCAGGTTGATGATGATTTTCTAAATCAGATGTCTTCTTATGGAAAAACATTAGATCAAGATACTGCATATCAATTTAGTAAAATAACTGATGCTCTAAGATCAGGTGCTAATTTATCATATGATTCTAGTGCCGATAGATTAGAAGGAGTACAGTTTGATGTTACTAATAATCAAGCAGAACGTTTAGGTAAACGTCGAAGTAGACTTGGCAGAAGTTTTGGAAATCTATGAAGGGGAAAAGAAAATACTGCAAGAAATGCAGTTCATGCTTTAAAGGATTTTCAATATAAAAAGCCAGTAGAAGCATTAGATCCAATTAATATTAGAGATTGGTCTAGTGATATTACTATGGAATATAAGCGTAATAAAGATACTGGAGATTTTGAATTAGTAAATGGAAATAGAGTTTATATAAATGGAGCTAATAATCTAAAAGCAACTAGAAGACTTCGTAGTCTAAAAGATATTGCAGGTTATGGGGATAATGATCAATTTAAAGGCTATAATGATTTAGATAAGCAAGCTTATATAGACTTTTACAATAAATATGGTGAGCAAGGCATAGAAGATATTATATCTAGGCTTGAACAAGGAAATTGGACGGATGAAGATGCTATGGCATTAGATGATATTGGTATCTTTTTAGAAGGAAGTAAACCTGTTCAAGCTCAAAAAGAAGTAGATCCTGCACAAGAAGAACTTAAGAAAACAAAAGAAAACTGAAGTAAAGCAGGATGAGATTATGATAAGTACCATAACCTATTTAACGTTGATTCAAATGGGAATGTAACTATAAATAATCCAGAATTATTATCATATATTGGAACTGGAGATGCATGACTTAATAATGAATTTAAAAGAAAATATGGAAGTTATGCGGATTATATTCCAGATGACTCTGGTTTATTTGTTATTAATGGAAAAGTATATAGGGGTGATGACCAAGATAGTTTATCTAAAATTCAAAAGTATTTAGATTTTGTAGCAGATAATAAGAGAACTGCTGGTAATTCTTCAATTATTAAACAATATTGGGATGAAAATCGTTCTAGATCTCCATGGTTTAGTACTTCTGTTGATTCAGAAGGTAATCCAATGTGGTCCCCGTATTTTCAACCAAATCGATATGCTGCAGATCTAACTGGTAACTATGTTAGACAAGCAGGTGATCCTTTAGTTTATGATTATTTTCCTAATTACAATCCTGAAGATTCTTCTCAGTTTGATCCCTATGGACACCCTTTAAGAACTTTAGCAGAAAGAGTATATATTGATCCTTTAACTAAACAAAGAATTAATTATAATAATACTTTACAAGAGCAATTAGATCCAAATATAGTTAATTCTTACTATGAAAATAATCCTACAACTGCTTTTAATAGTTACTATACTATAGGAAATACTGGAGGATATAAAGAAGTAGCAAGTACTGGAGATGCTTCAAATCCTCAAACAAGAGCTACATTGTATTATAATCCTCAAACTCAATTATACTATTTTCATGACGAAAACCCAGGAAATGATAACTATACATTAAATAGTCGTTTACCTGGATCTGAAGATAGTATGAGAAATTATTATTGGAATATTGATTCTCGTTTAGGACAATATATTGAGCAACATCCTGAAATCTTAAGAGATCCAGAAGTTAAGGGATATATTAGTGATATTATTAGAAATCCATATATAGCTACAATTAGTACTCGTCATGCTAAGTTTAATCCAATTATTGGACAAAAATATCCTGATTTATATCAATTATTTCAGGATTTAATTAAAACTCAAACGCTTGGTAAGTATCAACAACAATATTCAGGAACAGGAGGTAATTCTGCTCTAAGAAGTATTACTACTCCTGAAGGCTTAGAACAATTAGGTTTAGCTTATAGAGTTCCAAGTAATAAAAACGGAGGAGTTATTAAATATCAAATTGGAGGAGTTGCTGCAAATAGAGTTAATAGTGCAAAAGCTAGTAAACAAGCAATTCAACAATCAGATAAAAAACTTCGCGCTGCTGGAGAAGAAAAAACTATTGGAGATGGTACACAATTAACTGCTGCTGACAAAGCTGAAATTGCAGCTTTAGTTGCAGATGCTGCTTCTTTAGGTGCTACTTTTGTACCAGGATTTGGCAATGTTGCTGGAGCTGGAGTTGGTGCAGTAGGTTCATTAACTGGTTTTGGAGCAGATATTGCTAGAGATGGATTAGATTGAGGCGATGTTAGTAATTTAGCACTTAATCTAGGATTAGATGCAGCTACTTTACTTCCTGGGATTGGCTCAGGAGCTAAGGCAGCAAAAATAGCTAAAGCTTTAAAGAAATCTAAGGCTGTCGCAAATGCTGTTAAGTGAGCAACTAGAGGAGTTAGTTTTGGAAGTGCTGCATCTGGATTAGCAACTGCATGAGAAAATATTCAAGATGGTAAATGAACTATTAAAGATGTTCGTACTGTATTAAATGGAGTTAGAGGTTTTGCTAATTTAAAACGTAACACAGGAAGTGCAAAATTAAAAGGAGGAAACTCTGATATGGTTACCTTAAAACCAACTAATAATAAAAATCTTCCTACTATTAAATTAGGTCGTTCTGAGATTGAGTCGGTTAATTCACTTCCAAAAAATCAAAAAACTGAAAAGTTAGAAGAAATAATTATTGGAAAGTTAGGTAAAGCTAAAACAGATAATATTACTGACTTACTTTCTGAATATGGTATTAAACGTTCCTCTAATGTAAATTTCAATTGGAAAAAACCTTGGAAGTCTTCAATGAGTAAAGGACTTAATACAGGACAATTTAAATATGATGAACTTCCTAGTACTTATAGGAATCCAGATGATATGGGTTGGTGAAATTGGAATAAGACTGCTGCTACTAGAGATGCAAAAACTAATAGAAGCAATCCTTATTTTAAGAACTATGCAGATAAACAAACTTCTCAAGTTCAAAGATTTTTCGGAGGACCTGAAATGTTTACATCTGTTACAGCTCTAAAACGGAGACCTATTACAATGCCAATCTATTCTAACTTAGCTCCTAACTTAGGAATATTTAGTAATCAACCACAACATCTCTGGTATTATAAACCAGAGAATAATCCAGTATTTTATAAAAAAGGCGGTAAAATTATAAAAGCACAACCTGGTACTAAGTATCCTACATTTAGTACTCCAATAGATCAAAATTGAACTAGTGTAGCTGATTATATGCTAGATAAAAATCATAATCCGATTAATGTACAAGTAGATCCAGTTGCTGTTGTTGGAACTCCTATTAAACGTGCTTCTACAAGCTTAAATAAAGCTGTTCAATCACCTCAAAATACTGTAGTGAGGAATCAGTATAATTCAATTTTAAATGATGCTAAAATGGCTCAAATTAATAATAATCTTGGGTTTAAAGGAAGGTTAGATTCAAAAGAAGAATTACTTAATGATTCTACTAGTAGAACTTTGTCTAATTTAAACAGATCCTCATATAATACAGATAACTCTGATTATACAGCTTTTGGACATGGCAAAGGAAAAGGATTTAATATTAATCCTGATATGGTAATGGGAATAGGAGACTTTATTACTTCTACAATAGGTATCAATCGTACTACCCAAAAAATGAAAGATGCTATTCGTAAAGGAATGATAGGTTCTCAACAACAAATGCCTACTGAGTTTTACTCTAGATTTAGTGATAATGGGTTGCATAGAATGTATAATGATCGCATTAAAAGTATGCGTCAATATAAGACATCGACTAGTGATCCAAATAAAGTATTAGCAGAAAGACTTATGAGAGATATGAATGTTGATCAATTAGAAGGAGAAAGAGATGCTAAATTTTCTCAAATGATAGATCAATATAATGATAAGTTACTTGCTCAAAAACAACAATACGCTAATATTAGAACTCAGATAACTAATGAGAATAGAAACCGTTGAGCACAAGGTTTAGCTCAGTTAGATATGGCTGATGCTAATAAGATTACGCAACAAACTCAAAATGTTAAGAATCTTATTTATCAGTTAAGAGGAGACTATGCCAAGGATCTAAATGAAAAACAAGCTTTACAAGCTCAATTAGCACAACAAAAGGCTGCTGGAGATTTCAGTAATTGGCTTACTAATTTTAGAAATAGTAAAATTAATGAGTTCTATAATTGGCAACAGAATGAGGGTAAAAATCCAGAATATAGTGGTTGGAAAATCGATGATTATTTAAATTACAAATATTCTGGAGATATTGCTACTAATAGAAGTAAATATGGAATTGAGGCTTTAGTTAATCCTTATCAGCAATCTCAAAGAAGATTTTGGCTTGGAGGAAACAAATTAGATACAAAACCATATTTAATTAATTATACTAATCCTGAGCAAATTCCTATTCAAAGATTTATACCTTATAGTTATAAATCTGGCGGTAGATATTTACGTAAAACAGATGAGCAACAATATCTAGACCAGCAAAAAGCTATCAATAAGGCTGTTGGAGAACTAAATAATAACATTATTAAGTTATTTCTAAAAATGATGTCATAAATATGAGGATAAAGAGATATCAAAACGGGGGTATTAGTTATACCCCCTTTTTTAGAGATGCTGCAGAGCCTACACAAGCTGCTACTCAGACCTCTAAAACAAGTGAAAATAAAGAAGAACAACTTATTCAAAAAGAAATTATTAATGTTCTTAAAGAGAATGGATTACCTAATGATGTGGATTACTTCTTAGATAGAGCTAACAGTTTTTTAAGAAAATCTCAAAACTTAGGTGAGTTATTTGTATCTGGACAGAGTAATCAATATGATATGTCTGATTTAATTAGATTGCAATCTTTAGCTAATAGAATTAAACATAATAACGAATTACATGAAACTGCATCAGAACAAATTATTAAAGAAGGATCTGGGTCTGAAGTTGCAATTAGTAATGAAGGTAGCTTATATGTATATAATAAAGATGGCAGTATTAAGACTATATCTGCAGATACTTATTATAAAAATCCACAAAAATATCAAGCATTAACTAACTCTCAATTAATTCATCTTCGAGAAGAACGTCCAGAACTAGCATATAATAATAGTATCCTTACAGATTTATCTAATACAGTTGGAATGAAATCTATAGTAGATTATGTAAAAGCTACTATTGGAGCGTTCGGAACTAATAAATCCTCAAACCAGTTTGATAGATATACTTCTAAATATCAGAATAAAATTGAAAAAGGATTTGAACAATTATTAGGATTTAATGGTCCAGACGGAATATATAAAGTTACAGAATCAAATAGTACATCTAATCAAGGATATCATGATAAAGAAAGTCTTGATTTAGCTGTTAATTATTTATATAAGACCCTTCCACAAAATATGAAAAATGCCTTAAGAGCTCAAGCAGCTGCTGAAGGTTTTAATCCAAGTAATCCTGAAGATGTAAAACGATTACTACAAATTGCTGTAGTTGAACATACAAATCATAGTGTAGAAAATACACAAGCTTTAGATTATGATTCAACTGCATCTAAAGCAGGTAATGGAAGTTCTGGAGGAACTGATAAGGATGTTAATAGAAGTTATTTAGAAACTGTTGCTGCAGGTAGAGTAGTAGATCCTAAAGTTGCAGTTTTATCGACCTCAACGGCTAAAGGAGGATTAGAGGTTGTAACTAGAGATTATCCAATGTTAGATAAAAACGAAAAGCAAGTAACTCAAAATACAATGAAAACTGTATTAGATGAAGCTCAAGTTGGTAATCTTATTGATAAAAATTCTATTTTCTTTGGAGATCAAAGAATATCAGATATTGATTTAAATAGAATTGTTTGAGATGGTTCTAGTTCACTTAGTAGAATGTGACTTCCAAAAGATCGAGATGCAGAACAAATGGGAGTTTATAAGCCTGACTTAGATGCATATGATCGATATACAAAATTTGAGGAATGAATTGAAGATAATCCTAATGTATCTAGACAAAGAATGATAGAAAAATTACATGAATATGATCTAGACTTAGAGTTTGATACTGAAACTAATAGATGGAAATTCAGACCTGAAGATATGATGGTATTTTTTGGATTATCAGGCTATGCTAGTGATAAAGCTATTGACTTTGATAGTAATTCTCCTTGGTTATGACATGTTGATGGACCAGATAAAGATAGAATATTTAATATCTATTCAACTTATGTAAATTATGGAGGAGATGTAGTAAAGAAATCAGACAAAAAGGTTGATAACTTTAAGCCAGGCTTCTTTGGAAAAATATTTCATGGCAATAAAAATTCAATGTATAAAGGAATGATATTTATGCCTATGCATGATTCTAAACTTGCAACTGTTGCATCTAATCATGAAATTGGAAGTGCTAGTGAATATAGAGATATATATAATCAGGCAAATCTGAAAAAACAACAACAAAGCATAAAAGCTAATTTTTAAAGTATGATGGATCAGAAGAAAAATGATTGGCTGGCGGCACTATTTTTTCAGCCAGACAAAAGTGTTCAAGAGTTAGTTAATTTAGGAATAACTCCTGATAACTCTAATGTTAAAGATAGAGAATATTATAAAGGTATACCAGAAATACAAGAGGCGTTTAAAAACGATAGAGGAGAATTTGATAATCAAAAATTCGACACATATTATAAAGACGTTTTAGACTTATATAATCGTGCAGATGAAGCTAATTTAGCAAGTACTGCTATGGATTCATTTACATATGATCCTGCAGATTATTTTGCACCTCTCGGCGGTGATGTACTGGATGTTAGTTCAAGATTAGTTAAATTCTCTAATCCTGAAAGAAGAAGTCGAGGTATAGTTAATCTATATGAAACTTCTGGTCCAACTATGTCTATACGTGAAGTAGCTCAAACCAATAAGATATTTAATTATGATACTGGTAAGTTTGAGGATTGAACACCTAATGAATGAGGTGGACTAGGTGCTATAGCTCGTCCTACACTTGTATTAGCTCAATGAGATGAAGATGGAACTCATGAAGTAAATGGAAGAACTGTTTCACATAAAGCAGGAGATTTAAAATTTAATAGTGAGGGAGATCCATTTTATGAAACATTAGGAAATAGACCACTTACAGGGAAAGATATTTTACATATCTCTGATACATTAACTGTTGATGGAAGTAAATGGAATAAATATGATTTCTTTGATTCAGATGGATTAGATAAAAGTGTTGGAGGTACCTTAGCAAAGGTTTTATTTAAAGTAGGTCCAATGCTTATTCCATATGTTGGACAAGTATATGGTGGTATGACAGCTGCTGTTGAAATAGGAAAATTATTCCCAGTATTATTTAGAAGTATCGAAGGTATTGCTAAGGGAGATTTAACTAACTCTAAATCAGCACAAACTGCTACCGATATTCAAGCTTGGTTTTCTAGATTTGATGGAAGTGTTTCTGATTATGGAAGAAATAGTTTCTGAAACGTAGAAAATATTGGAAAATTAGTTGAAGATAGCTCAAGACAATTATTTCAACAAAGAGTAATTGGGCAAATACCGAAGTGAATAGTAGGTAAAGAAAATGTTAGTGAAAATACAATTAAATGAGGTAGAGCTTTATCTTTAGCTTATATGGCAGGAACCTCTTCTACAGATGCCTATGATGCGTTTAAGCAAGCTGGAGCATCTGATAGAGTTGCAGGATTAGGAATGCTATCTGTAATGGGAGCAATGTTTGGATTAATGAATAATGACTATTTTAAAGATTTTTGGTTTAAAGGTACATATCTCGACCGTACATCTGTAAAAGGAGTTATTAAAGACGTTGCTGAAAAAGTAACTAATGAAAACATCAACAAAGGAGTTGTTTCTCCCAAAGCTGCTGCAAATTGGGTAATGAAAACTAAAAACCAAATTCAGCAGCGAATATCCAAAATGAAACCTGGAAATATTTTATATGATAGTTTCAATGAAGGTTCTGAAGAAGTAATGGAAGAGGTTTCATCCGACATAATAAAAGGATTTTATTCAGCTTTAAACGCACTGGGTATTATTGATGAGGATAAACAACTCGATTTTGGTATAAGTACAGAAGAAGCGTTTGCACGTTATACTTCTGCATTTATGGGAGGTGCTATTGGTGGTGCTGTATTTAGTTTACATGAAAAATGAGATTCAAGAATTAATTCTATAAATGATGAGGCAATTCAAAAACCTAATGATTCTTTACAAGAAATTATATACTTAATAAGAAATGGCAAAACCTCTGATTTAAAAAGAGAATTAACAAGATTACGTGATAAAGGAGCTCTTGGAAGTAGAAATCTTTCAGGTAAATCGTTTGAACTTATTAAAGATCCTGACGGATATAAAATTAATTACGAATCTGCAAAAGAAGGAGAATCTCAGAACGATATTATTTATAACCAAATTAATAGTTACATCGATAGGATTGATAGTATTATCAATGAAGAGGGACTAAACATTTCTGATGAAGAGTTACAAGCATTATCAGCTATGACTGGTATTAATGTAACTGAAAATTTAGCTAAGAATATTCAGAGAGAAAGCCTTAAAAATCAGTTAATTGAAACTGGAGTTTATAGTAAAATATTCTCTGATTGGAATGATCTTACAGAAGATATCTTAAAAACTAAAGTAGCTTTAGAATCTAAGATTACTCCTACTGAACTTGAGCCTAAAACTCCTAAAGATGTGGATAACAAAATAGCAGCAGCTCAAAATGATGTAGAATTTCAAAGACTAAAAGCAAAACTTGATGATTTAAGAGCAAGACGTGATAAAATAGTCTCTGGAGAACTTAATGACTATTATTTTGGGCAAGCAAGATTTGCAGCTACTCCTGCATTAGCAACTGCTTTTGTTGATGACTTAGGTATTCATAATTTTACCAAAGTTCGATATCAGAAAGACTTCGATCAATTAACATCTGATGAAAAAGTTGTGATTAAAGAAGAATATGAAAAATATTCTAAATCAACTGAGAAAACAAAGGTGTTTGCTGCGTATGATTTATTTAATAGTCTAAATGAATCTATTGCACAAGATTTAGTAGCTGTATCTCAAAAAACTGTAGACTTAAGTAAAGCTTATGCTCCAGGTGAAACTATTCAAACTAATCGTATTAAAAACATTGATAAAGAAATTGCTAATCTAAAGGCACAAATAGATGAAGCTATTTCTAAACTTCCCGAAGGAGTTGAAATTAATGAAGAAGTATCTGAACTTCAAACTAAATTACAATTAACTGAAAACTACAAAGATTTCTTAGTTAAAAGACATGAATTTGGATTAACTCAGGAGCTGAGTGAAGAAGGTAGAAAAGTATTAGCTAGACCAGATACATTTATAGCTGATAATGAAGCTGCCTTAAATACATATGCAAATAGCTATATTGACTTCTTAAACTATTTAAAGACCAATTCTTTATATACTGATGTAACAGATGTAGACCTTGTTGCATTAATGAAGAGTTATTTTTATGTAAATGGATTTACTGAAGGAATTGCTGCAGCTAATTGAGAAAAAGCTATTAATACATATATAGAAAGAACAGAAGGTGATAGTGTAGGATATGAGTCAATGACTCTTGGAATTGCAAATGACTTAGCTGTTTTTCAAGATATTGTATCAAAAGGAGATATAAATCAAATTAAAACTGCATATCAAAATCTTTTACAAAGTGATGGATTAGTAAATTTATCAGACTTTTTAGGACAAAGTGCAGATGAAATATTAGCTGGAATTATTCCGAGAATATCTGGAAGAACGTTTATTGATTTTATTAATGAGGTTTCAGATCTTAAATCTGAAATTAAGGTATCCCCTGCATATGAGTTATTAGAAAAATTTGCAGTATCTACTAATGGAATTAGTCAAAATATTGTTAATTTGATTGTAAAAGAGTATAATAGTTACCTTAATAGTGATTCATTAGAGGATTATATTATTAATAATAAGGATGCTTTAACTAGACTTAAAGAAACCAGTAGATTTATTGATATTTTAAATTCTCTTGTTATTGCTTCTATAGACGGAGGATATAATACTCAAATTAATAAGTTCAAGAAAAAATTAGCTAAAGATCTGCTTGCAGAAATTGATACAGAAACTGCAGTTAATATGTCTTCAGATCTTAAAGCAATTAAGGTTAGACTTGATACATTAATAAATATTGCAGAAAATAATAATGCACAAAAAATTAGAGAACAGAAAGATATTGCTATTAATATGAGACAGAGATTTACAAATCTGTTACTTAATAATGAAAATTCTGTAATCAAAGATAAGTTTGCATCATTATTTAACTTAGATCTTAACCAATTAATTGCTGAATCAGATTTTCCATCAGGAGAAATTAAGGAGAGTAATTTTAAAGAATTTGAAGAGGCTTCTATTAGATTAGAAACCAAAATCTATCAACTTATAGATGATCAAAAATTATCTAATAGCGAAATAGTTGACCGCATCACTTCACTATTCGAACCAACTTCTTTAATTACAGCAAGACCTACTAAGCTTGCTAGAGATACTGAAGCGATTACTGATTATGATCAGGCAGTTTATTTATTGTCTTTAATTGCATATCCTTCTGCAAATTTCTATAACAACTTAAAAACTGTTATTACTGATGAATCATTTAATAAAGCTCCAATTTTTTCTCAAGAATATGCAATTAGATTAATACACGCAACATCTGAAAGAAAAGATTTATTTAATGAATTTGTTAAATATTTATCTGCAAAAGCAAAAGCTACATCAGATGATAGCTATATACAGAATAAAAGTCAGTTATTAAACTTTATTGCAACATTTGGAGGAGCAGGTACAGGTAAAACACAAGGTGTAGCTTATGTGCTACATAAAATGATGCCTGCATATAAAATTGTAACTGTAGCTCCAACAAGAAAACAAACAGATCGATTATCTGCAGCAATTGAGCATGACGGTTTATCATATACGAAAGCAGAATTAATTGAACAGATTCTGGGAAAACAAATTTCTGAATCAGATATTAATAAAATTGTTGGAAGTGATGAAATACCTACATATACTCTTAAGGATTTAAAATTAAATCCAGCTACAATGTTTGCAGAAACTGAGAATAGAATCATATTTATTGATGAAATTAGTCAGTTTTCTAAAATCGATCTTGAATTAATTACAAGATGAGCAAATAAAAATAATATTTTAATTGTTGGATTAGGAGATTATAAACAAAATTCAGCTTATATTTTCTATGAAAATGCAAGGAGAAATTTAGGAATTGAAGATACTTATTTTACACGTACTCCAAATTTAACTGCTCCATTACGTCCAAATAATATTGCAAAATATGATAACTATACTATTTTAAATAGCATATTAGATCAAACTTGAGATAAATACTATGATAATCCAAGTATGCTTGAAAGTGAGATTGATTTACTAACAAAACAGATATTATCTGAAAATAGTATTAAACTTAAATATTTTGAAACTACTGAAACGTTTGGTGGAGAGAAATTTATTAATAGTTCAGATGAAGTACCTAAAATAGTAGAAAAGTTATCTAAATTATCTAGTGATATTGCAATTATAACTGATAATCCTGCTAAATATACCGCTATTAATAATGTTAAAGTGGTAGGATTAGATAGCGTTCAAGGTGATGAATTTGAATTTGCAATCATAGACAAGAGTTGGAAAGATACGAGTGGAAAACACTATTTAACTCTTAAGGATTTATATACATTAACTCAACGTTCTACAAAAGGTACAATTATTGTAGATAACGGGATTAGTCTAGATTTAAAGTTAAACACAATTAATGATATGACTAGTGCAGGAAGTATTGAAGTATCTCCTGAACAAATTAGTGATTTCAAAGACTGAAGAACTAAGTTATTAGAGAATAGTCCTGAATCTATTGATTATGAAGAAGTAAATCCAAATCCAATTGTAGCTGAACCTGTTATACCAACTTCAGAACAAAATATTAAGCCAAGAGTAGAACCTACACCAGAAGCAGAAATAGTTAGTGAATCTCCTAAGGAACCAGTTAGACAAGTTTCTGTAGAACCAGAGACTAAAAATACTGTAGCTGAAGCACAAAGCAAACAAACATTCAATAGTAATACTGGAGAACAACCTCCTGTTACAGATCAAAATCCAGTACATGCTCCTAATGTTGAACAATCTGTTACTCCTCCTGTAGATATACTTGAAGAAGTTCCTCAGAATATAGGAATAACAGATAATCCTTTAAATATTTCTAAATGGAATGATATTGCAGATTTCTATTTAAATAATTTATGAAATTATGATCAAGCTACAGAATCTTCTTTATTTAATATATTAGGAATAAAAGGTAAACTTGCAGCTCCTAAATATATTAGAGCTTTAAATTTAATTGCTGCTTATTTTAAATATGGATATTATAAAAATCCAAGAGAAATTGTACGATTAGGACAAGCTTTAAATAAAGATAGAGCTATGGGTCGTGCTTTTAGTGAACTAGAAACTGCACTAAAAACTAAACCTATTTTTGAAGTAGTTCCATATGATAATGGGCGAAGAGGATTATTAGTAGCAAAAATTCAGATAAAAGATAAAACAGCACAAATTCCTCTATTGTTTACAACTCCAAGATTTGGAATATATACAGGAGATTTTACAATTGGAAGTTATGCTAAGTTTACAAGAGAAGGAGAATTAACAACTGTTGATGTATCTAATTTTAATACAAGTACTTTAAATAAAGGAGGTTTATTCTCTTCTTATGGAAAATTAGTATCTTTAGTAGTACGTAAGTCAGACTGGCAAGATCATATTAAATGAGTAGGAAATACATTTGAAGCAGATTCAAGAAACTATGCGTTTATGTATCAGAATAGAGGAAATACATTTATGTTATTCTCTGCTGATCCATTAGTCAGTCAAAAGGAATTTGAAGCTCACTTAAAAGCACAAGTAGCAGAAGATGGAACTATTTTAAATACTGTTCAAAATGATCCTAGAATTCGATTAATAGGAATAAATAGTGTTGCTTCTTTAGATAATATAATTCATACTGCAATTAATAATGTTAATTTATTTAATGCACAAAGAAAAGCAGGAGACAAAAATGTTAAAGTTAGAAATAATCTTAATAGAGAAAGAGCTGGACAATTAATTTCACTTGCATATTTTTCTCCTTATAAGAGTACTATATTATTTAGATTAGGAGCATTACTAAATACACAATCAGGATATACTAATGCAATTAGAGTTACTTATGAAGATAAAGTAGCTCAAGCTGATAGAGGAAATGTTACTGAGAGAATAGTAACTATGGAGAATGGTCAATATGTTGTTAATGGAAAAACTTATTCTGATTTTGATTCTTTATTAAACACTGAATTTGGATCTTTTGATCCTAATCAAATGTTAATGCAAACAGGATATATTAGTAGAGTTGGTAAATTTGAATTTAATGATCCATCATTTATGATATATAATATCTTTGCAGACTTTGTTGGAAAAACTGAAAAACTTCAAGAACATATTGAAAACAATCCAAACTTTAAGCAAGGTATTTATGTATTTGATGATGCAGTTAAAGTAGTTCCAGGATCTCAATTCTACTATGAAGTTGATACTGCAAATAAACTATATTCTACAAATGCTTCTAATTTAATAGGAAACGATTTTATTATAGATTATGACAAGATTCAAGTTAATCCTGAAAGAGCTATTCAAGAGGATTTACAACGTCAAAAGATTAATAAAATTAATGAGGCGTTTAAACAGTTTGGAGTAAACAAACAAATTACAAATATAGACTTATTAGAATCAACAGTTAATGATGTTAATAATGAAATATTAAATAAAGTTACTACTCCAAATTATACAATAATTCAAATTGTTGGAGACTCTAGTAATCCTGAAATTGTAATGAAGGAAATAAAGGATGATCTTACTCCTATGCTTAAAAATTTATTTAAACAAGCTTATGGAGAGAATCCAGATGATGTTACAATTATCTCTAGAAATAATTTGAAATTTGTACCATTTTTAGTATCTTTGAACAATAATTCAAAGAATTTTGTACTTGAAAATAAAGATGGAGTTTACTCAATTAGAGAGTTTAATACAATGAATGAATATGTAGAACTTAGAGATTATTTAAATTCTGCAAAGGATCTATATAAATCAAGTCCTAATATTTTAATGTACCTTAAAGCTCTAATGCAAAATACAGAAGTAACTGAAACTATAGCAAGTACATATTATAACGAAGTTAGTACAAATGAAACTCTCAATGAGTTAAGAGAAAATGTACAGAAATACTTAATAGCAAAATTAGAAAATAATGAGTGTTAAATGTGGATATTCTTCAGCATATTATCCATTACTGAAGAACTTACTTAGAGGTGATTCACCAGATTTAAATGCGTTTAAAGTGTTCATAAATGAGCATTTTACAAATCCAGATGAGGTGTTTAATATGTTTGTGAGTGGAGTCTATACAGACTCCGCTCCAACACCTGTATCTGAACCTAAAAAGATTAGTAGTAGATTAGGTATTGAACTTCCTCCCGAAGGATCTTCACCTCAACAATATTATATTGATAATTCAAGACAATATAATAAAATGATTGACGATACAGCAAAAAAGATTATTTCTATGTCTGTATTTGATATTAATTCTGATTCTTTTATAGATGCAAATGCTACTTTAGGAAGTTATTCCAATTTAAATACTGGAATTTTTAAATATAAACAAGAACTTTTATCTATTATTAGTGAGTTCATGGGAAAACCTCTAACTCCTATTAGCATTGACTCAGAACCTAAATCTATTATTAATGTATTTGAAGATACTATAAAAGAATATGAAGCCTACATTAAAAATGCAGGACTTACTCAAGATCAAAAATATTTTAATGCATATAATGCATATGTAACATTAAAAACTTTTGATGATATATTGAGATTATATACTCCATTTATTTCTATTAAACCAGAATATAAAAATAGTTCAACTTATGCTGTAGGACGTTATAATTATGATGGTCCGAATGTTACACACTATACTGGTTTTAGTAATAATGAATTTATGGGAGCTGAAGAATCCGTCAGTGACCTCGCAAAAATTTTACTTTCATATTTTCCTGAAGTTAATGAAGATGGTGTTATTATAGAAAATACAGCTATTACTTTATCTGGGTTTAATTCAGCTATGGGTAAAGTAAAGTTATTCATGGAAGAAAGTGTTGACCCTGAAATAGTTGACGAAATAGCTAAAGAGGGCAATATGGATATGAGTAAAATTATTGGAAAATATTTAAATGCACTAGCAACTAAGTCTGTAGCACCAGAACATACAACTTACTTACAAAATAAGTTAAGAGGTATTGCTAAGTTTATCTATTCAGATAAAATGGCTACTCCAATTAAACAAATGTATACACATCTAATGAATAAGACAGTATTGTCAAGTTATATTAGTTATGGTAAAGACAACTTAACTGGAGAATTAACTGGTAAGAATTTAACTGATAGACCTGTACAAATACAGAGATATTTTCTTACAGATATTATTAAAGCTGCAAGTACTTACTGAATTGATAATAAAACTAACTTCCAAAATAAGTTAGGAAAATATGATATTAATATTATTGGAACTAATATTAGTATTACAGAAGGCAGTAATACTTTAAATTTAAAATATAATCCTGATACTGGAGAAATTAATTCTGCAGGAATAATATCTGATACTTTAATGGACGATTTACTTATGGATTTTGCTTCATTTTTAGTAGCAGATGATTTTAATCAAGTTGCAGAACAAGTGTTCCCAAGAGAAAAAAATGTAAATAAAATTACATTATTAACTCCAATATTAGGTAGTATTTTATATAGTGCCAACTCAGGTCAAATTATTGATATAGGCAAAAATGGTTTCTTTGGACAAGCAAATGATTTGGCAAAAGTCTTAAGTGTTACTAATGGTTCTGATACAATTAATGTTATTAAGAATGCGGAAGGTAATAATTTACCATTATATCAAATGGTTTGTTTAGCGTATTCTCATAAGAAAATGAGTCAATATTTACATGATGAACTTGGATGAGGATCTGATACAGTAATGAGTGATAATGCTGTATTTAATAATATTCAACGTATTAAAAATCCAAAGATTCGAGCAGAAGTAACTATTGGAGATTATACTAAACAATCGAGTAATCTTACTGAAGATGAAGTAATGCACCTTGCAATAGTATATGATTTCTTTGAAGGATTAACTTCAAGTAAATCTGTTTCTGAGCAGGGTGGAAAGGTAAACGGAGTAATTGGATTGCAATCAACAGTTTATTCAGATAAAAATAAACATTTTGTAATGCAATTCGATTTAAGTCAAAATTGAGATTTTAAAGATCTAGGTTCAATTAACTTTAAGGAGGTTTTAGAGAAATATTATTCTAGCAAGAATATATCTGATTTAGAACCTATTATGAATATTTGATTTAAAACAAATCAAAGTCAGTATACGAACTTAATTAATAAAATCTTAAACGACTATACTCAAGCGATAGGTAAAGAATTTAAGACTATAAGTGATCTAAAAGAATATATTGCAAAAACAAAACTTGCAGATATTAAGCAAAAATTTAGAGACAATGGATTAGAATTTATTGAAGAAATTCATATATCTAAAGATCCATATACTAAGAAAAATGTCTTTAATGAAACCCTTGAAAATCTTTATAATATCTTTAGTGAAAGAAATCAATTTAATGAGTTTATTAATTATCAATTAAACAGATTTCTTGAAGATAGTTCAAAAGCTTGAGAGAGTATATCTTCTGACAAAAATGTATATAAGGCATTTTCTGCTAGAAAATGAAGTAACTGAATTTCTGAAAGAACTATTGAAACTGTTGATGAAAATGATGAGCCAATATCATATACAGTTCCTTATGTAACAATACATGATAAGGATGGTAAATTAAATCCTATGCTTTATTCGTATTTCATTATGGATTCATTTTTAAGTAATGAATATAATAAAATGATGGTTGGAGGAGTTTACGCTCACCCAAATAAGAATAAAGAGGTTTCTGCAACAGAAGGATATCTTGAACATAGTTTTGCAAGCAGATGAATTTCTCAGGTAAAACGTATGGTTATTTATGGAGCTACTCATCATTCCTTTGCACAAGGATTAAAAAATGGAGTTGCTCCAAAAGTTAAAATGGCTGTAGTTGGAGATATTGGAGCTGCTGTACAAAATATTTCTGGTATGACTGATAGTGTTGATTCTATGGACGGATCTGGATTTACAAGTCCGTATTTTTCTAGACAACAAAATGTATCACTAATTGATGCTAAAGTAGGTAGAAATAAAAAGACTATTTTAGCAGATATGAATGGAGAATATGGTTTACCTAAATTATTAAAATGAGCAGAATATGAGATTACAAATGCTAATAGGCGTACATCATGGGGATCAGATATCAAGTTAGAAAATATGTTTAGAAAAATGCATAATTTACTATTTGATCCTAGTGTAACAATCGTTTATGACAAAGTATTTGATAATCTCTTCTATAGAGAACCTGATAACCAAACTTATTGGAAAATAAATCATGTAGTTATTAATAATAATGTAGCTCAAGTAGAACGTATTGAAACCGATATATTTGGTAATATAATTGGAGAAAATAGTATACTCGATACAGATATTAAAATTAGTAGTATATATGATTTAGATCAAATATTTGGTGGAGCATGATCAATGGAATACAATGATACCATGAAACAATTATATTGATCAGAAAATAATTTAGATATTGTTAATGATATTATTAATGATAATAATCTAAAGGATTATATGATTGGGTATCTTGTAAATAAATCTGCTATTAAAGTAGGAGCTTCTAATGTTAATGGTGATGATATTTGAACTAATGATTCTGATTTATGGTTTACTACAATGTCAACTAAGTTTGGAGGAGTTCAGATGAATGCAGATCATGAACTTGATGAAGCAGAAGTTACTGAAATGACTCAGATGATTAGTGCTCTTGAACAAAATGGATTTACACACGATTTAGCAACAAAAGTATATCAAGAAATTGGTAAATTATGTCATGATGCTATTGCAGAAATTCATGAAGTTCTTGAAACAGGAGACCAACAAGCCTTATATGAAATTTATGGTAAAGCTTTAGTTAAAGCTTTTCAAACAAATAATAAAGATACTTTAGGACTCGCACAATCTTTTATAAAACTTGCGCAACAAAGTTTTAATGAAAAGAAAATTGATTATAAAATTCCTTTTAGTGCAGGTACTATTAATGGTATCTTTAACTCAACAGTTACATCTTCTTTAGTAAAAGATGCAATTAGACGTCATTATGATGGTGTTGCATCTGTATTAAATCCATCATATGGAATACAACAGTATTTTAACTGAGGAGGATATAACTATAACTACGATGAACTTTTAGATTTAGTAAGAAAGGTAGGTAGAGCTACAGATCCTCGTCTTGCAGATTTAACTGTTAATGAAGCAATGCAAGGTCCTTTTGTTACTCGTAATGGAGAAAATCTTATTAACCCATTTGTTACAGAACTTACTGCTGAAAATCCTATCGATTTTGAAGACACATTAGTAGTTTATAATGATCCGATGTTTAATGGAGAAGAACCTTTATTAAATGAGGAAGGACAGAGACTATATCAAGGATATATGGGAAAGGTTACTACTGATATGTATGATATTGTTAAAATTGACAATTATTCAAAATACGATTGGTATAAAAACTTAGATAAACGATATGCACAAAGATTATCTTTACGTCCAAAAAATCTTAAAGGTTCTGATACAATATTTATTATTGAGGGAGAAAAACATAGTATTTTTGAAGGAGATATAACTCGTGCATTACATTATCTTAATGGAACCTCTAGTACTACTGTAGAATCTCTATATGATGAATTAAGATCTAATATTAAAAAGGAACTTGGGCTTAAAGGAAAACCTGAAAAAGATTTAACCCCTGAGCAACTAGAATGAGTTAATATTATTACTACAGAGAGAATAGCTCTAATTCGTAGAGCAGCAGGAACATTAATTCCTAGTGCGGGAGAAATCGATATTGACTTTATAGAAAACTCGTTACATAAATCTCAGCAAAAATTATTAAATGATTTAGCTGATGGTAAGATGATCCAATGAAAAGGTATATACGTACAACCTGAATCTGTACAAGTAATTCCTGCCCAGATTATTATGGGTAAATTATACGCTAAACAATTAGGTCTATTACCAGGAGATTCTATAGCTAAAATTAAGCAAAGAGGAGCTGAGTTCTTTAAAGAGAGAATTCAAGGTTATTATAACAACGATAATCCTGATCCTGAATCTTATGATATAGTATTATTTGATGGAACTGGAAAAAAACTTTATGTAAAAATTGGAGACCAAAATCTGAATAATTTATATAAAGATACTTTAACTCCAAATGGAGATTTTACTATAGTTGATAATTCTGTTTACTACAATGGAAAAGAAGTAGCATCTGCAGAAGGTAAGAAGTTCTATAAATATACTGATACTGCAGGAAATACACACGATCTAGTAATTGTAGATAACTTTGAAAGATTTTCTGAAATTAATAATTCTAGAATTTATAATAACTATAAGTATAACTATACATTATCTAATTATGAAAATTTAATTGTAAATCAATTTACATCAGATAATGTTACTTTATCATATTATGATGATTTTGGAGATGTAAAAACTAGAGAAATTTTAGATTACAAATCTATAAATCCTCAAGTGCTTATTCAAATGTTAAGTGATAATCAAAATATTAGATTCAGTAATAGAATTATGAAGATCGCTGATAGAAAATATAAAGCATTTGAGCAAAGTTTGAGATTTGTAGGTACGCGAATTCCTTGTCAGTCAATGCAGTCATTCATGCCAATGGAAGTAGTTCTATTTACTGATAGTGACATAAACGAGGTCTACGTACCAACCAATCAGACATGGCTGCAAGGGTCTGATTATGATATTGATAAAGTTTATATATTAGGTTATTCTATTTCTAATAATGGAGAATTACTTACAAATGCAGAAGATCCAAAAATATCTCCATTCTTAAAACAGGATGCTATAAGAAATGCAATTGTAAATGGTGTATTTGATGTAATATTAAGTCCTAAAAATCAGATTAACCTCACAATGCCTATTACAACATCTCACATGCAAGAACTTGCAAGTAAATCTGTATTAGGAGAAAGTGCAAAAATTATGAATCCTTATAATTCTGCTAGTAAATATTTAATGCAAATTCAAAATATGGTTGGTAAAACTGTAATTGGTAATGTTGCTACAGGATTAAAGAGTTTCTTTGCCTTATCTAACTTATATAATACTAGATTTAAACAAGTCTATGACAGTATTGTAAATAGAGATTTTGATACAACTAGACAACTTTTAAGTAGATATTCGTTTATTAAAGGTTCCCAACGCAATGGAGTTGAACAATTAATTACATTGGCAAATGTAGATTTTTCTATGTTTGAAAATGATCCAGAATGAATTTCTAAATATGCAGTTCCTGCAGATATTGCAAATAATATTATTCAGCTAATAGACTTCCAAAGAAGACTAACTGATAAGTCTCTTGATATGGGAGAACTTTTAAATGCAGCTACTGATCCAATGTAACTTATTGATAATCAATAAGTTAGTATTGTCAGTTAACTCCGTGAATTCAGGGAACGCCCTTAGAGATTTAAATACTAAGCAATTATAGTAATATAATTGTGGCTGAACTAATCACTCAGGTATAGTAACAAGTTTAAATATTGGGCAATCCTGATCTAAGCTTCCCAATAGGAAGAAAGAGCATCGACTATCGAAATGCAGAAATGACAGAGTAGAGTAGGATTTAAGTAAATCCGAAGTGCGGAGACCTCATTAAGGTAAGATATAGTCAGAACTTATGGGAAACCATAAGAGAATTTATGGGAACGATAAATTCGAAACACAATTGAATGCTAAGGAATTAATTCTTAAGAAAATTAATGCAGACTCTAATTGGGTTGACCTTTACGTATATAGTTTAATGCTTGGAGAGGATTTAAGAAGAATTGGAGATTTAATGGTATCTGAAGAAGTTACTAAACTTGTATCGGAATATAATACAAATCTTTGAACAGATCCAATTCCAAAAAATAAAATTCATTTCATTGATCAAGCTATTGATGATCCTTCAAGATATGCAGTTTATAAACCAAATGCATCTGAGGCTGATATTAAAAAAGCAAATGAGAGAACTGAAATTTTATTTAAAACATTAAAGAAGAAGGCTAAAGGTGCAGAAGAAATTAGAATTTTAGGTAGGTTATTAAAAATTAATCAAGGACTTCCTACAGATAAATGAGGAAAATATTCTTATATTAAGGGAATTGAAACATTTATTAATGATAAGTTTAAAGATGAAATTGGAGAGAAATTTAATCTACTAAAGTTTGCTGCTAATGAAGAATACAGATTACAACAAATTGATAACTATGAAAAGGTTAAGACTACATTTAATATATTAGATGTTATAGCTAGTGTTCCACACTTCAAAGAAATGTTTAATATTCTAAGTGTTGATAATGAAGTTCTTAATCGATTATCAGTTAGAAATCAAGTTGAATCTATTGTTATAGATGAAACTACTCCTAAAAGAGGAAATAAGTTATCTATGGAAGAATTTAGACAAACTAGAAATAATGTTGATGATTTCTTAATTGATTCGTGAATTAAAACTAAAAATTTAAGTTTTCAAGTTCCAATTAATCAAAAATATAAAGTAGAAAATTCTATTTTAATTAATAAAGATGAAAACTTTATAATTAATCTAGATAATAAGGATAATATTGATTCATTTAGAATGTATATTGAAGATTATATTATTCCTACACTTAAAGAAAAATTACCTGATAATGCATTTATTAAATATTTATGCTTTGGATTAAAAACTGATTCAGAAGGTAAGGAAAGAGGTTTTTATAAACTTCCATTTAATATGATGCAGATAGATAATAGTCAAAAGACTAAAGCTCTTTATGAACAAATCTTACGAGATTTTAATAGTTTAAATAAAGTTACGATTCCTGAATTTGGAGCTCTAAATCCTGTTAATGCCTTCTATTTATATAACTTAATTGTTAATAAAGATGGTTTTGGACAGGCTTCATTAACTCGTTTGTTTGAGGACTTAGTAGCAAGTGGAGATAATTCATTATGGGTTGTTGATTATAATAATTGAATTGACCAACAAAATCCACAAGAACTTGCAAATACGTTCCTAAAACGAGATCCAAATGATAGTATGGCAGAAAGAGCAGAAGTAATACTTATCAATGCCGCAAATGAAAATGTTGAAACTATTGGATTTAAATCTGAAGAAAATACTTCTTTAGATAGAGATTATAACGATTCAACTATAGATACTACTAAACCAATATTAGTATCTAATGGAAATGAGCAATATAGACAAGTAAGATTCAATATTCCTAAAACGGATATATCTGTTGAAGAAGCTTTAAAAATTGCTAAAATTATTGAAGTTGCAGAAACAAAAGCAGATAGAAATAATGAAGAAATTGATTCTTATATTGATTTTGACTATTATAAGGAATGAGGTACAGCTGAAAGTGTAGCAGAGTTATTTGAAGATGAAAAAGTATATAATATAACTAATAAACTAATAAGCGAACATGATATATTAGTAGATGAGTTTGATAACATTAATACATCTTCTAAAAATCTTATATCTAACACTTTAAAACACATCATCTTTAATTCAGGAGCTTTTGTTAGAACTGATCCAAATCAACTCACTTTATTTGACAATGGACCAACCAAATTCTATGACTTAAAAACTCCAATGTCTACTAAGATTACAGAATTAGTAAAAAATGTAAATTCTTTACAAAATGTAAGATTAGTAACAGATCAGGATGTAATTAATGAAGATACTGCAATTAAAAACGCAAAAGGATTTATTAAAGAAGGAATAATTTATATTAATATTGATAGAGCTACAGATGATACTCTAATTCATGAGTTCTCACATCTATATTTAGCAGATGCCAGAAATATGCATGCCGAGTCTTATTATAAGATTTTAGGTAATATACAAGATACTGAATTATGAAATAGAATGCGACAAAATCCTTATTATAGAAATAAGAAAGGATCTGACTTTGATGAAGAAGTTTTAGCAACTATGATTACAGACTATTATAATGGATATATTAAATCTGATGCAGAATTAGAAATTATAGATGAAATTCTTTCAATTGCTAATCCTGAACTTAAAGCTATTATTAATAGTGGAGAAATCATGCCATTCTATGATAGTTTTATTCATGGAAACTATAAACTTAGTCAAAAAGTAGCTACAGTCAAGAATAAATTAATGAATGATGATATTATAAAAGAAGATTGTAAATAATGGCAAGAAATTGTACATACGAAATTACGATAAACGGTGAAAAGAAAGTGTTCAACTCCGAAATGGAGTTGGACACGTTTCTTGACAACTACGTTCAAAATATGGTAGTTGATAATGTTGATGCAACACTACAAGTAGATCAACAACAAGTCACTGTAGATAAAATAAGTGAAGCTATAAAAAAATATAAATCACTTGCTACAGAGTTTGAAATAACAAATGAAGACGGAGAAAAGGAAATTGCTCTAAAATTAGATAAATCAATGGGTGTTACTAAGTTCCTTACAACCTATGGAGATCCTTTTGATTTAGCTAAAGTATTAGTTACAAAATTTAATCTTGAAGAGTATCTGAAAAGAGAAAAAGAAAGACTAATGAAAAAAGGCATGACTTCGAACGAAGCAGATAAATATTTGGAGGATCTACAAAAGAGTTGAACTCAACTAACCGATTATGGTACAGAAGTACATAAACTTTTTGAATCTGTAATTAATCCTGAAATAGAATATACTCCAAAATTATTAAATGAAGAGCAAGTATCATTGTTACAAAACCAATTAAGAGATTTTATAGAAGACACTAAAGAAAAATTTGGAAGAGACTGTAAATTCATTACTGAAATACCAATTGTTTCTGAAGATATAGCTGAACCTTATAAAGCAGCAGGATTAAATTCAATTAATGGTAGAATTGACTTATTAATTGTAGATAAAAATGGTAATGCTCATATTCGAGATTTTAAAGTATCTCGAAAAGCAGTAGGAGCTTGAGATGAAACTAGAAATGCATTATTAAATAATGTATGAGCTTCTACTAAAAAATTAGGTGCAGCATATCAGTTAAACTTCTATAAAGCTATGTTAGAACAACAAGGTATTAATGTAGCTACAGTAGGAATTATTCCTGTTAAACTTGATATTGATTATAAAAAAGATAATTCAGGAAATGATAATTTATCTCAAATTGATAATTTATCGAGTGTATACATTGATTCTGATAATATTATAGTAAATCCATCTAATACAATTGGAAAATATTATGATAGAGTTAGAGAAATTATTCCTATTAGACGTTTAACAGATTCATTTGATATTATTAAAACTATTGAAGAACCTATGAGTAAGTTCTTTCCTAATTATGAACTATCTTCAAAAGTTCAAAGAAAGAACGCAAACTTTAAGTTTTATAAAGAAAAAATCGTTCAATATATTAGTTCTTCTGACCCTGAAGCAGGCTATGGAAAATATAGATTCTGAAATGAATATAAAACTAAAGATCCTGCAAAAAGTAAATGAGAATATGCCCAAACAGAAGAAGAGCTTGATAAAAAGTTAGAGAATTATATAAGAAGTATTAATGAACGACGTGGAAATGAGTTAGCTGATATTGCTCAGGACATTATTAATGTTCAACAGGGATCAATGGATATTAGTGATATTGCAAAAGATAATCCATATAAAGGAGACTTTTTACGTAGGCATATTGAAAAATATATTGAAGGAGAATGGCAATTTGAAAATAATCCATCATTTATTTCCGCAGGTTTATTAGTATTTACAAAAAATAAAGTATTAGAAATAGTATCTATTACAAATAATGTTACTCATCAAACAGTTAAACTTGAAAAGGGAACAAATATTTTAGGTTCAACAATAGCTAATCGAGATATTGATGAACATAAAATAATGTCTGCAACAAATGGAAATATTGACTTAATTAAGGTAATGGCATTACTAAATAGTGATGCTATTAAATATGAAAACTATCGAATTAATAAAATTGAAAGTATTAATATTTGGCAACAAACTGGTTCAGAACAATATTTTGATAAGTTATATGATAACTTTGTAGAATTATGTAGAATACATAATGTTCCTATAAATCTTAAGAGATCAAATTTTAGTTCAACTATTGAATCTGTAGTAAGTACAATCACTGATATATGTGGTCCTGAAAAACTAAAACATATTGGAAATTGAGCTATTACATTTAGTGCTGATGATATTGTTAAAGGTGGAGAATTTCTAAAAAATAGAATGGAAGAACTTAGGAAACTTGATAATGCTCAGGGATTGCGTAAAGCAATACACACTGGACAATGAAATTTTGATGATCCTTTACAAACTTCTTATATGTTACTTGGAAAAGCTCTTAATAAAGTAAGAGGATATGAAGTATACATTGAACCAGATCCTGCAAAATGAGTTAGTGTAACAGGTAGTTTTCATACAGGAATAAATATTACAAGTATTAACAATGCACCTTCATTAACAGCTCAAGAAGTTGGACGAATAGTTGCGGTAACAGAGACTAAGATACGTCGACAAGAATTAGCTTGGGATTCTAAGATTAGAAAAGTATTTAAGGAATTTTATAAATTTAAAGATCAAAATCGTTTAATAGGTGGAGAAGTAAAATATTTTGATAATCTATTTAGAAGAGACGAAAATGGTAATATTACAAAAGAGTTTATGTTAAAAGACGTTAATGATAGTTCTTTAGCTAAAGAAGAAAAAGCATTAATAAAAACATTTACAGAAATTGTAAACCAACTTCGTTTTGAAGGAAATCCTGGACGTTATCAACAAGCAATAGAAGATGGAACTTATTATCAAGTTCCTGTAGCTATTGGTTCTATGAAATCTCAATTCCATAATAAAGGTTTTAAAGAAGGTCTTAAGATGGAGTATCAAAAAGTTACTAATATGTTAAGACTATTTGAGGAACAAATGAAGGATTTTGATCTTGCTAAAGATGCACAAAGAGTATATAACAAATTTAAAATTGGAAATGATACTCGAGAGCAGATTATATCAAATCACGGAATAAATAGTCTTGAAACTCAACTTGAAGATTTGTTAAGAAGCTATATTCATGCATATGTTGCAGAAGCAGAATACAATGATATTATTCCTCAAATTCAAGGAATTAAAATAGCATTACAGTATAATCAAGCAATGTATGGACAAGAAGCAGAAAACTTACTTGAATTTCTTGATAAGTATCTAACAGTTAATATCTATAATAAACCTATTATGGATAAAGGTTTACAACCTGTTTATAAAACTTTAGCTGCAATTAAGAAATTTACTACTGCTACTGCTTTAGGTCTTAACTTAAGATCTGGACTTCGAGAAATGATGCAAGGTATGTGAATTCATATTAGTAGAGCTATGACAAATGCTTATGGAAAAGATCAATTTTCTGGAAAGGATTTAGCTGAAGCTTGAGGAATTATCTTTAAAGATAGTCCGAAGCGTATTGCTACTTTAACAAAAGTTGAAGCTTTAAATGCAGACTTTGGTATGGCTAACATGGACGCCGACATAGTTCAAAAAGAACTTAGTCAATCTCGTAATGGTATTAAGAACTTTAATTCTGATATGTTATATGTTTGCAATAGAGCTCCTGATGTATATCATAGAATGGGCTTATTAATTGCAAAAATGATTCATGATGGATGCTGAGAAGCATATAGTTTAAATTCAGATGATGAATTAGTATATGACTTTAAAAAGGATAAACGTTTTGACGTATTTACTGCTGCAGGAGCTGATGTAAATTCTGAAGCCTATAAAAAACAAGAAGGATTATATGAAGCTTATAGACAGCAATTTAATCAAGAAGGGTGAAATATTGAAAAAGGACAGCCGTTACCTAGAGCCTATACTGTTAGAGAAGCAACTAGTATTAAATCTTTTGCAGAACTTTGTTTTGGACACTATGATAAAAATACTCAGATGCTTGCTAAAAGTATGTTCATGGGAGCTATGATGCTACAATTCCGTACATTCCTTTCTGCTAAACTTGAACAATGGATTCTTAAACCTGGAACTTATGATCAAGGTAAATTTGTAGAAAAATTTGATGAAAATGGAGTTCGCTATGTAATGATTCAATCAATAGGAGAAAATGGGTTACCTACTACAAGAGTTGATCTTGAAACTAATGTTAAAGAAGGAGAAACAGCTACTCCTTATGTAGAATGGCAAGGAAGATTTATTGAAGGTATTGCTTATTCTATGATTGACTTTGCAAAAGCTATAGGTAAAATGGATTATAATGAATTTAAAGCATTATGAGCTAATCCAACTAAAAAGGCTAATTTTTATTTATTCTTGACTGATTTAATATTTATGAGTCTAATAATGTGGATGATATATGCAGTTTTTCTATCAGGAGAAACTAAAGAAGAATTAGGAGCATTAGGACACTTAGGAGCTATGGCTTTATATACATCATTCCAAGATGGCCCAATTCAGAATATTGTTGCACAATTTGCAGGAGACTTAAACCCACCTGCATACTCTATTATTAAGAATATTGTAAATCAGAGTACAGCTGTTATTACTGGAGATAAAAATCTCTGAGAAGGAGCTACAAGTACATTTGGATTTATGAGTGATCTTAAATATATCGGAGATAAATTAGATTAAAAAAAATAACCTCTATCCGCATAAGCAGATAGAGGCAAAAGAAAATCCCCTTACTCGCAATTAAGCAAGTAAGGGGATTTTTCATAGAAGTAAAACAATTTATTTTTAAAGATCAACACCTGGTAATATTATATTTTCGCTCTTAGAGTAATCAATAAATATATGCCAAACAAAGTTTCCGTTTTCGGTTATACATGAACCAATATATAATTTATTACTAGCATCAAAAGTTTGCCCAGTACCAATTATATAAACATCAACCTCGATTGTTGATTTATCATCTGTATCTATTATAGCTCAAATTGTAGGTGTATTTCTTTGGCTATCAACATATAAAATTTCTGCACTACTAGGTAACTTAATCGTTTGAAGATAAGTAAATTCTAGAGGATATTTATATATAATTTTATTCATTATTTCTTAGCTTTTTTACCACCATTACAAATAGTACAAGTAGAAGTACCTGATTTTTCTCCAATATTAAAAACCCGAATAAATTTTCCGTACTTTTCATCTTGAAACTTATGTGTAATCTTATTATCTGCGCAGTTTTTACAGAACTTAATTTCAGTAGCCATATACAATATTTTTACATTTATTAAATAATTCTTTTAATGTACCATTATTTACTAACGATATATCAAATTTATGTTTTTTATAAAGAGCATCTAATTCTCTTTCTGAAGAATGTAAACCTATACTACAACCTTTTCTTGTTACATGAATAATAAAGGCATTGTATTCTTTTACTACTTCGTTTTCAATTGCAAATCTTTGATCTGCAATTATAATATTATTTTTATTTCCACTTTGAAGTGTTGAATATATCCATAATTTATCTCCAAAATATTTACGCATTATATCTGTACCAAAATATTGTAATATTTGTCTAATAGATAAATTATATTCTATAGCTAAATTTCTATTTTCTTTTTTTAATTCTCTAGCGAATACTTTATCTGTAGGTTCATTTCCAAAAGTTCTTACTCTACTATCGTAAAGTAAAAACTTCTGAAAATCAAAATGATAATATTCTTTAAATTCTCTATCATCAAACTTGCTCTTATCTACATTCATCATGATAGATAACATTTCTTTTAATTTATCTGCATAATGTACTATCTTTCAATGCTTTGAAATCATAAACGGTACAGGAGTAAAATTTAATGCAGAAGCAATATTATAAGAATGTAAACAAGTTGGAGTATTTAATAAATAGTTTAGATATTTAGCAACTTCATCTTTTCCACTTCCTTTAAAACCTTGAATAGCTATTATATTTTTCACTTATTCTAATGTAAAATCGAAGTTCATAGGTATAGCATCAAGTTGCGACTTATGTTCAGCCCATTTCTTTTCAAAACTTTTCTTGAGTTTGTCTATAACTATCTTTCTAGCCTTTTCTTTATCTGCATCATTTGTACTACTTTTATAAAGTTTATTTATAATATTATCAGTAATACCACTATAAACCTCTCTTTCAGAAATTCCTAATGTATTTAAAATTTGTTGAAATCCTACACTTTTAAAAGCAGAATTACTTGTAATAGTATTCCAGTTACTCATAAGTAGAATACCTACAGAACAAGCTGAATCTGGAATATTATATCCAGAGAGTAATTTAATACCCATACCTACAACAGTAGGATCTTGAGAGCCTAACATTCCAGATAAAGATTTAAGATCGTCCTCTGTAAGATCAGACAAATTATTACTTACAAATTTATCTAATTCTGTATCATATATTACTTTCATATAATTATTTAAAATATTATTAACTTGCTCATACTCTGAATTATCTGTAAAGAAACAGCATTTACCTGAATAAAATAATGTACAGTCTGCAGGAATAATTCCTTCAGACATTATAGCTGAAGCAAACTGTTCAAGAGGATCTGAAGAGCTAGTATTTATCGCTTTATTAATAAAGTTGTTTAAGTCTTTACTACTGCTGCTTTGATAACAAGCTCCAGGTTTATGATCAATTAGATAATAAGTATCTTCTGATGGAGAATAATATAATTTAATGTTTTTATCCCTTGGAGCACCTCCTGAACTATATTGAGGCGTATATACACTATATTTTACTTTTGGCAGTATACAAACATCTGCTTTTGCAGCAGTTAAACTACGTTTTATAGTAGTAGCTTCGCTTAGTTTAAATCGAGGATATTTAGATTTAGGATCAAAATATACTCTTTTTACTCCAGTTAGACTTGTTAAAGTTTTAGAAGAAATGATAGTTTCTATACTATCATTATCTCCTAAATACATACCAAATACTTTTTCTGCACAAAAAGGACTAGTATAATAACAATCGTCTCCAATATGTTTTTTACTCCCATTAATATCATAAACAACAATCATATCTGCAAGACAAGTATTACTTATGTTATTACTATAATAGGAACTGTTACTACTATTTCCTTGTCTTCTATAATAGTCGCAAACAACTATTCTTAATTTTGTATTACTTAAATTAAATAACATATTATATTAACTTTCTAGCTACTTTAGGATTCAATAATAATTTATTACATCTTGTAGGATGATTTTTTTGGAGAGTTTTAATTAAACTGAAAATCAAATCCTCAGAAAATAACATCTTATCATGCTCAATAATCTTAAGAATTCTATCAACAGCTACCTCTGTTTTACTACCTTTTGTATCAAAATATAGATTTACAAAATTACAGAACCGAGTTGTTAAAACTGCAGCAATATCTGCACGATAGTTAGTACCATCATATACTTGTTTTGCTAATTCTCCTTTAACATAATCCCAATCTTTATTTAACATTGTATCTGGGTCCATTAATTTATCTAACTTATTAGCAATAAATGTAGTAAATAAGTTTCCAATAACGTTTTCTTCAGAAGTAAAACAACCTTGAGCAATATTAAGAATTAAACCTAAAGTATTAGTATCTGACCAATCTTTAAAACCTGAAATAGTATTAGCAAAAGTTACTAAACTTCGAGGATTAACTTTTTGTACTCCTCCCTCCTTGTTCATAATCTCAGGATAAGAAAGAACGAAATTGATAAAACGTCCATCAATTCCTTCCTTTTCTGCCCAACGAGCCCATACATCTTTATCGAAACCTAATTCAAAACTAATGTACCGAGTCTTTTGAGCATTATCCATAGAGTTAACGTTATAATCTCCATTATCTGGATTAGAAGTTAATATAATAGTACAATTAGGAGGTAATGACCAACTTATATATTCGCCTCTGTCCACCAACTCCATGGTAGCTTGTATAAATCTAGGCATTATTGTTATCGTATAGGCTCTTTATCCTATACTTCTACGTCTTTTCTTAGGTTATAACGTAGTTCAGACTATATCATCACTATATAAATAGTGTAGCGCACTCGTGGTACTTTACTATCCATTCCTGGACTCCATGTACTAGTCGTTGAACTTTCTAATTATTACTAATTAGCTTAGCTGCTGATTGACCTCCTCAGGCTTTTCCAGCAATTCACGCTATTTTATGCGGACCTCTAGATTTTATACTTTCATTTATATCCTCCTGCAGTAAGATTTTTTCTTATAGCGCGAGATATATTACAAATTTTTAGTTCTTTTTCAGCATCTGTTTTAGAATCTCACTCTTTAATAAAAACATTATCAAGTGAATATTGAATAACAGGTATTTTCTTATATTTCTTTTTTAGTTTAGAAAGATTTTCTTTTAATTCAAATGATCATCTATATCCACCAGCAGTATAACTACGATTATTACATACACTACATATTGCAGTAGTATCTTGGTTAGTAGATATAGCTGCATCTGTTATCGATTTATAACTTTGAAGATATTTTCCTTCTAAACTATACTGATATACCATTTTTATATTAACTGGAGAATGTGTCTCATAATATTTCTTTTTAGAGATACTTATTCTATGTTTATATTCTTTATCTCTAATGATATTCTCAGGGTCTAAAATATGATTTATATAAGGTTTAATACTATTTATATAGTATTTTTCTCTACTAATTCTATTTTCCTCAAGACAAGTTTCTATAACTTCAAAATAAATATTATCAATGCCATACTTGTTATACAAATTTTGCATAGTATGATTGTGATGTTTATTTTGTTTTAAAGTAATTAGATGTTGTCTTAATCTATGCTGAATATTTTTTGAACTTCCTATATATTCTTTATCGTGGATCTTTATTTTATAAATTCCACAAACTTTTTTATAAACTTTAATCTTTTGTAATGTTAGTTTTTCCATATTTTTAAATTTATATCAAAGATACTAAATTTATTCAGGGAAACAAAACTTTACAATATATTTTTTAATCCGCACGATTAAAGTCATCAAGAATTAAAATTGTTCCATTAGGATTTTGATTAGTTGGAACCCAAGCTGGAAGAGCATATCCCATTCGAGATATATTATCCTTAATACGATAACCTTCTGCAATATAAGAATCTAAAACGTCTGCAGAAACCCACATACAGTCTTCATCCTTTACTATTACACCGTTTTCTACTAATGGCATTCCCTCATCATCAACTCTAGGACGTTCAGTGCAAACATAGTATTCTTTAATCGGAAATCCAATTAAGTCTCCTAATTCTTCTAATTGAGAGAGATTTAACTTGACACAATCCATTCCTCTTTCCTTAGCTAACTGAATAATAGCTGAAGTTTTTCCTAAACCTGACTCACCTACTACTTCAATTGCAGTAGTCTTTTTATGCTCATTATATAATCGTTTATTATTATCAATAATATAACTAGCTAACGTTTTTAATTCTTCAATATTAATTGTATTTATATTTTTCTTCATATTTTATGGTATAAAAATAGTATGTCCTGGATATTTTTGAGTTTTACACCCATTACTTGTAATAACCCACATCATTTGTCGCATAGGTTTGAATGTGTCTAATGGAGCATAACCATCCGTAAAAAATACTAAAGTAGTATATTTATTTAGATTAGCATTATAATAATCTATTACAGGTTTAAAATCTGTACCTCCTCTACCTGTAATTTTTCCATCAAACTTTCCTTTATATTCGTATATTTTATGAATATCGGCATCACATTCTACAATAGTTACCATAGACCCAGTTTTATATATGTGATAGATCTCACTAAAAAAATCTTGTAATTCTGAATCACTTACAGATCCAGATGTATCAATTCCAACAAGGATGTGTTGTTTATGCTTTACTTTAATTCCTGCACTTCCAACAAATCTATTAGACTCTTTTCGAAGAGATTTTTTTGTATAAGTTTTGAATGAATTTCCTAATAATCTTCGGAAATACATTTTCCAATTAAATATAGGAGGATCTACTTTAAATAATGCATCAATTATTGATTGAAATTCTCTTGGAATACTACCTCTACTTTTAGTAGTAGCTGTAGCTGCTTCTTTTAATTGATGCTCAGTTTGATTTTGCATTAATTTTTTTCCTGCTTCATCAAGGCTCTGATATTCTTTCCAAGACTTATGATCATCAGCTCCTCCACTAATTCCATCAAGACCTTGTGTTGTGCCTCTATTCCCATTACCTGGCCCTTTCTGTCCAGACTGAGAATTTTTCTGTGCATATTTTATTAGCTCTTCATAATAATATTTTGCACCTTTATCCTTTTCTAAGTTTTTTGCTAAATCAGGATATTTGTCTTTTAGTTGATCCCACATATTATCAGGAACATCTTTTATGTATTGATCACAAACTAAATCACAAGCAATATTAAATAATTTATGATCACTAATTCGAAGTTCTGATTCAATAAACATGTGGTTAAAACATATATGAATTAGCTCATGTTTTAATAAACCTAACTGCTGACTGTCAGTTAATTTATCTCAGTAATTAGGATTTATAACTAGTTTAGAATTTACTCCATTTCTAGAAACACAAGCTGTATCTACATATGTATCAGATATTTCTTTATTTAAATTAAGAAGAAAGAGCCCATAAAAGGGCTCTCTAATCATTAATTCTTTACATGCTTTAATGAGTTGCATATCTTATAATTTTAATCTTCATGTGGAAATTTATC
>OGOJ01000039.1_pt1 | contig 116133 bp, 88 predicted proteins | sample 1552601 | NCBI WGS metagenome assembly OGOJ01 (sample SAMEA2580184, study PRJEB22360) | human gut metagenome | biome: human gut; feature: human-associated habitat; material: faeces | place: Denmark | collected 2008/2010
AACTCGTCCGCCTCAGTGAGGTGCCCTTGTTTCGTAACGGGATTGCAAAGGTAGGCACTTTTTCTGAACCTGCAAACTTTTCTCAAACTTTTTTTCATCTTTTTTTCATTCCCACCTCATATTGCATCATTTTAAGTCATTGAGAACGCACGACTTGAGGGCCCAAAAAAATATTTTTTTCCGGAGGCGGAAATGTTGCCCTGAGAGCCATGAAATAAGGGGTAAGACGTTTAATGGCATTGATTTTCAACACATTCCACAACCCAAAATGAGGCAAAACCAGCAAATCCCACCTCTCCATGGTACGCACCATGAAGAAAAAAAATGACATATAACAGATTATCCTACAAGAAGATGTGCACTATTTACCACCTTTATAGTAAACTTCAGACACTTTCATGAATCCCCGGCGCATAAAAAATTCATGGGCATTGTGATTATTCTTGCCGGATTCGAGATAAACGTCTTTCAGGTCCCGCTGACGGAACCAATCTTCGGCTGCGGCAAACAAACGGCCCCCGACGCCCCGGCCCCGCGCATCAGCATTGACAAGAATATCGCAAAGCACGCCGAAAGGCGCGCCGCCGTCGGAATCGGTTTCGAGGACGCAGAAGCCGAGCAGCTTTCCTGCGGCATCTTCCGCCTTGAATACCGCCGTCCCGTCCGTCGTCATGTGTTCCTCAATATATGTAAGCCACAGATGACGGCTGTCCGCATCGAGTTGCGGCACATATTCCTCGCCATTGAAAACAAGATGTCCGATTCCCATCTGCATCTCGCCATGGGAAATATATTCGACATTCTCAGACAAATGCGCATAAAACAAATCCGCAAGCGCCTCCTTGTCTTGAACAGTAGCAGGTGCAATGACAATATTCTCCATATATATTATGCTATTATTTCCTTAATCTTGCCGACAATGGTGCGGATGGTCTTCGAAACGACCAGAAGCATACCGAAAATCGTGACGCACGCGACTACCATCACCACCACGGCAGCCAGATGACTGGACTGTATGCCGAAATATGTCAGGAACGGCATCTCCGACTGCTGGAAGAAAAGTTCGAACGTGGAAGCGACGGAAATTATCGCCAGAATGAAATTCAGCACGAAGTCAGACTTCATCGACTTGAAATCGCTCAGATTATGCAAACTGCTGTCCACCATTGACATCATCTCATTCAGGCGGTCGAGGTCATTGTCAAGATTCAGACGCCTGGTAGTGCGGTCGAACATCACCTTGTGCGACGCGAACTTGGAATATTTCACCACGTCCAGCTGCAGCACCATCCGTGAGAGCCTCATGCTGAGCTTGGCATTCTGCCCGATCAAGTCCAGCGAAGAAGTGCTGGAAGCGGACAATGTCGCATCGATAAGCACGTCATTGGCTCGCCCGATAATGTATTTCTTCGCCAGAACCATCTGAAGGATAAGCAGATACTCCGGCCACGACACATGATAACGCGCGCGTTCCTTCAGATGTTCCGCCCAGTTCACGCCCTTCTTCTCCACCGTTCCCGCCGTATCCAGCCCGTCGCCGCGACGCCCGTAAGTTCCCAGGACAATGCTCATGTTACTGTTTACCAGCACAAGGTCATCCGTATCTATGGCAATGTTTTCGCCGCAGACCTCGTCATAGGCCGCCGCATCCCTGTACGGCCATTCGCCGGGGTACAATGTCATAAGACCGATGAGTTCAGGCTTGTGCCAGTCACGGATATGGCTGACAATCTGCGCTTCGGTCAACCTGTCCGGCCTGTCGTTGCTGAACAAATCCGTACCGTCGGGAAGCGGATGACGTATGTCCTCCCACAAGTCCACCATCGCATAACGGGAATCATTGACCATGGTTATCGGCATGATTTTCATGCGTTTGCGGAATTTGGCCTTCTCCTCGCCGCTCAACGTTCTGCAGAACTTGGTGCAGCATCGGTAAATGAACCGCTTGTACCTGACCGCCACTTTCCCGAAACCGCGTTCGGAACTGCTCATCGGCAGAGTCTCGCCAACTTCCAGCGGTTCGCCCGATTCGCCGAAAAAGATATTGTCCACCCTGAAATCGCCCACGAGATTGATGTTCGTGCGCGACTCGCCGTCACCGCAGGACTCCGATTCGTCGCGGCTCCAATATTCCGCCCCCAGCCAGGTCGAGAGCAATGCTATTATATGATCAATGCCGACAGGCGCGGACAATGTTCCCGAATGTCCGTTGAAAAGGAAACGGTAAGTGAATGAAACGGTATTGCCGAAGAACAATGACATTTCAACATTGACATGACATTTGAGCAGACGGGGCTCGATTTCATCTTCTTCAGGCTCAATCGGCATCTCGAAGTCAAATCCGCGCAGCGAAAACCTCCTGACATTTTTCTCGTCAGGAGACTGGCCTTCGTTGCGCAGGACAAATATCTGTTTCTCGATGCTCCGGCCCATCGGCACAATCGGGAGGGCCAATGCATCGGCTTTCTCTTCATAGATGAACTTTTCTTTATGGAAAACATAATCGTCATCGCCCGGAAGATGCTTGTCAAATTCTTCCGGAAGAAAAAACTGCCTTTCCTGCTTGATGCTGAAAGTCTGTATGAATACCGCGGAAAAACCGGGGATTTCCAGTCCATGCCCGTCCTGTGAGCAGCAATAGTCGAATGTCATCGGATATAGTCTTATTTATTCCGTGCGGCCTACGTAGGCGTCGGAGGAATTGTCAATTTCGCTGTTGAAGAACTTTTCTGCCACTGCAGCCATAGCTTCTCCCCAGAATCTCTTGCCGGATGAGGCCTGGACCACCCATAGTTTAAGCTGTTTCTTGTGCCAGTTCACCACGCAGTTAGTTCCCCATGCGCCGCCGTGGCCGAACCAGGCATCTTCGCTGTCTACAACAGGAGCAGTGAGGCCGAGCGAATAATCACCGAGACCAGCAGGGCGGGTGCTGACTGCAAGGATGGACTTGACGGTTTCTTCTTTAAGGATGCGTACGCCATTGTCACCGACTCCGAGGTTCATGAGCATCTTGTAAAACTTGAGCTGGTCATTGGCAGTCGACCAGAGGCCCGCGCCGGCGGAAGCGAAGACATGGGAATCATTGTACGGACGCTGTTCCCAAGGGTTCTCCTCCAGCCATTCAGAAGGCTGGCCTTCCTTGATGTTGAACAATTCTATCTTGTTTTCAATCTGCTTGTCCGTAGGCCAGAACCATGTGTCTTTCATGCCGAGAGGGTCCAGGACGGTCTCTTTCAGGTATTTTTCCCATTTCATGCCGGTAACCGTTTCCACGACGGCAGCACCGATGTCAATGCCGGTGTTGGAATAGAGCGCCTTGGTGCCCGGTTCGAACATGATAGGTGATTCTGCGGCAATGGATGCCACCTGACGGATAGGAGCTCCGCCGGACCAGCCGCCTCCACGGACGTCCTTGCGCTTGGCACTGCACTCGAACGGGAATCCGCCCGTATGGTTCAGGCACATCCTGACGGTCAGCACGTTTTTCGCCTTGTGCAATGTCATTGTACTGTCAGTCTTCCCATCGAGGACCCAGAGGGTGCTGAATTCCGGAAGGTATTTGGAAACGGGGTCGTCAAGGGAAATCTTGCCTTCCTCAACGAGTTTCGCAATGGTCACGCCGCAGAAGCCCTTGGTCTGGGAGCATTGCATGAACGCGTCGTCCATGGTGATGGGGCGTTTCGTCCTCGGGTCTGCATAGCCGATGCAGCAGGTTTCCTGGATACCGTTATTATATAGTACGCTGATTGCTCCCGGGAGCCGACCGCTGTCGACGTATTGCTGGAGCGCTTCCTGCGCGAATGTCGTTCCTGAATCCCGGACTGCGGCCGTGTCCCGGCTTTGACTGCATGCCACGCACAAGAAAAGGGCGACGGCCATCAGCATGTGATAAATTCTGTTCATGTCAATATGTTATTTGTTATTAGTTTATTAGTTTCCACAGGAATACAAATTTATAAAACTGGTTTCGGATTTCAAATAAAAATCCTGCTCCGTGGGGACGGAGCAGGATAAAAAGTTATGGTGATATGGGGTTTTATTCTTTTACGCAGCGGACCGGGCATGCTAGTGTCAAAAACCTGTCCTGTCCTTCAGTCGTCATCTTGAGCGTATTCGGCTTGCCTGCATCGGCATAATTTGCAGGAGCAATCATCGCCGCCGTATAAGCATAGCCATAATTATGGCTAGTCAATATTTCGGATGTCCACATATACGATTTAGTCTCATACCCACAAGACCTCACATTAGTTGTCCTCATATTTTTATTACCGCGCGTTCCTGTCATCGGCAGATAATGTCCGTCAAAATCATAACCAACAAGATTGGAAGCCAAAGCCGCAGTTGAAGATACTGTCTGCATGAATGACTCTGCTTCAGCCTTGTTGCAGACACGCCAACCGGTCGGACATGGATCGAAGAGTGTTTTATTCGATTCAGAACCTCCCCAGAATGCCCTGTAACTCTGGTCATTGGTCGTCACCCATGGGTAATAGCCGCCGTCTGGATATGTCGGATTCAGAATATAAACGTAAGGATGCTCCACTGCGTAACCTGCAAAGACGCGATTGGATGAAGACGGAGCCGCGATGCTGTTCCTCTCAATCGTATGCCAAGACGAATCCATGTTGAACGAGCCATCATCTTTTGTCCTATAACCCCATACCTGGCTGTCCACATTCTTTGCAGCGCTCTGGCCGTTGACCCTCAGAGCCACGATCGGGGTGTATGTAGGAGTTCCGATGAGCTGGTTTACGTATTCGCAAGGCCAATAGTGGCAATAGTCCGCAATGGACGGGAACGGGTCTTTGCGGCCCCACTGATAGTAGTTGCCCACTGCATATGCCGGTTCATAATTACCAGTCGAACCCACGCCAGAAATTACCGCGCCAAGATTACGGTCCATGAACACATTGCCGTCCGCATTGACTGCTGTAGCTTCAGGGTCATAGCCGTCTGCGGCCCAAATGGTCCAGCTCCAGAGAAGTGTCGCATTGTTGATGATTTTGTTTTCATCTGCTGTGATACTGTCATAGGTAACACCCTCTTCGGCAAACACCGCGATGACAGCATTGCCAGGGACAAATGTTTCAGGAGTAGAGAATCTCACATATCCATCCGCACCTAATGCAACGGAAGACACATCGACAGGAGAAGCATCGACCCAATTATTGCTGGTCTGAAGAGTATTGTACCATAATACAAGTGCGGACTTCGGAGCAATCTCATTGGATGCGACAACATCTGACAATGCGGCAGGAATAGCGCCATTTCCCTTCAATTGGGCATTGAACTTATATTTTCCTGCTTTGGAAATCAGATATGTGTTGGCCGTCTCAACGGAACTGAGGTCCTCGTAACTATCCTTGGCAATTTCCTCGGTCTGGGACAAAGACAGTTCCGCCTTTGCAGAAACTGCAATTCCATTCGGATTAATGGTCCTCTTCGCGAGTTCAATCTCTTTTCCATTGATTGTCGCATATACAGAATACTCTTTAGAAGCGTGACCAGGAGTAATCAACATATAGAAGGTAGAAGGCTCAGCCGACAACAAAACCATAGGCTGCACATTCAAAACCATTTCATTAGAACCTTCTTCAACATTGATTTCTCCCGTTCCGACATTCAAAGTTCCCTTGGAAACCGACAACTTTTCATTTTTATCTGCAAAAGCAACACGGATTCTGCTGACTTCCTGTGCATTAAATTCAGAAGAAACGGATATCGCCAGTACGGACAATGCATGATTGAATGAGAAGTCAATTACTTTCCCAATATTTGTCCCGTTATTTCCATTCCACATCGATTCAGCTGTAGAATACAACAAATCATACGCCGTAATGTGGCTCAGATCTCCTTTTCCGGCCTGTGTCTGAGTTGACGGAATAGTAAACGGAACTTTCGTATAATCATCTCCGGCATTTGCAGAATAAGGATAATACGCAAAGAAGGTGTGCTTATATCCCTGATAAATCCAATTCAATTTGTTATCGGAATTGTTATAAGAAAACTCAACGCGCGCGCCGGATCCATTGGAGTCGAAACGGCTGTTGTTTCCGATATTTATCAGATTTTTACCGTCCTGTCTAAAACCATATACTCCAATTTTATCACTCTCAAGCCAAGATGACTTGATATTTAATCCAATACCGCCATCCGTCAACAATGTCTTTGTCGCCCCTTTCTCCAAGGAAGCAACGACCGTAATCGGAGTATTATCCTGTTCCGTCTCATTTACAAGACCTTTCTGGCAGCCGACGATAGCCAGCAACGACAGGACCGTTATCAAATTCTTTTTCATAACCAATGATTATTAATCCAGTTCATCATAATAGCCGTAAGCATCAAATAACGACGCAGGTTGAGCATTCAAGTCTCCTATATTCCCACCACTCTGCGCAAACCCCATTTCGAGATTCACATCGAGAACCGCCAAAGACGGTGATTCATAATGCTTTGGAGCAGCTGCTCCGTCAAATTTCTTATTCATCATAATTATGTTATTAATTAGTTAAACTTTTATTCTTTCACGCAGCGGACAGGGCAACTTGATGCCAAATACTTGTTGTCCTCAAATTTCACTGTCTTGAGAGTCTTCGGCTGGTTCTTTTCCGCATAATTTGGCGGAGCGACCATCGCTGCAGCATAGGCATATCCGTAATTGTGGGCCGTAACTGATTCTGATGTCCACATGTAGGATATGGTCTCGTATCCGCAAGACTTCACGGTCTCAGTCCTGAAATGCTTGTTGCTTCGCGAACTGGTCATCGGCAGATAATGTCCGTCATACTCATATCCGACAAGATTGGCAGCCAGTGTGGCGCTGCTGAAAACAGTCTGCATAAACGACTGTGCCTCAGCCTTGTTGCAGACACGCCAACCGGCAGGACACGGGTCGAAGAGAGTTTTCTTCGATTCAGAGCCTCCCCAGAACTCCCTGTAACTCTGGTCATTGGTCGTTATCCAAGGATAATAACCGCCGTCCGGATATTTGGAATTCAGAATATAGACGTAAGGATGCTCCACTGCGTAACCTGCAAAGACGCGATTGGACGAAGACGGAGCCGCGATGCTGTTCCTTTCTATCGTATGCCAAGACGAATCATAGTTGAACGAACCGTCATCTTTTGTCCTATAACCCCATACCTGGTTGTCCACATTCTTTGCAGCGCTCTGGCCGTTGACCCTCAGAGCCACGATCGGGGTGTATGTAGGAGTTCCGATGAGCTGGTTTGCGTATTGGCAAGGCCAATAGTTGCAGTAGTCCGCAATGGACGGGAACGGATCCTTTCTGCCCCACTGATAGTAGTTGCCCACCGCATAGGCTGGTTCATATTCGCCTTTCGAACCGACGCCGGAAATAGCAGCGCCGACATTCCTGTCCATGAATGTTTTCCCTCCGGAAATGACCGCCGTCGCCTCCGGATCATAACCCTCTGCGGCCCAGATGTTCCAGCTCCAGAGAAGGGTCGCATTGGTAATATTCTTATTCTCGTCGACCTCGATATTGTCGTAGGTAACACCTTCCTCGGCGAATGCCGCAATCACGACATTGCCCGGAACGAACTCCTTCGGCGTGTCGAAGAACACATAGTCACGGTAGAACACCAGCGATGAAAGCAGAATCGGGCATGCGTCCACCCACTTTTTGTCTTTCTGGACGGTGTTGTACCAGAGGACGAGAACTGATTTCGGAGCAATGTCCGCTGTTCCGGCCACTTCTGAAAGCGCTGCAGGAATATAGCCGTTGCCCTTCACGGTAGCCTTGAACTTGTAAAATTGGTTAGCCTCGGAAACAAGGTAGCTGTTGGATGTGGAAATCTCTCCCAGATCCTTGATCTTGATGGCCACGTCACCCGGCACCTCATAATCCGTCACCACATTGATCACCTTGCCTGCCGGGAAGCCTCCTTCCGGAACCTGCTTCTCCATGATCAGCTTCTCCTTGCCGCCGATGACCGCAACCAGCTGCATGGTCTCCCCTGCCAACGCCGGGTTGAAGACCATGTAAATATGCGAAGCCGCCGGCCATGAAGTCGCAAAATCGCAGTCCAGACGCACCTCAGGCGAGGTCGTCGCCCCCGTCAGGTCCAATTCGCCAGTTCTCAGGTCAATGCTTCCGTTCTCAAATGCCACGGCAGCATCCTTGTTGGAAGTGCAGCGGAAAATCAATGCATCCAGTTTCATTCTGGTGTCGGTGGTCAGCTCCAAGTCCAATATGGAGAAAGGATGGTGGAACGTAAGATTCACCGCGTCGTCAGATTTGGTGACATTCTCCACTGCAGCCCAGATGAAGTCATTGTCAGCAAGATGCGCTGTAGAGCCGCTTGAGTACTGGGACTGGGATGCAGAAATCCCCACCTTTGCCTTATGCGGGTCCGTGCCTCTGTCTGCATTGTAAGGATAGCAGGCATAGAACGACTGCGGGATATTGTCCCCTGCCCAGCGGATTCTCTGAGCACGGGACTGATATGAAAACGTCGTTCCGGCACCCTCCTGATCGGCGAGATATGCGCTGTTGGACTGGAGGGACTTGCCTTCAGCCTCTGTCCAGATTCCGATTTTGTCGGATTGCACCCAAGCTAGTTTCAATGCATTGCCGTCATCGGTATGAGTCACCTTGCTCTGGACGGACGGTTTCTGGAAATCTGCAGAAAAGACCGGTCCGTCAGGCAGGATATCCTCATCCATCTGTCCGTTCTTGGAACAGCCGACCAGGGCAGCCGTCAGGGCAATCATTGATATGTATTTGATATTCATAATTTTACGCATTAACAGTTTACCATTTCCATTTATCCATATCGTCTATCTTTCCGCCTCCAGGGTTAGCCTCTGACGGGTCGTAAAGTGCGGCGTCGATGAGAGGTTTCAGAATCCCTTCCATAACAAGAAAGGCCTTCGCATTCGGATGAACGGAATCAAGGTTCAATGTTCCATCGGGCTTCGTGCCGAATACCCAACAGTACTCATCAGCAAGACCGTTCTGATCATTTTTCAGAGCGCTGTGGTAATCTGCATAACGATAGCCTCTCTCGGCAGCATAAGCCTTGATGAGGTTGTTGGCCTCGATAACCTTAGATGCGATGTAGTCTCCGTCAAACTCCGCTTTCCATGCATCCGATTTCCACCACATGCTCCTTGTCGGACAAATCGAACCGAGTATGACAGGAACTCCCATATCTTCGGCAATCCTGGACATAAGGGCGATGTTGGCAAGAAGATTCTCCTTGCTCACGTGAACCCGGTAACCATCACCGGACATATTTTCAGCAAGGTCATTCGTACCGCAGGTGATCACCACACATTGAGGATTGTCATCTACGATGTTCGAACCGAAACGGTCAATCATATTGCTTGAGGTCTGTCCATCGACTCCACAGTTAAGGTAGCTGTTCTCGGTGAAAAAGGCCAGACGGCCGCGGTCTTTCCAGGTCCTTGTGATGGAGTCGCCCATAAGTGCTGCCCTGTGACCGGTCTGTTTGCCGTATCCCGGAGCTTTTCCGTCCACATTTTCCTTCACGCAGCGAAGTTGCAGTCCGGCACCGGAGTAGCTGTTGCTCTGAGTGATCTTTGCGCCTGCGCCTTTCGGGCCGACAGATGAGCGGATCGGATAAAGAGAGTTGGCGACACTTGCAGAAGCCATCATAACTTCACCTGAAGCCGAAATGACTGAGCCACCGAAACCGGCCTTTCTCTGTCCCGCAAATGGGAAATAGAGGTCATATTCGGAAACATAGACTCCGTGACCGCCCGCTGCGGAACCGGAAGAAGCGAAGAATGTCGCATAGGCATCTGCTGTCGGCACTTTCCAACCTGCCGGACACGGGTCATAGATGGTCTTATCATTGCTGATGTTGTCCGTACTGCCCCAGAGATAGCGCCATTGCTCATTGTCCAGAATGGATTTTGCCTGAAAGTCGCCTTCTCCGGAGAACCAACTGTATTGAGGATAGACAGCATCGTTGTTGCCGCCGAACATCCACTTGTGAGGATATTTTACAGACTCGTCCACGGCCTGCTGGAGCGAATAGCCCGAACCGAGTTCCGCATGGAGCATCCTGGCGTTCTTGGCCCTGTCGGAAGAGAAGATCTTGTCTCCGTCGACTTTATATTCATCCAGAGTGGTGTAAGCAGGGTTGCCCCAGCCTTCCTGTACGTTCGTAGCTGACTTATATTCAGACGCAGCAGGGAACGGATCCTTACGGCCCCACTGGTAGTAGTTGCCGATGGCTCCGGCTGCCTTCACATTGTCAGAGATATCCTTGGCAGAAAGTCCGAGCACGGCTCCGAGGTTGCGGTCCATGACGGTGTAACGGCCGGCCTTCCTGGAAGTCGCATCGGCATCCCAGCCTTCCACGGCCCAGATGTTCCAGCTCCAGACGATTTCGCCGGACTCATTCAGCGCAGCGATCACGGCATTGCCGTTCACAAACGTCTTCGGTGTCTTGAAATAGATGAGGCCGTCGACGTCGTCATACATCACGCTGCCGGCAGATACAGGACTTGCATTGACAAATCCGCCCTCACCTTCAGGGATGCTGTACCACAGAAGTTCTGCTGAAGAAGGGGCCAAAGCGGCATCGAATGCGGTGCTGTGCGGTTCCCCGTCGTAGCTCCAGCTGATGCTCTTCGTACTGCCGTTGCCCTTTACTCTCGCATTGAAAGCATAGAGGCAGTCGGCCTTGTTCACGATATAGGTATTGGCAGTACCGTCCGCGCTCAGGAGCACAGGGTCCGCGGTCATTCCGACATTGTAGGAGACACAGGTTCCCGGCTTGAGGCCGCCTTCCGGAATATCCACGACAACCTTCTCGAAATCAGCACCTTCGAGGTCGCAGTCTATGGTCAATGTCTTGCCGGCATACTGCGGATTCACATTGACGATAAATTCAGAGGCCTTGCGCCTGAGGTAAACCGGAGAGGCCGGCTTGATGTCAATCACGGAGCTCACCGTGTCAATTTCAGAGAGACGGGAGGTGAACAGGTCATATTTCGCGTGCTTGAATGCAAGTGCCGTTCCGTCTTCGCCTGTGAGCTTGATGGAATTGCAGGCTACAGGCAGATTGGAAGAGACATTGATCTTCACGAAAGAGACTATAGGCGAAAGGGACATTTCGAGGATGCCGTTTTCCGGACGCTCCACTGATTTGACGGAAGAGACGAACATTTGTTCCTCCTTCAGCTGCATCGAGGTAAGAGGAACAGGGACTGTCTGCTCCGCGGCTACCGAAACCGGAATCGAGGTAGCATCCGTCATCTTGATAGTGAACGGATAATACAGGGCCACGTCATATTTCTTGCCGTCTTCCCATTTGAGCTTGTCAGCGTCACGGAGCGGGAAGAAACGGGATGATGCAGTGGATGTATATGCGTCATAATAGGCATTGGCATTCAACGCCGAACCGGTACCGGCTTCGGACACGAACACCCCGATACGGTCGGAAACCGCTTCCCAGGTGATGACAGCCGACTCAGAAGGCGAGGAGGCCGACACCTTGAATGAAATGTACTCCGAAGAAGTCATCGGAGCGTCTTTCTCCGGCTCCTTCGTCTCTTCTTTTCCGCAGGCGTTCATGGCCAATGCGGAAAGAAGCGTCATATATAATATTCTGATTTTCATCTGCTAATTATTGAAGAGTTATCTGATAGAACGAATCTGTTCCGGAATAATAGTCCTTGGAAGAGAACACACCATGCGTCCATTTGAATTCGCTGACAGTCTGGCCGTCCAGTCCGTCTATGCAGTTGCCCTTGAAAGTGTAAGGCTTGTAGAGTTTCATCACGCCGTCAGGAAGATTGATGGCACAGACATTGTCCACGACTTTCTCGGATTTGTAGACCGGAGCGCCGCTCTCGTCCGTCATCGGGTTGCCGTTCTCGTCAATGGCCTGGACAGGCATCTCGTAGGACAATGTCCAGATCTTGCTCTTGTAGTATCTCTCGTAATTGTTGAAATCAGGAAGGGATTCCCTGGTGGCAGTTCCAATCACCTTGCCGTTCACACAGAGGTCGAATGACTTTTTGGTCACAGCCTTTTCGCTGGTATGTACCTTGGCGATATAGCTTTCAGGTGTTTCATCGCCGGAAAGCGGAGTGAGACGTATTCTGTTGAAGGACTTCAAGCCTTTCAGGATAATCTCGTCATAATTGTCAGAAACGGACATGATGGTGAACTCATGGTCACCGCCCCAGCCGCGATATCCGCCGCCGTTCGGGCCTCCCGGGAAGGAGAAGAAGTGGATATAGTCATTGTTGGTGCTGAATTTCAGCATCGGGCCCGTGCTCGGCTCCACCTTGTATTCAGACTCCGTAACAGGGTCTGTCTGAGGTATGAAGCCGGCGCCCTCGAACCATACTTTCACGGTATAGTCCGGCGAGAACTGCAGGACATAAATCCATCCGCCGTAACGGAGGTCCTCATCCGGGAAATACTCCATAACCCAGGTCTCGCGGGCTAACAGCGCATTGCGGCAGAGTTCAACACGTTCTTGCGTGCGTTGCGCAGCCGTCTCTTCGAAGATTCTGTCGCTCTTGTAGCAGGATGCCAAAGAGAGCAGCATCATCGCGGACATCAAATATGTAATGAATCTTTTCATGTTGATTTCCAGGTTTATTTGTCAAGTGATTCCCAATCCAGATTGTCCAGCTGGGCGATACGGCGATGATAGATTTCGCACCATCTGTCAGTATCGACTCCGTAGGAATCCTTGAGCCATTTCTTCAGCATATCATATTTCTTTCTAATGAGAGGGCCGCCTACAGGACCTGCCTTGGCGATCATCGCCTCTCTTTCCGCCTCCGTGAGGGAAATCAGTCGTCCGCAGGTTTCAGCCACGTCCTCGCTGTAGTGTGAACGGGCATAGTTGCTGACAAATCCCTTCTGGTACGGGTCTTCGGTAAGTGAAGTGTAACGGTCGCCCACATAATCGCTGAGGGTGATGTCCTTGAACTCTGCAGGAGAGCCGTGGATACCGTCGAGGATATGGGTGAACTCGTGAAGCATTGTTCCCGCAATTCTTTCCGCATCCTTGTGGTATTCGAAGAAGTTCACGCCGAGGATGTTGATCTGAAGGCCGTTCTCCGCAGATGCAAGGGCGGTGGTACCGCTGCTGCTTATCTCGAAACTTCCCACGAGGAAGAGCACTTTCGGGAAATATGATTTCACGAACAATGCCGGATCTTCCGTCTCGTCTCCGGAAGACATCATCTCCACCATGGCCTCAAGTGTCGTGAACTTGATAAGTTTGGCTATCATTATCGACTCCTTGATGTTAGGAGGTGACACCCAGTAATTGAAACTGGTTTCCCTGTCCGGCATACGGTATTCGAAACGGATATTGTAAGGCTCCACATAATTTCTCTGCAGCCATGAGTCGAACTCGGTATTGTTTTGCTCCTCGTCCTTGAAAATGCTCTCGGAGCTGATCTCATCCTTGGTGCAGGAGAGCGTCAGGAGCATCGTGCAGGCTGCCAATATCAATGATATATATTTTTTCATCTTCATTCCTACTTAAAAAGATTTGACGAAAGGATGGTCAGGACATTCCGCATTGTTGCGCGGATTAGGTTCCAGACCGGTTTTGATGGATTCTGAAGGAATCTGGAATGCGCGGCGCAGGTCATTGTAAGGCAATGTTACCGTAGCCTCGAATCCGGATGTCGTAGCGTCGTCGTAATCGGAGTCATCGAATCTGTCGATGGTGATTCCATATCTCTTGAGATCCATCCAGCGGAGACCTTCCTCCAGGGAATCGATTCTCTTGCAGAACAGCAGGCACTGGGTCATATTTTCCTGAGTACCAGGCTCTACAGTGAATCCATGCGGATGAATCGGCTTTCTTGATGTAGGTTCTTCCCTTGTGTATTCCTTGATGTACAATGATGAAGAAGGGTCGCCGTAAACCTCGTCGATCAGTTCGCGTGTCAGATGACGGATTCCGTTGCTTCCGACCTTGTACATCGAGCAGTTCCATGCATCCAAGTCCGCTGCCGCCTTGTCATATTCCTTCAGCTGGATATAGGCCTCGGCCCTGTTCAGAAGCACTTCGTTGGCATTGAGAGCCACCATTGTGCTGCGTCCGTAACCTGTACCTGCCACAGGATCGACAACTTCCCACTGGGAAGGCCATTTCGGCCAGTACACTTTGTTGGTTATGAGGTCGGCCCAATAGAATGGAACCATCTGGTAGATATACTGCGTATTGTCCTGCTTGCCGGTATCATAAGCACCGCCCATAGGACGCTTTGCACGGACAGTCTCCATCTTGGCGATCCTGTTGGTGTGCGCATATCTACCGCCGGTAGCAGACCACGCATTGAACAAGCCTCCGTTCGCAGAATAGAGCGGAATTATCAGCAGGTTCACCTTGTTCGTAGGATTGATGTAGTTCAATGCCCTCGTACCATAATCCCAGGCCATCTTGCTGGTTGCAGCCCAGTCACGGAGCATTTCGGAAGGATTCGTTCCGAGCACTACATTTGCAGCCTCGACAGCCTTCTCCCACTGGTTGCTGTAGACGTAGAACCTGGTAGCAAGCGCATAGCCGGCCTTCTTGTTGAAATGGTATTTCGGAACTGACCATGCCTCATCGTTCAGAAGAGGAAGTCCTTCCTCGATATCTTTCTGGATTTTCTCGTAGTCCATGGCAAGAGTTCCTCGGCTATATTTAGGATTCAGTGTGGTCTCCGGCTTGTCCATATAGGTAACTCCCAGATACTGTGACGCATACTGCGGATGATAAGGAAGGCAGTAAATCATTGTCAGACAGAGGTGAGCGTAAGCGCGGCAGAGAAGCGCCTCGCCCTTGTATGGAAGCATTTCTTCCGGAGTGCCCTGTTTCTCGATGGCCTGGAGAGCGGCATTCGCTGTGGCAATCATATTGTAATATGCCTGCCAGGTGTTCACGTTGCTCTCATTGTCCGCTTCCTCGATCGGCTCCCAGTTATAATTCTGTTCAATGAGTCTTGACGTATTCTTGTTTCCTTCGCTGTAGAGTTCGCAGTTGTCTGACGCATACTCGAAGAACCTCACATAAGTTCTTGATGCATACGCGGAAACAAGCAGTTTCTGTATCTTTTCAGTCGAATTCAGTTCAGTCCTGTTGTCCGGAAGCGTGTCCAGGAACTTGTCGCAGGAGGTCAGGCCTCCGAGCAGAGAAAGAACTGCAATTGAATATGTTATAAATTTCTTCATATCCGCATTGATTTAAAATCCTATCTTGCAGGTCAATGTGAACTGCTTCGGCATCGGCACGGCGACACCGCCGGCATTCAGGAACTCAGGGTCCTGTCCTTCCAGCTTCTTGTCGGCATAGAGAAGGCAGAGATTCGTTCCCTGGATCTTGAATGAAAGACTTTTCAGCCTGAGCTTTTCAACAGCTGTCTTAGGAAGGTCATAACCCAATGAAACTTCCTTGAGCCTTATGAAATCGCCTTTTGCAATCCTCTGGTCAGAATAGTTGTAGGCATTGTAGGCAATGCCGAGATTGCTGATGCTGTTGTTCTGACGCTTGCTGGCAATTACAGGAACATTGGTGATGTTCTCGTCGCCCGGATTGATGTACCTGTCCATGAATTCTCTCGGCATGGCCGTAAGGTCAGAATAGCTGTTGGAGAAAATAGGGTCGAGCCTTACCACATTCCCGAAGGAGTATGTCATGAAGACATTCATCGTGAAGCCCTTGAACTTGAACATGTTGCCGAAACTTCCGGTGATGGTCGGGTCAATCGGTCCCTCATACTTGAGGTTGCTGAAATTGTTCATTTCCTGGAACTGGATGTTCGTGGAAGTGATTTCTCCGTCCTTGTTCAGGAAGGTAGGGATACCCATCTCGTCGAGTCCCATGAAACGCAGTGAGAACACGGCGCCGCGCGGCATTCCTTCCATGGAATAGCCTGAACCTGTCAGGTAGCTTATCATGGTCTGGTAAGTCTTGAGCTTGGTCACGGTATTCTTCATGTGCGAGAATATGAAGTTCGTGGTCCAGGTAAAGTCCTTCTTGACGATATTTCTGGTGGACAGCGAAAGTTCCACACCGGAAGACTTCATGGAAGCCACGTTTCCGTATTTGTTGGACACACCGCCAAGTCCCTGGGTCACAACGCTTCCGATAAGGTCGAAGTTGTTTCTCTTATAGGTATCGAAAGACAGGAGGATGCGGTCGTCGATGAAACCGAGGTCTGCTCCCACATTGAACTCATGCTTCTTCTCGTATGTAAGCTCGGAGTTCTCGATGGATGACTGGTACAATGACGGTTCCTTGATGTTTGTAGCAGGGCGCCAAGGCGTGCTCGGGTAGAACAATGCCGTAGAGTTGTTCACCCACGCCGGGCCTCTGTCCGCTGTCAATGAATATGATACGCGGAAGTTCATGCTTGACAATGCCGGTTTCAGCGCGTCGAACCATTCTTCCTGATCTGCCGACCATTTGCCGGCGACGTTCCATGTTGGCAGCCAACGGGCGCTTCTTGCCCTTCCGAGCCTGTTGGAACCCTCATATCGGAACGTTCCGTTGATGGTGTATCTGTAATTATATGAGTATGAAGCGGTAGCGGCGAAAGCTACATTGCGCTCGTGCGTATTGCTCAGACTATAATAATATGAGTTCTGCTCAATCTGTTTCTTGAACAGGTCCACAATGTAGAACGGTGTTTCACCTGCCTCGTACTGGAGTCCCCAGCCGTCGAAAGAACTTGCATGCCTGTCCAGTGAATTGATTTCCATCGCGGCGAAGGCATTGATGATGTGCTTGTCGGCGATGGCTGTATTGTAAGTACCTGATGCTCTGAAGTCCATGCTGAGGGCAGAGTAGTCATTCTTCTTCAAGATACCTCCCTGCGGCAGGACAGTGTACTTGTCTCCGGTCGGATTGTCCGGGTCCTTGTACAGATAAGGGTTCAGGCTCTGGATGATCTTCGTGGCTGCGGCACGGTAAGCCTCTGCCTGGTTCGAATTATCCTTGATATTGTGCTCGGTCATTGAAAGCTGGTATCTTACCGAACCGAGAGCTGCCAGTTCGAGTCCCTTTGTCGGCTTGGCCTTGATTTCAGCCTGGAATTTGGTGTCGAGCACGGAGAGGTCGATGTAGTTGTTCGCCAACTCGTGCTTGATATTGAACGGAGCATAATTCCTGGTGTAGAATTCGTCCGGGTCGAGTGTCCTGGAAGTACGCAGGGCATAAGAATACGGGTTGATGTCGAAATCACGTTTCACGGAACCTTCCACAAGGTTTGTGGTAGATGAGAGTGAACCCGGAGCCCTCTGCTGCCTGTAAGAAGCGTTTCCGATGATGTTCAGGGTGATGTAATCCTTGAATATCTTCTGGGAAGTGTTGAACAGCGCAGTATATCTGTTCACCTTGCTCTGGATCGACCAGCCCGGATCGACGAGCGCACCGAGAGAAGCATAGTAGCTGCCTTTCTCTGATCCGGAAGTGATGCTGACAGAGTGGCTGTGCTGCACGGTCGGACGGAAAAGTTCCTGGAACCAGTCCGTGTTGCGCATCTCGGCCTTGCGGAGATATGCTTTCCTGCCGGCTTCGGTGTTCTCCACAAGATATTTTCCGGTCGCCGTATCGTACGTGTTCATCAACTGATACATCTTGCTGTACACACCTCCCTGCGAGCTGTATACGTTGCTGGTGAAGTTGAGCCAGCCCTTCTGGTACATTTCCTCATAAACGGACATCTGCTCCTGGGAGTTCATGATATTGAACTCGGAATATGAAGGGACAAGACGCATGGTATATTCGCCGTTGTAGTTCACGCGGGTCACGCCAGGTGTTCCTTTCTTGGTGGTCACGACAATGACGCCGGCCATTGCCCTTGCGCCGTAGATGGAGGTAGCGGAACCGTCCTTGAGGATCTGGAATGATTCGATGTCGTCAGAGTTCAGGCCCGCAATGGCGGAGCTGATCAATGTCGTGGCGTCTCCGGATGACAGGGAATTGGCATCCACATTGACCACATCCTCCATTATGACGCCGTCTACGACCCACAGAGGCTTGGAGTCACCGAAAATTGAGGTAGCTCCCCTGACTCTGATCTTAGGTGCGGTACCGAATGTTCCCGACACGTTCTGCACAGAAACGCCGGCTGATTTTCCTTCGAGTGAACGGCTGACCTCACCCACACCGCTGATATTCACATCAACGGCAGAAAGTTGGTCGGTCGCACCGGTAAAGAGTCGCTTGTCAGTGGTAGTCATACCGGTAACCACTGCCTCGGAAAGCATTTCCGTGCTGGTAGAGAGCACGAAGTCGACTTTTTCAGCAGCCGGTTTGGTGACATTGGTATAACCCAGGCAGGAAGCCTCAAGTTTGGCTCCTGCGGGGACTTTCGTCAATGTATAATTACCGTCAAGGTCCGTGACGGCGGCATTGCCCGTGCCCGCCACTGCCACGACGACACCTATGAGAGGCTCGCCGGCATCGTCCTTGACCGTACCGCTGACTGTCAATGTCTGCTGCGCAAAAACTGATAGCGCGCAGATGACCGACAGCAGCATTGATATAATCAATCTTTTCATAAGCTGTTACTATTCTGTGTATTCCTTGGTAAGCACAAGCTGCTGATATGCTACAATACGTGTAGTGAATGCAAAGAATCTGTCACGACTCCACCAGATGTTCAACTGCTGAGGGATATCGTTGCTGTTCAGTTTTGCATTCTCGAATGAAAGAGTGACTGTGTGGTTCACATCATCGAATACAGGTTCGGCATCCCAAGCGGCACGACCCTCTGTAGAGAAGATGTAGAATCCTGACGGATTGGACGAAGTCGGCCCGTTGAAATGCACTGAGTAGTACTTGTTTGCAGCCTCATCTTTACCGAAGCCCTGGATGCCGATTCTTACTTTGCCGTCCACCAGCTGGGCTGAGAAAGGATAATTCACGAGCTCGCCTTTCTGAACCGTAACCGAGAATGACTCGTACATCTTTTCTGTCGCGAACACGAAATCGCTCTTGTCTCCGCACTCATCGGCGTTCTTTGCCACTTTCCAAGTGCCCAAGAGATAATACCAGTCCGGTTTCTTAGGGAGTGTCAATGTTACATATACCGGTTCAATGCTCTTGTCTGAAGGGGTGATGATTGCGCGTCCGGAGAACGCCCTGCGGCTCTGTGCCTTGCTTACGATGAATGTCACACCGCTTGCGGATTTCTCGAATGAGAAGACGCCATCCGGATTCTCAGGGATTTCCACGCTGAAATCAGATGTGCACTTTACAAGTGTCTGCAATTTCTGCTCTGAATCAGAGAATTCCAGGCTGGATTCACTTATGATGATTCCTTTGAACGGTGACTGTTTCACTGAGAAGCTGACGGAATTGCTGCCTTCAGCATTGATTGTAATGTCCGCAGTACGCTCCGTATCACCTGTATAAGAGAAAACATTGAACAGGACTGAAGAACCGGCGACACTTACGCGAAGCCAATCCGGCGCAGATGACTCGGCCGTCAATTTGAGGCCGCCTGTCTCTACGACTGCCGTTCCGAATCCTCCTGCAGCATCGAACGACGTAGCGGAAACGCTCTTCAATTCAATCTCAGGAACTGAATTGTCTTTGCTGCATGACAAACCGCAGAAAAGCACGGCTGCCATAGCGATGATTGATATAAGTTTTTTCATCATATTGAATTATTATTTTACATATTCGATTGCGACCTGTGAGTCACCGTTCAGCTTGGTTCCTGCCAATTCGATATGGACATAGATGAACTGGTAAGTTTGGTCGCGCTTGTATTCCAATGGTATCTCCACTACCGGATTATCCTTGCCGATTTCGATATTGATGTCCTTCTTGACGGAACGGACCCAGCCGGCAGCATTGACCTGCACACGCTTGAGAATGACATTGTCCTCGCCCCTCTTCCATCTGAATCTCAGGGCCTTGACCGGGATGTAGTCTTCCGGTTCCATCATGCGGATAATCAATGTGCTGCTGTCGCGCATCTCGAATGATGTCCAACCTGAAAGGCCCTGGCCTTCAAGAGGTTCAATGTCTTTGGCGACGTTCACGAGGTCCTGTGATTCCTTTACGAGGTCCTTTACCGGAACGAAATCGGAGAGTTTCTTCTCCTCGGTGAAATTGCCCTCCCAAGCGGCGAAGTCAAATGGTTTGCCTGCTTTCTTGGCATCGAAGAAATGTTGCCATCTTGGGATATAGTAGTCGCGGATAAGGCCTGACCAAATCTTGCATGCATAGTCATTGAGACCGGCATCAGGATAGCTGACACCCCACGTGGTCACGATTCTGCGGCTGTTTTCTTCATACTTGTCGCTTTCCTGCTGATTGTCACCCCAACTGCGGGCATAGTCGATCCATCTCTGGATGCGGGTTACAGGATTCTTGTCCAAAAGCCTGTCGGCACGCAGCATCAGGTCCTTGAAACGGACTTCCATGGCGGCAGCCCTGTCATTGTCCCCTGCAAGATAAGCCTCGTTGATCTGCTTTACGAGCAGGTCAGCCTTGCCGAACGCATAGAAACCTGCCCACATGGCGAGGTCGGTAAGATAAGCTTCATTGTCACCCAGTTCCGAGGCCGCTGCGATATATGCTTCCAATGCTTCAAAATGAGCTTTGGAAACCTCGTAACGACCTCCGAGACCGTAGAACGGCTGTCTCTGGACTACATACTGGGCACGGCTTGAACACATTCCGTAAGAGCTTTCGAGCATCTTGTTCCAGAATGTAATCATCGGCTCAGGGCATTTGCCATATCTGTTAAGTGTATAATTCTTCAGCCACTCGTGGATATCCTTGTGGGATGTGCTCCACCATGCATCGGAAAGGATTTCGTAAATCACTTCGTTGTTCTCCACGCCTTCCGGAGCGGTGCCGACACCGACAAGATTTCCCATATTGGCGGAGCTGAGGGCATTCAGATGGCCGTTGAGATAGAAGTCCAATGCTCCCACAGGGGCGGTACGTCCGCCGAAGTTTGGAATGGTACTGTAAATCCATGGCTTTCCGTAAATTCCCTTGGCATAGTTCCATGTATATTCATTCTCCCAAATTCCATAGTTGAAGTCCACGCTCAGGTCCAGGAGGAGCATCTTGTCATCAGGTACATTGGAGAACAATGCTTCGATGCTCTCCGGATCCCAGATATATCTCTGATATCCGAACATCCAGCCCTGAAGTACCCATATCGCATCCGGATTGGCAGCGGCAATGGACTGATACAGAGACTTTCCATAGCTGGCAATCTGTTCATGGCGCTCCTTTGTGCCACGCTCGGCGAACGGAACCTTCATTTCATTGAAACTGTCGGCGATGTAGTATTTGCCTTTTCCGAATTCCTTTTCCCATTCCTGGATATATGTCTTCGAGATCAGCTGGAACAGGTCCGTTTCAGGAGAAATGAAATTGGACACATAGTACGGGCCGTCATCCCAGCCGGTGTGGATGAGATTCGCGTCAGGATAGACACGCTTGATCGCTTCAGGGACAAAACCTGCGAAAGCATTGAAAATAGGTGTCATTCCGAGGTCGTTCATCCTGTCTATCATCTTGTGTTCCAGGGCGATGGTCTTGTCATACCAGCTCTGGGTGAGATTGCCGTCAAGCTCTGACATATTGCCCATCCTGAACCATGGCAGGTAAGCCGGGCCGGTGATGAACTTGCCTATTTCCTCATCCGTCAGGCCGAGTTTCTTCCATACGCGGGCGAAAATAGCTTCGCTTCCGATAGGTGAAAGCGGCATGTTCACTCCATGCAGGGCCATCCTGTCGAGTTCCTTCTCCCAGTCTTCCCATTTCCAATAAGGCATGGTGTAGCCGAGAGTGCAGACATTCATGTATTGTCTCAGCACGAAGGGAGTGGTGACAAGTTTAAGCGGCTGGTCAGCAAGCTTTTCCGGGAGGACGATATTGTTGATTGTCCAGGTGGAGATGCCATAGTGATTCGATGTGACATAGTCATAGAAACCACGGCAGACTGCCACGGCGGAACTTCCCTTCACGGTAAGTTTGCCTTTCTTCACTTCTGTGGAAAAGTATTCGCTGCCCTCCATCGGGCCGGTAACTACAAGTTTCACATTGGAAGGTTTCTTTCCAAGAGTCCTGGCAATCACTCCCGACGCCGCTTTCTCAGCTGCCTTGAAGTCTTCTTTCTGAAACGCCGAAGCGGAGACGCATAAAAATACGGCTCCGATAGCGCAGATAAATTTCAATTTATTGATTATCATATACTTAAAGTTTTATTTCTTGATTTCCCTGATTTCCATCGCATATCCGCCACCTGCGACGCATTTCTGGACAAGTTTCGAATTATGGCCAATCTTCATCTTGCGGATGGTGTATGCCTGTGGATTTGTCTTGTAGTCCGCATCCGGCGCATCGGCATAGAGTGTGGCCTCATATTTCTTGCCCGGTTCCAGGAAGTCGAAGGATATCTTGGAAACGTGTCCCGCTGCGCCTGCAGTAGACCCTACAAACCAGTCTCCGGAATCCTTGACCCTGCGCGCCGTAGTGACATATTCGAAAGGCTCGGCTTCAAGATACCGCGACTCGCTCCACTCCATGGCCACATTCTTTATGAACTGGAACGCATCCGGGAACCTTTCGTAGTTCTCCGGAAGGTCGGCAGCCATCTGCAATGGTGAATACATCGTCACGTAGAGGGCCAGCTGGTTAGCAATCGTGGCATTGACATGTGACTTGTTGCCCGGACTGAACTTGCTGATATTCATTTCGAAGATGCCCGGGGTATAGTCCATCGGACCGCCCAACAGCCTGGTGAAAGGCAATATGCAGACATGTCCCGGCTTGGAACCGCCGAACGCCTGATACTCGGTGCCACGCGCAGATTCATTGGCAATGAGGTTAGGCCAGGTCCTGCACAGTCCGGTCGGACGCACCGCCTCATGTGCATTGACCATTATCTTGTATTTGGCGGCCCGGGTGACGGCATAAAGGTAATGGTTAACCATCCACTGGCTGTAATGCATCTCGCCGCGCGGGAGCATATTTCCGACATAACCGGATTTCACGGCATTGTAGCCGTTGTTTTTCATAAATGTATATGCCGTGTCGAGATGTCTTTCATAGTTTCTGACAGAAGCGGAGGTCTCGTGATGCATGATCATTTCCACGCCTTTGGACTTGGCGTAGTCACGGATTTCTTCCAGATTGAAATCCGGATATGGCGTCACGAAATCGAAGACATAGTCCTTCAGGTGACCGAACCAGTCTTCCCAGCCCTCGTTCCAGCCTTCGACAAGCACGGCGTCGAAGCCGTTTTCAGAGGCGAAGTCAATGTATTTCTTCACGTTTTCAGTGGTGGCGCCGTGATGGCCATGAGGCTTGACCTTCGTATAATCAGTCACTCCGAGCTGAACAGAAGGCAGGTCCCAAGTATAGGACCACTGCGACTTGCCGGTAATCATCTCCCACCATACTCCTACATATTTCATAGGTCTTATCCAGGAAGTGTCCTCGATCTTGCAAGGGTCATTGAGATTCAGCGTCATGCGGGAAGCGAGAATGTCACGTGCGTCGTCACTGACAATGATTGTGCGCCAAGGCGTGTGCATAGGTGCCTGAAGATAGCCTTTCGCACCTGTCGCATCAGGATTGAGGAAGGATTCGAAAACGAAATTCTTGTCATCCAGATTCAGATGCATGCAGGCATAGTCCACAAGGGCAGCCTCATGAATGTTCATATAGAGTCCCTGGTCTGTCTTGAGCTGAAGCGAGGTCTGCACGCCGGTCGGCGAGAACATGTTCTTGTTCATGCGCTTGCTGTTCACTTCCCTGATCTCAGAAAGACGGCAGCACGTATAGTCATATTCCTGTGTATAATGGTCTGCCGGAATCCACCAGGCAGTGACATCTCCTGGCATGGCGAACTGTGTGCGTTCCTCCTTTACGACAAAATAGACCAGAGACTTCTGCTGCGGAAATTCGTAGCGGAAGCCTACTCCGTCGTCATACACCCTGAACCTGATATCCATCTCCCTGCCGGTCTGACGCTGCTTCAAGTTGACCAGCAATTCATTGTAATGATTTCTGATGGAAGTCTCTTCTCCCCATACAGGATTCCACGTCTCATCGGACTCACCACGTGAGGTTCCGGCAATTTCAAATTCCCTGTCGAGATGTGACTTCAAGTCGGCTGAATTTCCCATCAGTTCGAATCCCATACCGCTCGTCAGTACCGCAGGCAATTCACCGCAATCCACAGAATACTGCGGACGTCCGTCTTCTGACAATGAAAATGAAAGTCTGATTTTTCCGTCCGGAGAAAATGCAGTTTCCACTTCTCCCGCAGAAAGCGAGGCAATGCCAAACGATACAAAAAAGAGATATGCAAGGAATCTTTTCATTATTATGACAGTGTTATTAATTTTTCTGAAAGGTATGCAACCTGAAAATCAATAACAATATGTAATAATGAAAATACAAATGAATTTAATAGCTTAATACTTGATTACCAACGTTTTGATTAAAATATACTATATTAAAAATATAAATGGAAAATAAACCATTTTTCGAGCTAAATGGACGAAATTCCTTTTATCTGGTCCTCGAAACTCTGTGGAGAAACCGCCTTCAGACGGGTCCTCGAACGGTACGCATAGATGGTGGATCGGGAGTATCTCAGGAGGAGGGAAATCCTGTCCGTACTGTCGATTCCCAGACGGATCAGCGCATAAATCCGCAGTTCTGGAGACAGGACATACGAGTCTTTTATCGAGATCCGGAATTCCGGCTGGAGAAAATTATTGAAATCCGCGATGAAGGTCGGAAACAACGACAGGAAGGTCTTGTCGAAGACGCTGTAGAACGATGCCCACTCCTCTTCCACCACGGCATTCGACTTGAGGTCCTTTTTCAACGTCTGGATGTCACCTGCAATGGCCTTCTTGTTCAGATTCTTCCTGTACTTGTCCAGACGCTCGATCCTGGAGATACATTCGAGCATCAGCTGGGTGATATATGTATTCTTGATGTTGCTCGACTCCTTGACAATCTTATTTGCCTCTTCCTGAAGCTGTTGCGATGCGGTAAGCTCATCTTTCATAACTTCGAGACGCTTACGCTGGCTCTTGTTCACGAACAGCAGGACCGTCATGAGCAATATGAGGAAACACAACACACCGAAAGCTGCCAACAATATCCTCAGGTCCTTCTTCTTGACTTCGAGATATGACTCATTGACAATGGAAATGAGCGGTGCCAACGCATCCACCTTCAGCCTTGCCTTGCAGAAGTTGGCATCCTCCAGAGCCTTGTTCAGATAAGAGTACGCCCTTTTTATGTCACCGTCCTCATAGAGCATGGTGGCGAGCATCCTCAGCGCGACATATTCCTTCTTGGCATTGACAAGATCCGAATAGGCGGAGGCTATCATGTAATCCTTGGCGGCATCCCTCCACCCTATCGTAAGGTAAATATCAGCGATGGCGATGGCGACAGGACCGGTTTCGATAGCTTCTGGGGAAAGGGATTCATACTTTTTCAGCAGCATCTCCAGCGCGCTCTTGTAATCGCCTTCCACCACAAGGCTCTCGCTTTTGATGGTAACATTGTCGGGGAACTGACAGACAATAGAGTCCTTATACTCACGAGCCTTCGAACTGTAATAATGCTTGAGACTCTTATCCATGCTGAGTTCCTCAAGAGATTCATACGTACTCATATAGAAGAGATACATCTCTTCCCTTTCTTTTGCCGGCAATGCACTCCTGTCCACCATGTTCAGAGTAGCCAGGGCATCATAGCTCATTCCCGAAGTCTGATACTGCTTGGCGAGTGCTATGGATGACGCCCCGACATAGTCCGGACGACCTAGCGCTTTCGCCGCTTCGAGAGATTTCAATGCATAAAAGGTAGCCGAATCCGTCCTGTACCGGTCGAATGTATAACGCATGTCGAAATAGATCAGATACCTCTGTTCCAATGACTTGCTCCGCTCCAGAGCCGTCCTGCACGAGTCCAGGCGGTCCTCCCTCACCCTGTCATAGTTCTTCGCATTGCGTATCACATTGTTCAAATCTGACAATGTAATCTTGTCCGTGCCGGACGTTACAGCCCCCGCGCAGACTGCATGCAGCAATGAAAATATGACAAGTACCGTTCTCCACATAACAATGTCGGATATTAATGTTCAGCCGGTAAATTTACTAAAAAATATCGACCTTCCACAACGCAAAAAGCCCCGGAACCGCAGGTATGGTATTTCTGGCAATAAGGCAGATATCTATTATCGGGATTTTTATTATCTTTGCCTTCAGGCATTGACATAATATATATTGGACATGAACGGAGGAGACGATAAGATTCCTATTGGGATACAGACATTCGACAAAATTATCGAAGGAGGGTATATCTATGTTGATAAGACAGAATATATCTACGACATAGCACATAAATATAATTATGTGTTCCTGAGCCGCCCACGCCGCTTCGGGAAATCGCTGCTTTCCTCAACTTTCCAGGCATATTTTTCAGGAAGAAAAGACCTGTTCAATAATTTGAAAGCCGGGAATCTGGAAAAAGAATGGAAACAGCATCCCGTCCTTTATTTCGACATGTCCACAGCAAAGCACATGACGGAAGCTCTTCTGCTTGAAGAGATGGACAAGAAGTTGTATGAATATGAGCAGACATATGGAAGAGGAGTGAAAGATGTAAACATAAACCAGCGTCTGGAGGGTCTCGTGCACAGAGCCACCGAACAGACCGGTGAAAAAGCTGTTATCATAATTGATGAATATGACGCTCCGCTTCTCGATGTCATAAATGACAGAGAGCAGATTCAGCCTATGCGCCAGATTATGCGCAATTTCTACAGCCCGATAAAGAGCCTCGATCCATATCTGCGCTTTGTATTCATCACCGGCATCAATAAATTTGCACAGTTGAGCATATTCAGCGAGCTCAATAACCTCAAGAATATCTCGATGCTTCCGGAGTATTCTGCAATCTGCGGAATTTCCCAGTCAGAGCTTGAGCATAACTTTGATTTTCAAATAAAATCTCTTTCAGAAGCTGAAGGTATCAGCATAGAAAAGACTTTCGATTTGCTCAAGGAGAACTATGACGGATACCATTTCTGCGAAGGGTCTGAAGACATCTACAATCCGTTCAGTCTGCTTAACGCATTTGCGGACAAGCAGTTCAAGAGCTATTGGTTCGAGACGGCAACGCCTACCTATCTTCTGGAAAGGTTGGACAGGAAGCCTATCGATGAGCGTGAATTCGACAAGATGGAGTACATCTCAGTCAACGAATTCAATGTGTCTCCGGAAGTTACTGACAACCCCATTCCGCTGCTTTACCAGACCGGATATCTTACAATAAAAGCCTACGACAAAGAGACGGAATCATACACGCTCGGATACCCCAATAAAGAGGTGCGCAACGGTTTTCTGAACTCACTGCTTGCCAGATACAACAATCAGGATCCGGCAAGTGCGTCTTTTGTCATCAGGTTCAATGCAGCATTAAGAAAAGGCAATGTGGAAGAAGCCTTGTCCCGCATGCAGGCATTTCTTGCAGCAATGCCGAATGACCTGGAGAACAAGACAGAAAAACATTATCAGACAATTATCTACCTGATTTTTTCTCTCCTCGGGTATTACATCAGGACAGAGGAAAAATCAGCCATAGGACGCGCCGATGCCGTCTGCTGGACTGACAATTCAATATATGTATTCGAATTCAAAGTCGACAGCTCCGCCGAGACGGCATTGAAACAAATTGATGACAAGGGATATATGATACCTTTCCGGTTCGAGGATGGCAAGCGGCTTGTCAAGGTCGGCGTGAACATATCAACTGTATCACGGACATTGGAGGACTGGAAAATAGACGTGGTGAATGTCTGACATCATTTGTTATTGAAGCAGCTTATTCCTGCTTCTTTTCAGAAACAATCCTTTCTGCTATACGGGAGGCCACCGCTGCAACATCGCCGAGGGCTTCAGCTGGGACATTCCGTGCTCCGAACATGGCACAGACGACTGCAAATTCCGGTTTTTCACGAGGGAAAAAGCCTGCATAAGTCACTCCTGCGCCTGGAGCCACATCATAATCAGCATACGACGACACAGAACTCAGGCCTGTTACAATGCCAGACGTGTCCAATGCACCCGTAATGACGCCAAGGTCAATGCCGGCGAACGGTTGCTGCCCGCTGTCAATTCCTGAACGGCAGTCTGACTTCTTCAGATGCGGACGCAACATCTCACCTGAAGCCAGAGCGGCATAAAATGACGCCACGCAAAGCGGCGACATTGTCATCTCTCTTCCCAAGACCAGTCCGCTCACTGCCGATGAAGCCTCTGAGAACTCGGCATTCCGGCAGCCTGACAATTCCATCATATCGCACAAATCAGGTGCCATATATGACCTCAGAGATTCCACATAACTGCCAGAGGAGAATCTAAATGCTGCAGCAATACTGCTGTCACGTCGCACCTCAGCAAGTTCTTTTCCGGTATGGAACATTCCGTCACGAAACGCCACAAGCCAGGAAAGCGGTTCCATTACAGCACCTGGTTCATATCCGAACCCGACTGCATAATTATAATATTCTCCAAGCGCTGCACTGCCGCCATAATGTCCAAAATTCACTATCACAGGAATGGAGCCGTCATGGATATCCATCAGAAGCAGACAGGCCCCTTTAACCTGTTCAGGATCCGGAATCTCAGCGCGAAGCATGGAATCAGCCGCCATCTGCCACCTTATATTTATTGAAGACCTGAAATCAATGCCATGAAGCAGGTCCTGGTACGCATTGCCGACAATGCCGACTCTTCCATTTCCTCTACGTCCAGAAGCACAATAGCCGAGTGTCCGCCGCGCAAACCCGCCATAATGGAACACTGCACGCCTATTCTGCTCCACAATGAAACCGCCCCGGAAACGGCGTCTCTTCAATATCGGGAAAGTCCTCAACACATCCAGCACACCTTGCGGAACCTTGTATGCAAGGGGCAGATATTTCCTGTTTGTGCGGATGCCTTCATGTATATATGCGTTCCAGCCTTCAGCTGTGCGGGAAGGCAGAACCACAGCGAGAGATTCTGCCAGAGCATGGAGATCTCGCCTATTGGAAGAGGAGTTCGCCAATGCACAATCCAGGAAGACATTGTACTCAGGGACAAATGAGACAAGGACGCTGTCATTGCAGTCAAGGACTCGCCCCATAGGGACCTCCGCCTTATAAACATTTCCGTCTCCTCCGAACATTCTTGTCAATGCTGTCCGCACACGGATTCCGGACAATGCAGTCCCAATAACCATAATCAGCGAAACCGCCACGACTGCCAAGCCTACTTTTCCAATCAGTTTCATAACTAGTTCAATACTTTCTTATTTATCCGATCCAGGGACATCCGGATTGTCCAAGTTCTCTCCATACACCAATCGCCACGGATCCCCAGATGCATCAAGATAGCTCTTGGCCTCGTTTCTGCCCACAACGAAATCGTCTTCAGCACCGCTGTTATTCTTAGTCTTCACCGTGCCGAGAAAACGCAGCATTCTTATCAGATTTCGTTCCTTTTCATCCGCCACATTGTAGATTTCCTGAATGAACCCGTCGAACGATTCTTTCAAAGTTCCTGCTGCACGGTTCACAAGTTCATCATTGTCCTTCGCCATCATTATATGCGTCGCATACGCCATAAGCCGTCCAAGATATCTGGAATTGTCGAGATCCGGAACCTTTCCCAGCAACTCCCGATAGCCGTCCTTCAGCTGAATGGCGACATTCTTTCCGTCCGCTGATGCCGCTTTCATATTACCCTGCAGTTCTTCGTATGATTCATACCCTACTATGGCAGCGGTCAATGATGCGAAGTTCTTGTCGTCAATGGCATCCACAGCATGAATCATTGCCTGATGAATCTCTAATGGTGTGCTATCCGACAATTCACCGAAAGTCTTGATTGTAATCGCTGTCAGCTTATACCCTTTGTCATTCTCAGCCAGATAGACGATTGTTCCCGGAAATCGCCCTGATACCTCCTTGCTGATTCTCTCCACCTCATAATTAGCGGCAAAAGCCACATCCTTACCTACAGGCAAAAAGAACGGGACACAGACGATCAGTTTATTCCCGGCATCGCAATTCAGCCCAACATTGTACGCGCAGTACTTTCCCTGCACTTCCGTATGGAACATATTCCCTTGTCTGCCAGGCACGATGCCTGCCGATTCAAACATCTTGACGACACAGTCTTCAAGAGTAAGGTTCTTTGCGGAATCACAAGTCTTCCGTCTAAAAATATCAAGCAGTCCCATAGTTTTATTAATCAGATTCATCATTATCCTTACCTTTCCACACGATATCCAAAATTGCAGCCACTGCCAGCAAGGTGACAATGCTTATCGTGTACATAATCCATTTAGGCCAATTGAATTTATCTAAGACATCAAGCACAAACCACACAGTCATAAAGATAATCACATTCTTACAAAACCTAACGATTGTAAAACGCTTCCCCTGTAAAGATTTTTGAGCTAACATCATAATCAACGTGAATATTATAGCTAGCGCAATAATAAACAGCACATCTCCCAAACTCATATTTCAAACCCTGATTTGTGTCGGGCGCAACTTCAATAAATTAATTATAGATCTTAACCAATTAGCACTCAAATATTTTCTTTCTCAAAACTTCTGAAGCCTTCAAAAGAATATCGCATAGTTTCATTGTCTTTTATGACAACAAGGCCGTTTCCGTCAGGAGCAACAGATATGTGCTCGCATTCAAGCGGGACAATGAATTTTTTCAGAGATGAATTATAAATGCCATACCTGTCTTTTTTCTTAACGACATACGAACAGCCGCTGACCCTGACAATCTCATCATACGTCATCCGTTTAAGGATTCTGATACTTTTCTTGCGAATCCAGCCGGGAGCACAAAGTCCGTACTTACCTTTCTTGTTCTGTATTATCCTGCAATAACACGAATCTTCAACACTGGATATTTTACTAATATGGCACAGCATAACAAGATTCCTGACCAAGCCAATGAGGACAATGAAAAATATCCAACTTAAAATAATGCCTCCGACATCGATGGTGTCAAAATACACGTCTCCGTAAAAATCAATAAAAACTAGCACTGGAATAACAATACTAGATATCATAAGCAAGACTGCCAAGACTGAGATATAAGGGGAGAGAGCGAGTACTCCTGTATGTCTGACATATAGAAATTCTCCCCAAAAAATCATCTTAGTATCTAACGGTCCTGGCATATTGCCAGCATTAAAACCTCTTAACATAACTTCATAATTAATTATCAAATAACTTACCTATAATCCAACCTATCCCATATCCTATTATGCTTCCAAGCCATCCTAGACCGACAACGCAGAATAGACCTCCCCTAAAACCAATATCATATTCTATCCAGAGGATGATTCCCATAATTCCGCCAATTATTCCACAATTCATCATCTTCTCTTGACCGCCTTTCTGCAGAACGACGTCTTTTTGCTGCAATAAGCTTCTCCTCGGTTTCGGCCTCAATCAACTCTTCAAGCCTTTTCTTGACGTCACCGATATATTTCCCGCCCGGATCTTTCCGAATATACTCCTCGCAATCGGCTCTGGAGTATGACTGCACATCATCCGTAAAATACCCTCTCATATCTGTTTCTATTTATTATCTGAATTTTTTCTCAATGCCAAGACACGCTGCACACATTCTTTGACATGACGTCCCTCTGGAAAAGTCCTCATATAGGCCATATATGAATTTACATTACCCAGCGAATCTGTTTTTTTCCAATACTTATCATCCAATTCCTCCCGTCGCCTGATTGTCTCCTCCGAAAGCCACTTCTTATCATCGTCTGCATTCTTCTTCGACTTCTCAAGTTCTGCCAGTCGCTCATCGAATTCTCTGAAACATTTTCCTTCAGGATCAATGAAATATCCGCGCATTGCCATTTTTTATATTTAATTATTAATGATTAATCTTTACTATCTTCCCGTCTCCGTCACATCTTGAACATTCAACTCGACCGTCACCATCACACGCTTCACAGATCTTATCATCACACGCCGGCACGGGCATTCCATATTGCCACGCAGTATAAATCCGTCGCAAGGTATGAGTTCCGTTCACCCAACCATAAGCATATGACCCAAATTCATTCGACCAAGACCTATAAAGATTAGGGCAATCATGTTCGCCTTTCCCGTTGCATTTCGGACAAATTTGCCATCCATCCTGCCTTACAATAATCGAAATCTCTTCCGTTCCGCACTTCACAGTCACGGTTCCTGTTCGAGGCGGATCATCATAATTTTTTGAGCAAGATATAGTTATCTTATGTCCATTCAACCCATAAGCAGTCATCCAATTACTATCATCACTTACTGACAAACTTTTAGAACTATTATTTTGGATAACTATATCCTCGTGACCTTGATCAGTTCCGAAATGACAGGCTTTACGAGTTGTTCCAAAGTCTGTCGGGTCACCTTCTTGCTTAACTGAGACTTCTCTAGATATGCCATTATTTGACACCACCTCAATTATCCCTGTCCTAATTTTGCCACTATTGACATCTGCTTTAATTTCCAATCGTCCTCTATCAACAAGAGAAGTTACAGTAAGCCAAGAAGGATGGCTCTTCACTATCCACGAAGTACCATCTGTATCAACAGTTACCGGGTAGTATTCCCCCTCTCCCGTGCCATCCTCCGAAATTGACAGACTAGATCTACCAAGACTGAATCTTGTAGCAAGGCCGGACTCTTGAAACACTTGAATATGCTTACTGTAATCATTACACTGTATAACAACATCAGCATACCTTGACCCTTCTTCATTGACATTTGCTTTAAAAGAAATAGTTCCAACAAGATTTCCGTCCTCGAGCTCTTTCTTCAGCTCAAATGAGAGCCACGAAGAAGAGGCAGATATGTCCAATTTCAATCCATCTGTCCTCACTTTAATGCCATCAACATTACATCTTCCATATTTATCAATGTTCACTTTCGATGAACTGACTGTAAGGAACGTAGGAAGTCCTGAGTATTGCGTCGCACTAATCTTCTGAGTAATTCCGCCATACAATAACCCGAAGAAAGATGAATAGGCCCGCACCGTTATTATTTCAGTTCTCTTGCCAGAGCAGAAATTCGTATCGGCAGTCATCCGCAATTTACGTCCTTCCATTTTAGCGTCTAGCCACAATGCCTCGATAGACATCTCATTTGATAAAACTTTTATGTTTTTCGTCAATGCATCGGTACTAAAAGAGATAGTACGAGTCCCACCGGTCTTGTCATACAGTGCATTCGCCTCATAATTGAAATATGTAACAGGATGGTAATTCTTATAACATATAACGACTAACACCACAGCCAATATCATACACCAGATAATCCTTCGATGTCTCTGCGATTTGTTCTTTTCTTCAATTATACGAATCGACTCCTTAGCATCGTCACAAAAACGGCCGTTAGGGTAGTGATTCAGATACGACTCAAAATCTGAAAGTTTCTTACATTCCCGAATTACCGATTCTTCCAGTTCGGCAAGGCGTTCCTGGAGCATATTCAGAACTTCCTCGTCTGTCTCTGTCTTGAGCGCTTCGATGCAATCATCATAGGCCATCTCGGCTATTTCCTTATACCCCTTCAACATATCATTGGATATTTCTAGTCATGGTATCAGACACTGACTTTACGGTATCGCGGGACGGCACCGCTGCGGAATCGTGCAGAGCCGGCCTGTTCTCGACATTGACGGAAGTCCCGATGACGGAATGTCCGCCAAACTTGCGCAGCAGCAAAGCCGCCACCACCAGGGCCAAGACGAATATGAACAGATGTTTCTTCTTGTCAGAATTATGACAAGCGTCACATTTGCCATCAGCATTGACCCTCTCCACCAACCGTCCACATTGACGACAGTGAATCATTCGCGTCGGTTCAGGATTGATATTTTTCTTTTTTATTTCCGGCTCTTTTTCAGAGTGTTCCGAATCATAGCAGTCCTGGCACAGCCCATCATTGAGAGTCCGGCATATCTTATGACATTTGCGGCACATCCGAGACACCGGCACATCCGAGACAGAGCCGAAATCGCTGACAAGAACGGCATTCATAAACGGCTCATACTCCGGCGAAGTGGCCTCAGACCGGCTGAGGATTCCGGAGACAACGGAAACCGGAGAAGAAGATGCGAGCGCGGCACCGAACAGTATCTGCTCTTCATACTCACACCCAGGGAACATACGACAGACTGACTGATCGAAATTGAGCCTTGCGACCACGGAGTCCATCTTCCGGATATAATCAAGCCCAATCTTTTCAGCGACAAGGCACCCGGCCCCAGACATAGAAGATGATTCAATGTCCGTCCATCGTTTCTTCATCACTATGTCGAACATATCCTGAAAAGCTCTTCTGTCGAAAGGGAGTTCCGAAAGTGTCCCGCCTTCCGTTTTATATATCACGCCTATGAAACACTGGAGATCACGTTTCATCTTATCATTGCGATAAATCTCGGAGAACAGCTTGTTCTGGCAAGCCATTCCCCAGAGGCAATATGAAACATCACCCACGATCTCACGGTCGAAGAGCCACTTGATATGCTCGATGAGAGCATCTCCCATAAGAAGCCTGGAGATGCGTTTCTTAAAAATTGACATGACCGTCTCCGGGACATCATTACCAGGAAGGACGATAAAGTCATAATCTCGCACGAATGTCGCGGAGTAAAACACAGGATACTTAATCATAATCATCGGATTTGGAAAACAGGATAACCATTGCCGTACATGTCAACTCTTCCGGACAGCATATCCCTCAGAGAAGCCAGAACACTGTCAATGAAGGCTTGTCTTTCCTTAGGATATCTGTCATATTCAGAGTCCAGATAAGCATAAAGAGAATATATTATAGGTATATGGATATTGCCGTCCATATTCAGCTTCAAGTTTCCTGTCAGCCTGTTTCCGGCTTCATGAGTCAGGTTGTCTCCCAAAGAGACCGCAGTAATCGCAGAATCCACACCTGTTCCTTTCGCGAAAATAGAACTCAGATATCTTCTGACCAGTTTTTTCCCGGCGGCAAGTTCTTCCTTGCTCGCGAACAAATCTGCTTTCGTTATGGCCACCATCACAGGAGGTATCTTCTTGTCTGAATTATTTTTCCGATATTCAAGAAACAGATTTTCGATAAAAGAAATCTGATTTCTGGCTTCAAGTATCTCCATAGGCGTCCGCACGACACGGTGCTCAGGTTCCAGGTCAAGAGCATCCATAGCATTCAGCAACGTGGATCCATCTATAAGGAAGATAACAGAGCACGAGTCTGAAAAAAAGTTCAAAAGGTTCGAGAAATCATCCATACCTCCATCGCCAGTCAAGACTCCACCCCTATAATCCCTGACCAAAAGTGACGGAATGACATCCATGAAATTATCAGCGTGCTCAAGCCTGACACGAAAATCATAGATTCTCTCGGATGAACTGTCAGCCGTTCCAGCAGGCCATTCATTTCGTGCCAGCAGAGAATAACCGCTGTTCAATTTTGTTTGTTGTGTAATGCTGTTGGATATCATTGATATGACAGTATCTTCATTGCGAGCGCCTGCCTGCATTACCTGAGCCATAGCATATATATAACAGGTCTTTCCGGCACCGCGGACACCCATAATGCTGATTTTCTTGTTTTCAGTCATAATTTTTCTATAAAGTTAAAGTTGATTCACCGGGCGAATACAATGCACCCAGGCAAGGATCCAGTTTATAGTCAGGATTGTCCGAGAGAGAATGTATTACCGCCATACCGTTTCCATTCCCCAAGAAATACTGCGACAGAAGTTCGCGTACACATGGGATATTGGAGCATCCTCCGCACAACAGAATCTGTGATATTTCTGTAAACTGGCAGTCTGACAGCCTCAAGGCTTCCTTGCAAGCCGAAAGAGCACGAGACAGCAATGGAGTCGCCATAGAGCGGAACTCTTCACGGCTGACAGAAACAGTCCCGGCGGCAAACGAGTGCGAGCTCGACTCACAACCAGACAGTTCCTCCTTGACACGCTCCGCACATTCCGCCACCTTTACCGCGAGAGACAGACGTGACAATCCTGCAATACGTTCAGTCTCAACTGATTCTTCAATCTTTTTCACAATAAGAGAGTCAAACACCCTTCCACCTGCAGATGAATCCCGGACAGAACCAGCCACACTGAATCCATTTCCTTTCCGTTCAACGACCGAGACAGTCAATCCGGAATAGCCAAGGTCAAATGCAAGCGCAAGACGGCCTTCCTCAAGAGAAACTTTCTTATAGCACAATGCGGCGACATCTGATATGAAGCTTACGGTCTGGATGCCGGCTGATTTCACTGCCGACTCAATTATCCCACGCCTCGGATCCAACGCTTCGTAATAAGCAGGAATGACAATGACGCAAGATGTCGGCAGCGCCCACCCGCACTGACGGATTCTGTCAGATAGGAACAAGGTCAATGCCCGGTAAATATCGTAGAACAATTCGGCACTTGGTTCTACATCCGCGATATGCACGAAATTGCCCGGAGCATTGAATAGCCAATTCTCGGCATAGTCCCCGAAACGGATGCGTCCGTCAGGCGTTCGCACCGCAACAGAAGGACATGAATACGGAGACGATGAAAACCCGAGAGGTATCTGCATTGTCCTTCTGTCAATGCAGATAACGGCTCTCAATGAATGTGAGCCCGCTTCAATCGCAATTCTGCTTGCCATACATAAAATATCTTGAAATTCTTATAGTTTTCTCGGCCTCGGCCATTCTCTCGGAAGCAGCCCCTATATCCTCTCCAAGCAAGGCATAGGACTGTGACAGAATCTGATATAATAAGGAATCATCTGCAGACCTATGATACGAACACTGGTATTCATAGTTCCAATCCTCAGATTTTCTTGTCGCCAAAGATATCATTTCCGATGACGAGGGATGCCCCGACAGTCCCAGTCTGCCAGCTGCAGAGTCGTCATACTCACCACACACACGCTTAAATTCTTCCAATGCGGCATTGTCCTTTATCATCATCTCATTGTCGTACACCTTCGTCAGAAAATCGAGTTGTTTGTATTCAAATATCCCCATAAGACACGAGAGGACAGCACTTTGTATGGAGTCCACCGCCAGTCGCTGAGATTCAGTCTTGCATTGAATTCGCTGATTCCTGCACGCTGAACCGATCACCGTAGCCGCACTCCGCGTCTTCAGGAGGAAACGCCTCTGTCCGAAATATGAATACAGACAATCCTCAAATTTTCCCATTCCGCTCACTTCCATAAAAAGCGAGGTCAGGCTCTTTCTGTCCAACGAACAGCTCTTTCCGAATTTCACCGCCTCATATATGCCATAAAGACCATACTTCGAGTACAATGCCTTCCTCTCCGAAAAATCCATATCCGGCAGACAGTCCTCCGAGTCCAGGAACTCATCGGCATCCGAAAGAAGTTCTTCCAGAACGGAATCATCCAGTGTCGCCAGTTTTCTGAAAGCGGCAATATCTCCCTCATTGACAGTATGTGCAGCCAGCCCGAGCATCGAGCAGACCGGAAGAATCGTATGAAGCGTATTCTTCACCTCTGGGAACAGCCGATATATATTGCCTTCTATGACATCCTCCCTCGCCTTGGCCTCAGGGCGTCTCTCATCATCCACCTTCCAGAGGTAGTCAATCTTGGAAAGAATGCCGACGGCATTCAGCGGAGACAGGGAAAACGAGTTAGTCCCGGATTCCTGAAACTCTCTGACGACAGAAAGCGTAGAGTCAGCAAGTCCCCTGGTAAAGAGCATTATCACGGCATCAGGCCTGACGTCACGAAGGAACTCCACCGTATTTCTCGAATCAGTTCCCTTGACAGAATCCAACCCCGGAGTGTCAATGATATTGACCGTCTTGAGTATCTCATGGTCGTATGTAACCTCGAAATACTTGACATTGTCTTTAAGGTCATCAGTGATGCAATCATCCTGAGACTCCCAGACGACTCTGGGAAGCATCTTGCATGAGCCGTCTTTCAGCACAGCCTTGACATCGCCGTCCGACGGGCCGTACTTCAGCCAGCTCACATTATATGTCTTTTCCATCTGACCGGTGCCGACGACATCCGCTTTTCCGAGGATAGCATTGACCAGAGTAGACTTGGAACTGCTCACCTTGCCGATTATAGCCAGCTGCATTGGACTGTCCAGCTTGCCCAGGACCTCAAGGATTCCGGAAGACACCAATTCCAGTCCTTCACGTTCAGAGGACTTCAGACAAGACTCCAGACATTCCCGGAATTTGCGCACAACGATACTTTCCGAAATCATTATTTCGCAAAGGGATTAGTGTTAAACACCTTGATCTGAGTCATAAGTGTATCTGTCATCTTCATCTGGCTTTTCAGTTCGTTCTCTTTCACTAATTTCTTCCTGATGCCGTCCTCACATTCTTTTATCGACTTCAGCTTCTCCTGCATCTGAGCCGTCATTTCATCAGAAGTCGTCTTTAATGACATTACCACTTCTTTGCTGAATGTCGAATATCGTTTCTGGATATATGTTCTGAGTTCATTTACAGCAACATTGATTTTAGGAGTCACCTGTTTAAGGATATGCGTTTTTTGTTCCTGCCGTCGGTTCCCTTTTATAGACTCTACCACATAGTAAAGCCCTGCCGCAATGCTCAATGGTAAACATGAGGCAATACCTAAAGTAACTGCACACGCCTGTCCAATGCCGACAATGCCGGCAAGCGGCAATGCATGCCGCGTGACGCTGACGAAATTTTCAGAAAGACTATGCTCTACAGATGCCATTTTTCCATCGATTCCACCACTAAAGTGACGACCAGGCACATTGATTCCAGAAACATATTCAGAGAGTTCCGCCAAGACAGTTTCAATGGCAGAATCAATTTTCCTGTCAATACCATTCCCGATAAGCTGCAGTTCCTTATTAAGCTGAGCAACAACATATTCTCCACCATGTTCAGACTGAGCCTCCGGCGTATTGAGAATCTGTTCCAGTTTCTCCGTCGAAAGAAGCGCGGTATCCCTGGTGAAATCAGACAAGACGGCATCCTGTGAATTCTCTATTATAGAACTTATGTTTTTCCTCAAATCAGAGTACTCATCCGAGATTAACTCCCTCAGGGCCCTGAGTTTGTTCAGTTCTGAAAGACAGACATCTTTCCTTGTCTCGAAATCCGCATTCAAGAGTTCTGCTAGGGACTTTTCCATTTCAGCCCTGATGTCGGAAAGAAGCTGAATAAGACGCTGTCGCAACATATCTTCCTGAAACTCACGATACTTCAGATAAAGCCCGTCTATCGCTGCAAGCACGGCTTCACCATTGGAGCGTTTCCATTTTTTCTCGTCTCCAGTACTGTTATACTCAACCCATTGCGAGGCAGAAACAGGTATGCAGTCTACCTCCACTCCACAGTACTCTGATGATTTAGCCTCTCTCTCCCTCTTATATTCAGTCCGTTCATCCCTGCTTATCATATCCGCCTTGTTAAGAAGCATGGCATACGGCTTATTCGTCGGCAAGATACTGTCCTTTATGAAGTCCAGCTCCGTCGTCATCATCGGCTCCGTCGTATCTGTGACGAAAAGAATCGAGTCAGCCTTAGGTAGCACCTGCCTGGTAAGGAACAGGTGCCTCGGGTCAAGAGACCCTATGCCGGGAGTATCTACAATCACCAGCCCGTCAGAAAGAACATCCGAAGGAAGTTCTATCTCAAGATATAAGGTATTGTCCAGATCGGTCAATGTTCCCTGAGAAAACTCCCCGACAGAACTGAAAGGTATTTCCTCATTCTTGACCGTGATTTCTTCATCGTCAGGATCCCCTGTCGCATTGTAGTACCTTACGACCTTTTGTTTTTCTCCATACTTTATTATGGACACGCTTGCCGTAGCGATACCGTCAGCGACTTGGCATATTTCCTGCTTCAGCAAGGCATTGATGACAGAGGATTTTCCTCTTTTGAATTCACCGCACACCACCAGGACGAATGGCTTGGACTCGGCGCTTTCCAGCAGTCTCGCCACCATGTCACAATCTGTTTTCCTTCCATAGTTTGACGCCAGCGGCAACACTTTCGTCAGATAAGCCGAAAACTGTTCAAGAATCTTTCCCTTCATATCGTCAATCGCTTAAAAACGAGTCATAGAAATCAAATCCGTAATGGTCACAGAGATCCAGCATCATATGCTGTTGTTCACAATACATAGCGGACTGAATATCACCCATCGCTTGGAAATTCTGTATAGACTGGTCCAGAAAATTTCCATAATCCATATTGGTAAATCCAGACAAGGCATTCATATCTGCATAATGAAGCCAGTCATTGTCCGGTGTGAAATCTATCATATTGACTCCGGTGGCAAACGTCTCGCTCATTTCCGGGAACACATTGTCCATAATGCACTGCGGAGTCAGATATTGATTGAACAGGAAGTCCTGATTTCCGAACAAATCCGCAAACTGGACATTATTATTGACGACATCGAAATAGCCATTGACAAACGAGGTCATCGGCGAATAGAACGCACCGCCATCCGATGGCTGCCACACAGGAATGCCATAACTCAAATCATTGAATATCTGGAAATCCGTATAATCCATTCCAGCCACGTTACTGATATGTCCTGTTTCAATGTCGAAATTCTCCATTCCAGGGACAGTCTGAGGAACAGCACATTCCGTAGATACCATATAGCACTGGGCGTCAGACCAGGCATTCATAAACTGGTCCAATGGATATGCTTTCATCTCCTCACCTGTACCTGGATCCGTTATAAGCACTTTGACATTATCAGGATCGGAAGTGTCTAACCCTGCGACGATGAGTGCGTGATCGGGGGTATCACCCACAAATACATCCTTGAACCAATTATGCAGTTTGCCTGTGATTGTATCATCGTTCCATAATTCATCCGAATCCACGCCTACGATAATCTTGTGCCCCTGTGAAAGTTCCCCTACAAGATTGAATACGTTCGCTCCGGCTTGGCGGGAACATTCGATGCCGGCGTATTCAAGCAAATTTCCGACATCCTGCATCGAGGTGCCGTTTCCGTCATACCAGCCTTGCTCAATCGAAGTGCGGACAAGGTCATCTTCTGTGCAAGGTATTCCGAAATCATTCAATATAAGCTGCTGGGATTTAATGGCGCAAGTGTCACTATAGGCTTGCTGCACATCAGGGTTGAAATTTTCCGTCATATTTTAGTTATATCGTTTAACATGAGCGGATTGTAGATGTCCACATTTACATTTTGTACTTCCTTTAGATTCCTTTTGAAATAAAGTGCATTTACAGTCTTCATGTGCACATTCTGCATAGTATGCCTGACGTGATTTAAATGATACATTCACACCATTGCCTCCGCAAACATAACACTGCACAGGGCCATAATATGTGTATATTACACCTCTACCGCCACACTCACCACAAATTGAAGAACATTGTTCTTCTTCAGAGAAATACTCAGGAGTAGCGTTGCTTGGTGTTTTATATTCACAAGAAATGATTGTCACCAAGCAGACTAAAACAAGAAATGCTTTTTTCATATTATTCTAGTTTATTTAAATTAATTGTCTTTTGCGTAAAGTTTTACTATCGCTATGCGGCATGTATATAAAGAAAGTGTGGAGTCCGATGGCGCTTGTTCAACTGAAGGCTCTGACAAAGCCCGAATAAAAACAAACGGTACGGTACTCCACACCTATATGGACAATGACGGACGAGTGCAAATAATGCACCCTTACGCATATTTTCATACACGTGAGCGAGTGTTCGCCGTATCCCTTTATTCCTTAGTAATTTGTCAGATTCTCAAGTTGAGGATTCGTCAACACTTTCTATATGTAGTGGGCCTAGCCGGCCCCTGCGGAAAATCCGCATTGTCCAAATTTAGACATATTTATCCAGCAATCAAATATTATCCTCGCATTTTTCCAGTTTCAATTTTCTTTCACATGAAGCCACGAACTTCTCGCCATCAAAATGCAACACATCATACCCGTCCAGAAGATTCATTCCATCCGTCTGCGGAACATATAGTTCACATGAAGATGCGTCATAATGGAACAGCCAGTCGAAGCCGCAGCTTTCGAACATGTCATACCATTGCGGTATGTCATAGTCCACATATAATTTCATCCGTTCATCCTCTGAACGCCATTTTCCATCAAGCAAATCCACCTCCATGACGCCGCCATTTATATTCAGACGGAATGCTTTCACCCATCTCGTCGCCTCTATAGATGAAGCCCGGCCATAACATACTGCGAAATAGTAGCAGTTCCCATCGTTTTTCCTTACGCAATGGAGGTCCTGAACAAATACGTCCGAGAGGAACTCCGCATTCACTTTGACATATTTTCCAGACGGCCTTTTCAGATACATCTCGCTTCTGAAGTTCGGACTTGTTCCTCCAGTACCAGTATCCCATGTCTCCACTTTCACCACCCCGTCTTCAGAACACAGTGTAGTAACCTCACTCTCCTGGCTTTTATAATGTTCATAATCCTCACCGGCAATCACTTCCGACAGACTGGCAGACACATTCTTTGCAATTCCGGACACCTGTTCATTGCCCGAAGCCGGAAGATCTTCAAACAGGACACAAGCTATGGAGTATTCAGGAAAATTCACCGGAAAAATTCCTGCGAAGGTTTCAGCGGAGTATTTTTTCTCATTCCCATTGTCATAGGCAATCTTCCATGATACTGACTCCCGCCCGACAAGACCAGCGCCTCCTACGGAATCAAGCGCGTCCATAATAATATCAGTATCAATATTGTCATAAAAATCCCCGCAGCAACCGGAAGCACGGTTACGGACGAGTTCAGGAGCGCTTATCCGCCCTGCGGCCAAAGACGAATAAAATGCCGCCACATGAACAGGAGACATGAACATATCCCTGCCATGAATAAGATGCTGCACAGCCGAAGAGTTCCAGTTGGCTGATTCCGGCGAACATATCTCGATACTCAAGCCATCTATGCCAAGCCCGTCATAATAATCCGGAAGAAAAAACGACTTGAGCGTCCTGACATAATGGTCAGGAACCATCTCATACACTCTTGACAATTTCCCGGAAGCAATGGCATCGGAAAGATCCGCATGGGAATACGCCATACCATCATCAAGCGCCACCATCCACGATGCTGGAGACAGGACCTCACCAGGTTCATATTCTCTGACCGCATAGTTAAAACATTCCGACAATTCGTTCTCAAAGTTCCTGCCGAGATTCACGATAACAGGGATTTCTCCTGTCATGATATTCTGGACGACAATACATGCAGATTCCAGATGCTCCTTTCCAGCGAGGGATTTCCTCAACAATGAATCCGCAACAGCCTGCAATCTTATATTGATTGTCGTTTTCAGGGTATGCCCAGAAAACAGTTCATCTCTACAGCTCCATACAAGACCGTACCCATCGTTCACTATCAGTGGAGGATCATAATGTCCCAGAGTCCGATACGCAAGATTACCGTAATGATGTATATTCTCGATAGAACGGTGGCTGTTTGTGCCTGTATATGGAGCAAAAGACACAAGAAGATTGCCGTTACAATCCAGAATCTGTGCATCATAGATTTTTTCACTACCGGCACGCTTAAAGCTGTCGCACCCTGAAACCAAGGAAGTTACGACAAGAACGGATAACAGAAGTCTATTATTCAGTTTCATGGCATTGTTAATAAAAGGAGCATCAGGACGGGACATTTCTTTCATTCCGAGAAAACTGTCAGATTTTCAGTTGAGAGACATCTCGTCCCGATGTCCCATATTCATAGGCCCTATCTATATCAGTAAAACATCATCTTATCATCACATAGCCCGCCCAGTAGAACGGTTCCGGATATCTGGAACGGACAGCAGACTGCGCTGCGCGGAAAGCTCTTTCCACATCACATTTTCCAGAGACCAGAACCTTATACAGCTCTGACATGAACATCGCCGAAGCCACGTCGCTGGCCTCCCAGAGCGACATTATGATGGTTCCGGCACCGGCCTTCCTGAATGCCCGCTGCAGACCATAGACACCTTCTGCAGATGTCTTTCCGAGTCCGGAATCGCATGAGGCCAGGCATACCAGTGCCGCATTGTCAAGATTCATTCCGGCAATATCTTCCGCCGACATCAGCTTCCCGCCATACATCACCAGTCCGGAGAGGTCCATAGGCGAGGTCCGGCCAGCCAGAGATGCCGGCTTCAATGTATCGGCAGCGTCGTAGAAGAAGCCATGAGATGCAATGTGTATTATCTCCGGGGCCCGGCAATCCATCATCCGGAAATTCTCCGCAGTACCATCTGCACCGGCGTATATATCCACATGAGATTTCCGTCCCAATGCCCGGCTGACATTCCTGATTTCTTCATTCGTGGCATCAATGCCGGAGGACAGACCCCCGAAGACAGCAGCCGACAGAGGCTTCCGCAAGGATTTTCTTTCAGACATGAGTTCACGTGCAGAGCTTAGCCTGACGACATTGAAACGCTCCGACAGCATCATGCCATCATGGCGGAATGATTCGAAAGGCAACGAGTGGAAACGCCCTGACGGCACAATATAAAGAGTCTCCCCTGCCGATGCCTGAGCCAGAACATCCCTGAACAGATCACCAGCCGCCGATGCGTAAGGCTCTTTGCAAATACGCCATGCGGCATCGGCCAGAGAGTCCAGGACAGGTTCCGCACAGATATCCACAATCTTCGGAGCCTTCCAGCCTTTACGGCACACAAAAGCCCGATAACAATGACCGTCTCCCGACGGATAATCTATCATATCCACGAGAACTTCACCATCCTTCAATGCCACTGAGACACTATCGAAATCCACTGATGTCATGTTGGAAAAAACAGTCATTCCGGTCAATCCCGAAAGTTCAATGTCCGCAGAATGAAGCTGCCGGCAAGTCTCGGCAATCTGCACTGTATCAGCGGCCGACGCCTCCAGTTCAGCCAGCTTGTCACGCAGGGCAATGAATTTATAATACGCAGCCCGCACCTCCGGATCAGCAGAGCCGAACACCTTTTCAGCGACAGAGCGCTCGGATGCCAGCAGGAGGTCCTTCGTCATAAGGTGCGCATCATATGCTTTCCTGGAAATAGCGGAGCACCTGTTCCCGGAGACAGATGCAAACTCTGTCACGGCCGCAGCCACATCCTGCATATCAGAGAGATATCCTGGACGCTCTTCCGAAGTGAGATAAGGCATCCGCGCCTTTATCCGTGAAATCATCAATTCCGAAATATCGGAATACAGCTTTTCCGCCACGGAATAATGTCCTGCAAGCATTTCCGCTTCAGCATACAGTTTCAGCGCCTTGAAACCATATCGGGACTCCCTGCCATAAAGCCGGCACCTGTAATCCGAAAACGCAGCATACGCCTGCGCAGACTCTTCCATACGTCCCGACAGACGCAGTGCCTTTCCGACCTGAGCCAGAATCTGGACCCGTTCGGGATTCTTCTGCGGTACAGCAACTGACATGCATGAGTCGGCCTTCTCAAGAAGCGACAATGCCTTTTCAGGTCTGCCATGCAGAAGTTCAAGGGCTCCAGAATATTGATACAGCCGCCCTTCATTCATCACATAGTCGGCAGGAATCATGAGAAGTGAATCAGCATACACTCTGGCCCTTTCCGTCTGCCCCAGATTATACAGGCAATCCGAAACCAAATAGCAGTCAAGCCCGGGAGGAGTATCCACCTTCCGGCTCAGGGCCAATGCTTTCATGGCATATTCCAGCGCCTTGCCGTATTGGCAGGCACGATTTTCCATAAGATACAGCTCTCCATATATCACATACTCAAGCCCTGTATCATGAATCTTCCTGGCCAGCTCCACAGCTTTCAGGTATAGAGCTTCAGCCCTGCTGATCTGCTTGTCGGCCGCCGCATCTTCAGCCATATCGAAATATGATGAAATAAGCACAGACGGATTGTCTGAAGACTCCGAAACAGACCGTATCTGCTCCCTCAATTTCAGGACAAGACTCTGAATGTCATATTTGCGCGCCCAGTATTTCTTACGGCAGATAATGTCCAGACGCTCCTCTTCCATATCCGGAGGAAGTACAGCCTCCGCCATATCCAGGCAAATCATGACCGAGTCAATGTCCGCATGCGACTCATACACATCAGACATAAGCACCATGACATCACTTGCGCCCTTAAGGTCCTTATCTTCAAGCAGCAGCGAATATGCCGCATGCCCCAGTTTCAGGACACCATCATAATCATATCTCTCCATTGACAAAACCTCCTCCGCCATGTCATAGTAACTTCTGCCACGGCTCAGGCTATCAGGTTCTGCCGGCAATGCATGGCAGCAGACTCCATAAGCTGCAATGATTATTGTCAGGATATATCTTTTCATCGTTTATTTCTCAAACAGTTCTCAAGAGAATCAAGTTTTCTGGTTTCATTGGCAATCACTTGACGCTCATAGGTTTTCGCTTCTTCAGACAAGCCTTCATCCACTGTAAGCTCGGCCCTTTCCTTATCAATAAGCTCCAGTGCTTCGCCATATTTTCCGGAACGGATAAGGCCAATAACTCTGTCCGACGCCATTTCACAGCCTCTTATACATGCCCCGACATCGGGAGATGAAACCGCTGTCTTTGCCGGAAGGAATACGTACAGAAGCACCACGCCCACCAGAGCCGCCGCCACACCGGACACGCCTCTGACGAGCCGCCTTCTTCTCGTATCTTTCGCTAAAGCAGCCTGTTCAAATGAAGAGAGGACAGCCTTCTTTCGGGCAATATCCTTGATTGCCGTTTCAATTTCCTTCTCCAGAACAGTGTCCTGTCTATCCATATCAGTCATTGTCAAAATTTATCATCATATGTCAATCCAGCCCCAATTCCCGGAAAAGCCATGTCACCCTGTCCTTGAGAGACTGCATGCACTTATGCTTCCTGGTTTTCAGGCCATTATATGAACCATCATGTCCCAATGCCTCCAGAATCTCATCCAGATCCATCCCGTCATAATAGAACATTGTAAGAATCTGTCTGCATCTGGCCGGCAGGTCCATTATGGAGTTGCAGACCACAAGATGCCTGGAAGCCGACACATCATCAGCAGAAGTATCCGGCATATTATCTTCATCAGCTGCAAAAATAGGCAGTTTTCCATTTCTCCGCAGCATTTCCCGATACTTATTCTTCACAATTCTCATAAAGTATGCTGACAGGTCCTGCACATCATACCTTTTTCCTGCACGGCATGTATATACCTGCCCATCTTCAGAGCACAATGCCCCATGTTCAATATTCTCCCACAGGATTACGAAAGAATCCTGAAACACGTCAGAGGCATCCTCCTCCGCCATATCCCGGCACAGACGTTTCCATGCATTAAAACAGGCCCGCAGCCGCTCATACATGTCCATCAGCATCTTGCGGTCACCGTTCCTCACAGCTGCCACATAATCGGAATCCCTGACCGGTCTCATCGCTCAAAAATCATCGAGAATCTACATTGTTCCACATACCCGGTCATGACAGGCGACTGCGGATACCTTCCCCGCACATCCTCCCTTTGCATGAAACCGTCAATCATCGCAAGCACTTCCGCATTGGAAAGCCCCGCGAGACTGTTCCAGAGCGATATCAATGCGTATGTCAGCTTACCCTGTCCCGAGCTATGCTCCTGGTTCATCTGATAATCCTTGCATGCGCTCATTGTCAGCCATTGCTCTTCAGGCCTGGAGGCACCTCGGCCGCGTTTTCCCGGAATAATGAATTTCTCGTAAACGCCCCTAAATCCGTTTTTCCGGTTTTTCGGCTCCCTGGTGGAGTCCCCGCTATGGCAGGCATCCGCAACGACTATGATATTCCCGGACTCTCCTACCCTGCGTCTTATGGCATGAAGGAGCTCTGCCGTCTCATCATCACAGAGATGCCGTTCACCTCTGTCCTCCTCGCAATACCGTCTGCATGCATCATAAGGTATCCATGACTCATCCCATCCGTCAGGCTCATCTCCATTCATGTCTGTCATCCATTGTCCATGACCGGAAAAATGGATATAGACCAGATCGCCGGCGGCACAGTCAGCAGCAAGCTGCCTGAAAGCATTGACGATGCCGGTCTTCGTGGCCGAGGCATTGACAAGAGTCCGGATATCGGTGAAGCCATTGGATCTGAGCATCTCCACAACTGGAGGGACATCCATATCTCCATGTATTACAGGCCATGAGCTGTCCTTCTGGCAGCCGACACCTATGACAAGCGCACGTCTGTTCCCGGCCAGTCCAGCCGAAACGGAAACAAGCAGTATCGTAAAAAGTATGGCGACAAGTTTCTTCACGTATATCAGCATTGAACGGTCCTCATACATTATATGCAGATTTTTCCATTTTGTAACCATCTAAAATGAAGAAAATTACATAAAAATAACGGCTTCTTTGAAGTGGCCGGTAAATTTACTAAAAAATATCGACCTTCCACAACGCAAAAAGCCCCGGAACCGCTGCAATTACGGTTCCGGGGCTTTAAGACATTTATCTGCAAGATATTACATCATACCGCCTTCAGGCATTGCAGGAACTGCCGGTGCCGGTTCAGGGATGTCGACGATACCGCACTCGGTGGTAAGGAACATGCCGGCTACTGATGCGGCGTTCTCGAGAGCCACACGGCTTACCTTGGTAGGGTCGATGACACCTGCCTCGAACATGTTCACATACTCATCCGTACGGGCATTGTAACCGAAATCGCCCTTGCCCTCACGAATCTTCTGGATAATCACGCTACCGTCAACACCTGCGTTTCTGGCAATCTGACGGAGTGGCTCCTCAATAGCACGGGCTACGATATGGATACCTGTAGTCTCGTCCTCATTCTCACCCTTGAGATTCTTAAGCACCTCAGCAGCACGGATGTAAGCCACACCACCACCTGGAAGATAACCTTCCTCGACTGCAGCACGGGTTGCATTCAATGCATCCTCGACACGGTCTTTCTTCTCTTTCATCTCAACCTCGGTAGTCGCACCTACATAGAGGACAGCAACACCGCCGGCGAGTTTGCCGAGACGCTCCTGAAGTTTCTCCTTGTCATAATCAGAGGTAGACGCAGCAATCTGCTTTCTGATAAGTTCCACACGCTCTGCAATATCATCCTTGTTGCCTGCGCCACCTACGATAGTGGTGTTCTCCTTGGTGATGGTAACCTTCTCAGCCTTACCGAGCATCTCAGGAGTGGTATTCTCAAGAGTGAAGCCTCTTTCCTCTGAAACGAGTGTCGCACCTGTAAGAGTTGCGATATCCTGAAGCATCTCCTTACGACGGTCGCCGAATCCTGGAGCCTTTACTGCAGCAACTTTGATAGTACCACGGATCTTGTTCACTACCAATGTGGTAAGAGCCTCGCCGTCAACGTCTTCTGCAATGATGAGAAGTGACTTGCCATCCCTTGCGATAGGTTCCAGGATAGGAAGCAGATCCTTCATTGAAGAAATCTTCTTGTCAGTGATGAGGACGTAAGGGCTGTCAAGACTGGCCTCCATCTTATCGGAGTTGGTCATGAAATATGGAGAGATGTAACCTCTGTCGAACTGCATACCTTCTACGACCTTGACTTCAGTCTCAGTACCCTTGGCTTCCTCAACGGTGATGACGCCGTCTTTCTTTACCTTGGACATTGCGTCAGCGATAAGCTTGCCGATTGCAGAATCATTGTTGGCTGAAACCGTACCTACCTGCTCGACCTTGGAGTAGTCATCACCAACTTCCTGGCTGTGAGCTTTAAGTTCGGCAACAACAGCGGCAACTGCCTTGTCAATACCTCTCTTCAAATCAATAGGGCTTGCGCCTGCAGTAACGTTCTTGAGACCGACATTGATGATGGCCTGTGCGAGAACGGTTGCGGTGGTAGTACCGTCACCTGCCTGCTCATTAGTCTTGGCAGCGACTTCCTTAACCATCTGTGCACCCATATTGGCGAATCTGTCCTTAAGTTCTACCTCCTTGGCGACAGTAACACCGTCCTTTGTGACCTGAGGAGCACCGAACTTCTTGTCAATAACAACGTTACGGCCCTTAGGTCCGAGTGTAACCTTAACAGCATCTGCAAGAGAGTCTACGCCCTGTTTCATTTTTGCGCGGACCTCAACGTCGAATTTGATATCTTTAGCCATAATTCTAATCTCCTATAAATTATAATATTGCCATAATGTCTGACTGACGTACGATAAGATATTTCTTATCCTCTACAGTCACCTCAGTTCCGGCATATTTGCCATAAAGAACCTCGTCACCTACTTTGACCTCCATAGGTTCATCATTCTTGCCAGGTCCGCAAGCGACTACTTTACCCTGCTGAGGTTTCTCCTTGGCTGTATCAGGAATATAAAGTCCTGCAGCTGTCTTCGTCTCGGCCTCTTTAGGCTCAAGAACTACTCTATCCGCTAATGGTCTGATCATAATTATAAATTTTTAATGTTTTTGTCGATAACCGTCTCCATCGGAGACCGGACACAATGAATCAACTGCCGTGCCATCAAATCGACAATGACAATTTGTCAGTGCAGATATTATTACTATATTTACGAATTGGAAAAAACACATTACACCATGAAGACCCTTAACCACATCTTGAAAAGTATCATTGAGACAGCCGCATCGGCTGTTTTCCTATACGGATGCGGAAACGTCGCGACAACTCCTGACAACAGTTTTGCGGAATACATCGAAGCCTACACGGGAGGCATTGTCTCCAGCGACAACAGCATTGTCATAGAACTTGCAGCACCGGCAGACGGACTGCAGGGAAACGAGGCTGAAATCAACAAGGCTGCGGCAGACCTGTTCAAATTTTCGCCTTCCGTCAAGGGAACTGCCAGATGGAACAGTGCCCAAAGGGTGGAATTCATACCTGAATATGGCGCATTGAAGGCGGGAAAGACATACAAATGCACATTCAAGCTGGGCAAAGTCATGTCCACCGACAGCGCACATGAAGAATTCACGTTCAGTTTCACGACGGCCCGCAAGGAAGCCTTTCTGGAAAGGAACTCATTGGAAATCAGCGGTGAAGACCCCGGAAAGGCGACAGCTACGGGAACATTGACCCTGAGCGAAAACATTGACATCGAGAATCCGGAGGAACTGCTGGAATTCGGCTGGAGCGGAAACGCGACGTTCGAAGTCAAGGAGACCGGCAGGCAGAAATACACGTTCACGGCCTCCGGTCTGGAGAGGGATGCGCAGGCTAAAGTATTGACAATCAAGTTCAAACCTGGCAACACAGGATTCCCGGCCTGCGACAATCTCTACATCGACATCCCTGCCGCCGGCATTTTCTCGGTAATGGGCGCGGAGCTTTCCGGCGACAACCGCCAGAGCATCGACATCACGTTCACCGAGCCGCTCAGCAAGGCGCAGAACCTCGCCGGACTGATAGAATTGAGCTACACCCGCAAGGAATACGGTTCGACAGACAGATACCGTCTGAACTTCACTTCCAAGGTCAATGACAATGTCCTGCGGCTTTATTATGAGCCGTGCGACGCGACCACTATAGAACTGACCGTAGACGGAGCATTGAGAGACATGCACGGAAACACCCTCGGCGAGAGATGGACGAAGGTTTTCAATGCTTCAAATCCGAAGCCGGAAGTGTCCTTCCCGGTGGACGGCAACATCCTCCCGAACACGGGACAGCTTACGATCCCGTTCAAGGCGGCATACCTCAACGCGGTGGATATCAGCATTGTAAAGATATATCCGAACAACATCCTCATGTTCCTCCAGGAGAATGACCTGAAGGGAAATTCTGGACTCAGGCGCGCCGGAAGACTGGTTTACAAAACTACAATGAGGCTGGACAGCGACCCGTCAAAGGACCTGACACAGCAGAACATATTCACCGTCGGCCTGGACAATCTGTTCAAGAAGGAGCCGGGAGCAATCTACAGGATGCGACTGTCTTTCAAGCCAGAGTACTATATATATTATAAAGGTGACAGAAGCAGCAGTTCCGGCAGCCTGACAAGCATCTCCGCAGGCTCATTGACCGAAGAAGAAAGCGCGGTCTGGGACGTTCCTGACACATATTATTACGAGGGTGGCGATTATGACTGGAACGTGTACAGCTGGCGCGACAGGAACAATCCGCTCACGCCTTCATATTACATGAATTATTCGTATCCGGCACGCAACCTCATGGCTTCCGGCATCGGAGCAATCGCCAAATACAGCGGCGGGAAGCAGATCTGGATAGCGGCAAGCGACATTATTTCAGCCGAGCCGATGGCCGGAGCGGAAATCAAGGTGTACGATTTCCAGCTTCAGAATATCGGAAAAGGCAAGAGCAACGGCAACGGTACGGCATCCATAGACCTCAGCGGCAAGCCGTTCATAGTCACTGTAAAGAAAGGAGACTCAATCACTTACCTGAAAGTGACGGACGGCAGCGAGAAGTCATTGAGCCGTTTCGACACCGGAGGCGAGACATTGCAGAAAGGAATGAAGGGCTTCGTCTACGGGGAACGCGGAGTCTGGCGTCCGGGAGACACTCTGCATCTGACAATGATCCTGCACGGCGAAAACAAGATTCCTGACACTCACCCTGCCACAATCGACGTCTACACGCCGCAGGGACAGTTCTTCACCAGAAAAGTGTGCCGCAAATCGGAAAACGGATTCTACACATTCGATATCCCTATCGGCCAGGACAGCCCTACAGGACTGTGGAACGCATACATAAAAGTCGGCGGCGCGGCATTCCACAAGCCGTTGAGAATCGAATCAATCAAACCTAACAGACTGAAGGTCAATGTCAATATGGGCCAAGGCATTCTCCGGGGAGGAGCCAGAACCAATGCAAGCATATCTTCCAACTGGCTGACCGGCCCTGCGGCATCAGGCCTTCAGGCGAATGTTTCAATGACATTGAAACCGGGACGCCAGACATTCAAGGGCTACGACGGATTTACATTCTGCGACCCGGCGAGCCAATTCGAATCATACACGACTGAGATTGTCAGCACTAGACTGAACGCCGACGGAAAAGCTTCTGCCTCAATAACATTGCCGAAGGCTGCACAAGCACCCGGAATGCTGACGGCGAACATTCTCGGAAGCGTATTGGAGGAAGGCGGCGACGAGAGTTACACGGTCATGACAATGCCGTTCTCGCCGTTCAGCGCATACGCCGGCATCAAGCTTCCGGCGGACGGCAGCTATCTGGAAACCGGCAAGACGCACCAGATTCCAGTAGTGACTGTGGATGCTGACGGCAGGAAAGTCAGCGGACACAGACTGGAATGGCGTATATTCAAGCTCAAATGGAGCTGGTGGTGGGAGTCCCGCAGCGAGGCATTGGACTCATACATAAACGCATCAGCTGCAAGTGCTTACAGTTCCGGCACCGTCGTTTCCGGAAACGGGGAGACAAGCATATCGTTCAGTGCGGACGACAAGGATTGGGGAAGATACCTCATCTACGTGAAGGATCTGGAGAGCGGACATGCCACTGGCGGCATCGTCTACGCGGACTGGCCGGCATACAGGGGCAGGTCGGACAAGAACGACCCTGACGCACCGGCAATGCTCAGTTTCTCCACCGACAAGAAGAAATATCAGGCTGGAGAAACAGCCACGGTGTTCATCCCTGCCGCAGAAAACGGTATGGCATTGGTATCCATAGAGAAAGGATGCAATGTGCTTTCTGGAGAATGGGTGAAGACCTCCGGCAGCGGAGAAACTCCATACAAGATCAAGATTACCGGCGACATGGCACCGAACTTCTACGTGCATATCACGCTGGTCCAGCCTTACATGAATTCCGCCAACGATCTGCCGCTCAGGATGTACGGAGTCCAGCCGGTCATGGTGGAGAACCCGGCGTCACGTCTGGAGCCGCAGATTACAATGCCTGACAAACTCCATCCGGAAGAGCCGTTCAGCATAAAGATCAGCGAAAAGAACGGCAAGCCTATGACTTACACGGTGGCAATCGTTGATGAAGGCCTGCTGGACCTGACAGCTTTCCGCACGCCAGATCCGTGGAACTTCATGTTCAGGCGCGAAGCTCTCGGAGTGAAGACATGGGACATGTACGATGACGTGTTCGGTGCCGCAGGAGGGGCATTGTCAGCAATGTTCAGCATAGGAGGCGACGAAGGCCTGGTAAAGGGAGCGCGCAAGGAAAACAGGTTCAACCCTATCGTGAAAGTTCTGGGACCGTTCACCCTGAAATCCGGCTCGAAAACGCACAAGATCACACTTCCGATGTACGTCGGCAGCGTGAGGGCAATGGTAGTGGCCGGCAATGACGGGGCCTACGGCAATGCGGAAAAGACCGTCCCTGTCACCTCGCCTGTCATGATTCTCCCTACCCTGCCGCGTTTCGCAGCCTGCGGAGAATGCATCACGCTTCCGGTCAATGTCTTCGTAATGGAGGACGGCATCGACAAGGTCAATGTATCAGTGAGCTGCGAAGGTCCGCTTTCCATCGAGGGACAGTCCACGTCCACAGTGACATTCAACGGCAAGGGTGACAAGATGACAAGGTTCGCATTGACAGCGGCTTCATACGTCCCGGACGGCGGCAGTTTCGCGAAAGTGACTGTCACGGCGGACGGAAAAGGCCACAAGATGACGGAGACCATCAACATCGAAGTCCGCAACCCGTCTCCTCTCATCACATCCATAAGCGAGACAATGCTCGGAAAGGGCGAAAGCAAGACATTCGAGTACAATCCGTTCAAGACCGAAGGCGGCCGCTCGGCATGGATAGAGGCCAGCGGCTACCCGTCCATCGGCTGGAACTCCCTGTTCAGCTACATGTACAGCTACCGGCACTCCTGCACGGAGCAGATTTCCGCGAGAGGAATCAGCATGATCAATTCAATGTCAATGCTTTCCGAGGACAATGCCGCCAAGGTCAAGGCCATGGTTCCGGAAATGCTCACGGAACTGTACGTACGCCAGCTTCCTGACGGCGGATTCGCTTACTGGCGCGGCGACACACATGCCGACGAGTGGGTGACATCCATGGCAGGACAATTCATGACATTGGCACGCAATGCCGGATATGAAGTGAACAAGGGTGTCCTCGACTCCTGGGAGAAGTTCCAGAAACGCTGCATCCAGAACTACAGGACAGCGAAAGTCTACGCATTGAGCGACCTCACCCAGGCCTACAGGCTGTTCACCATGGCATTGGCAGGAAACGCGGAAGAGGCGGCGATGAACAGGATGAAGGAGGGCGGAAACCTCTCATGGCAGGCGACGGCGATGCTCGCTTCGACTTACGCGGTCTGCGGAAAGAAGACCGTGGGAACAGAACTGCTAAACAGCATATTCAACACACAAGAAGAGGACGGATTCAATGTTCCTACATACGGTACCCCATTGAGGAACAAGGCGATAGTGCTGGAGGCAATGGTCCGCACCGGCAACATCCTGGAGGCCATGACTTACGCGACCGACATCAACCGCGGCGCATCGGGACTCGAACCTTGGTCAATGTCCACGCAGGAATCAGCCTTCATTTCCGGCGCGATGAACCAGCTAGCGAAGAACGTGACCGGCGGCAATGTTTCCGTCAATGTCAATGAGGGTGAAAAGACGCTCGACACGAAGCCATCAGGCAACGGTATCGTCAATGCCGTCCTGAATTCCGAGTTCGGCAGCGTGACCGTACAGAACACCTCGGACGGCCCGGCTTACGTAAGAATGACGGTGGTTTCACAGGCGGAACCGAGCGCTTCAATACCGGCCAGAGCTACAGGCATAGCCCTGAATGTCAGATATATAGGCGCAGACGGCTCGGCGATTTCCCCTACTTCCATAAGGCAGGGCACGGAATTCACGGCCGTCATCAGAGTTTCGAATCCGAACATTTCGGAAGGAATCCACAACATGGCACTCACGGAAATGATTCCTTCAGGATGGGAAATCATCAATGAGAGGATGACCGGAGAGGACATACCGTCTGCCGGAAAATATGATTATCTGGACATCAGGGACGACCGCAACGTGTTCTATTTCAGCATTGCCGCAGGCTCTTACAAGGAGTTCCGCGTGAGATTGCGCGCCGCATACGAGGGCAAATTCGTATTACCTTCAGTGACTTGCGAGGCAATGTATGATTCACGTGTCTTCGCCTGCACTGCATCCGGAGTAGCCGAAGTCACAAGGTAACGTCATGAATTTCAGGGCGATACTCCGTTATGGTCTGATTGCGGCAGGTGCCGGACTCCTGATATGGTACGCATTGTGCCTGCCGGAAGATCTGTTCAGTGGAACGGATTATTCGACGGTAGTCGTGGACAGACACGGGGAATTGCTCGGTGCACGGATTTCTAAAGATGGACAATGGACCTTTCCGCCTGAAGCCTACAGTGCGGAAAGGTCCGATGTTTCATCATCAGGAAAGGAAAAATATTTCACAGCCCTGACGGAGTTCGAGGACAGGTGGTTCAGATGGCATCCCGGCGTGAATCCGGTCTCGATATGCAAAGCATTCATTTCCAATATGAAAGCTGGACATGTAGTGAGGGGCGGAAGTACATTGACAATGCAGGTGATACGAATGTCCAGAGGCAAGCAAAGGACTGTAGTACAGAAAATCATCGAGGCGATTCTGGCGACGAGGCTGGAGCTCCGTTGTTCCAAAGATGAAATTCTGGACCTCTATGCCGCACACGCTCCGTTCGGTGGCAATGTCGTAGGACTTGATGCCGCATCGTGGCGCTATTACGGAAGGCCTTTGACCGAACTTTCGTGGGGTGAGGCAGCGACATTGGCAGTCCTCCCGAATTCGCCGTCCAGCATCAGATTGGAAAAGAACAGGGAAAAGCTCCTGGACAAGCGCAACAGACTGCTGCACAAGCTGATGGCGGCAGGGAAATTATCCCTTGACGAATGCAGCCTGGCTTGTTCGGAGCCTCTTCCGTCAGCCCCTGTTCCGCTGCCTTCTCATGCAATGCACCTCGTGGACAAGCTGGCGGCGGAAAACAAAGGAGAATACATACGGACAGACATTGACCTGAATCTGCAGCGTCGGATCGAGGAGATTCTTGCGCGGAAAAATGCGGAGCTTGAGGCGGAGGGCATCGGAGACCTGGCGGCTATCGTGATGGAAGTATCTGAGGGCAAGGTGATTGCGTACTGCGGCAATGCTGCGCCCGAAAGGAAACGGCCCGGTGTCAATGTCGATGTAGCCAGGGCTCCGCGCAGTTCGGGCAGCATATTGAAGCCATTCCTGTATTGCGACGCATTGGGTGACGGAGCGCTGCTCCCCTACTCGCTCATTGCCGATACTCCGGTGAATATCAATGGTTTCACTCCGCAGAACTATAATATGACATACGAGGGTGCTGTTCCGGCTGCAGAGGCATTGAGCCGGTCGCTGAATGTTCCGTGCGTGCATCTGCTGAAGTCTTACGGAGTAGAGAAATTCATGGAAAACCTGAAGGCAAGAGGGCTGACGACATTGACCCGAAGCGCCTCAGACTATGGACTTTCGCTGATTCTGGGCGGAGGGGAATGCCGGCTGGACGAGGTCACGGCGGCGTACGCGGAGATGGCGAGGGAGTATCTGTCGGAGAAGGCCGGCAGGGATGACAAAGTAGCATTGTATTATACTTTCGATGCGCTGAAGGATGTGAACCGGCCGGATGAAATCGACTGGCACATGATACGTTCCGTCCGGAAAGTCGCATGGAAAACGGGGACCAGCTATGGCTACAGGGATGCCTGGGCAGTGGGCGTGACACCTGCTTACGCTGTCGGTGTCTGGGCCGGAAACGCTTCAGGTGCAGGAGCTCCGGGACTTTTGGGCGCCAGGACCGCCGGGCCCGTGATGTTCGAGATTTTCAATCTTCTTCCTGCCGGTCAGCCGTCTTGGTTTTCCGAGCCGGACATCACGGAGGGCACCAGACTGGAAGTGTGCCGGAAGTCAGGCTATATTGCAGGTCCATATTGCGAAAGCATTGACACTCTGTTACTTCCGAAGACGGCCGTCCGGAGCGCGACCTGCCCTTATCACGCCATGGAAGACGGACGCAATGTCTTTCGCCTGACTCCTGCGATGGAGTGGTTCTACAGGCTGAAGCACCCGGAATATGACGCGGCTACATCGAAAAGCAGTGATTCCGCGCCTGTCATGGAGTTCATTTATCCGGAAAACGGAAGCCGCATAACGATTCCGCGGCAGCTGGACGGGTCCATCGAAGGCATCGTGCTGAATCTGGCGCATCACGACAAGGACGCCACGGTCTACTGGCACATTGACCGGGAGTTTATCGGGACGACAAGATTCATCCACCAGATGCGTATCCGCCCCGAGGCCGGCAGACACAGCATCACAGCCGTGGACAATGCCGGACGACAGGTATCGGTGAGCATCAATGTCGTGTTTTCTTCCTGAATTCCGTTTGTCTAAGCCGCTGTTTTTGATTAAGTTTGTAAATATTTTGCAAACTACTGATGATCAAGAAGACGGCAAACCAGGATCTCACGGCATACAATACGTTCAGGATGAGGGTAAAATGTCATACTTTCATCGAATATGATTCTGTCGCGGATCTCATTGACATAGATTTCGATACACTTCCGAAACCTGTAAAGCACATCGGCGGCGGAAGCAACCTGCTTTTCAGCGGAAATTTCGGCGGAACAATTCTTCATTCCGCCATAAAATTCATATACATCCTCCCGGAAGACGATCCGATGTATTCTTCTGACAATGAAGTGCTTGTATCGGTAGGGGCCGGCGTGGTCTTCGATGATTTCTGCAAATGGGCAGCTGAAAACGGATTCTGGGGCGCGGAAAATCTGTCCTATATCCCTGGTGAAACCGGTGCCGCGGCAGTCCAGAACATCGGGGCATACGGCGCGGAAATCGGAGATATAATACGTCAGGTCTACTGCTACGACACCGTCGAGGAAGAGTTCGTTCATTTCAATGCCGATGAATGCAAGTACGGCTACAGGGAGTCCATGTTCAAGTCACCGGAGGTCAGGGACAGGTATATCGTCACCAATGTGATAATGGCATTGTCCCGCGGACGCCGTCCGAGGCTGGAATACGGGCATATCCGCACGGCGCTGGGCGAGGCGCTTGGCGTTCCGGGCGATAAAGTAGATGACTGCGAAGCACTTACGCCGGAATTGGTAAGAGAGACCGTAATCGGCATCCGCAAGGGAAAATTGCCTGAGGTTTCGGAAATCGGCAGCGCAGGAAGCTTTTTCAAGAATCCCGTCGTGCCGGAGGAGGTCTTCCTCAATGTCAAGGCTGCGGCTGACGGTGCTGAAGTTCCTCACTACGTGACGGACAAGGGCATAAAAATCCCTGCCGCCTGGCTGATAGAGCAATGCGGATGGAAGGGGCGCACGGTCGGCAATGCCGGTGTCTACGGCAAGCAGCCTCTTGTGCTAATCAATGCCACGGGGAAGGCTTCCCCACAGGAAATCATTGACTTGAAAAATCACATAACCGATTCAGTCAGAGAGAGGTTCGGCATCGAGCTGCATCCTGAGACTGAAATCATATAATAACACAACAAGATGGACAACAGTACATTCATAGTAGAAGGCGGCCATGAGCTCCACGGCGAAATCATGCCGCAGGGAGCGAAGAACGAGGCCCTCGAAGTGATCAGTGCAGTGCTTCTGACCAAAGAGGAAGTTATCATAAGCAATGTTCCTGAAATTCTGGATGTCAAGAACTTGATAAACCTGCTGCAAGGAATGGGGGTCAAGGTAAAGCGCATCGAGCGGGGAATATATAGCTTCAAGGCGGATGACATTGATACTGAATACATTGAAAGCGAAGATTTCGTGAAGAAATGCGCATCTTTGCGCGGTTCGGTCCTGGTGGTAGGCCCGCTGCTCGCGAGGTTCGGCGAGGCTTGGTTCCCGAAGCCGGGCGGAGACCGTATCGGCAGGCGTCGGGTGGATACGCATATCCAGGGAATGATAAATCTCGGTGCTTCACACAGATATGATGAAAAACGCAAGGCTTTCCATCTGCATGCGCCGGAGTCCGGCCATCTGCAGGGCACGTATATGCTTCTGGATGAGGCTTCCGTGACAGGTACCGCGAATATTCTCATGGCGGCAGCGCTGGCGGAGGGCAAGACCGTGATTTACAATGCGGCCTGCGAGCCGTATGTCCAGCAGCTTTGCAGATTGCTCAAGGCCATGGGTGCAAGCATTGAAGGTATCGGCTCGAATCTGCTCACAATTACGGGCGTGGAGGCATTGCATGGCGCTACGCACAAGATTCTTCCGGACATGATCGAGGTCGGCAGTTTCATCGGCATGGCAGCATTGACAAGAAGTTCGATAACGATCAAGGATGTGTCGTGGCAGAATCTGGGTATCATACCCGAGAGTTTCCGGAGGCTTGGAGTGCATCTGGAGCAGCGCGGGGATGACATTTTCATTCCTGCACAGGAGAGTTATACCATCGATTCGTTCATGGACGGGTCCATCATGACCATCGCGGATGCCCCTTGGCCCGGCTTGACTCCTGACCTCCTGAGTGTCATGCTGGTGGTGGCGACGCAATGCAAGGGCAGCGTGCTGATTCACCAGAAGATGTTCGAAAGCCGTCTCTTCTTCGTGGACAAGCTTATCGAGATGGGGGCGCAGATCATATTGTGCGATCCTCACAGGGCCGTGGTGATAGGTCACGACCATCGTTTCCGCCTGAAGGCCGGCAATCTGCTTTCGCCTGATATCCGCGCGGGTATCGCCCTGCTGCTTGCGGCAATGTCGGCGAAGGGTACAAGCACCATCAGCAATGTCGGCCAGATAGACCGCGGTTACGAGAATATCGAGCAGAGGCTCAATGCTTTAGGGGCAAAAATCACCAGAGAATAATTAACACGATAATATTAGAAATGAATCTGAAAAGAACACTTTCAGCCGCAATGCTGTCGATTGCACTGATTATGATGCCGGCTTTCGTGGCATGTTCGCCGGATGACAACAAAACAGAAATCGATACACCAGATAATCCTGAGAACCCAGAGCCGGAACCTAATCCGGAACCGGAACCGGAGCCATCTGAGCCGTCAGTCACGACGGGAGCAAAATGGTTCGAGCTTCCAGCCATCAATTCCATGAGAAAGGGAACCAGATACCTGGTTGACAAGGAGAACAGCGACTTGTACTATGCTTATCACCTCTGCGACGGCCCGGAAAAATATGCCCACAACGGAAAGAGAGCGAGAAACTATACCGTATGTTTCAGCGAAAGCCATCATTGTCCGGTATGGGTTGCGGCGGTCAGGCATAACAGTCTGCATCCGATAGGGAACGTAGACAGGACCAATGCATACGGGCAGGATCCTGATATCCCTTCCAACATGCAGTACAAGTCTAAAGATACCGGAGGAGGATGCAACAAAGGGCATATGCTCGGTTCCAAAGAGAGGACTTCCTCGACCGCCACGAACCGCCAAGTATTCTACTATTCCAATATCGCCCCGCAGGATTCTGACGGATTCAACACCGGCGGAGCACCTTGGAATACACTGGAAGGCTATGTCGACAGAATTGTCCCACAAGACAGCTTGTACATGGTAATCGGCTGCTACTTCGACGATTACACTGATGTAAACGGTAAGACGCAGAAGGCAAAGAGAATCTCTTTCGGCGGTCGTTCGGATGTAAGTATGCCGACAATGTTCTACTATGCCCTTCTCCGCACGAAGAAAGGCAATCTAGGAAAGCCAGTGACCAAATGCTCGGCAGACGAACTGATGTGCGTAGCTTATGTTCTCCGCCACGAGACCGCCGCCAAGCAGAAAGGAAAGAACTACCAGCTCACCTCCAAGGACCTGATTTCAATTTCAGATCTCGAAAAGATCACCGGTTTCAAGTATTTCGTAAACGTACCGAACGCCCCGAAGAGCACTTTCAAAGCCTCCGACTGGGGACTGTAGGGTCCTTGCCTGCGTGCAAATCTTACCATCGGGACGCGAGGTTCTTGACGTGCTTCCATCACCCCGCACTGAACAAGTTGGCACGAGACAGACAGCCACATTTTTCACATTACTGACTCAATATTAGCTAGTTACAATTATTTTTGACAACAAAACCCCTGCCGACTCCCATGTTTTTTCATGAGACTTGGCAGGGATACTTTCTTGTAACTCACTGACACGCCACCACTTAGCCAAATACCATCAAGCCAACTTGTTCAGAAATCTAGCACATGGTGACACGTATCCTGAAAGACCAAGTGGCGGAGAAGCCCCGGCGGGGGTGGGGCCTCTGGAGGCATGGTCGCCCATGACCTTGTGAATGGGTGGCAGGCGGCAGCCTGACGGGATGAGCGAAGCGAACCTCCAGAGGTGCCACCCCCTCCGGGGCGTGCTAATGTCACCCCTCACTGAACAAGTTGGCAGAAGGCGTGGCACATAAATATTTGTTTTATAATGAATTAGCTATTTTCAGAGTCGGCAAAACAACAACTCTGAAAATAGCATACTATATAATAGCCAACGATTTACGCGCCACACCAAATTGAATGTAAACGCGCGTGGACTAGAGCGCACTTACTTCGACACGTCGACCTTCTTGTGGGAAAGGCGGCTCTTCTCGGCACGGAAGCCCATTACATGGCTTTCGATGGAAGCATCGATGGTGCTGGTAAGCTTGTCCGGATCCTGCCATGAGACAGATTCGAGGAAATCACATACCAGTGCCATGTCTCCGCCGCCATGTCCGGAACCCTTGTACTCAGGGATATCGGAAAGCTTCTTGTTCCAGAGATATTTCTTGTTGCTGCGGAACTCATATACCGTGAACTCGGAGCCGTTGCCTTCGATGTAGCCGGTCGTACCCATGATACGTGTGCGGCGACCTCCGAACGGTGTGAACGCTTCCATGGAGAACGCAGCCGTAGTGCCGTCTTCGAACACCATCTCGCTCACGAAATGATCCGGCTGGTTATTGTCACAATGATAGACACATCTTCCCCAAAGATTGTCCGGGTCAGAAATCTTGCTCATGATTTCCGCCTCATCCCTGGAATTCTTCAGGTCGAACACACCGAGATGTTGCTTCCTTCTCACATAGACATCAATCGCCGAGAACGGACATGTGCTTTCATGAGGACATCCGTCCGTGCAACGCATCGGAGCTCCCTCCGGGGCATTTTCAGCCTTGAACCAAGTGAGAGAACCATCAGCCACGATGCTCTTGCATGGTTTCCCTACGAACCAACGCAGGATATCCAGGTCATGGCAGCTCTTGGCCAGGATTATAGGCGTGGTCTTGTTCGAATCACGCCAGTTTCCGCGCACGTATGAATGTGCCATGTGGCGGCACTCGATAGGCTCCATATGCTGGATACTGATGACCTTGCCGATCATGCCGGCATTGAGCGCGGAATACATTGCCCTGAAATATGGGCTATAGCGAAGGACATGGCAGACAGCTACGATGCGGCCGTATTTGTGAGCCTGCTTCGCAATGTCGGTACACTCCTTCTCCGTCTGCGCCACAGGCTTCTCAAGAAGGCAGTCATATCCCCATTCCAATGCCTTCATACATGGAGCGTGATGGACATCGTCAGGTGTCGAAATCACCACTGCATCAGCGAATTTAGGAACAGTGAACACCTCGCTCCAGTCACCGAAACGATGTTCTTCAGGAATGCCGAACTTGTCGCCCATGGCATTTTTCCGGCTTTCGCGTATATCGGAAACGCCTACAATCTGCATACATTCAGGGAACATCTTGGCATACTTGGCATAAGTGCGGCCACGGTTGCCGGCGCCGATGATGATAACCTTTACAGGTCCGTTCTTGACATTCGCCTTGAGCCCTTTTACAGGGAAATCAAGTTCTGCATCTGTAGATGCCGGCGATTCGGATCCAAGTCCGATAGCCTTGCCGGCAGCTTTTACAGTCTCGCCGGTTCCGAGAAATGTAGCTCCGGCAGTAATGAAGCCGAGGCTCTTGAGAAATTCCTTTCGATTCATAGTTCCAATTTATGATTATTTAGTAATCCTTAAATGCTTACTTAATTGAATTCAGCAGTTCAAGCTTGCCTTCGTCGATGAGGTGGACAATCAGTTCACCGAAAAGGGTGTTGGCCCAGGCGAACCAAGAACGTGTGAAGTTTTCAGGATTGTCCTTGTGGAAAGTCTCATGGATGAAGCCGGTACCTGCATCAGTTTTCATCAATGTCTCGATGCACCATTTGATTTCCTTGTCATCGGTGGAAGTGAAAGCCTTCATCATGATACTCATCGGCCAAACCATGTCATAGCCCACATGAGGACCGCCGATACCCTCACCGGCCTTGCCCTTGAAGAAATACGGGTTGCTGCTGCTCCAGACGAACTTCCTGGTATTCTGCCAGATAGGGTCATCAATGGACACGTCACCGAGATATGGGAGTGCCAGAAGGCTAGGCACATTGGCATCATCCATAAGGAACCTGTTGCCCATGCCATCCACCTCGAACGCATAAATCTTGCCGAACTCAGGATGTTCCACGACTGCATATTTCTTGATGGCGGCTTCCACCTCATCAGCAAGAGCGCGGCATTCCTTGGCAGTCTTCTTGTCTTTGTTCACCGTCTCCAGAATCTCGGCAGCCTTGCGCAATGACGTGACAGCGAAGAAGTTGGAAGGAATCAGGAAGTCAAATGTAGTGGCATCGTCAGAAGGTCTGAAAGAAGAAACTATCAGGCCGACAGGCTTCACCGGATTGCCATAACCCATGCAGCATTTGGTATCAAGCTGACGCTCGGTCTCACGCATGAAACTATATGAGCCGAGACCGTTCTTTCGCTGCTGTTCTTTCATGACTTTCAATATCTTGCCGATGGCCTCTTTCCATGTGTCATCGAAAATGGAGTCATCGCCGGTAACCTTCCAATACTGGTAGGCCAGACGGATAGGATAGCATTGCGAGTCAATTTCCCATTTGCGCTCGAAAACATTGGGATTCATCTCGGTAATGTCATTGACAGCGCCGTCGCCGGTAGGACCGTCATTGAAAGCATTGGCATAAGGGTCGATGCAGATGAGCGAGAACTGGCAGCGGATCACGCCTTCAAGCATCTGCCTGAGATGCTCGTCCTCGTTGGCGAAACGCACGTACGGCCAGACCTGTGCTCCGGAATCGCGAAGCCACATGGCATGAATATCTCCCGTGTATACGAATGTCCTGAAGTTTCCGTTTTCGTCTTTGCCGAAGTGCACAGTAGTGTCAAGAGTATTGGAATAACAGTTGCCGAACATCCATCTCAGATATGGGTTCTTAAGCTGTGACTGCACTTCAACTATTTTATTTTCAATAACTTCTGAAGAGAACAGGCGATTTTCTTTAGCCGGACGTTGAGATGTGTAGTCAGTAGCGCCAAGGGAAAGTGATGCACTTGCGACTGCAATAGACAGTAGGATTTTCTTCATAATGATTTATTCAGTTCAATGTTATTAAACAAACATGCAATATTACGAAAAAATCAGTTCTGCATCAAGACCTAGGGGCATGTACAACCGAGAAAACCCGCATCGTTTATACCGATGCGGGTTTCATGTAGCCCCGACAGGAATCGAACCTGTATTTAAAGTTTAGGAAACTTCCGTTCTATCCGTTGAACTACAGGGCCATTATTGAGAAAGAAGCTTATTCAGCGACTTTCTTCTCGATGATCTGACGGCCTCTGTAGAAGCCACACTCAGGACATACTCTGTGATACATTACTGTAGCACCGCAATTAGGGCATGTTGCGAGAGTCGGAACAGCAGCGAAGTCGTGTGTTCTTCTCTTGTCCCTTCTTTGCTTTGAAAGTTTGTGTTTCGGATGTGCCATTGTTATATAACTTTTAAAATTTTATTCAATTCCGTGCTCTCTCAATCCAATTTCAATCCCTTGAGCACTGCAAAAGGATTGTAAGTGTCATCCTTGTCTTCAACCGGACTGTCCGGGATTTCCACCGCTTCACCGCTCAGGTACCTGAGGGCCGCCGGATTACATTCCCCGTCTTCATGAATTCTCTGCATAGGCAGCGCCAGATAAGCAAAATCATATACCGTCTGGCTCAAATCCATGTCGGAACCGTCTTCCGGAAGATAAATCACTTCCCTCTCATCGTCCCCGACAACAGTTTCTTCGGACGGAACCGGTTCATCACCGAATTTCACGCTGAGCCTCGCTTCTGCCGAAACAGGCAGCGTCACATCTTCCATACATCTGTCGCACGGCACCGTGAGGTTTCCCTCAATTTCGCAGTCAATCCCGAGATAGCTCCCGGACTTTTCCACTTCCGCCCTGACAACGATGTCAGCATCAATGATTTCAGCGTTTCCGAACTTCTTGAAGAACTCCATCCCCGCGTGCCATGAAAAGGATGTCCTTCCTGGCTTCAATCCATTCAAAGGTATGATAAATTCGTCTGTCATTCTCCTATAAACAGATTTGGGGTTGCAAAGGTAATAAAAACTTTTGGAATATCAATCCTCATCTCCGCTTTTTCTTTTCCTTTCTATAGGATCAAGCAAAATCTTGCGGATTCTGAGGTGGTGAGGTGTCACCTCAACCAGTTCATCTTCATTGATATACTCAAGCATTTCCTCCAATGACATCTTGATTGCCGGAGGCAGGACAATCTTCTCGTCACTACCTGCCGCACGCACGTTCGTCAGCTTTTTGGTCTTGCAGATGTTCACATTCAGGTCACGGTCACGGGTATGCTCGCCGACAACCTCGCCTGCATAGATTTCCTCACCCGGATCAACGAAGAACTTGCCCCTGTCCAAAAGTTTGTTCATGGAGTATGCGATAGCCTCGCCTGTCTCCAGCGATACGAGCGAACCATTGGTACGATGCTCAATATCACCCTTGTACGGCTGGTAATCCTTGAATCTGTGGGCCACGACAGCCTCTCCCTGGGATGCGGTAAGAAGGCTGCTCCTGAGTCCCATGAGACCACGTGTAGGAATCTCGAATTCCAGAAGCGTCCTGTCACCCCTAGGCTCCATGTGGATGAGAGCGGCCTTGCGCCTTGTGGAAATCTCGATGGCAGCTCCGACGAACTGCTCCGGGACCTCGATGCTGAGTTCCTCGATAGGCTCACATCTCTGGCCGTTGATAGTCTTGTCCAGTACCTTAGGCTGACCTACCTGAAGCTCGAAACCTTCCCTCCTCATTTCTTCAATGAGCACGGACAGATGAAGGACACCACGTCCAAAAACCACAAAGGAATCTGCGTTGAGACCAGGTTTTACGCGGAGCGCGAGATTCTTCTCAAGCTCCTTGTCCAGACGCTCCTTGATATGTCTTGAGGTAACGAACTTGCCGTCTTTTCCGAAGAACGGGGAATTGTTGATAGTGAAGAGCATACTCATCGTAGGCTCGTCAATGGCGATCGGAGGAAGCGCCTCCGGATTCTCGAAATCAGCAATCGTATCGCCGATCTCGAAGCCGTCTATTCCTACTACCGCGCAGATATCGCCGCACTGTACCTCCTGAACTTCTTTCTTTCCAAGTCCGTCGAATACCAGAAGCTGCTTGATCTTCTTTTTCTCAATGCGGTCATACCTCTTGCAGAGGCTCACGTTCATGCCGGTAACAAGCTTGCCTCTGGTAATCCTGCCGACAGCGATACGGCCCACGTATGGAGAATATTCAAGTGAAGATATCAGCATCTGCGGGGTGCCCTCCACCTCTGCAGGAGCAGGTATCTCTTCCAGGATAGCGTCCAGAAGCGGGGTGATGTTGTCAGTCGGTTTTTTCCAGTCGGTAGACATCCATCCCTGCTTGGCACTGCCGAAAATCGTGCGGAAATCAAGCTGGTCCTCATTGGCATTGAGGGAGAACATGAGGTCGAAGACCTCTTCCTGGACCTCGTCCGGACGGCAGTTCGGCTTGTCGACCTTGTTCACTACGACAATCGGCTTCTTGCCCATGCTGAGTGCCTTCTGGAGCACGAACCTCGTCTGAGGCATACATCCCTCGAATGCGTCCACGAGAAGCAGGACACCGTCAGCCATATTCAGCACACGTTCCACCTCTCCACCGAAATCACTATGGCCCGGAGTATCTATAATATTGATTTTTACACCCTTGTAAACTACAGAGACATTCTTCGCGAGGATGGTAATACCTCTTTCCCTTTCAATGTCATTGTTGTCGAGAATCAATTCACCGAGATTTTCAGGCTGCCTGACGAGGTTTGCCTGGTAAATCATGCGGTCCACGATGGTTGTCTTGCCGTGGTCGACATGCGCGATAATCGCAATGTTCCTAACGTCCATAAACTTACTTCTTTTTTCCTCTAATACAGAAATGCAAAATTACGCAATTCTTCGGTTTTAATGAACTTTTTATATTATTTTTGCAATAGAAAAGACTCATTATGGAAAAAATCATCATTCTGGATGCAGGTTCTCAGGTGACGCAGCTTATCGGCCGGCGTCTGAGGGAACTGAATGTCTTCTGTGAAATCTACCCTTACAACAAGATGCCGGCACTTGATCCGACTATCAAGGGTGTGATCATTTCAGGAAGCCCATGTTCTGTAAGAGACGCAAATGCGCCTCAGATTAATCTGGACGGAATCAAAGGAAAACTCCCGCTTCTCGGAATTTGCTATGGTTCCCAATATCTTGCAGCCAAGTTCGGCGGAAAGGTAGAGGGCTCATTGGCAAGAGAATACGGAAGGGCAATGCTGAATATTGTCAATCCTGATTCGCCGCTGCTTCAGGGCGTATCCGTTCATTCACAGGTCTGGATGTCACATGGCGACACCATCTCCCAGCTTCCGGAAGGAGCTGAAGTGATAGCTTCAACTGACGATGTGGTCAATGCGGCTTTCCATTTCAAGGGAGAGAACACTTACGCCGTGCAGTTCCACCCGGAGGTATTCCATTCCACCGAGGGCAGCAAGATGCTTGAGAACTTCGCTTTCAACATCTGCGGCTGCAAGGGTGACTGGACCCCGACGTCATTCATTGACGCGACAGTGGACGAGATTCGCGCAAAGGTCGGCGACGACAAGGTCATTCTGGGATTGAGCGGTGGCGTGGATTCCACAGTGGCTGCCGTGCTGCTGAACAAGGCCATCGGTCACAACCTCACTTGTATCTTCGTGAACAACGGACTTCTCCGCAAGAACGAGTTCGAAGATGTGATGGAGTCCTATAAAGATATGGGACTCAATGTGATAGGGGCAGATGCCTCCAAGGAATTCCTCAACGCTCTTGCAGGTGTAACAGATCCTGAGGAGAAGAGAAAAATCATCGGCAGACTCTTCGTGGAGACATTCGACAAGTACGCCCACACCATCGAGAATGCCAAGTGGCTGGCACAGGGTACGATTTATCCTGACGTCATAGAGTCAGCCGGCATAACTGGCATCGCATCCAAGATCAAGTCACATCACAATGTGGGTGGTCTCCCTGAAAAGATGAACCTGAAGATTGTGGAGCCGCTACGCATGCTTTTCAAGGACGAAGTGCGCAGAGTAGGACGTTCCCTCGGCATCAAGGAGGAGCTCGTAGGCCGCCATCCGTTCCCGGGACCGTCACTTGCAATCCGTATCATCGGCGACGTGACAGAGGAGAAACTCCGTGTATTGCGTGAAGCTGATGACATCTTCATCAAGAAATTGCGCAATTATGACTGCACCGGCATGGGATTCCCTTCAGCATCAGATCCGCGCATCATGGCCACCAATCTCTATGATGCCGTATGGCAGGCCGGCGTGGTGCTTCTGCCTATCAAGAGCGTAGGCGTGATGGGTGACGAGAGGACATACGAGAATCCAGTTGCAATCCGCGCAGTGGTTTCAACAGATGCCATGACTGCCGACTGGTTCCACTTCCCATACGATTTCCTCGCAAAGGTGAGCGACGACATTATCAATAAGGTGAGGGGCGTGAACCGCGTAGTGTACGACATCTCGTCAAAACCACCTGCAACGATCGAGTGGGAATAAAACATTGACACGATGAAGATAACATTTCTAGATGCGGCGACAGTCGGAGAGACATCTCTGTCGCCGATTGCTGCATGCGGAGAGCTGACAGCATGGCCGACATCCAGTCCTGAAGAGGCTAAAGAGCGGGTGAAGGATTGCGAAGTACTGATAGTCAATAAAGTAAAAGTTACGGAAGACCTTCTGGGCGTCGCACCTGAAGTCAAGCTGGTATGCGAAGCGGGGACCGGAATCAACAACATTGACATGAAAGCCTGCGAAAAACGCGGCATCATAGTCAGGAACGTGGCCGGTTACTCGACGGAGCCGGTCGTCCAGCAGACATTCATGCACATATTGTCGTTGCTTGGAAACGGCCCGTACTTCGATGACGCAGTCAAATCGGGAGGATATTCGTCAAGCGGCATGTTCACCAATGTCATCAAGCCGTTCGTGGAAGTGTACGGAAAACAAATTGGAATCATCGGCATGGGAGCAATCGGAAGCCGTGTAGCTGAAGTGGCAGAGGCATTCGGCATGAAGGTCGTATATTACTCGACATCAGGGACCGGACACTGCACGAAATACCCGAGCATTCCACTTGAAGAGCTGATGCGCACATCAGACGTGATTTCCATCCATGCGCCATACAATGACCGCACGGCCGGACTGATAGGAGAAAAAGAGCTCCGGATGATGAAGCCGACAGCCATCATCGTCAACATGGGGCGCGGCGGAATCATCGAAGAAGCGGCATTGGCAAAAGTCATTGACGACGACGCCATCGGCGGTGCCGCACTGGATGTATTTGTCAATGAGCCTATTCCTTTCGATAATCCGATTCTCCACACACGACATCCCGAGAAGTTCCACTTCACCCCGCACATAGGATGGGCAAGTGTGGAAGCTAGGGACCGCTTGGTGGCAGCTATTGCCGACAACATCAAGAAAGGCTGGTAAGACGCCAAATTTGCAAAAATTCTGCAAGTCATGACAACAAAAAAAACGGGACAACCGATTAGGACTGTTCCGTTTTTCGTTGTGCGCGAGATGAGAGTCGAACTCACACGTCGCAATTGACACTAGCTCCTGAAACTAGCGCGTCTACCATTTCGCCACCCGCGCAACTTTTTAGGACTACAAAGATACGAATTGTTTTTGAAACGGCAATAGTTTTTTGAGAGATTATATTACGACTTCGAACTGCACGGTACGTTCCCACGCATCAATCCGGAAGGTGATATCAGTCCGGGCATAGTCGATATCCAGCGTAATATCCTTCAAATCCATTGACTCCCAATCATATCCGCTCGCCTCGATATAATTGCCGATGGCAAATGTACGACGCCTGTCATCATCGGATATGATATCCAGAAGCAGGGAATTGTCGATCTGGCGGGGCAGCACCACATGCGCCTCCATTGCACCGGAATCCCCGGAATCATCCGTATAATCGGCCGGAGCTATGAAATTCCCTTCCGAAGGAGTGCCGTCCATCAGGTACCCGTCCACATTGCCACGCACCTCCAGACGATAGGGAAAGTCTCCACCTGACACATCCCTTATGAAAATCGTAAGCTCACAATAGGATTTGTGAAGCATCAGCGGCACCGTGACATGTTCAGCCTTGGTGGACAACACCCTGCAATCCATCCAGACACGCGGGCATTCCCGACCGGTCTCTATCTCCAGCCATTTGTCCGGCGGAAGCCGCAGCACGGTACTGACATCGGCAGGCCAGACGGCGCCAAGATACATTTTCCCGCGAGGCACCATTGAAACCCACCTCTCCCCCATCCTGTCCTCCAGCAAGAACCCGTCAGCGGCAGCAGACGCCCCGGCAAGAGACAGAGATATACTGTCGCCCGCATGTCTGTCCCCTGATGCATCCAATTCCAATACACATGGACATAAGTCCCTGTTTTCCTTGACGGAACAGCCCGGGCAGGTGATTATGAGCTGGAGGAACGCCAGGAAAACAAGGACATGAGGAAATCTCTTATCAGAACACATAGCTCAATGCAACCATTATATCTGAAGGCAATATGAAGAACTTGGCCCCGGACGAAGAAGTCACACCGCACACCGGGCATTCATAGACGGAATATTTGTCCATGCCTCCCCACAATCCGATTCCGAAATCAAGGTTGAGATGCCGTCCGAGCATATAGGAATAGCCTCCGGCCACTCCTGCGCCATACCTGTCGCCTTCCCTCGTCTTGCGCGAGAATATGCCGCCGGTATTGTACTCCTGGTATTGCATCTTGCCTCCCAGCCACCAACCTGAATAGACATTCCAGGGCCACCAACGGACTCCGGCCAAATATGTCTGCTGTCTGTTACGGGCATCTTCTTTTCCTTCCCCGAGATCAAAAGTAAAGGGATTATATTTCACACCGGCATTTATGCTCCAATGCCGGGAAACCGGGTAGGAAGCATCCAGATTCATCGTCACGAAATTGGCATAGCCGAGCAGATCGGTGGACAATGACGCTTTCTGCGCATTGATGTCCGGCAAACCGAACAGGAACCCCATGGCAGCTGCCACAAAAAACAATATCCGTCTCATCATATCATTCCGCATAACGTTCAAACACTTGTCTGATTATTGCGGACTTGCCGGGATAAAGCGTCAGCAATTTCTTCTTCAGGTCAGCCCTCGAATGGATATCCGGCTGCAAGGCCGCGAACAACTGCGACTTGGTGATTCCGCGCTCTTCCAGATACCTGAATATCTGCGGATGGAACCAATGGGACATTCCGGAATTTGGCATGGAGCCGCCATAGCGGTCGTGATACATTGAATTCTGCATGAAATACCCCCACATCTCACCAACTTCGCAATATCCTGCCAATGGTTCCGTGCCATCACCGTAAGTCTTTCCCCCGGTAGCAACGTAAGACTTCATGATAAACTCTATATACTTGTCCCAGTAAGACTTGCCCACCTGCGCAAAATGACTCGCATGCGCCAGTTCATGACATGTTTCAGAATATATCGTGGCATATTCCGTCTTACCGGACATACCGAGCGTTATATCCGGCAGGAAAATCTTTATGAGTGAAGCGTATTCTCCTAGAAATCCACGTATCAGCGCATTGTCGATGAACGCCCCCTGCCTCATCATGACGGCACTGCTGGACTTCATCTTCTGGAACAGCCAGATTCTCAGGTTCTTGGCAGGCCTTGTGACATTCATGTCATCGGCATCACAACGACAGATATAATCATAGGCTGCATTGTTCACCACGCTTCTGCACCATAGTTTCCGGTCAGATTTTTTCGTTATCGTGACATCCATCCCTGCAGGGTTCCCCTTGCCCAACGCGGAAGATGAAGCGGTGACCAGCACCTTGTTCAGGCCGATTGCAAAGCCCTTCCTGTTCTTGAAACGCAAGCGGTAACGAGGACGTGAAGAATACTTCTTCGGAATGCTGTAATACCCGTCCCTGTCCGTATATGTCGTCGAGAACTTTACGAAGACATTGCACACGACCTTAACCTCGGACACGCCGAAAGGCTGGCCGCCGTTGGCATCCTCGTCCACGATGGTGATTCTTCCTGCCGGTTTGGTCGCTCCTGCCTTGGTAACCGGAGCCAGCAATTCCTCATTGCCGGTCAAGCGGAACGACTCTCTTTCCACTGCGTCCCAGTCAATGCCATCCACGGACTTGGTATTGATATCCGGTATGAAGCAATCGTCCAGCACTTCATGATAAATGTCGTGAGGAAGTACGGTACCATGAGGCAGAACCGCATACTGCCATGTAATATCTTCCTCCGAAACTTCCGGGTCATGATAATAATCCCCGTCCCGGACAATCTGATAGTCAAGAGGATGGTCCATCAGATCGTATCCGAGCGAAATCAGCTTCTGATATTCCTCGTCAGTTTTCGGCAGGAACCGCACATAAATATCCGTGGGTTTCACATCCACCCTACCCGCCTTGGTAGGATAAAGGCTGGCCAATGCCTTGGTGACATTGTTCACAGAATAAGGGTCTTCGAGTTTTTTGCCCAGTTCAATCATTTCATGGGCAACCGTTTCCACCCCGGATTCATCTTCATTGAAATTATCCAGTCCCTTTTCGGAACACGCCGACAGCCCCAAAAGAACAAGGAATGCCAGCAGACAGTTTAATTTTTTCATGGCTCTTTTCATTTCTGGTTTGACAGGACAAAATTATGTAAAGCAAACCGTGTTCAGAAAATGAAAACGCTTTATTTATTTTTCGGCCTCCTACGGCATCGCAAGGCCGTTTGAGTATCGCTACCATCAAGAAAAATCTTCAAAGAAAATGACTCATTGTAACATTATTTTAACATTTCCGTAACATACTCCCGGCGCGCACAAAAAAAACGCCCGGCAGAAAATCTGTCAGGCGCAATATTATTCAATGTTCCGGAAAGACTAGAAGAAAGTAACGGTCTTCTGCTCAATAGCGGAAATCAAGCTGTTCGCAAGACGGCTCACTCCGAAACGGAACAAATCCTTGTTCAACCACTCTTTTCCAAGAATCGCTGAAACGATGGAGTAATAGCAGACTGCATCCATCACTGTGGAAACGCCACCGGCAGCCTTGAAACCGACCTTGCGGCCTGTCTTCTCATAGAACTTGCGGATGCACTCACACATCACGTAAGCGGCCATCGGAGTAGCATTGACCTCGACCTTGCCGGTAGATGTCTTGATGAAATCGGCACCGGCCTCCATTGCGAGGAATGACGCATCAGCGATTCGCTCAGGTGTAGAAAGCACGCCGCTCTCGATGATCACCTTGAGCACGACCTTACGGCCGACACGCTCACCTGCATCATCGACAGCCTTTCTGCATGCACGGATTTCCTCCGCAGCGGTCTCATAATCTCCCACCATGAAAGCATTGAGAGCCAATACGATATCAATCTCATCCGCACCGGCCTCCACAGCCATTTCACATTCCTTGGTCTTCACTTCGATAAAGCTCTGCGATGTCGGGAAGCAGCCTGCAACGGCTGTAACATGTACGGCCTCTTCCTTACGGCACTCCTTGACCACGTGAGCGAGATTAGGATAAACGCAAACAGAAGCAGGAAGCGGATAACCAGGATAGATATCCCTGTAAGTGTTGACCTTTTCCATCAACTTGGTAATGGAATCCACGCTGTCCGCGTTATGCAGAGAGGTAAGGTCCATGAGTGAGAAGCATTCCTTTATAACAGAATCTGATACGAGATTCTCGAGATTTGACGCGATCAACTCAAGACTTCTGTCGATAGCTTCTTTGTCTGGGGTATACCCGTAGTTCAAATATAATTCTTTCATATCAATATAGTGTTTCAATTATAATCAGCCTTTTATCTGGACTGTAAAGCCTTCATCCACAAGAGGTTTCACGGCTTCGCGCATTTCATCCACGGTGAATTTCTCGAGTCCCTGCGCCGGCGCTTCCCTGTCCAGGGTATAAACCATCACCTCACGCGGCTTCGTCTCGCGGACAATGTCCATCCACGCTTTCAAATTCTCCGGTTCTGCCGTACTGAAGCCCGGGAATCTGAGGAACATGGTCTGCATGATGAAGTTGCCTCCGAACAATTTCATGTCCTGCACAATATCATTCACAGAATAATCGCAAGCCGGCTGGTTGATGAGTTCCACCATCCTGTCTGACGCTGCGTCGAGTTTCAGGATAGGATTATCCACCTTCATCAATGCCTCCCTGACCTCCTTGCGGCAGATACGGGTCGCATTCGTCAGCACCGAAATCACCGAATCAGGAAAATACTTGTCCCTGAGTTCCAGCGTAATATCTATCATCTCCGGAAAATGCGGGTTCAATGTCGGTTCCCCGTCACCGGAAAATGTTATCGAATCAATGCTTGTGCCTGCGGACTTGCATTCTGAAAGTTTTGCTTCCAGCTCCCTCCTGAGTTCTTCAGGAAGAGGCAGTCTGGAATCACCACGTCCATCCTTGTTCCATCCACATTCGCAATATACGCAATCGAAATTGCAAATCTTGCCGTTTTCCGGCAGAAGATTGATTCCCAATGACGAGCCGAGTCTCCTGCTGAAAATAGGTCCGAATACGAGTTTTTCCCGAAGCATGATCGATATTTAAATTATTCTTCTAGAGGCACTTGCAACAGTAAGCCTGCCGTTCTCCGAAAGATGGTCAATATAAACAAGGCCAGGACGCATGCCCTCCTTGATCTGTCCCAGTTCATTCTCCTTGCCCAGGAACTCCGCGCCATTTTTGGATGCCCAGACTACAAGCTCTCCAAACGGGATGTCAGGGAAATTCTCCTGGAGGCAGAACATCTCCTTCACCATGTCCAGGTCATCATTGCTGGACAGCGAGTCCGTTCCGACGGTCAGCTTGATTCCGGATGAACGCATCAGCTCTACCGGCGGCAAAGCATTGTGTATAAATATATTGGAGCAAGGGCACAATGCGATGAACGGATGACGCATCACCTTCTTCACCGCCTCGATTCCTTCCTCGTTCATGCAGCATTCATGGACAAGCAGAATGTGCTCGTCAAATGGTGCCGGATGAGCCTTTTCAAGTCTGTCAATGAAATACAGCAACGAAGATTTCCCCGTGACAGGCGGCATGCTCATGCCGGCCTTCTTACGGTTCTCATACATTGCACCGGAGCCGGAAATCATCATATCTTCCTCTTCCTGAGTCTCTTCGCTATGGAACGACAGGTAACCTGATTTCAATCCCTCTCTGGAAACGGCCGTAAGAAGTTCCGGGCTCATGGTATAACAAGCGTGAGGCCCCGGAGCGGCATCCAGGCCGAAGCTGTCCGCCACTTTTTTGAGTTCCAGCACACCGCTCATGACATTGTCACAATCCTGCGGCTCCGTACCGAATACCTCCAGAAAAGTCCTAGTATACATCGGCGACTTGGACTTGCATTCGAAGGAATCACTGCAATTGCTGATATCCCCCATCGCAGATACTCCCCTGTCCCACAATGTCTTCATCCAGAATTCAATGTCCGCTTTCTTCTTCTCCATCGAGGAAGTGTCGCGCATTTCATTGATCTGGTCGATGAATCCCGCCATGCCGGTTCCTTTCCTGAACTTCTTGTGCAGATAGGACAATTCCATGTGACAATGCGTGTTCACAAGTCCCGGTACGACAGCGCCGTCGTAGTACTCCGGTTCAGCGTCCTTGTCGGTAAAGACTCCGGTACGCAGGACATTGCCGTTCTCATCGACCTCCACAAAGCCGTTTTCCACAGGCTGTGAAGATTCATTGGTATAAAGATATTTCGCCGATATTCTTCTCATTTGCAATTATTTCCTTGTAAGTTCCTTGCTCATCATCACGGAAATTTCATCCAGTTTTACGGTTTTGAGCGGCACGGGAAGCTTCTTTTGAAGCCTTGCGTCCTTCATCTGGACCGGCTTGGCCATCTCCTTCGCCTTGACCGTATCCGTCGCTTTCGCAAGGGTATCTGCCACCGCGACCGTATCCGCCTTCGCCCTCAGCCTGTACACAGGTCCGTCATACAATGTATCCGGAACGAATCTACGCCAAGAATATATACCCAGCGAGTCAATGCTAACTGCCACGGTATCAATGCGTACCGTATCGCACGCGATATCCATGTAAATCGGCGCACGCAAGAAAGTCTTCTCTTCAATGGCATTCCGCAAGCTGTCTGCCTTCTGCCTGGCCCTCTCGGCCGCCTTCAACTCCTTGATATGACTGTCAAGAATTTCTCTGGTGTCCTTGAATATCTTCCCGAACGCCTCCGGATCTTTCATATAACGGGCGACGCTTTTCGCATAATCTTTCCCCGAATATCCGTATTTGTTCAGAATCGGCTCGTAGACCAATGTGGTGTCAGCCGTCGATGCCAACTGAGGATTGTTCCTGATCCGCTGGTCCAGGACGAGCATTTCCGCGTAAATCTTCGAAAGCTTGTGCGCCGGAATCACCCTGCCATTCCTTCCGCAGGAAATGACAAGGAGAGCCGCTGCCGCAAGCACGCATATTCTACGCAAACAGGCCATGCAATTTATCTCAATGTTGCTCCGAAGGAGTTCTGATATGTAGCCAGAAGTCTGGACATTGCCTTCTCCACTTCATTGTCCGTCAATGTCTTCTCAGGATCCTGGAGCACGAAATTGAGAGCATACTGCTTCTTTCCTTCCGGAATCTTGTCACCTCTGTAGACATCGAACAATGTCACCTGCTTCAGAATCTTCTTCACAGCCTTGAAAGCGGCATTGGAAAGGTCCGCATATGACACGGACTCATCCACCAGCAGTGCAAGGTCTCTCCTGACTTCAGGGAACTTAGGCATTTCCTGGAACTTGACCTTCACCCTGCTGATAAGTTTCAGTAGTACAGGCCATACGATTTCCGCAGCAAATACAGGCTGACGCACGTCGAATTTCTTCGCAAGGGCCGGAGAAACCGTTCCCAATGTAGCGAATATCTCATGCGTACCCGGCAGTCTGTAGACGATTCCCTCACTGAAGATATCAGATGGCGCCGCTTCCGTTTCCATCGCATGAAGATCGATGGCGTAACGGTTGCAAAGCTGCTCGAAATATCCCTTCAGCTGGTAATAGCTGCCTTTCTGCTCACCAAGACGCCATGACTTGGCACCAGGGCCGGAGATGAACATGGAGAAGCATTGATGTTCCTCATAAGAAGCCAACGTCTTGCCGTCAGTTTCCGGAAGGCGCTGATATACAGAACCATACTCGAATGTGCGTATAGAATTGATCTGCCTGTTGGCATTGTATGCGACAACTTCGAGACCGTTCAGGATGAGGGTCTGCCTCATGACATTCAGGTCGGAGCTCAACGGATTCACGATCTTCACGCATCTTTCTTCCGGGAAAGTCTGCAAGCCGGCATAGTATGCGCTCTTGGTCAATGAGTTGTTCATTGTCTCGACAAACCCGTCCGCAACGAGGAAGTTGGAAATATAGTTCCTGGTAGCCTCCGGATCCGGAGAAGGAGTCGTGCCGACAGACATCTTCATGTGCTGCGGAAGCTCGATATTGTTATAGCTGTAGATTCGAAGGATCTCCTCCACGACGTCGCACTCGCGATAAACGTCGATCATGTACGACGGAGCGGCAACCTTCGCACCACCCTCACGTTTTTCAATGAACTCGTAAGTGAGATATGTCAGGATATTTTCAATGACATCGTGTCCGATCTTCTTGCCGATGAATGCCTCGATCCTGTCATAATCCAGGTCAATGACTTTCTTTTCAATCGGAGAAGGGTAGGATATCTGAGTCTTGCCCTCGATATGTCCGCCTGCCAATTCAAGAATGAGCATTGCCGCCCTCTTGGCTGCAAACGGGATGATTCCAGGGTCCGCGCCTCTTTCGTACCTGAATGAAGCATCTGTCTGAAGGCCCTGAGTCTTGGCTGTCTTCCTAATGGAATGAGGATCGAAATATGCGCTCTCTACGAAGACATTGACAGTATTTTCGGTCACGCCGGATTTCTCGCCGCCGAAAACGCCGGCGATACACATCGGTCCGTCAGCATTGGCAATGACCATGTCGCAGTCGTGAAGCTGTCTTTCGACGCCATCGAGAGTGACGATCTTCTCGCCTTCGGCCGCCCTTCTGACAATGACTTTGCCGCCGCTGATCTGGTCGGCGTCAAACGTGTGGAGAGGCTGTCCGACTTCGAAAAGCACGAAATTGGAGATGTCCACGATATTGTTTATAGGGTGCAGTCCGATGGCGAACAACTTCTTCTGAAGCCATTCAGGAGACGGCCCCACTTTCACTCCCTTGATGGTAATTCCCTCATACTCAGGAGCTCCGTCCGTATCGAGCACCTCCACAGGAATCGCGCCTTCTCCCTCGCCTTCCTTGAATGCCGAAACATCAGGATAAGCGAAACGGCAAGGGATGTTGTTCAATTTCATATACGCATACAGGTCACGTGCTACGCCGATATGTGACGCTGCATCCACCCTGTTCGCCGTAATTTCATATTCGATGACAGCATCAGACTTCAGATGGAGATATTCCTTGGCACTGGTACCGACCACGGCGTCAGCAGGAAGAACCTTGATGCCGTCATGGCTGTTTCCGATACCGAGTTCATCTTCCGCGCAAATCATACCGAAGGATTCCACGCCACGTATCTTGGATTTCTTTATCTTGAAATCACCCGGAAGAACGGCTCCGAGTCTGGCAAACAGGACTTTCTGTCCGGCTGCCACGTTAGGTGCTCCGCAGACTACGGTAAGCGGCTCGCCCGTACCATCATTGACCTTGGTAATATGGAGATGGTCGGAATTCGGATGAGCTTCACACTCAAGTACTTCCGCCACTACAACGCCGGCAAGACCGCCGGGGATCTCTTCTTCCTCCGATACGGAATCAACTTCAATTCCGATGGATGTCATGGCATCAGCAATCTGCTGCGGCGCAAGGTCGCACTCAAGATATTCTTTAAGCCAGCTATATGAAAGTTTCATATCTAAGAAAATTTATTTCAATGTATTATTTATCAATATCTTCCGGGTTGAACAGAGACGACACGAATTCACGTTTGTCGAATACTTTCAGGTCGTCAATGCCTTCTCCGATGCCGATAAACTTGATAGGAATCTTCAATTGGTCGACAATGCCGATGACCACTCCGCCCTTGGCTGAGCCGTCGAGTTTCGTGACGGCGAGTGACGTGACATCAGTCGCTTTGGAGAACTCTCTGGCCTGATGGTAAGCATTCTGTCCGGTGGAGCCGTCAAGCACCAGCATGACTTCATGCGGAGCATCCGGAATCACCTTGCGTATCACGTTCCTGATTTTCGTAAGCTCGTTCATCAGGTTCACGCGATTATGAAGCCTGCCTGCCGTGTCAATGAGGACCACATCCGCGCCCTTGGCTACGGCTGAACTTACCGTGTCATAAGCTACTGAAGCCGGGTCCGAGCCCATTTCCTGCTTCACGATGCTTACGCCTGCCCTGTCCGCCCATATCTGGAGCTGTTCCACGGCGGCTGCACGAAATGTATCGGCAGCTCCAAGAACCACGTTCTTGCCTTCTGCCTTCAGTTTGGCTGCGAGCTTGCCGATAGTCGTGGTTTTGCCGACACCGTTCACGCCTACAACCAGAATCACATAAGGCTTCTTCGAGAAATCGTATGGAAGGGAATCGTGACTAACTTCCTCACTGCCTTCCACGTCCAGCAGTTTCGCAATTTCTTCGCGGAGCATCTCAGTGAGTTCCTTCATTGACATGAACTTGTCCTTCTCCACGCGCTCTTCCAGATTATCAATGATTTGCAGCGTCGTGTCCACGCCCATATCTGAAGAAATCAATGCTTCTTCAATGGCATCCAGAACACTGTCATCGACTTTGGACTTGCCCACGATGGCCCTGGAAAGCTTCTGGAAAAAGCCTTCATTCGTCTTTTTTACACCTTTATCAAAAATTCCCATACCAATGTCAAACTAGCAGACAAAGTTAATGAAAATACATGCCAAATACAAAAAAGTGGCGCAGCACTTTTCAGGTACTGCGCCACTCTGTTATCTTGGGTTCTCCGTTACTTTTTCTCGAAGAATTCTTTCTCTTTGCCTGCATCAACGAACTGCTCAACAAAGACGTATGCTCCAGTCTTTGGAGATTTGTCCATACGGATGCACTTTACAATGCTTCTTGCACCAGCCTTAGCTGCGAAGGTTGCGACTGCTTTCTTTGCCATAAACCGTTCTCCTTATTATTTAATCTCACGATGAAGAGTCACCTTGTGGAGGTATGGGTTATATTTCATACGCTCAAGACGCTCTGTTGTGTTCTTCTTGTTCTTGGTAGTAATGTACCTGGAAATTCCCGGTACACCGCTTTCTTTCTGCTCGGTGCACTCCAAGATGACCTGCACCCTGTTTCCTTTAGCTTTCTTTGCCATAATGCGATGAATTAAACAAGGTTAATAAATCCTTTCTTCTGGGCATCCCTGAGAACGCTCTCGAGACCGTTCTTCTCGATATGCCTGATACCTTTGCAGGTCACTTTCAATGTGACGAACCTCTGCTCTGACTCAAGCCAGAACTTCTTATTCTTGAGGTTGAGAGAGAACTCTCTCTTGGTGCGGAGCTTAGAGTGAGCGACATTGTTGCCGATCATTCTCTTTCTTCCTGTTACTTGACAAACCTTTGCCATATTATTGTACTTTTTTAATTTTCTATAATAAATAGTCTATGCGGGCTGCAAATATCGCGTTTAATTTTCTGAAATCCAAAAATTCTACACAAATTTGAAGAATCGCCTCCAGCGAATATTCGCCGGGAATGATTTGTTGATATCCGTTGAAAGCCAAATCAATGCGGGTCTTCCGACGATGTGGTCTTCAGGGACGAATCCCCAATATCTTGAATCCAGTGAATTGTGGCGATTATCACCCATCATAAAGTAATAATCCTGCTTGAAAGTATACTCGTCGGTAACGTTTCCGTTGATGATTATACTACCTTCCGGAGTGACATCCAACTGATTCTTCTCATATACTCTGATGATTCTTTCATAAAGAGGAAGATTCTCCATATTCAGTTTCACCGTTGCTCCCGCTTCAGGAATCCAAATCGGACCGTAGTTGTCGCGTGTCCATCTGAACGACTCCCTATATGGGAAGAGCATAAGGTAAGAGTCAGGATAATCCGGAGGATAAACATCCACCTGCTCTTCTACGCTTACGACATTGGCACAGCCTTTTACTTCTTTCAGCATTGCTGCCGTGAGAGGCATCTGGGGATATCCCGGCAGTGCATCGTCGTACATGAGCTCGGAAATATTGAGTCCGAGTTTTTCAAGAGTTTTCAAATTAATCCTGGAGCCGTCCGTCACTACAGTGTATGTAGACTGGACACCTGGCCAAACCTCCTGGGCTGCGGAATTGATATATACCTGTCCATTGACTACGGAAAGTGTGTCACCATGGATTGCGACGCATCTTTTCACATAATGGTCTTTCTTGTCTGACGGACGGACAATGACCGGTCCGTATGACTTTACGGCATAATCTTTTCCATAGAACCTGCAGACTGTATAATAATCGTCTGCCGTAGCCTTCGTCAGTACCGTATCCCCGTCAGGGAAGCCGAACACGACATAATCTCCACGTTCTACGTTTCTGAAGCCCTTCAAACGCCGGTATTCGTTCTGAATCAATGTTGAATAGGATTCTTTTCCGAATATGACATTGTGAGTGAACGGAATCGTCAGAGGGGTCTCCGGGATTCGCGGGCCGAATGTCAACTTGCTTACGAAGAGATGGTCTCCTGTAAGAAGCGAACTCTCCATCGATGATGAAGGAATCTTGAACGCCTGGAAGAAAAAGATATTGATGAATGTCACGAACACGACTGCGAAGATGATGGCATCAAGCCAGTCCAGCAGTGCATTCCTCTTTTCGCCTTCCTTATAGTCCTTTTTCCAGAACAGCCATTTCACCTTCCTGGTGATATGGTGGTCAAAAATGACCAGAAGACCGAAAAGCCACCAATAATTTCCCAGCCAGATCACCCACAGCAGATAGAGGACTGACCAGAAGGTCATCCGTGCCCACTTGTTATGGTATAGATCCTTCACGCTCATCAGTATAGTTTATTTTACCTGATTTACGATAGCTTCGAAAGCCTTAGGATTATTCATAGCGAGGTCTGCAAGCACTTTACGGTTAAGACCGACATTCTGCTTGGCAAGTTTACCCATGAACTGTGAGTATGAAATGCCGTACTGGCGGGCGGCAGCATTGATTCTCTGAATCCAAAGTGCACGGAACTCACGTTTCTTGTTCTTACGGTCACGGTAAGCGTAGGTAAGACCTTTCTCATAGGTGTTCTTCGCTACCGTCCAAACATTTTTCCTTGAAAGGAAATAGCCGCGGGTCTTCTTGAGAATCTTCTTGCGGCGAGCCCTAGAGGCTACTGAATTAACTGATCTTGGCATAAATTTTACAATTTCGGGATACAGTGACCACCTTGAATGGTACTTTATGACTGCATTCCAAGTTCAACATTTGAGAATAATTACATTACCAGAAGCTCTTTAACCCTCTTCTCGTCTACTGGGTGAACCAGTGCGAAGTGGTCAAGATTTCTTTTCTGCTTCTTGGTTTTCTTGGTGAGAATGTGGCTGTGATAAGCGTGTTTTCTCTTGATTTTTCCCGTTCCGGTAAGCGCGAAACGCTTTTTGGCACCGGAGTTGGTTTTAAGCTTTGCCATTTTACAAAAAGTTTTTAATTAATTATATCAGAACTTCCGGAGGCTCGCACCTCCGAAAGTCCAGGTCTTTATTTCTTCTTAATCGGAGCAATCATCATTATCATACGCTTTCCCTCAAGCTGAGGCATGTGCTCTGCACGTCCGAACTCCTCAAGTTCCACAGCGAAACGGAGAAGAAGTTTCTCTCCCTGATCCGCGAACTGGATGGAGCGGCCTCTGAAGAACACTGAAGCCTTCACCTTGGAGCCCTCGTTAAGGAACTCCTGGGCATGTTTGAGCTTGAACTGGAAGTCATGCTCATCAGTGTTAGGCCCGAAGCGGATCTCCTTGATCACGATCTTGGTGGAGTTCTGCTTCATTTCCTTAGCCTTTTTCTTCTGCTGGTACAGATACTTCTGGTAATCCAGAATCTTGCATACCGGAGGATCAGCCTTGGCAGTGATTTCCACCAAATCGAGTTCCATTTCATCGGCCATTTTCATAGCCTGTGAAATGGAATATACTCCCGGTTCAGCGATATTGTCTCCTACCAGACGTACCTGAGTAGCCCTGATCTCATCATTGATGTTCAGTTCATTCTCATCCTTATGTCTCGGAGGAGCCATGCGGGCTCCCGCTGGTTTTGGACCTGCAGGTCTTGGTGCTCCTGCCGGTCTGTTACCTGATGGCCTAGGGCCACCGAAGTTAGGTTTAAAAGGCGTTGCGATAAATTTGCCCTCCTAAATAATTAAATTAATACTAGCTGTTAAAGTTCTGAACTATAAGAACTTTCAGCAGCCTTGAACTTCGCGATAAAGTCCTCTACATGCATAGAACCCTTATCTGCGCCTTCATGACGAACGGAGACCATATTCTCTGCAGCCTCCTTCTCGCCGACAATCACAAGAACAGGAACCCTGAGGAGCGAAATTTCCCGGATTCTCTTGCCCAAGGTCTCGTTTCGGTCGTCTATTGAAGCGCGAATATCGGATTTTTTCATCAAATCACAAACTTTTTTTGCATAATCAGTGTATTTTTCACTGACAGGCAGGACTTTTACTTGATCCGGAGCGAGCCAGAGAGGCAGATGTCCGGCAGTATGCTCAAGCAGGACTGCGGTAAATCTTTCAATGGATCCGAACGGTGCCCTATGTATCATGACAGGACGTTTCTTGGAGCCGTCCTTGTCGGTATATTCAAGCTGGAAGCGCTCAGGGAGGTTATAATCCACCTGTACGGTTCCGAGCTGCCATTTTCTTCCGAGAGCATCCTTTACCATGAAGTCGAGTTTCGGGCCATAGAATGCAGCCTCACCATACTCGACGACAGTCTTGAGTCCCTTCTCGGCAGCAGCCTCGATGATTCCCTGCTCGGCTTTGTCCCAGTTTTCATCCGTTCCGATGTATTTCTCCTTGTGATTAGGGTCGCGGAGCGAAACCTGAGCCGTGAAGTTCTTGAAATTGAAAGTACCGAATACATATAATATAAGGTCGATCACTTTCTCGAATTCTTCCTTCAGCTGGTCAGGACGCACGAACAGATGGGCGTCATCCTGAGTGAAGCAGCGGACACGGGTGAGTCCATGGAGCTCACCGCTCTGCTCATATCTATATACCGTACCGAACTCTGCAAATCTCAAAGGAAGATCCTTATATGATCTCGGAGACGAGCGGAAAATCTCACAGTGGTGAGGGCAGTTCATCGGTTTCAGCATATATTCCTCACCCTCCTGAGGGGTATGGATAGGCTGGAATGAATCCTTGCCGTATTTTGCATAGTGACCGGATGTCACGTAAAGCTGCTTGCTTCCGATATGAGGAGTAACGACAGGAAGATATCCGTACTCGTCGAGTTTCTTGCGGAGGAAGTTTTCCAGCTGGAGTCTCATGACAGCACCTCTAGGCAGCCACATAGGCAATCCGAGGCCCACGCGTGACGAGAACATGAAGAGTTCCATTTCCTTGCCCAGCTTTCTGTGGTCGCGTTTCTTTGCTTCCTCGAGAAGTACAAGGTATTCATCCAGAAGAGATTTCTTAGGGAATGTGATACCATATACACGGGTAAGCTGAGGACGTTTCTCGTCACCTCTCCAATATGCACCTGCGATAGATGTCACCTTCACGGCCTTGATGAGTTCCGTATTTCTGAGGTGAGGTCCACGGCAGAGATCGGTAAAATCGCCGTTCTTGTAGAATGTAATTTTGCCGTCCTCGAGCTCGCTGATAAGTTCGAGCTTGTACTCGTCGCCTTTCTCTGTGAAATATTTTACTGCATCTTCCTTGGAGACATGGGAGCATTTGAACTCCTCCTTACCGCGTGCAAATTCCAGCATCTTCTTCTCGATAGCCGGGAAATCCGCGTCGGTAAGCTGCTTTCCGCCAAGGTCAATGTCATAATAGAATCCGTTTTCGATAGCCGGTCCGATACCGAACTTCACACCAGGATAAAGGGCTTCGAGAGCCTGTGCCATAAGGTGGGCCGAAGAGTGCCAGAAAACATGTTTTCCTTCCTCATCTTCCCATTTCAGCAGCCTTACGGTGCTGTTCTCCTCAATCGGTGTATCCAATCCGATTACCGTACCTTTTCCGACTGATGTATCACCTTCGGCTTTCACTGAAACAGCCAAAACCTCTGCTGCCAGCCTCGGGCTGATACTTTCTGCAATCTGATAACCTGTCACGCCTGTCTCAAAGGCTTTGACGCTTCCGTCAGGGAATGTAATGTTAATCATAACTAAATCTGTGTAATAATTAAATTGGACTAACCAGTATTTACAAACCAAGTACTTGAACTTGATTAGCCATATTATTAGCCAAGTCTGCAAAATTAGCAATAATTCCGCAGATTATGAACACATTTCCCTAAAAGATAGGCACTCGGAGATTCAGAACTCTTCCTTGATGTTGTATTTGTTCCTTTCCGTGGATGTACGGGAAATCATTTCGCATATAAAGCCCGCAAGGAACAGCATCACGCCGAGCACGACTGCAAGCAGCGCCAGATAGAACAGAGGCTGGTCCGTGACAGGACGGAAATGCATTCCGCCCGCCTGATGTATAAGTTTGGCGACAATCAGCCAGACCGCTATCACGAATCCCGCAAGGAACATGAGAATTCCGGTAAAGCCGAAAAAGTGCATCGGTTTCTTGCCGAACGTACTCAGGAACCACAGTGAAAGCAGGTCCAGGAAGCCGTTCACGAAACGCTCCAGGCCGAACTTGCTCTTGCCGTACTTTCTCTTCTGATGATGGACAGGTTTCTCCGTAATCCTCTCGAACCCGGCATTTTTCGCCAGATAAGGGATATAGCGGTGCATCTCGCCATAGACCTCGATATTTTTCACAACCTCGTTGCGGTATGCCTTCAATCCGCAGTTCATGTCATGCAGATGAATGCCGGTAATCCAACGTGCGGTAGCATTGTACAGCTTGGAAGGCAGATTCTTGGTAAGCTTGTTGTCCTGCCGATGCTGTTTCCAGCCCGAAACGACATCCCATCCGTCCTCGGTCACCATCCTGTACATTTCCGGAATTTCCTCCGGCGAATCCTGAAGGTCGGCATCCATTGTCACTACAACATTGCCCCCGGCAGCCTTGAAACCGTGGTAGAGGGCCGCAGACTTGCCATAGTTGCGTCTGAAACGGATTCCGTGAATGCGCCCGTCAGCCTCCGCAAGTTCCCGCACGACCTTCCAGGAACCGTCGGTGCTGCCGTCGTCCACCATGATGATTTCGTATTCCCAGCCGCGCCCGTCCAACGTCCGATTAATCCAGCGGACAAGCTCCGGCAAAGACTCCGCCTCGTTAAAAAGTGGGACAATGATTGTGAGGTCCAATGTTTTATCCATAATTTTCTATATCAATGTCTATTTCAAATCGTCCTGCTCATCGACGGTGTCTCCGAAAATATCCCTCGGAGGAATGGACATCGAGAAAATCTTGGATGCTATCACGCCGTACAGGAAGCAGTAGACCAATGTCACGAAAAATGATATCTGAGGCAGCTTGCTCATCGTCCGTTCCAACGCCACGCGGTCGCTGTCGCCCAATGCCATTGTCGATGAATATGCCTGCATATACGTGTCAATCATCTGGCTCATGCTGTCCGGAGAAATCACCGTGAGGTTTATCAGGTTCACGCCGGCCACAATGATTGCAGATGTCAGTGCCGTAAACATTCCGAAGCGGAATGATGATTTAGGCGTAAGCTCGGGATGGTTCACGGCGAATTTCAGCATGAAGAACCGCAGCAGCCACAGGCATCCCACGAATTTCACAAGCCACAATGCCACGCTTATCAGCGACCCGGCCAATCTCGCTCCGAATCCTCCCGATGCCAGTCCCGCCGTCAATATTCCCGTAAACATGAACACGGCCGTGAAAATGCCCAGGACAAGTCCGGACTTGGCAGCCTCGTTCCAAATGGTTCTGAAATCAATATCCTGTCTCATGTAAAATCTCGATTAGACTGACAAATATACATATTTTTCGCAAGAAAAAGCGCCCGGAGGAGATGCCCCGGGCGCTGAAATATAGATTGTCTTGTGAATACTTGTTCTAGTATCTGTTCAACGGACGTCCGCCGGTCATCATGTGTACTTTTCTCTTCACTTCCTCGAGAACGGCATTGTGCTTTTCGATGGATGCTAGCTGCTCAGGGGTCTTCTCGCCCTTGGCCGTGATGGCATCAAGATGTTCGGAAGCTGAAGCCAAAACGTTGTCAACAAGTTCCACGATATCTTCCATATCCTTCTCCACGAAACCTCTGGAAGTTACGGCAGGAGTACCGATTCTGATTCCTGATGTCTGGAATGCTGAACGGCTGTCGAACGGGACCATGTTCTTGTTCACGGTGATGTCAGCCTTGACAAGCTCGGTCTCGGCCACTCTTCCGTTCACTTCAGGGAAACGGGTACGGAGGTCGATAAGCATCAAGTGGTTGTCCGTGCCGCCTGAAACCACCTTGTAGCCCTTGGAAATGAATTTCGCGCACATTGCCTGTGCATTGGCTACGACCTGCTTCTGATACTCCACGTATTCAGGCTGCATCGCCTCGTAGAATGCCACTGCCTTGGCGGCGATGACGTGTTCGAGAGGTCCGCCCTGAATGCCCGGGAACACGCTTGAATTCAAGATCTGGGACATCTTCTTGATTTCACCCTTAGGAGTCTTGCGGCCCTGAGGATCATCGAAATCCTTGCCCATGAGGATGACGCCTCCGCGAGGTCCTCTCAATGTCTTGTGGGTAGTGGATGTCACGATATGAGCATATTTGACAGGATTCTCAAGCAAGCCTGCGGCAATCAGTCCGGCAGTATGAGCCATGTCAATCCACAAAATTGCTCCTACTTCATCAGCGATCTTTCTCATGCGGGCATAATCCCACTCTCTTGAGTAGGCAGATGCACCGCCGATGATGAGTTTCGGATGACATTCGCGGGCAATTTCTTCCATCTTGTCGTAGTCGATTCTTCCGGTCTCGGGATCAAGGCCATAAGCGACTGCATGATATAGGATTCCTGACGCATTGACTGGAGAACCGTGAGTAAGGTGTCCTCCCTGAGAAAGGTCGAGGCCCATGAAAGTATCACCAGGATTCAGCAATGCAATTTCAACGGCAAGGTTCGCCTGCGCTCCCGAATGCGGCTGGACATTGGCATACTCGGCACCATATATCGCGCAGAGTCTGTCGATTGCCAGTTGCTCAATCTGGTCCACCACCTCGCAGCCACCATAATAACGCTTGCCCGGATAACCTTCTGCATATTTGTTCGTGCAGATGGAACCCATGGCATCCATAACCTGGTCACTGACATAGTTTTCTGAGGCTATAAGCTCCAAGCCTTGAGACTGTCTCTCTTTTTCTTTCTTGATTAGATCAAAAATCTGTAGGTCCTGTTTCATAAAATCTAGTGTTTATCACTGGCAAGTAATCCTTAAAAACCAGTTATCGCAAATATAACATTAATAATCGATTTTTGATTTATATTTGCAACATATTATTTGCGTTCACTTACTATTTAGTAACATTCAAAAAATAACATGCATCATCTAAGGGAATCTTTTCGGTCTATATTCCTTTTCTCATCAGTCGTGTACGTCCAGTACACTCCTTCTTCGAAAAGAAATCTATCCTCGAAAATCTTCTCCTAATCTGAAGCAGGTTATTTTTTCACGTTACTTAAAAGCGAATCGCTGATATACAATATTTTACGGATAACGACAAAATCATGAAAAACAGGAAACTTCTCAATATAGAGCTGGGACGCGTCACCCCGGAACAATACAAGGCATTGCCGGAATCCGGCATAAACATCGTACTGGACAACATCAGGAGCGCCCACAACGTAGGCTCAGTATTCCGCAGCGGCGATTCGTTCAAGGCCGACAAGATATGGCTTTGCGGAATCTGCGCCACCCCGCCGTCTGCCGAAATCCACAAATCCGCCCTCGGTGCGGAATTCAGTGTGGAGTGGGAGTATGCACCTGATACACTGGAACTTGTGAAGCGCCTGCACGAGCAGGGATATATAGTCCTGAGCGTGGAGCAGGCCGTGAATTCCATCAGCCTGGACACCTTCGTCCCGGAAAAAGGCAAGAAATACGCGCTCGTCTTCGGCAATGAGGTGGACGGTGTCCAGCAGGAAGTCGTGGACGCATCTGACGGCGTTCTGGAGATTCCTCAGTACGGGACCAAGCACTCGCTGAACATCTCCGTCACAGCAGGCATCGTACTGTGGCATTGCCATTGCGCAAAAAAATAAGTCCCTCCCCAGAAAAGGGAAGGGACTTGACATCGTCATGCGGGCTCTGGAAAAGCCCCATATCCGAGAAATTATTTTACCGGTCTGATAACCACATTGAATTCATACTCGGCAGGCTTCACGCGATACTGTTCGAGAGGCCATGCGTACCATGAGTCAATGCCGCCCACACCCATTTCTTTGAGGTCGAAATTCACGTAAGTCGTTCCGAGCGAACGCGCATCATTGTGTGCAAGCGGAAGCAGCTCAAGTGAATGAGTAGCATTTCCCTGCTGGGTGTTGGTAGGGTTCGGCCTAGGCATAGGGTTCGTCAATGCTGAATCCATTTCCTTCTGGCTGAACGGAAGAGCCGAACCACTGAAGAGCACGTCAGAGGTAATCTCCAGACCTGTGCCGGCAGTATTGACAACCTTCAGCCATCTCAAGTCTGACTTGGTGCCGCAAGACTGCGTACGCACATATCCGTACCAATACTGGTCCTGAACGCGCTGTGTATAATGTCCTACAAGCGCTGCTGACTTCCTGTCGCAATAGTTGTCCCAAGGACCGCGTCCATAGAAATCAAGGGTAGAGTACTCACCCGGCATCGCCAGTTTCATACCGAAACGGAAGAGGTACGGTGCCTTGGAAAGTTCACCTGCATCATTCAATTTCTCCGATACTCGGATGGAACCGTCAGCATGAACCTGATAAGACATTGTCACGAAACAATACTTTCCGAACGGAGCATATTTCACATCAACGGTGTAATAACCGGCATTTTTCGCTACGTCGAAAGCTGCCACGCTATATTCAGGGTATCTCCACATATTGAGCTTGTCATGCATGACAGCACCCATGTCATTCTCGAGCGGTGCCCTTCCGAATGACGGCATAAGCGCCTCTTTCAGGATCTCCTGGCCTTCAATCATATAGCTTGACAATGCACCTGTAGCCCTGTCGAACACAGCTTTCCATTCAGCGATTCTGTCACCTTCCGGCATTTCAGCATATATGAATCTTCCGGAGAACACGGCATTGCCGTCAACATCTGCATAAGACGGGAGCGCGTCAACGGAAGCAGAGCCTGCAGCGAAAGCATTGACAGGAGCCTCATATATCGGGAGCTGGTCGTAAGCAACCTCGTAGCCGGCAGGTAGCAGGCCGTCCTGAGCCTTAAGCAACCAGCTGACTTTCAGATAGATATCAGTATCGCGACCGTCCTCGCCCATAAATCTGACGCATGAGTCAGAGGTAGCAAGAGTCTTCACGGCTGCAGCGAGCATATCGCGTTTGGTAATGCCGAGGCCTACGGAAACCATCTCGCCAGGAGCGGCAACGACGTTCTCGATCACGCCGGACAATGCATTTTCACCGCCGACAACGACAGTCCATACCATACGGTAACGTGAAAGATCAATGAAGAAGTTCTCATTGTAGACATTGACCTTGAACTCGGTATTGTCGTCCATGAGTTTGTCATTGGAAGCATTGTCTGCCGCAGATGTCAGGATAGAGCGGTGCTGGTAGCCGATTTCATAAGCCTGAGGATGCCATGAGCGGTCAGCGGCGATGAAGCCGTTGCAGTTGAACGATCCGTCAGATGCGTCATAATCATTGCTGTCGCCACCGTAGATGAAGATGTGGTCAGTACCATATTTGGCAGGATCGACCTTCTTGCAGATTGCCTGGTCCACGAAATCCCAGATGAAGCCTCCCTGATACAGAGGATATTTGCGGATGAGGTCCCAGTACTCCTTGAAGTTACCGTTGGAGTTGCCCATCGCATGAGAGTACTCGCACTGGATAAGCGGTCTGTCAGGGTTGGAATTGAGGTATTTCTCGCAATCCTTAGGAGAGACGTACATCGGGCAATAAATATCTGTATTGCGGTTCAGCAATGCTCTTTCATACTGTACCGGACGGGTCGGGTCATAAGCCTTGATCCAATCATATATCCTCTCGAAGTTGATGCCGTTGCCGGCCTCGTTTCCCATACTCCAGATAATCACGGAAGGATGGTTGTAGTCACGGTAAACCATGCGCCGGTTACGTTCCATGTGGGCAGCGAAGTAATCCTCGCGACGTGCAAGGGATTTCTCCTCATAGCCCATGCCGTGGGACTCGATATTCGCCTCATCCACTACATAGATACCATATTTGTCACAGAGAGCGTACCAGATAGGGTCATTCGGATAGTGCGAAGTTCTTACAGCATTGATATTCAACTTCTTCATTATCCTGATATCTTCAATCATCTCCTCCTCGGAAACCACGTAGCCGCCGTAAGGGCTCATCTCGTGACGGTCGGTACCCTTGATGAGGATAGGCTTGCCGTTCACAAGAAGCTGCTTGTTGCGGATTTCCACGGTCCTGAAGCCAAAAGACACGGAAGCGCTCTCGACTACGCCCTTCTTGTCGGCAACCTTGACCTTCAATGTATAAAGGACCGGAGTCTCAGCCGACCAGAGCTGCGGATTCTCCACGTTTCCGGTAGAGCTTATGACAATGTTGCCGTCCTGAGCCTTCTCACGGCCTTTGCCGACAGTCTCGGTGAAAGAAGCCACGCTGTTGCCGCAAGGGTCGATCACCTCGTATGAAACGGTGGTGATGCCAGGTGTGACGATTGATTTCAATGTCAGTTTACCATCCATGCCGCCGCTTACGTTCACGTCCTCAAGTCTCTTCTGCTCACGGGTATAGACATACACGCCGCGTGCGATTCCGGAGAATCTCCAGAAGTCCTGGTCCTCAAGATAAGTGCCGTCGCACCATCTGAAGATTTCCAGGGCAATGCTGTTTTCACCAGGATGCACATAAGATGTGATGTCGAAACGTGCTTCGAGCTTGCTGTCTTCGCTGTAGCCGACTTCCTTGCCGTTCACCCATACACGGACATTGGATGTGGCGGAACCGATGGCCAGGCACACCTGATGCCCTTTCCAATCAGCAGGAATATCGAAAGTACGTCTGTACTGTCCTACATGATTGTTATCCTCCGGTATGTAAGGAGGGTTGTTTTCGAAGTGGCCGCGCCATGCGTAACCTATGTTCAAATAGAGAGGATCACCGTATCCGTTCAATTCCCACATTCCGGGAACAGGCATCGTTCCCCACTTGGAATCATCGAAAGACAAGGCCTGGAAACCGATAGTTCTTTCAGCGACCGTACCATAGAACGCGAATTTCCAGTCTCCGTTCAGAGACAATGTCTTCTGCTGTTCTGTTACGAAAGTCGCCCTCATAGGCAAACGGTTGACCGCGACAATCCCGGGGTCTTGCCAATCCTTCAATTTATCAGAAGGAACACCGGCAGCTGCCGCTGACAACGCACAAAGCGCTGCACCGGCAAAAAGGATGTTTCTTTTAGAATTCATTATAATTTATTATTGGTTATTTTGTTTTCTGTTTAATATACAACTAGTTAAATCATCTCCATGTCGGATTCTTCTATCCAGCCCTGACGTCCGTCTGAAAGGGAAATATTCTTCCACTCCCCTACGGTATCCAGAACCGTGACCTTGGTTCCCTCATGAAGGACGAACAAATCCTTGGACGAATCCCTGGACGGAGAGCTTTTCACGGAAGTCACCGGCTTCATGACAATCGCCCCGTCTGCCTTCAAATAAGAATTTCTCTGCCACTGCGCCATGCCGAAAGACGATGCCGACAATATCAGGGCGACAATGCTGCAATAAAAACCGGTCCTCCTGAGGCCTCTGGACGCTCCCAGTCTGAAAACCAGGAACAATGCCAGGGCAGCAGCAAACAGCACGATGGAAATGAGTGCCCAAAAATCTGACGGCATCAGATAGCACACTTTCCGGGCCCAGCTCTTCAAGACGAATTCCGGCACGGCATCTATCTTGTCGCGTATCAAGCTGTTGGCGAAGTCCAGATTGATTCTGGCATCTTCAAATGACGGCGAAATCTTCAATGTCCTCTCATAATACAGTATGGCATGAGGATAATCCCCCGACTTGAAATAAGCATTGCCGAGGTTGTAGTACAATTCCGGGGAAACGACGCCGACAGATTCCAGCGCCTTCAGGCTTTCAGTGCACTCTGACCAACGCCCGTCGGTATATGCCTGCACTCCCTTGCTCCAGAGCGAATCCAGATATGCCGTATTCTCCGCATGCGTAAGGCCCGGAATCATCAGCATTGACATGATCAGAATCATTGCCTTGGCCGCGGACGTATTTTTCTTATGTGTCTTCATGACTGAATCAATGGATGAAATCACCTCTACAGCTTCATTGTAATGAGTATTCATGGCCTCGTTGCCGCCGTCCGGAGAGTAGCGTGCGAACTCGCAGGCGTCCAGAAGAGCCACGAACTGCGCGGAAAGGTCCTCGGCGACTCCGGCCTCCTTCAACATTGCCGCAATATTTTCCTTGCTGAGGTCTTCGGCTCCGATGTTCATCTTGTCGGATGCAAATCCGAGCAACGCCTTGTGAAGTTCCTCATAGAAAGCAGAATACAGATTCTTCTGGAGATATCCGGCTGCCATTTTCAGACGTCCGAGCGCCATTTTGGTCGCTTTTCTGTTCTTGTTCCCGACGACATCGGCACGACGCGCCTCCATACCTTTCATGAGATACCACAACAGCCCTGCGACAAGCAGTATCAATGCTGCCGTAACCCAGTACCACAATGAATCCACGAAGAATACCGTCCTGAACTTATATGACGGCTGACGGGTGCGGATAAAGCGGATATCCTCTCCGAGATTCTTCACGCTCTTACGGTCAGGCATGACCAACTGTGACGTAGAAGCCTGAGTTTCAGCGACATCCCCTTTCTCGACATTGAAAGTGATCGGGCCGGTCGAGATGGTTTCATATTTACCGGCATTGACATCATAGTAAGAGTATTCTATCGGGGCGATGGTGAACTCGCCGTGGCTTCTCGGGATGAACGGATATTCGAACACCTTGCTTCCTGACGTGCCGCCTGTAGTCTTGTCGGTATTTTCCGTCGTCTTGGTATCATAGACATCCATGTCAGCCGGAAAATTGACCTTCGGAGCTTCCAGCAGCGACACGTTTCCACGTCCGGAGACAGTGACTGTCAATGATGTAGCCTCATGCATCTTCAACTGGTCCTTGCTCAGGCTTGCCGAGATACGGAAACTGCCCACGCCGCCACCGAATGTAGCAGGCGCTCCGGAAGGAAGAGGATTGACATGCACATGCACGGCCGGCGTGGTCACGCGCTTGCGCACCGTCATGGTATTGTCATCGAAAAAGCTGTCGAAAATGCTGTTTCCGTGCGACGGCCTCCTGACATTGACCAGGCATACCAGCTCGGCAGGATCGATTACAAGGTTTCCAACCTGCTGGGGAATAAGCACATAGCGACGGAGCAATGCAGAATTATACAGCCTTCCGTCCACTTCTTCCCTCTGGAAGTTGATATTGTTCGGAGCAGCTGTTTCCTGACTCCAGAAGCCGTTGAATGCCGGGAATTTCGCACCTTCGAATCCCGCGATATCCACGTTCTGATACAGTTTCAATTCTGCCGTAAGCGGCTGGCCTACAACTGCCGAGGTGCGGCTTACCGTAAATTTCAGGAACAAATCCTTGGATGAAATCGTTCCGGATGGCTTGGTCTGCTGCGTGTTCCCCGAAGAGGCGCCCGACTGTGCGGATGCGGAGGAATCACTTGCCAGCACTTCGACGGCTGCCTGGACAGACGTTATCGTCTCCCCCTTCATCTTGGCCGTAGCAGCCGGCAATTCGAATTTTCCGGTTTTCTTCGGAGCCAATATGTACGTATAGGTAAACTGCGATGACTTGGAACGCTTGCCATTGATGACACGGATGCTGGTCGACTCCCCCCTCTGCGGTCCCCAGACCAGAGTGAAATCATCTCCAGGATTCCAATTGAAATTCGACGGACGATCCTCACCCTCAATGATGAAGGTAACATTGAACTGTTCGTCAGAACCCACAATGTTAGGCGCTTCCACCGCTATCTTCGTCTGCGCAGCCGCCACGAAGCCGACTGCCGCCATCACTAATGCCAATGCAATTTTTCTTGTCAATGATTTCATAATAAATCCTTTAACAGCTTACCAGTTCTTGTCCTTCTGTCTTGATTTCAGGGCTTCTGCCTTCTCTTTGTTCACCTTGTCCTGTGTCTCTTTCTCCTTCGCCTGGATGGCTTTCAGCATCTGCTGGGCCTGCTGAGGGGAAATCTTCACAGGCTGCTGGCCGCTCTGACCATCCTGAGGATTGTTCTGTCCCTGATTATTCTGGTTCTGATTGTTATCCTTATTGTTGTCTTGATTCTGCTGATCCTGGTTCTGGTTCTGGTCCTGATTCTGATCTCCCTGACCATTCTTGTCGTCATTCTGCTGATTCTGGTCATTGTTCTGGTCATTGTTCTGTCCGCCTCCGCCATTTTTCTGATTCTCCAGCATCTTCTTGGCATAGATGTAATTCTCCTTCGCATCCATGTCTGCCGGATTGCGGAGAAGCGCCTCCTTGAAAGCATTGACAGCACCCTGCCAATCTTTTTTCTCTATCGCGATATCACCCGTATTGTAGTAATAATCAGCAGCATTGGCAGTAGCAGGTGCGGTTTCCTTGATCTTTTCCATCACCTTGGCCGCCTCATCAAAATTGCCCTGACGGTAGAGATTGGACGCAAGGTTGTAATTCGCGGCAATCGACGTGGAATCCTTCACGAGCGCCTTCCTGTAATCAATGTCAGCCTCGCGCCAGTTTTCCTTGCGGAACTGCCTGTTTCCGGCACGGACGTCGCGCCTGTCCACCTGGGCAGACATTGACAATGCCCCCAGCAGGAACGCGGTGGCGACAGCAATTATATGTTTCAATCTTATTGACATAATTACCTATTTATCAAATATATGACGCAATACTTTCCGTTCTCCGACAAGCATCTGCAGGACCAGGAGTCCAAGCGCAATGGCGAAGAAATACATATATTGCTCGTCATATTCTTCGAAAACTATGGAATTGAATTCCTCGTCATTGAGCTTGCGGATATTGTCAATGACGGGATTCAGTCCGAATTCATTGTTGCCGGCATGCACGTACGCTCCGTTGCCCGCCTTCGCGACTTCTTTCAATGTCGCCTCGTCCAGTTTCGTCACGACGATATTGCCCTGGGAGTCTTTCAGCAGACCGCCTTTCATCGGAATCGGCTGACCCTGAGCGGATCCCACGCCGATAGTGTATACGGAAATGCCCATCGAAGCCGCCGTTTTCGCCGCCTCCACGGGATTGTCCTCATGGTTCTCGCCATCAGTTATGACAATGATGGCGCGACTGTTTTCGCTCTGGGCGCTGAAACTCTTGATACACGTGTTGATGGCATCGCCGATAGCAGTTCCCTGAACAGGGACCGACTCCGTGGAAATATTGCCCAGGAACATCTTGGCGGACACATAATCGGTCGTGATAGGCAGCTGGACAAATGACGTTCCGGCGAAAAGAACCAGTCCGATGCGGTCACCGTTCAGCTTGTCCACCAGTCTGGAAATCGCCAGTTTGGCTCTCTGGAGACGGTCCGGAGAATAGTCCTGCGCAAGCATTGAATTGGACACGTCCAGCGCAATCATCACCTCGGCGCCCTTGCTCTGGTGTTCCTTCAGCTTGGCGCCTATCTGAGGTCGTGCCAATCCGATGCTGAAGAACATGAAGGCCAATGAGAAAAGTATCATCCCCACCCAGCCTTTCGTCTTCGAATATGAAGGCATCAACTGCTGCACCAGCGCCTCGTCACCGAATTTCCTGATGCGTCTGGTGCGGCCATATTGCACCAACCCGTACACTATCAGGAAAACAGGTACGAGCAGAAGCAACAACAGATATTGAGCCTGTGCAAAATATATCATAATCCAATCCTCGTTTTATGGCAATCTCCTCAAAATGAAACTGATAAGCACTTCCAGCAGCAGACAGGCCAGGGCGATGAGCGCAAAGCCGGTAAACAGTTCCTTGTAAATAGGGAAACTGTCGATCGTTGTACGCGCCTTCTCCATCTTGTTGATTTCGCTGTAGATTTCCGAAAGCTTGGTATTGTCCGTAGCACGGAAATATCTGCCGCCTGTGGTTTCGGCTATGTTCTTGAGAAGATTTTCATCAATTTCCACCTCGACATTCTGCATCTGGACACCCCAAGGGGTCATCACAGGATATGGCGCGGTACCATTGGCACCGACACCTATCGTATATACGCGGATGCCGTAGGTCTTGGCGATGTCCGCCGCGGTCTGCGGGGTGATTTCACCGCTGTTGTTCACACCGTCGGTCAGAAGGATTACCACGCGGCTCTTCGCATCGGAGTTCTGCATCCTGGCCACGGCTGTCGCCAGACCGTTTCCGATCGCGGTTCCGTCTTCGATAAGGCCGGTCTCGATTTCCTTCATCAGGTTTATCAATGTCGCCCTGTCGGTCGTCAGCGGGCACTGCGTGTAGCTCTCCCCCGCGAAGACCACGATTCCCATCCTGTCGGAAGGGCGCTGCGATATGAATTCTATGGCAATGTCTTTCGCCGCGCTGATTCTGTCCGGCGTGAAATCGCGTGCCAACATACTGGTGGACACGTCCATAGCAAGCACTATGTCAATGCCTTCTGTATCAATCTTGTCCATCTTGGTGGACGATCTCGGTCTGGCAATGGCGATTATTATCATGACCAGGGCAATGGTCCTGAGCAAGAAAGGCAGGTGTCGTATCACACCCAGTACAGAACGTCCGCCGGCCTTCCAGAATTTGATATCCGGGACACGCAGGTGCGGCCGTCTTCCGCTGACTTCAATATAGACATAATGAACCAGCATGAACGCCGGAATGACCAGCAGCCACAACAATGCAGGATACTCAAAGAACATTTCCTTCCTCCTCTTCTTCTGATTTCCATGTAGATGTCACGAACCTGATCGCCGACGGCAATGCCTTGGCATTTTCCTCATCCGACACAGTCATCTTGGCGAACTTCACAAAGTCAGAGGTGACAAACAGGTTTTTGGCTTCTTCCATGAGCGGCTCCGGTATCTCCTTGTCTTTCAAGCCCTCGAAGATTTCCGCAGTGGTCATTTCCATGGCGCTGACACCGAAACGGCCGACAATATATTCCCTGAGGACATCAGTGATGCCGCTGTAGAACTGCTTCTGCTTTTCAGGCACCCAGAGCTTGTTCCCGCGGAACTTGTCCAGTTTCCTGAGGGCCACGATGTAAGGAGGCTCGTTCGTATGTCCTTCTCCCGCCAGGTTCTCCTTCCTCTTCTTGTACAGGTAAACACAAAGTGCCACCAACGCGGCAAACAGCAGCACGCCAAGCATATACGGCAACACTTCCTTGAAGGTCACCGGATAGCGTATCTGTCCTTTTATGTCGTGAGGCTTGTAAGTGGCCGTATCCACAGGCATTGACATTACCTGAAGGTCCATTCCCTTGAATACCAATGTGTCGACAGCTCCGTCAGGGGTCATTCTGCCGACAGCGATATCCGGAAGCCTGTAGTTTCCTTCATCAAATGAGGTGATGACGAAACTTCCCTCCAGATCCATCTCATTTTTCTTCTTGCGGAACTTCAATGTATCCAGTTTCCAGTCACTTACGACTTCAATGCTGTCCATCACGCCATGCGACAGGTCAGGAAGCCCGAGTGCGGTACCGGCTTTCACATTTTCCAACCGGAATCCGTATCGGAGCTGGTCGGCGATCAGCACGGAATCCCGTTTCTGAAGCTGCTCCAGAAAAGCATCCCCGGCAGGGACAATGCCTTTATGCCCGGCTGAAGGTGACTGGGCTCCAGACGCTACAGCCATGACCACAGCCGGCACTATGCATGCAATCTTCAGTAATCCTTTCATTTTCATTATCTTCTGTCGAAAAACGCCATCAATCCTTTAACATAATCCGAACCGGTGGAAATGTCCACGCTGTCTATCTGGTACTGGCGCATCAGCTTGGTAGCCTTCATGTCAGCGTCCTGTGCAGCTTTCGCGTAGGCTTCCCTTACTTTCGAGCTGGATGTGTTTATCCATGCGGTTTCGCCGGTCTCGGAATCCTTGACATTGACAAGACCTATGTCGGGTATTGTCCTTTCCCTCGGGTCGAAGACCTTGATGACCGACAGGTCATGTCTGCCGGCAGCCACTTTGATGGCGTCTTCGTATCTCGGGGCTCCGCTCGTATCCGTGTCCATCATATCGGAGAGCAGAAACGCGGTGCATTTCTGTTTTATGGCATTGGTCAGGAACCTGAGCGCTCCGCCGATGTCGGTGCCGGAGGATTCGGGTTTCAGTTCAATGATTTCCCTGATGATGCGGAGGAGATGGCTGCGTCCCTTGCGGGGCGGTATGAATTTCTCTATCTTGTCGCTGAAGAACAGGGCTCCGACCTTGTCATTGTTTATGATGGCGGAGAATGACAGGACAGCGGCAATTTCCGCGAGCATGTCGCGTTTGGTGCTGCCTACGGTGCCGAAAAAGCCTGAACGGCTGATGTCGACCAGCAGCATGACCGTCATTTCACGCTCTTCTTCGAATACCTTCACGTATGGGGCACGTAGACGGGCCGTGACGTTCCAGTCCATGTTTCTGACGTCGTCACCATATTGATACTCACGCACTTCGCTGAAGGCCATTCCTCGTCCCTTGAACGCAGAATGGTACTCTCCCGCGAATATCTGATGCGAGAGAGCCCTTGTCTTTATCTCTATCTTCCTGACCTTCTTCAGCAGGTCGCTTGCGGAGTTATCCATAATTATGGCACTATGACGGCGTTAAGAACCTGTGATATGATATTTTCTGTGGTAACGTTCTCAGCCTCAGCTTCGTATGTAAGGCCGATACGGTGACGCAAGACTTCATTGCAGACGGCACGCACGTCTTCCGGAATCACATATCCTCTTCTCTTTATGAAGGCATAGGCTTTGGCAGCCATGGCGAGGGATATGCTGGCACGTGGTGAAGCGCCATAGGAGATGAGTCCGGAAAGGTCCTTGAGGTTATAGTCCTCAGGGGTTCTGGTGGCATAGACAATGTCCACGATGTATTTCTCGATTTTCTCGTCCATGTAGACGTCGCGGACTACCTGGCGTGCCCTCACGATGTCTTCAGGTGAGACAACAGGCTGGGCCTTAGGGAATTCGCCGGTATTGTTCATGCGGATAATCTGGCGTTCCTCGTCCTTTTTAGGATAAGACACCACGACTTTCAGCATGAAACGGTCCACCTGCGCTTCCGGAAGCGGATAGGTTCCTTCCTGTTCGATAGGGTTCTGTGTAGCCATGACCAGGAACGGCTCAGGGAGTTTGAATGTCTGTTCTCCGATGGTCACCTGTCTTTCCTGCATCGCTTCGAGGAGGGCCGACTGTACCTTGGCAGGAGAACGGTTGATTTCATCCGCAAGTACGAAATTGGCGAAGATTGGGCCTTTGTGCACTTCGAACTGTTCGTTCTTCTGAGAGTATATGAGTGTTCCCAAAACGTCGGCAGGCAGAAGGTCCGGGGTGAACTGGATTCTGCTGAATTTAGCGCTGACAGCTTGTGCCAATGTGTTTATAGCCAATGTTTTAGCAAGTCCAGGGACGCCTTCGAGGAGAATATGGCCGTTAGCGAGGAGGCCTATGAGCAGGTTCTCCACCAGCTGTTTCTGTCCGACAATGACCTTTCCCATTTCCATGGAGAGAAGGTCCACGAAGGAGCTTTCCCGCTGGATGCGGTCATTGAGTTCCTTGATATTAACACTATCCATCATCTATGTTATTTAATTTCTTACGTTTCCAATGTTTTACCTTCGTTCGGGGTTGGAGGATTTCATTATATTTGCGGATAATTTAGTTTAAAACTATCCGGAAATGAAATATCGTTTACGCTTGTCATATAATGGGGCAGCCTTTTCGGGCTGGCAAATTCAGCCAAACGCCCCCTCCGTCCAGGAATGTATTCAACATGTTCTGAGCATTCTCCTGAACGAGGAAATCACGGTTACAGGTGCCGGACGGACTGATACTAAAGTTAATGCGATAAATTATGTCGCACACTTCGCAACGACGTCGTCTGAAGCAGTCAAAACCGATTGGCTTAGCTACAAATTAAATGCCATGTTGCCGAAAGGAATAACCATCCACGAGGTAGCCTGCACCGATGAAAACTTCCATGCAAGGTTCGATGCGAGAAGCCGGGAATATAAGTACTTTCTACACAGGAAGAAAGACCCTTTCGTAGAACAATTTTCTTATTTCTGTCCCTTCAGCCTGGATGTTGATGCGATGAACAAAGCCGCGGCTTTTCTGCCGGGCACCCATGATTTCCGGTGCTTCGAGAAAATAGGCGGCAACAACAAGACATCCATCTGCACGATAACGGATGCCCGGTGGGAAATCTGGACTCCCGACCATGTCCGGATGATGGGCTACCCATGCTCCGAGGGCGACTATCTCATGTTCACCGTCAAGGCAGACCGTTTCCTCAGGAACATGGTGCGCGCAATAGTCGGGACAATGCTGGATGTCGGCCGCGGCAAACATTCCCCCGAATGGATCCAGGAACTGATAGATACCGGCACCCGTTCAGATGCCGGACAATCCGTCCCGGGACACGCGCTGTTCCTTTCCAATGTCGAGTACGGCGATTGTCGGGACGCGGCCACGCCATAATTTTGGAGGCGCTGACTTTCAACTAGTTACAAAACAGAGCGTGGAAACGTAGCCAAAAAAAGGCTGCGTTTCCACGCTCTGTTTAGAATGATATCTGATTATCAATCAGTTACGAAATCCACCGTGGCCGCGTCCCGCCGGTATTGGGGTAACCCTGGAGACGCTCACCGGCGAAGTGGAGACTGACAGTACCGGCCACCACGGAGACACGCACCTAGATACCGTACTGCTTGAAGAAATCATTGCCCTTGTCATCCACGAGGATGAATGCAGGGAAGTTCTCGACACGGATTTTCCAGATAGCCTCCATGCCGAGGTCAGGATACTCTACGCACTCGATTGACTTGATGCTTTCGTAAGAGAGCACTGCTGCAGGACCGCCGATGGAACCGAGGTAGAAGCCGCCATGTTTCTTGCAGGCGTCTGTAACCTGCTGTGTACGGTTACCTTTGGCAATCATCACCATGCTGCCGCCATGAGACTGGAAGAGATCCACGTACGGATCCATACGGTTGGCTGTGGTAGGGCCCATTGAACCGCAAGGCAATCCTTCCGGAGTCTTGGCAGGACCTGCATAGAATACAGGATGATCCTTGAAATACTGAGGAAGATCCTCACCATTGTCCAGACGCTCCTTCAGGCGGGCGTGAGCGATGTCACGTGCCACGATGATGGTGCCGTTCAGGCTCAAGCGTGTGGAAACAGGGTATTTGGTGAGTTCTTTAAGTACCTCAGACATAGGCTGATCCAGGTCTATCTTCACTGCATCGCCCTCACCTGCCTCACGGAGTTCTGCAGGGATGAGACGTCCCGGATTGTCATCAAGCTTCTCAATCCATACACCGTCTTTATTGATCTTCGCCTTGATGTTGCGGTCAGCAGAGCAGCTTACGCCAAGTCCGATAGGGCAGCTTGCACCGTGGCGTGGAAGACGGATGATGCGGATATCGTGAGCGAAATATTTTCCGCCGAACTGTGCACCGAGACCGATCTTGTATGCCTCTTCAAGTACCTGTTTCTCAAGTTCCACATCACGGAAAGCGCGTCCGGTTTCATCACCTGTCGTAGGCAATGCATCATAATAATGTGTGGAAGCGAGTTTTACGGTGAGGAGGTTCTTCTCTGCTGAAGTACCGCCGATTACGAATGCGATATGGTATGGAGGACATGCAGCCGTACCGAGGGTCTTCATCTTCTCCACGAGGAACGGAACGAGTGTAGCCGGGTTCAGCACAGCCTTGGTCATCTGATAGAGATATGTCTTGTTGGCCGAGCCGCCGCCCTTTACGACACAGAGGAATTTATATTCCATGCCTTCCTCTGCCTCGATGTCGATCTGAGCAGGGAGATTGCACTTGGTATTGACCTCCTTGTACATTGTAAGAGGAGCATTCTGGCTATAACGGAGATTTTCCTCGGTATAGGTCTTGAATACACCTTTCGAGAGTGCCTCCGCATCGTCGAAACCGGTCCAGACCTGCTGGCCTTTTTCACCATGGATAATGGCGGTACCGGTGTCCTGGCAGAACGGAAGCTGGCCTTTCGCTGAAACTTCAGCATTGCGAAGGAAACGCAGAGCCACATATTTGTCATTTGAAGATGCCTCAGGGTCGCTGAGAATCTTGGCTACCTGCTCATTGTGCTCAGGACGAAGGAGGAAGTTCACGTCGCGGAACGCGGCATTGGCAAGCATCGTAAGAGCCTCAGGCTCAACTTTCAGAATCGGATGGCCCTCGAATTCGCCAGTTGAGACGAACTTGTCAGTCAGCTTGTAATACTCTGTAGTATCCTCGCCAAGCTGAAACATAGGCGCATATTTGAATTCAACCATTGTTAAAGTATTTATGTTGTTATACTAATCAATATCTTCCACAGGGCCGGACTCGGCTCCGCCTCCCTGCTGCATAAGGTACGCTTTCATAAATCCGTCCAAGTCTCCGTCCAGAACTCCCTGGGTGTCAGCGGTGGAAAGACCAGTGCGCAAATCCTTCACCATCTTGTAAGGATGCAGGACATAAGACCGGATCTGCGAGCCCCACTCGATTCTCTTCTTGCTGCCCTCCAGTTCCGCCTGCTTCTCCTGACGTTTTTTCAGTTCAATGTCGTACAGTCGCGAGCGCAAGATACGGAGCGCATTCTGCCTGTTGTCCTGCTGCGACCGTGTCTCGGTATTCTCGACCATGATCCCCGTAGGAATATGACGCACACGCACGCCCGTCTCCACCTTGTTCACGTTCTGGCCGCCGTGCCCGCCGGAGCGGAAGGTATCCCATTCGAGATCCGAAGGATTTATTTCAATGTTGATGGTATCATCGACAAGCGGATAGACGAAAACCGATGAAAAGGTCGTCTGGCGCTTTCCCTGTGCATTGAACGGAGATATGCGCACAAGCCTGTGTACGCCGTTTTCCGCCTTCAGATAACCGAATGCGTAATCACCGTCCACCTGAATCGTGACAGATTTGATTCCCACCTCATCACCTTCCATAAGGTCGGTAACCGTGGTCTTGTAGCCGTTACGCTCGCACCAGCGCATATACATACGCATGAGCATGGCGGACCAGTCGTTTGCCTCAGTACCGCCGGCACCGGAATTTATAGTGAGGATCGCACCGAGATTGTCACCCTCCTCACCTAGCATATTCTTCAGTTCCAAAGCTTCCACGGCCTTTTCTGCCTCTGAATACGCAGCCTCGAGTTCTTGCACCTCGTCCGACTCGGCCGCTTCATCCTCTGCCCCGTCCATACTCGCTTCGGCAAATTCATACAGCACATCCAGGTCGTCTGTCAATGTGGATGCCTTGTCGAAGTCCGTAACCCAGATTTTCACGGCATTCATATTCTTCATGAACGTCTCGGCCGCCTTGGGGTCGCTCCAGAAATCAGGCGCTTCCGTCTGTTTCTGAAGTTCTCCGACCTTCTTGCGCTTGGACTCGATGTCGAGACATTCTTTCAATGTCCCGAGACGTCCGTGAAGTTCCTTTATCTGTTCTTGAGCTATCATCAACCCGCAAATTTAGCAATAATTTAATAATTCAAGTTTCGCAATTGCGAAACACCACTTATAGAGCCCGTGAGGGCGATGGCAAGTCCCTTCCCCGAGGGGAGGGATTTAGGGTGAGGGTAACGTGTGGGTTAATAACCTCTTGTAATCTTGAGGACCCTGTCAGGGTAATTGGTAATGATGGCCTCCACGTGGAGATCCAGTATTCTCCTGATGTCAGCCTCATTGTCCACTGTCCAAGGCACGAGTCTGATGCCGGCCTTGCGGCAGTTGTCCACCATAGTCTGGTCCACAATCACGAATTCAGGGCTGAGCCAGTCAGGCGTGAAATTCAGTTTCCCCATATAGGTGTCCCAGTCTGTATCCTTCTTGCTTATAAGATAGGAAAGCTTTACCTGCGGATACTTCTCGTGCATATAGTTCAGGGCCCTGGCATCGAAGCACTGGACTACCAGTCTGTCGCCGAGATTCTTGGACAGAAGCAATTCCATACATTTGTCCACAAACTCGTGATATTCAGGCCAGTTCTTGCCTTCGTCCTTGCCTTTCCTGCACTTGATCTCGATATTGTACCTCATCGGGTCCAGACCATTGGCCTTCACGTAATTCTCTACAGAATCGATCAGTTCCGTAGCGAGCGGCTTGATGGCAGGAGACTGCTCCTTGCCCGGCCAGTCAGGACTCGGACGTTTGCCTACATCGTATTTGGCGATGGTGCTGTAAGGCATCGTGTAGAGATATTCCTTAGGATCCTCGCTCTTCACCTCGCTTCCGTCCGGGCGGGTAGCATAGCGGGAATTGAAATATGCATCGTGAGAAACGACCACCTTTCCGTCCTGACTAATCTGAAGGTCCAGTTCGAGAGTGTTCACGCCCATCTCAGTAGCCTTGATCATAGACGTGAAAGTGTTTTCAGGCCAGAGGCCCGCACCTCCCCGGTGAGCCTGAACGTCCACATAGTCGCTCATTTTCACGTCGAATTTCCACTCCTTGCCGAAACGGCTGCGGACATTGACAGTCACCACCTTGGCATACTGGTCCGGAGTTGCGGCGAAATAATGGATATTCTTCTCAGGCTTCTTGAATGAAGGGATGTCCTTGCCTTCCTTGGCGTAGAATTCCTCGATTTTCTTGATATAGGTAGGAGAGCAGTCCTGGACCATGGTCATCGGACCCATGTCCTTGCCGTCCTGCGACCAGGTTACTGTCCACTCAGGGTCATAGTCCCATACATTGGCGATTACTGAATTCGGATGGTATTTGCTCTGGCCCGGGGCAATGATCTCCACCTGGTAGTCGTCGCTTTTGCCGACAGAATGATAGAACCAGCTGATTTTCTTGCCTTTGACATTGAAAATCTCATAACCGGAAGGCACACCGTCGCGGCACCAGTCTGCTGACCACCAGGAACCGCAGATGCTCGGAGCATTGTGGTCCATCACGGTAGCGGAAATGGTGTAGTTGTTCATGATATGGCTGTGTCCGGAAAGGATGTCCACCTTTCTTCCGTCTAGCAGGGAGAGCATCCGGTCAGCATTGATGATGGACTTATTCTTGCTCCAGTTTGATATCGGACTGTGCTGGGCAATGAAGATGTGGGTATCCTTCGGAATGTATCTGAGCAACTGCTCCACGAACTCCAGCACTTGCTCGGAATAACCCTCCTTGTATTGCTTTTCCTTAATGTACATGATGTCGTTCAGACAGATGTACAGGTCCTTGCCCATAAAGAAAGCGTAGTTGTGAGGACCGAAATTCTGGAAATAGTCCTTGGAATAATCGCTGAACTGACGCTCTTTGTTGTAATCGTGATTTCCAGTCACTGAATATACAGGGAAACCGATTTCCGCCATTTTCTTCTTGTACTCGGCAAAGCGGTCCGGCAGGTTCTTATCCCAGCCGAGATCGCCCAGAACGACTCCTACTACCGGTCCGTTCTCCTTGTATTTGGCTCCCTGGGCCTTCAGGTCATTGAACGGAGCGCCGCAGAACTGCCCGAACTGCTCCTTGTTCCTGATCTGAGGGTCAGAAATGGAGAACATCGTGTATCGGGACTGGCTGCCGGTCTTCTTCAAGTCGAAATCGTACTTGGAAGCGTCTGCCTTATGGTAGAACACAGGCGTTCCGGAAGAATAGTCAGCCACGTATCCTGCAGGAGTGACAATGTGAACGAATTCAGCATTGTCGCTGATGTCGAATGAGAATTCTCCCTTCGAATCAGTCCTGGTGAAAGAACTGCCGTCCGTGACGAGGACTCCGCGAAGGCCCTTGCCTCCGCAATGAACTGTGCCGCTCACCCATTTCGCATCCGCATTCGCGAACACGACAGCGAGCATCATCATTGACAATAAAAACTTTTTCATAATTTATTCTGGTTTTTTCACTCTTGATCAACTTTGCGCAGAGCACGACTCCGATACCTGCTCCGGCCTGATCATTGTCAATAACCTCTTGTAATCTTGAGGACCCTGTCAGGGTAATTGGTAATGATGGCCTCCACGTGGAGATCCAGTATTCTCCTGATGTCAGCCTCATTGTCCACTGTCCAAGGCACGAGTCTGATGCCGGCCTTGCGGCAGTTGTCCACCATAGTCTGGTCCACAATCACGAATTCAGGGCTGAGCCAGTCAGGCGTGAAATTCAGTTTCCCCATATAGGTGTCCCAGTCTGTATCCTTCTTGCTTATAAGATAGGAAAGCTTTACCTGCGGATACTTCTCGTGCATATAGTTCAGGGCCCTGGCATCGAAGCACTGGACTACCAGTCTGTCGCCGAGATTCTTGGACAGAAGCAATTCCATACATTTGTCCACAAACTCGTGATATTCAGGCCAGTTCTTGCCTTCGTCCTTGCCTTTCCTGCACTTGATCTCGATATTGTACCTCATCGGGTCCAGACCATTGGCCTTCACGTAATTCTCTACAGAATCGATCAGTTCCGTAGCGAGCGGCTTGATGGCAGGAGACTGCTCCTTGCCCGGCCAGTCAGGACTCGGACGTTTGCCTACATCGTATTTGGCGATGGTGCTGTAAGGCATCGTGTAGAGATATTCCTTAGGATCCTCGCTCTTCACCTCGCTTCCGTCCGGGCGGGTAGCATAGCGGGAATTGAAATATGCATCGTGAGAAACGACCACCTTTCCGTCCTGACTAATCTGAAGGTCCAGTTCGAGAGTGTTCACGCCCATCTCAGTAGCCTTGATCATAGACGTGAAAGTGTTTTCAGGCCAGAGGCCCGCACCTCCCCGGTGAGCCTGAACGTCCACATAGTCGCTCATTTTCACGTCGAATTTCCACTCCTTGCCGAAACGGCTGCGGACATTGACAGTCACCACCTTGGCATACTGGTCCGGAGTTGCGGCGAAATAATGGATATTCTTCTTAAGCTTCTTGAATGAAGGAATGTCCTTGCCTTCCTTGGCGTAGAATTCCCCGATTTTCTTGATATAGGTAGGAGAGCAATCCTGGACCATGGTCATCGGGCCCATATCCTTGCCGTCCTGCGACCAGGTTACTGTCCACTCAGAGTCATGGCCCCATACACAGGCGATTACTGAATTCGGATGGAATTTGCTCTGACCCGGTGCAATTATCTCCACCTGACAGTCGCCGCTCACCCATTTCGCATCCGCATTCGCGAACACGACAGCTAGCATCATCATTGACAATAGAAACTTTTTCATAATTTATTCTGGTTTTTTTCACTCTTGATCAACATTGCGCAGGCACGACTCCGATACCTGCTCCGGCCTGATCATTGTCAATAAAAAATTAGACTACCCGAAGTTTTTCCGGATAGTCTGCAAAGATAACTAAAATAGTTAAACAATTGGCGCCCTCACTATTTCATCCTCAGCCACATGTAGCCGAAACGCTCACATGCTGCGCGCTCCAGTTCTTCACGGTCATCAGGATGGGCAATCGAGATAAGCGCCTTGGCCCTTTCCGCCAAGTTCTTGTTCCTCAGGTAGACACAGCCGTATTCCGTCACCACGTATTGTGTCTGGAAACGGGTCGTGACCACGCCGGCACCAGGTGTAAGGTGAGAAACGATCTTGCCTTTTCCTTTCATTGTCCTGGACGGAAGCGCGATGAAGGTCTTGCCGCCTTCGGACAATGCCGCGCCGTACATGAAGTCATGCTGGCCTCCCACGCTGGAGAAAATCATGTCGCCGATACTGTCCGCGCAAACCTGTCCGGTAATGTCCACCTCGATGGCGGAATTGACAGCCATTGCCTTAGGATTCTGACGGATGCGCTGAGGGTCATTGGTCCATGCGACATCGTAGAACACAGCATCCTTGTTATGATCCAGATAATCATACATGTGGCGGGAACCGAGGGCAAGACAAGCGACGCTGCGTCCCGGTTCGATCTTCTTGCAAGAATTGTCAATGACTCCCGACTGCATGAGGCGGAAAACGCCGTCTGTCATGGCTTCGGTATGGAGTCCCAGGTGCTTATGGTCTTTCAATCCGTTCAGAATCGCATTCGGAATACCTCCGACACCGATCTGCAATGTCGCACCGTCAGGGATTTCCTCGGCAATGTATGATCCGATGGCTGCTTCTATCGGGGTCGGCGCACCGAACTGCATGTCCACAGGTGCATCGTCGCATTCCACAGCCGCGTCAATTTCCGAAACATGGATCATTGCCGTACCGTAAAGGTATGGTATGCTCTTGTTGATCTGCGCAATGACAATCTTCGCGGATTCCACTGCTGACAGAGCCAAGTCTGCGGAAATACCGTAGCTGCAATATCCGTTTTCATCCGGCAACGAGCAGTTTATACATGCCACGTCAATCGGGATTTCTCCCCTGCGGAACAGGCTCGGAATTTCTCCGAGGAAGCCCGGAATAAGGCTGCCGTAGCCGTCAGCAACATATTTGCGCTGATCCGCGCACAGGAAAACGCTATTTACAATGAATGAGTCCCGATATTCCGGCTTGCAGAAAGGTGCCACTCCTTTGGTGACATTGAATCCGGATACGACTTTCACGTCACGCAGTTCATCGGCGCGTCTCGCCATGGCTTCCTGCAAAATGACAGGTACGGCGGTGCTGCCCTGAAAATAGACCCAGTCTCCGGATTTGACGAGTTTCATTGCCTCGTCGGCGCTCACATATTTCATAATAATAATTCAATTATTTATAAATCTCGCGGAACAGTTTCAAGCCATGTTCCAGGCGGGCGTAGTCGTCTTCGGTCTTCATCAGGGAGACGCAGACGCGGACACCTTCCCTCGTGCTTTTTGCCGAGGACAATGTTATCGCACAAATTCCACATCTGAGAAGTCCGAGCAGAAGTTCACTTCCGGTTTTTCCCGGATAGCCGACCGTGAAGAAGAAGCCGTCGCTGACATCCTCGTCCAGGTCCTTGTCATATACCAGATGGAATCCGTTTTCGATGAATGCAGCCTTGACACGGGCAGACCTGCGGCCATATTCCTTCAGGTTCTCCACGAAGTTGTACAGGCCGTCAGCAGCTGCGCCCAGCATTGCCGCGAACGCGCATTGAGCTGAATGCGAGCAACTTGAAGAATTCACATAGATATATGTCAATGAGAAATTGTCTCCGAACCGGCCGATGCCGTAACGCGACCTCAACTCAGGATATTCCCTGTGATACAGTTTGTCGGAAATCGCCACCATGGCAATTCGCTCACCGGCATAACTGAATATCTTGGAAGCGGATATGAGCATCACCCAATTGTCGGTATACCTCGCCACTGTCGGCTGATAAGGCGCCGCATACGGAACCGACCTGTCCTTCCTGAAATCCATGCACATGTAGGCCATGTCTTCCAGAGCGATGACATCATATTTCGTACACATTTCGCCGATTATCCTGAGTTCTTCCTCCGTCAGGCACACCCAGGAAGGGTTGTTCGGGTTCGAGTAGACCATCGCGCAGACTTTTCCGTCACTGAACAACGATTCCAGTTTCTCTCGGAGAGCCTCGCCACGGCAGTCGTAAATATCGAACATGCGGGTCGGAAGTCCGATGACATTGGACTGGACATAATGGGACGGGAAGCCCGGATTCAAGTAGACGACGGTGTTTTTCCCGGGAACGAGCTGCGAGCATTCCAGAAGAAGGTTGTAGCAGCCCTGCATTGACCCGACCGTCGGAACGATTCCTTCGGGGTGTATGTCAATGCCGGTGAACGCCTTGACGAACCTGGCGCCGTTCTGTTTCAGCTCCGTGGTGCCGGATGCCGGCGGATAAATCGAAGCCACGCCCTCGTCGAGCGCCTTTTTCTGAGCCGCAACGCCGATTTCACATGCATTGATACCCGGAATGCCGAATTCCAGATGCACGAATTTGTCTCCGGAAATATGCTCCAGTTCATGAGCCACGTTCACGCATTGGCGTATCGTCGCATGATTTATATCGGAAATGTCCATGTCTTTCAGGACATTCTGAAGGTCTTTTTCTGAAATAGGTAGCATCAATTCAGTGTTTTTTACTTCTTCGACGCCTCAAGTCCGGCGTTGAATGCAGCAATGTTCATTTCCACGATTTTCTCTCCCTTGCGGGCAAACACTTCCGCGATTCCTTCGCGAAGTTTCTCAGGGTCAATGATTTCCATCACAGATGCAGAGGCACCTAGCAACACCATGTTGGCACTCTTCGGCGAGCCTACGTCTTTGGCGATGGCGTCGCAATCCACGGAGACTACCCTGCCTACGGATGCAAGTTCCTTATGGATATCGTCCATTTCCGGATAGTTCGGAATATTTACGAATGGTGTGGTATTGGTAACGATCCATCCGTCAGGAGCAAGCCAAGGAAGGTATCTGAGCGCTTCCATCGGTTCAAGCGACAGGATAAGGTCGCATCCGCCCTTAGGTATCAGGTCACTCCAGATACGTTCGCGGCTGAGTCGCAGGTTGCTCTGCACATCTCCTCCGCGCTGGCTCATGCCGTGAACCTCGGCCTGTTTCAGATGAAGATTCTGGTCCAATGCTGCCCAGCCGATGACTGTAGCGATGGAGAGGATTCCCTGTCCTCCCACGCCTGCGAGAATAATGTCTTTCTTGTCCATATTATTTCTCCTGTTTTTTAGCGGCCGCTGCTGCATGACGTCTGGCTGTCTGGATGCATTCCCTGCGGCAGATAATAACTGAAACTCCGTGATAGTTTATTTCTTCTTCAATGACTTTTTCCATGTCCGGATAGTTCTTCGGAAGAGGGACGATGGTGCGGATATGTTCAGGCTCCACGCCGATTCCCTTGCAGATTTCCTCAAGCTTACCGGTACCCGCAGAGTCCTGTCCTCCAGTCATTCCGGTGGTCAGGTTATCCGAAATGCAGACTACGATGTCGGCTTTCGCATTGACGGCATCAAGCAGGCCGGTCATGCCGCTGTGGGTGAATGTCGAGTCACCTATCACAGCTACGGACGGCCAAACGCCGGAGCAGGCAGCGCCGATGGACATTGTAACGGACGCACCCATTTCGACGCAGGTATGGAATGCCTTGAACGGCGGAAAATATCCGAGCGTATAGCATCCGATGTCACTGAATACGCGCGCCTGCGGCTCATAACGCTCCAGGACCACGTTCAATGCCGTGTAGAAGTCTCTGTGACCGCAGCCCTGGCATAGTGCCGGAGGACGCGGAACGGCTACCTGGGACGCCGCCTTGTTTCCGGTAGGAGCCAGGCCGACAGCCGCGCGTACGCAGTCCGGTGTGAGTTCTCCGGTACGAGGCAATGTTCCGTCAAGTCGTCCGCTGATGGTGAGGGCAGCATTGTCCCCGTCATAGAGGAGCCCTCTGAGTCTTTCCTCGATTAGAGGCTGGCCTTCTTCCATTACGATTATGCGGCTGCACATTGAAGCGAGTTCGCGTGCCTGTTTTTTCGGGAACGGATATCTGGTGACTTTCAGCACCGGATAAGGGCATCCGTCAGGGAAATTCTCCATCAGATAGTTATATGCAATGCCGCAAGCGATGATGCCTACGGAAGCGTCAGTTCCCTTCACGAAAGCATTGTCCTGAGAATCCTCGGAGTCCGCTGTGAATGCGAGCACGTCATCTGCTAGCTGGCGCACACGTTTTATGGCATTGGCCGGCAGGGTCACCCAGTTGGACGCGAGCTGCGGCTCCGGGAATTTCACCTGGTTTTCTTCCAGAATTTCGCCGGTAGAAACGACGGCGCGGGAGTGCGCCATTCTGGTAGTCAATCTCATAAGTACCGGGATATGACGGGATTCCGAGTATTCAAATGCCTCACGGACCATGTCATAAGCCTCCTGCTGGTCGGACGGTTCGAAGCATGGAACCATGGCGAAGTCGGCGTAGAACCTGGAGTCCTGCTCATTCTGTGAAGAGTGCTGCGAAGGGTCGTCGCATGCCACGACCACCAGTCCGCCGTTGGCTCCGGTGATGGCCGAGTTCACGAAAGCGTCCGCACATACGTTCATGCCGACGTGTTTCATGCAGACCAATGTTCTTTTTCCGGAATACGACATACCGAGTGCCGATTCCATAGCGGTTTTTTCGTTGGAGCTCCATTCACAATGCAGGCCGCGCTCCTTAGTGAGAGGATGCGCCTGAATATATTCCGTAATTTCAGTCGATGGAGTTCCCGGATAAGCGAAGACGCCGGACAGCCCTGCGTGCAGTGCACCTAGGGCCAAGGCCTCGTCACCGAGAAGAAGAAATTTTTCAGCCATATCAGTAACTTTTAAAGATTGTCACATATTTTCCTCCCCTAAATTACAAATAATTCGAATTAAATAAAAATTTCTTCGATTTCTAAATACTTTTTCACGAAAACGGCAAAATTTATCAAATGAGCATGATCGGGTGGTATTTGGTTTTTTTGGAACACCAACTCTGGAAATAGCGAATTGTTTGTGATACAGAGATTTATGCTCCACACCCCTTGTGAGAGCCTAAGAAAAAATATTAACTTTGTAAAGACATATTGAAACTGTCACCAGATAGAACGGGTATCGGCCGGAATCACTGAACGGGTATCAGCCGGAAAACGTAATTTATACCATATAATTAACTAATGTGCACCATGTGGAAAAGCAAATACAAGTGCTTTGTCATCAAAAGCAGATATATATGTACTAAGGACAGTGATCTGGCAACGGTCTATGCGTTAGTGAAGCAGGCTTTGCGTCCATCGGTTGGCTCAGACAGCTTTGGCATATTGCTCAAAGAGATCATTTACGCTCTTGAACGCTTTGCCGGCCATCGGCGACTGACCGAAGAGAGCCGATATGTCGACATCAGCATGAGCATGAAATGGGCCTACGACACCTACGACATTTCCGACGAAGACTTCCAATATACACAGGTCCTGCTATATGACAGCCTATACGGCTTGCAGGAACTGGAGGAATGTGCCGACAAAATCTCTCCCCTTGCTGTACCCGACACCAAAGGATATGATCCACGGGCAACGCACAGGGAACTTCGTATAAGAGCAACGCATATGACACGTGACATGTCGGTCGGCAACACTTACGATACCGATTACTATGTTGACATCGACCGTCTCGATGACAAGAAAATATCATACATCGATCTCCCCGCCTTGAATGGTGGACAAATTGAGGTTGTGGCGGCCCCAGCCGGTGGCGGTGCTCCTCGATGTTTCGATGAA